>Ga0265293_10000158_pt1 | contig 165749 bp, 150 predicted proteins | sample Munlanlewell138R_FD_192505 | JGI IMG/M metagenome (GOLD analysis project Ga0265293, IMG submission 192505) | Leachate microbial communities from a municipal landfill in Southern Ontario, Canada - Leachate well 138R | ecosystem: Engineered > Solid waste > Landfill > Unclassified | place... | reverse complement strand
AACACATTCTTGACCACATAGCTGTCGCTGACACATTAGAAAAACTCGAAGCCCTGCTGCCCTGGAATGTAGAACTGGGTTAAGCTAAGTGCCTAGTTTACAAGGGTGCTGATTTAAGGGCGCTTACAAGCAATCATGCTTGGCCGACGATGGAAAAGCGTATCACTTGATATTTGCTTATGGTAAAGATAATTTCTACGACCTCCAGAAAGGCCTTATGGTTGTAATGGCTAAAAGCCTATGGTTGAGTGACGACCTACAAAATATTGTAGTCAGTATTAATCGTGAACTTCTGGATGCCTCGTTCACCGCCCAAGATGATGAAGGGCTTATAAATGTCGGCAAAGAAAAATATCAAAAAATTGCGAGTCTTCGACACCAGCTAGAGCAAAGGTTTTCACATGACATCAGCACGCTGCATCAGATCAAACCTTTTCTAAAGAGAAAAAAGGCAAAATCAAAGAACGAATTTTCCTTATTCAAAATAAACTCTGGCGCAGCCCCTAACTAGTGGTTCAAGCCGTTCGCTTCGCTCACTCGGGACGGGCTAAAGCCCGCCCCTTAACCAAACGTTAGGTTCTTAGCTAGATAAGGGGCTTTAAATGAAGTTGGGTATTTTTGAGTTAGTGGTAGCGGGAAGTTATGTTTTCATTATTATTGCGTTTTCAATTTTTATGTCTTGGATTACGATCCAAAAAAGAAAAAATGCAGAAGCAATGCGTAAAAATATTCATGGAAAACTAAAGTCAAATATCCAGCTTTCCTCTAAGGATGTGGTTAATATCGGAAAATCATTTGACCTTACGGCATTCCAGTCAAGAAAGGTTCTCTACAAGATTTTCCGTGATGCAGAAGATAAGGAATCATTTGAGAGTTTAAAGAAGCTTGTACGGGAGATAGAGGCCGAAGAACCATATGATGACATGCCAGATGAGGTTAAGCCTTCATTAGCTAGACTTTCAAAAATCACCAAGGACTCCACCGAGGAGATTGATAAACATATTCTTAATCCTATTACAGGTATTTTAAGCAAATATGTTGAGTTAAAGACAGAGCAAGAAAAACTAAAAAAGCAAACTAATCGAGCATATTTTGTCACTATTGTAAGTTTTTTTGTGGGCGCAATAAGCTTTTACTTCACTCTTACATCGCCATCGGCTAAAGATATAGCTAAAGAAATGGAAGTGATAAACGAGAGTCAACAAATAGAATATAACAAATCAAGCAACACGGACGCCGAAATCGGCGCCGGTTCTTGAGGCGTTACTACCAAGGAGGAACATATGCGCAGCAAGATTTTAGTCGCCACAGTCATAGCATACGCGCTTACAGGTTGTGGTTCGAATCTGTACAACGCCAAGTGGGGAGATGACAAACAACCAATCTCATATTTTAGCCCGACCAACCAAAAACCAGGCACTCTCTTGGCTGTAACAGCTAATGCAGCCACTGTGTACATTAATCACGAAGGGAAAGTCTGTATTGATCCCGCAGATGTTTTTCGCACAAGAAACCGAGAAGACTCATTTACTGGAAAGCTAGGAAGTGCTGGTGATGCCGCCAAGCAAGTCAAGATTGAGGGCCTTGACCTTTCGACCCTTAATAAAATCACAGAAGGCGCACAATTATTGAACTCTGCCAGTCCAGCAACAACTCTTTTTCAGAGCGGCTCGCTAGGGTTGTGCCAATTGGTTATCAATAATGCCCCGCCTGAGGCGTACACATCATTCAACGAATTAGTCAAGCAAGCAGCAGAAGTTGAAAAAGCGCGTGGTTCGAAGCAAGCTGCTCAATGAAGCCAACAAATCGGTCAAGCCGACCCGCCTACGGCGGTCGGCTTGACTCGCCCGTTAGTCGCCAAATAAATATCTAAAAACAAGGAAGCTTGAATGAGTACTTGCAATCAACACCATCGTCATTGGCCTGTTTTAGAGTCATTACCTCATGATCAAGGCGGCTATGGACGCCATAAATGTGCAGGCTGTGCTTACGAGTTAGGCTATAAAGCCGGCTTGCTAAGAGATGAAAGACTACATATAAATCTAGATTCTTTACTTGAAAGCCAAGCAGGAACTGCTCGCCATAGAAGCCCACATGCTGCTTTTGCGAAGGGTTATTATGACGGTGTAGCTTCATCGTACAGTGGTAGCTAATAAGACGCTCAAGCATTGGGCGCAGTAAGCTTAGATGTTTTTATTGTCAGTCATGGCCGCGTTAATCCAAGTGTTTCTGCGTTAATCGATGAGCAAGACTGCGGTTAAACTGCAATCACTCCAGTAAAAAACAAAATTGCTGCGACGCAGAACATCGCGACAAAGCCCACGGGGATACCCATCAGGTGTCGCAACAAGGGTCCCATGGTAGCTAAGGTGTGGGCGGTGTAAGCCCAGCCACCGACAAAGGCTGAAATTATTAGAAGCACTGCAATGATGGTCAATTTAACACTCCTTAGCCTGTGCCATTTGTATAGAAGTCAGGCTGTGTTGCTGTAAGGACGCCATTTTAGCACCGCTCACTTTTTCTTATCCTATAACCAAGCAGTCTAGATGAACTTGATTGCTATTTGTTTTTTATAAAATCAGTCTTGCCAAGATTGTTAAAAATAATCGCTGGCCGCTATACATTACCCGCAATCGCCACGTGAGCATCAGTTCTTTGTTATACTTTTTTGCTAAACGAAACAGAATTTATCGGGAGTAGGGCATGAGCTACGATTTTGATCTATTTGTCATCGGGGCAGGTTCTGGTGGGGTGCGGGCATCACGATTTGCAGCGGGCTTTGGTGCCAAAGTAGCCGTAGCAGAAAGCCGCTATCTTGGCGGTACCTGTGTCAATGTGGGCTGTGTGCCAAAAAAACTAATGTCCTATGCGGCCCAATATTCCGATGAATTTGCGCTCAGTGAAAGCTTTGGTTGGGACGCGCAGGTGAATGGTTTTAACTGGCAGACGCTGATTACGCACAAGAATACAGAAATAGAGCGTCTAAATGGTATCTACGGCAACCTACTAAAAAGTAACGGCGTGACGCTGCTGGAAGGCCATGCGCGTATTGTCGATGCCCATACAGTTGAGGTGAATGGTCAGCAGTATAGTGCCGCGCATATTCTCCTTGCTACCGGCGGCTGGCCGCAAGTGCCTGATATCCCTGGCAAAGAGTATATTACCGACTCCAACCAAGTGTTTTACTTGCCAGAACAGCCTAAGCGCGTATTGGTCGTGGGCGGCGGTTATATTGCACTGGAGTTTGCTTCAATTTTTAATGGTTTGGGCAGCCAAGCTTATTTATCCTACCGCGGCGATTTATTTATGCGCGGCTTTGATCTGGATATTCGTGAGCATGTGCGTGACATTATGCAAGAAAAGGGCGTTGAGCTGATGTTCAACACCCAAGTTGAGCGTATTGAAAAAGGTCAAAACAGCGTACTCACTGCTTTTTTCCAAGATGGCAGCACTTTGGAAGTGGATTGCATTTTCTACGCAACAGGCCGTCGCCCTATGCTGGATGATTTAGGGTTAGAAAATGTCAATGTGCAGTTAGATAAAGCCGGTTTGGTGGTGGTTAACGAGCATTATGAAACCAGCGAGCCGAGTGTTTTGGCCGTTGGCGATCTGATCGAAGGACCACAATTAACCCCTGTTGCGCTGGCTGAAGGAATGGCCGTGGCACGTCGTTTATTTAGGCCAGAAGAGTACCGCCCAGTTGATTACCATGATATTCCAACGGCGGTGTTTACCTTGCCTAATATAGCCACCGTGGGTTTATCGGAAGAGCAAGCCACTGCTGAAGGCTACAAAATAAGCGTATTTACCAGCAAATTCCGCCCAATGAAACTGAGCTTTTCACAGCAAACAGAACGTATTTTTATGAAGCTGATTGTTGATAAGTCAACCGACAAAGTTTTAGGTTGCCATATGGTTGGCCCAGATGCAGGTGAGTTGATTCAAGGTTTAGCAGTAGCGATTAAGGCGGGAGCCACTAAAGCGATATTTGATGAAACTATTGGTATCCACCCAACTGCGGCGGAAGAGTTTGTCACCATGCGCACCCCAACACGTTAGTTGGGGCGTGCACAATTAAACTCAGCGTTCCATATGTTCAGCAGCAGTACCTGCGTTCATATCTTTTACTACGACTTCAAGGTCGATACTGCCAGCTTGCTCAAAATCAAGGCGAATAGGGAAGTGTTCGCCTTCTTTTAACGGCTGTTTTAAGCCAATGAGCATCACGTGATAGCTGCCGGGCTTAAGCTCTAAAGTACCATTGGCTGGCACCTCAATTGCCTCAACCTCAACCATTTTCATTAAACCATCTTGATGAATGTGGTTGTGCAGTTCAGTTTTTTCGGCCATGGGTGAATAGGCGCTGATTAAACGATCGGCTTTAGTGCTGCTATTATGTATATTCACAAAGGTTGCGCCAGTATGAGCAGTTGGCGGCAATGCACGGGACCAAGGCTGTTCAACCTGTAGACCAGCCAATTGCTGTACGTATTCAGTGTTATTACTGTGTTGATACTCTTCGGCAAAACTGATTGGAGCAAAGCTCAGAGTAGTAGCAAGTATAGCGGTGTAAAGAAAGCTGTGACGCATGATAATTACCTTAGTAAAATTGTGGTCTTGTTCAGAGTCAGGTTAACAAAGCCGTTATGTTTGTGCTATGCGGCAAAGCGTTGCATTAATTCATTCTGGATTAAGGTATATGGCAACACACTCAATTTAACATAATATTTATTATAGCTTGCATATGCTTAATCTGAATCAACATCCAGTAATTCGTCTGGCTGTTGCGGCAAGTCGTCAAAGTCTGTTTTAAGGTTGGTTTCCATCGATTCAAGCTCTGCCAGCAAGCTACTAAAACTCAACTCACGCATTGGCGTGCTTTCACTATCGTCATGCTCTGTTGATTCACTGTCCGCAGCGTTCACGCTTTTATCCACTGTCTCAAGTAAATTTTCTTGTAGCTTGTCAAACGCTGCGCTCAGATCACGAACTTCTTTTAGTGGCGGCAGCTGGTCTAAACTGGATAAATTAAAATAATCTAAGAAAGCTTTAGTAGTTGCCAACATAGCCGGCTTGCCGGGCACATCTTTATAACCAACCACTTTAATCCAGTCGCGTTCTTGCAACGTTTTTATTATCTGACTGCCCACAGCCACACCACGAACATCTTCAATTTCGCCACGCGTGGCTGGTTGCTTATAGGCGATCAAAGCCAAGGTTTCCAGCAAGGCTCTTGAATAACGTTGCGGGCGTTCTTCCCAGAGCCGGCCTATATAGTGGGCAAACTCTTGGCGGATTTGGATGCGATAACCACTGGCAAGCTCTTTCAGCTCCAGTACGCTGCCTTGCAAATTGTCTGCTAATTGTCGTAAACCTTGCTGGATAGTCGCTGCATCTAGCTGTTCTGCAGCAAATAGCTCTACCAGTAAGCTCATACTGAGCGGTTTGCCATGGGCCAGTAATACGGCTTGTAAGATATTGGCGAGCTGGTCAGAGTGCTTTGCTACTGTGGTCATGAGTTACAGGCTCTTAAATGGATTTGTGCATAAGGCTGATTTTGCACTATTTCAATCAAGGCTTCACGCGCCAGCTCCAAAATCGCCATAAAAGTAACCACCACACCTAAACGCCCTTCTTCGAGAGTAAATAACTGACTAAAGGGTACAAATTCATCGGCGGATAAACGCTCTAAAATCAAACTCATACGCTCACGAGTCGACAGCGTTTCGCGGCTAATTTGATGACTTTCATACAGGTCGCTGCGATGCAAAACCTCAGCGAAGGCGCGTAACAGCTCGTCCAAATTTACTTCGGGCTGGCTATGCGAATTTTTTTGCTTTTCTATCTGTAACAGGGGAAGAAATACGTCGCGCCCTACTCTAGGAAGCTCATCAAGTTTTTCAGCCGCTTCTTTGAAGCGTTCGTACTCTTGTAAGCGGCGGATTAATTCAGCTCTTGGATCGTCTTCATCTTCATCACCCATACTGTGCTTTGGCAGCAGCATGCGTGATTTTATTTCCGCCAACATGGCCGCCATCACGAGGTATTCAGCCGCCAGTTCTAAGCGCGCATCCTTCATGATTTCAACATAACGCATGTATTGCTGGGTAATTGCCGCGACTGGAATATCAAGGATATCGACGTTTTGTTTGCGAATTAGGTACAGCAACAAATCCAGCGGACCTTCAAAGGCTTCTAAAATTATTTCCAATGCATCAGGTGGAATATACAGATCCTGTGGCAGCTGATTTAAAGCTTGGCCATAGACCAGAGCCAGCGGAAGCTGCTCAGGATGCTGCGCTAATTCACTTGATGTTTGCATGCTAACCTATTGATTAGTAAACGCACTTACGTCGCCAGAACCAACCCGCAGCACTTCAGGCTCTTCATCAACCATGCTGATAACCGACGAGGCTTCATGGGTGCCGTAACCGCCATCAATAATCAGATCGACTTGATTCTCCAGCAGGTCACGAATCTCATAAGGGTCGCTTAAAGGCTCGGTTGCACCGGGCATAATCAAGCTCACGCTCATCAATGGCTCTCCCAGTTCCTCCAACAACGCTAAGGCGATTGGGTTGCTGGGTACACGCAAGCCAATGGTGCGCCGCTTAGGGTGCATTAGCATGCGCGGCACTTCACGGGTAGCGTTTAGGATAAAGGTGTAAGGACCTGGCGTGTGCGCTTTTAACAAGCGAAAAGCCGTAGTATTAACCTTGGCATACAGTCCCAGCTCCGATAGATCGCGACATAACAATGTAAAGTTATGCTTGTCATCCAAGCGACGTAATAAGCGAATACGGTCTAGGGCTGGCTTGTCCCCTACTCTACAGCCGACGGCGTAAGACGAGTCCGTTGGATAAATAATGACGCCACCCTGTTTAATAATATCAACGGCTTGGCGAACCAAGCGGTTTTGCGGGTTTTCCGCATGGATTTGAAAAAACTTCATTTCGTTAAACTCCTGTAGCCAGCTGCAAATCAGCTGGTAAGGCAAATTTATGCCATAAATACTCTAAATCTGTAGCCGGTGTCCGATACAGGCCAACCTCAGAAAACTGATGCGGCGCATGAAAGTCACTGCCGGCGCTGACGGATAAGGAGAACTCTCGCGCCAATATCGATAATGCACCTACATGCTCTGCTGGTTGCAGGCCATTACTGACTTCTAGAGCATGACCGCCCATCTCGACAAAGTCGCTGATTAAGCGCCGTCTTTTGCTGCGGGTAAAATCATACTGATACGGGTGCGCCAGACTTATCCAAGCCTGTGCCTCAGTCAATGCGTGCATGACTTGCTCTAATGTTGGCCAGTGCTGCTTGATATCACCAATTTTCCCTGTGCCGAGCCATTTTTTAAAAGCCTCGCTGTGACTTTTCACATAGCCAGCCTGCACCATAAACTCAGCAAAATGGGGTCTAGCTGGAGGTGTTTGTACTTCCCCCAACTGCTGTTGAACCGCCTTAGCTCCAGCCAGCGTATCCGCAAAGCCGGCTTTACTTAAACGCTGTGCAATTTCTTCTGAGCGTAATAATCGCGCGTCATATAGCTCATCAACCAGTTTTTTTAATACTTTGTTTTCCATAGAGAAATCAAAGCCTAAAACATGAATTGTTGCTCCGCCCCATAAACAGGACAGCTCAACCCCATTAACCAGATGCACACCCAACTCTTGCGCTGCTGTGCGTGCTTGTTCAATACCAGCAAGGGTATCGTGGTCGGTTAAAGCCAGCAGCTTTACGCCTTGGCTATGAGCACGCTGTACCAGCTCAGCAGGCGATAAAACCCCGTCTGATGCTGTGCTATGACTGTGTAAATCAACTTTCATAAGGACTACTTTTACCAAACTTTGCTATTATGCTCGCTCTATTATAGAGGTTGTGCGCATTGTGAAACAATTTATTGACTTTATTCCGCTTATATTATTTTTTATTGTTTTTAAACTCGAACCCAGAGATGTAGAGCTACTTGGTCAAAGCTGGGTGCTGGGTGGTATTTTTAGTGCTACCGCTGTACTTATTGCCAGCTCCGTCGTGGTTTACGGCACGTTATTTATCGTGCATAAACGCCTAGAAAAAACCCAATGGCTAACCCTGCTTGGCTGTTTGTTTTTTGGTGGCTTAACCCTAGCCTTTCACAGCGAAACATTTTTGAAATGGAAAGCTCCAGTGGTCAACTGGTTGTTTGCGTTAGGCTTTGCTGCCAGTCACTTTATTGGTAAGCAACCACTGATTCGACGCATGATGGGGCACGCAGTTGAACTCCCTGACAGCACTTGGACTAAGCTCAATATTGCATGGGTAGCTTTCTTTTTGGTGTTAGGCGGCACGAATTTATTTGTCGCCTTTACCTTCCATGAAATCTGGGTCGACTTTAAAGTATTTGGCAGCCTTGGCATGACGCTGGTGTTTTTAATTGCCCAAGGCGTATTTATCGCGCGCCACATCAAACCCGCGCCTGAAGATAACACAAAGGAGATATAAAAGTGCTGTATGCCATTATTGCAACTGATGTAGAGAACAGTTTAGAGCAACGCAAGACCGCGCGCCCTGCCCACCTTGAGCGTTTGCATGAATTACAAAACCAAGGACGTTTAGTTTTAGCCGGTCCAACTCCGCATATCGATAGCGAAGACCCAGGTTCTGCTGGATTTTCAGGCAGTGTAGTGATTGCTGAGTTTGCCTCCTTAACGCAAGCACAAGCATGGGCCAACGCCGATCCCTATGTAAGCGCTGGTGTTTATGCGCAGGTGCAGGTAAAACCTTTTAAGCAAGTGTTTCCCCAGTAACGATCATGCAAACAAATCGGATTTTATTGGTTGATGATGACCAAGAATTATGTGAATTACTGAAGGATTGGTTAAGCCAGGACGGCTTTCACATTACCGCTGTGCATGATACAGCCAGCGCGCATAGTTATCTGCACACTCAAGAACTGCCCGATGCCGTGATACTCGATGTCATGTTGCCCGACGGCAATGGCTTGGAGTTCTTACGTACCCTGCGTACGCAACACAAAGGCTTACCGGTGCTAATGCTCTCAGCGCGCGGCGAGCCAACCGACCGCATTCTAGGCCTTGAGCTGGGCGCGGATGATTACCTTGCCAAACCCTGCGATCCAAGAGAGCTCACAGCTCGGCTTAGGGCAGTGTTGCGCCGCAGCCAAAGTACAGATGTCTCTTCTGTAGAAGCCACAACACCGCTTATTGCATTCGACGATTTAGAGTACAACCCTGCCACCGGTGTCTTGCTGGTGAATAATGACGAGATCAGTTTGACTGTCTCTGAGGGCAAAGTATTAGAGACACTACTACAAAACATAGGTGAGCCTATCGATAAACATAAGCTCACAGAGCTCGCGCTTGGACGCAAGCTGACCTTGTATGACCGCAGCATAGACATGCATATCAGTAATCTAAGGGGCAAACTAGGTACGCATCCCAACGGTGAGCCGCGTATTCTGTCCATTCGTGGGCGTGGTTATTATTACGCGCCTCATAAACCCTAATCTCTTTACCCACACTTTACAGTCTGCTGACCGCGCTTTACATAGAACGAGACATACTAGCTCCATGCCGGACACACCGGGAATCACCAAGGAGAAATCAGATGCGAATTCAATTAACAGCCCTTGCTTTAGCCGTTTTACTGCCCTTTAGTGCACTACAAGCAGCAGAAACCATTAAACAGCCCGGCGCAAAAGCGCAACAGCAGGAAATGAGAAAAAACTCCTCAGGGCCACGCCTAAGCCAAGAGCAACGTGAGAAGATGCAAGAAATGCGTCAAGCTCACCGTCAAGAGCAACAAGAGCTCTATCAACAAACTTGGGAAAAAATCCCTAAAAAAGACCGCGATGCGTACGACAAAAACCGTGAGCAAATGCTAGAAAAAAACCGTGCTCAGATGCGTGCAACCCTAACTCCAGAGCAGCAGGAAATGTTTGATCAGATGCGTGAGCAAAAGCTGGAGCGGCAGAAACAAAATATGGGTAGAGCTGGACAAGGCAAAGCCGGTAAAAACCAACAGAAAAACATGAACAAGATGCACAGACAGTATCGTGACTGTGATATGTACTAAACCAGTAGCCACCCATCACACAGCTGCTTAAGGATAAAGCAGCTGTGTTTCTATATTTCAGGGGTTAGTATGCGATCGTTATTTTGGCGGGTTTTAGGCGCATTTTGGTTGGCGCTTATCTTAACTGGCGCACTAACCTTTCTGTTGACTCGTTTTTTAAATCAAGATACTTGGATACTGTCCCAGCACCCTGCTTTTTCCCAGCTGACTGAGAAATGGTTACAGCTGTATGAGCAAGGTGAGTTATCCCAAGCCCAGCAAGTACTGCATAAATTACGACAAGAACACCGTATTTACACTCAAGTCTTTGATGAGGACGGCCAGCTTGTCTCAACCAGCAGCAGAATGCGCAATGCGCCAATAAACATAAACAACCAGTCAAACAACACACATTCAAACTGGCGCAGACTGACGCAAGAAATTAGCTCGCCAAAAGGAAACACCTTCTTATTTATTCATCGCATTCCGCGCTCTGAACTCGCTAAATGGCAATACGGGCATGGTTTTGGTCCACTATTGTTGGTCTTTGTCGCCGTTGTTGTCTTGACCCTGATTAGCCTGTTACTAACCTTTTCTATTACCCGGCCACTGATGCGTTTACGCCATGCTGTGCATGAGCTCGGGGAAACTGCCTACCAACAAAAACATTTGGCCCAATTAGCCCAGCGTAAAGATGAGCTGGGTGTGTTGGCTGCTGATTTCAACAAAATGGGCCAGCGCCTGCAAAATATGCTCAGCAGTCAGCGCCAATTATTGCGTGATGTCTCGCATGAATTGCGCTCCCCTTTGGCGCGCTTGCAGGTTGGTTTGGCCTTGGCTGAGCGTGCGTCTGTGGAGAAACAGCAAGAGTTGTGGCCAAAACTTGCCTTGGAATGCGAACGCTTAGATGCGCTGATTGATGAGATTTTGGTGTTGGCACGCATGGAGCAAGAAACACCACAGCCAGAGTCCTTTGATTTGTGCGCGTTATTGCATGAGCTACAAGATGACCACTCATCTTTTTCTCCTGAGCAACAGATACAGTTAAATTGCCCTAAACCTATAAATTTAAATTTGGCAAAAAGTCTTTTGCAACGCGCCTTGGATAATCTTCTGCGTAATGCGGTACGTTTTAACCCAGTGGACAAGCCTGTTGAAATACAGGTCGTCCTGCGCGCCAATAGACTGGATATCATGATTAAAGACCACGGCCCCGGCGTAAATGAAATCTTACTAAGCCAACTCACGCAGCCTTTTGTGCGAGCGCAAGGCCAGCAAGGCACAGGTTATGGTTTGGGGCTGACAATCACAGAGCGCACAATACAGCAATTGGGCGGCCAGCTTAACCTAGCCAATCACAGCCATGGTGGTTTTATCGCTACCATTGAATTGCCCTACTCTAGTTAAGGCCAGCTGCTAACAAACTCCGCAGGTTCTAACTGCGCTCCCGTTTTACAATCGCTGGAAGGTGTGCCCACATACATATAACCGATAATTTGCTCATTATCCTGCAGTCCAAGCTGCTGGGTAACGTGTTTATTATCTGTCATTTCACCGGAACGCCAAAACGCACCCAAGCCCTGCGCTTGCGCCGCCAATAGCAAACCATGAGCTGCACAACCTGCCGCGATAAGTTGTTCATACTCAGGCACTTTAGGATGTTCTTGTTTACAGGCGATAACGACAATGATCATCGGCGCTCTTAATGGCATTGCACGTGCCCGTTTGATCTGCTCGGCACTGGCTTGTGGGTTTTGGTGTATTAATGCCTGTGCATACAACTCACCCAACGCTTCACGCCCCTGCCCCTCTACGGTCAAAAAACGCCATGGTCGAACCTGACCATGATCAGGTGCTCTTAAAGCAACCCGATACATAATATCTAACTGCTCAGCATTCGGGGCGGGCGCCTGTAAGCGTGACATTGAAGTGCGTTTAAGCAATAAATCTAATGCGTCCATAAATGTTCCTAATACTGCTTGTAAGGAGAATATACTAATACATTCGGCAATTTTTTAGCGGCGGAGAAAATAGTGTTTCGATTATGTCTAGCTAGAAAAAATAGCCATGTTATTATTGTGGTCGTGTAAAACAGGGATCTCCATATAATGAAGCAAGATGCAACTTCAAACACGTATTATGAAACCACTAACCTTCTGCTATCTGAATATTACTCGCGCGCCTTAGCTTACTTACTGATTGCGGCTACTGTAGCGACAGGATGCTATCTAAAACACTTCAATAATAATACTCTCATTTGGTTGATTCCATTTGCGTTGCTGTACCCTCATTTCGTTAAGTTGCTGATGGAGCACTTTAAAGAACCTGCAGCCCCCATTCATCAACTAGGCTTTCGCTTTTTAGACGCTGCGTTGATGGGCAGCTTTACGGCTTTAATTGGTTTCTCGCTTATTCCCAGCGTGCTGGCTGCGTTAATCACCGCTTTTTCTGCATTGATCCATGGCGGCGTAAAAGCACTGATTGCTGCCTGCCTGGCTTTTGTTTCAGCGGCGACGGCGACGTGGTTTTTCTTGCAACCGCCACTCTTATTGGAAACGCCGCTGATTATATCGGCAGCAGCTTTTGCAGCCGCGGTTCTCTATTTTTGCTATATGGCCTATTACGTTTATTTTCAGGAATTATTTTTATCCAAAGCTAAAGAACAGGTTAAGCGCGAACAGGCCAACGCTGCTCATCTGGCTCACAGCCTAGCTAAGTATTTATCCCCGCAGGTTTGGGAAACAATTTTCTCTGGAAAGCGCGGCGTAAAACTGGAAGCGCAGCGTAAAAAACTGACGGTGTTTTTTTCCGACATCAAGGGTTTTACTGAGCTGTCTGAAGAACTTGAAGCGGAAGCTCTAACTGACGTGCTTAATACCTATTTAAATGAAATGTCAAAAATCGCACTTAAGTACGGCGGCACTATCGATAAGTTTATTGGTGATAGTGTGATGATTTTCTTTGGTGATCCCAGCACGCATGGCGCTAAAAAAGATGCTTTAGCAGCAGTCTCTATGGCGATTGAAATGCGTAAACATATGAAAGTGCTACGTCAGCACTGGCGCACACAGGGTATTGATAAACCGTTGGAAATACGCATGGGCATCAACACAGGTTATTGCACAGTCGGTAACTTTGGTGCTGAAACGCGCATGGATTACACCATTATTGGTCGCGAAGTTAACCTTGCCAGTAGACTGGAAAGCGCCGCTGATGCCAACGAGATACTTATCTCGACCGAGACATATTCTCTGGTTAAAGATGTCATTATGGGGCGTGATAAAGGTCAAATACAGGTAAAAGGCTTTACTCGTCCTGTGCAGATTTTCCAGGTTGTTGATTATCGCCATGACTTGGGTGAAACGCGCAGTTTTGTTGAGCACGAGCTATCAGGCTTTTCCATGTACATGGATACCAATAATATTCAAAGCTACGACAAAGAGCGTATTATTCAAGCCCTCAATCAAGCAGCCGAACATTTGCGCGATAAAATTATCTGACATATTCGGTACGCCAGTTGCTTTACGTGTCTTATTTAAGAAACTTGCGCGCCTGCTCAGTAGTAAAAGGCCAGTACAGTTCAGCCTGAGTGTCTAGGCGCATCACCACAGGAATATGTATCCCGTAGCGTTCCACCCACTCTTCTTTTTCTATGATATCCACCCATTCAATCTGAATGGCAAGCTCATTCAGCAAGGGTACAAGCATGGCTTCTGCTTCATCACAGAGATGACAGCCCAGCGTGCTAAAAAGAATGCAGTGCAGCATGGATAGGCTCCTAAAATATTAATAACTACAAATTTTAGTCGTAAAAAAAGGGAGGATAAATCCTCCCTTTTTTGCGCAGTGAAACTAGAACTTAGTTCTGGTTTTCCATCTGCTGACGAATCAACTCACCAATGGTGGTTGGTCCAGCTGCTTCAGTTTCTTGCTTACGCAGCTCTTTCATTGCATCTTTTTCATCTTCTACGTCTTTAGACTTGATGGACAAGTTAATAACGCGAGATTTGCGGTCGATGTTGATGATTTTAGCTTCAACTTCGTCGCCTTCTTTCAGTACGTTACGTGCATCTTCAACACGGTCACGGCTGATTTCTGATGCTTTCAGTACAGCTTCAACTTCATCGGCTAGGACAACAATAGCGCCCTTGGCATCAACTTCTTTAACAGTACCGCGAACGATAGTGCCTTTTTCGTTGAGTGATGCATAGCTGGAGAAAGGATCGTCTTCTAGCTGCTTAACGCCAAGAGAAATACGCTCACGCTCTGGATCTACGGAAAGAATAACGGTTTCTAGCTCGTCACCTTTCTTGTAGTTGCGTACGGCTTCTTCGCCTGCTTCGTGCCAGCTGATGTCAGATAAGTGAACCAAACCATCAATACCGCCGTCTAGGCCGATAAAGATACCGAAGTCAGTAATGGATTTAATGGTACCGGAGATTTTGTCGCCCTTGTTGAATTGGCTAGAGAAGTCTTCCCATGGGTTAACTTTACACTGCTTGATACCCAAGGAAATACGACGACGCTCTTCATCGATGTCCAGAACCTGAACTTCAACTTCATCGCCCAACTGAACCACTTTAGAAGGATGAATGTTTTTGTTGGTCCAATCCATTTCAGAAACGTGTACCAGACCTTCAACACCTTCTTCCAGCTCAGCAAAGCAGCCGTAGTCAGTCAGGTTGGTAACGCGAGCCATGGTACGAGTACCCTCTGGGTAACGACCTTTGATAGCAATCCATGGATCTTCACCCAACTGCTTCAGGCCTAGAGATACGCGGTTACGCTCACGATCAAACTTAAGTACTTTAACGTCAATCTCATCGCCAACGTTAACGATTTCGCCTGGGTGCTTAATACGCTTCCAAGACATATCGGTAATGTGCAGCAAGCCATCTACGCCGCCCAAGTCAACAAACGCACCGTAGTCAGTGAGGTTCTTAACGATACCTTTAATCTGCTGACCTTCTTGTAGGTTTTCTAACAGCGCATCACGCTCAGCACTGTTTTCTGCTTCAAGAACGCTACGACGTGATACAACAACGTTGTTGCGCTTCTGGTCTAGCTTGATAACTTTAAATTCTAGCTCTTTACCTTCGAGGTGAGCAGTGTCACGTACTGGACGTACATCTACCAGTGAACCCGGTAAGAAGGCACGGATACCGTTGACATCAACAGTGAAACCGCCTTTAACCTTACCGTTAATAATACCGGTAACCACTTCCTCAGCATTGAAAGAGGCTTCGAGAACCAGCCATGACTCTGCGTTTTTGGCTTTTCTGCGGGATAACTTGGTTTCACCGAAACCGTCTTCAACCGCATCCAGCGCTACGCGAACCACGTCACCCACTTTAATGGTTAGTTCACCTTGCTCGTTGTAGAATTCTTCAACGGGGATAACGCCCTCTGACTTCAGGCCAGCGTCAACAGCAACCCAGTCGCCGTCGATGCTTACGATCATACCTTCAATGATCGAACCTGGTTGCATATCAAGAGTTTTTTGGCTTTCTTCAAAAAGTTCTGCAAAGCTTTCGCTCATGTTTAATCCTGCTATTGAGAGTCATTCGACCCTATCCACATTCCAGACAATGTGGTCTGTATTTATAAGTACAAAACCTAGTTAATATCTTCTGGATTAACCCGGTTTTATTAGAACGTTGTATTACAACGATTATCCAGTTAGGCCTCTAGAAGTGGCTTCACTTAGAATATGGCTTACTACCTGCTCGATGGTCATAGTGGTTGAATCAAGAACCACTGCGTCTTCAGCTGGTTTTAAGGGTGCTATAGGGCGATTTATGTCGCGTTCATCACGCGCACGGATCTCCTCTACAAGATCCGCGAGATTAACAGTTTCGCCGGCATCCTTCAACTGTAAATAGCGACGGCGTGCACGCTCTTCAGCACTTGCGGTTAAAAAAACCTTTAACGGAGCTTCCGGAAAAATAACGGTACCCATATCGCGACCATCGGCAACTAAACCGGGTAGCTCTCTAAAAGCATGCTGGCGCTTTAAAAGACCTTCACGAACACCAGGTAAAGCAGCAATTTCAGAAGCAAAGGTTCCTACTGTTTCATTGCGGATTGCACGACTCACATCTGCACCATTAAGCAGGATGCGATCACCGGGAAACTCAACCGGAAGTTGCGCAGCTAGTGTGCGCAAGCTTGCTTCATTAGTGCGTGCGATACCGGACTGCTCAGCGGCCAGTGCCAGTATGCGGTATAGCGCACCCGAGTCTAAAATATTCCAACTCAGCGCTTGAGCTACCAATGCTGTAGCTGTGCCTTTGCCTGAGCCGCTAGGCCCGTCGATTGTGATTACCGGAATTACGCTCATGCTTGTGTCTCCGCATTGACTGAAACGTGCATACCAACATCTGCGCATAACGCTAAAAAGTTGGGGAAAGATGTCGCCACATGCTGGCTATCATGGATATGTATTGGTTGCGTAGCACGCAAAGAGGCCACACTGAATGACATGGCAATACGGTGATCACCGTGCGCCCAAACTTCGCCGCCGCCCATTGGGCCGCCATCAATAATGATCCCGTCTGCTAGCGTCTCTACTTGTACACCTAGCGTGGTTAAACCATCGGCCATCACCTGAATACGGTCGCATTCTTTAACCCGCAACTCTTCTGCGCCGCGCAAGACCGTACGCCCTTGTGCACAGGCCGCTGCAATAAAGAGCACAGGAAACTCATCAATTGCCAGCGGAACCAGTTCATCAGGGATTTCTATGCCTTTTAATACTGCACTGCGCACACGGATATCAGCCACGCGCTCGCCACCTACTTCCTGTATGCGCTCTAAACTAATATCAGCACCCATCAACTTAAGAATATCGATAACACCAGTGCGGGTTGGGTTAATGCCTACATGCTCAAGCACCAGCTCTGAGTTTTCCGCGATGCTGGCCGCCACCATAAAGAAAGCCGCTGATGAGATATCTGCAGGCACTTCAATATGCGTTGCGGTGAGTTTATGACCATTTTCAATTTTTGCTTTAGCACCATGCACTTCTACAGGATAACCAAAGCCTTGCAGCATGCGCTCGGAGTGATCACGGGTTGGTGCAGGCTCGGTAACCGAGGTTGTACCATTGGCATACATGCCGGCTAACAATAAGCAGGACTTAACCTGTGCGCTAGCCATTGGCATGTCATAGTGCATGCCGGTAAGCGGATGACCACCACGGATAGTTAAGGGTGGACGCCCTTCTGCTGCTGTTTCAATCACCGCACCCATTTCACGTAGCGGCTTGGCGATACGGTTCATCGGGCGCTTAGTTAGTGAGGCATCACCGGTTAAGGTGGTATCAAAAGTTTGTCCGGCTAAAATTCCAGACAGTAAACGCATAGTAGTGCCAGAGTTGCCGACATAAATAGGTCCCGGTGGCGCTTGTAAGCCATGCAGCCCCACGCCATGAATGACAACACGTCCTTCATGAGGGCCTTCAATCACCACGCCCATGTCGCGAAATGCTTGGATGGTAGCCAGAGCATCTTCACCTTCCAAAAAGCCTTCAACTTCGGTGGTGCCCTCAGCTAATGAGCCCAGCATAATAGCGCGATGGGAAATTGACTTATCACCCGGCACACGAATGCGCCCATTAACATTACCGCCAGGGTTGGCGAGAAAAACCAAATCATTATCAAGCATAGTCTGCATATAAGCCCGTTGTGCCAAAATTGTATTAAAGTGTTCGCGTGCAGCACGTGCGCGGGTGAAAACCCCCAGCAAGTAGTGGCTATCACCCTCTGCTATTGCTTTGCGCAACACGGCCAAATCAGTATTAAGCTCATCCAACTGGTGCAGCACTGCGTCCTTGTTGGATAGAAAAATATCATGCCACATCACCGGATCACTGGCGGCAATGCGGGTAAAATCACGAAAACCGCCAGCGGCATAGCGGAATATTTCTAGGTTTTCGCTGCGTTTAGCCAGAGAATCAACCAAACCAAACGCCAGTAAATGCGGTAAGTGACTGGTCGCGGCCAGCACACGGTCATGGCTTTGCACATCCATGCACTCAACCTCAGCGCCAGTCGCTAACCACAACTGGCGCACTCTAGCCAAAGCGAACTCAGCAGTGTGCGCCTGTGGGGTTAAAATGACCTTATGATGTCTAAATAACGTGGCATCCGCAGCACTTACCCCACTACGCTCCGAACCTGCTATTGGATGAGCAGGTACGAGATTATGCGGCAAGTAGCCAAACGCACGTTGCGCAGCGGCAACAAAAACACCTTTTACACTGCCCACATCAGTAATGACGCAGGAATCAGCCAGCTTGAGTTGTGCCAATTGCTGCAGTATTTTCTCCGCTGCTAAGACTGGCACTGCAAGCACTATGGTGTCTGCGCGCAGAACGGCGGCAAGCAAGTCTTGACTAGCACTATCCACCACACCCATTGCTATTGCCTGCTCGCAGGACTCCAGTTCGGTGTCCACACCAACAACTTCAGCATACAGTCGGGTTACACGTATCGCTTTGGCTAGGGATGAACCAATCAAACCCATACCCACAATGACCAGCCTACCTAATGTTGTTGTTTTTGCTGTAGGCATAGCCTTATCAACCATCGGATAAAATCTGTTTTAGTACAGTCAAAAAGCGTGCGTTTTCTTCATGAGTACCTATGGAAACCCGTAAAAAGTTAGGCATGCCATAACCTGCGACTGGGCGCACAATAACTCCGCGCTCTAGCAAAGCTTGGTTAATTGCGCTGGCTTCCTGTTGAAAATCAACCGCAATAAAGTTGCCCTTTGAGTTAATCCATCGTAAGCCCAAGGCATTCAGTCCTGACTCCAACTGCTCCATACCCTGCTCGTTTGCCTGACGGCTGCGGAATAAATAATCCTCATCGTCCAGTGCAGCGCAGGCGGCAACTAACGCCAAGCTGTTGACGTTAAAGGGCTCACGAATGCGATTAATGACATCGGCGATTTGCGCTGAGGAAATCGAGTAGCCGACCCGTAAACCGGCTAAACCATAGGCTTTAGAAAAGGTGCGACTCACAATTAAATTGGGGTGACCAGCCAAGTATTTCATACCGTCCGGCAGCTCTGAGCTGGCGGCGTACTCTATATAGGCCTCATCCAGCACGACTATGACATGCTCAGGTACCTTGACTAAGAACTGCTCGAGGCTGCTGACATCAAACCAAGTCCCGGTTGGGTTATTAGGATTTGCTACGAATACGACGCGGGTGTTTTCGTCGATTGCTTGCAGCATCGCTTCCAGATCGTGACCATAGTCTTTAGCAGGCACAACACGACTCTCGGCACCTGCGATAGTGGTAGCGATTGGATACACGGCAAACGCATACTGACTGAACACGGCGTTCAAGCCTGGCGCAAGCCAAGCCTGTGCTACCAAGTCCAAAATATCGTTGGAGCCATTGCCCAAGGTGATTTGCTCGGGTTCAACGGTGTAATACTCAGCCAATTTTTGCTTAAGTATAAAGCCATTCCCGTCAGGATAACGGGTTATCTCTGGCAGTTCTTTTTCTATGGCAGCCAACACTTTAGGACTAGGCCCTAAAGGGTTTTCATTGCTGGCCAGCTTAACAATATCAGCTGGGTTTAAGTCTAACTCGCGCGCCAGTTCTTCTATGGGCTTGCCCGGAACATAGGGAGATAACCCTTGCAGATTCGGACGCGCCAACGCTAAAAAATCACAGGTCATATAATTGCCTTTGGCTCAGTTAGAGCACAGCCTTTGGATAAGAGCCCAATACTTTGACGCCCACCGATTTTGCGGTAATTTTCTCAAGCGCGTCCTTTACTAGCGGACTCATTTGGTGGCCAACTAAATCGATAAAGAACACATAGGTCCACTTACCGCTGCGAGATGGACGGGTTTCAATACGGGTTAAGTCAACACCGTTGTCATGGAAAGGTATCAACAGCTCGTGCAGAGCACCGGGCTTATTGCTTACCGAAACAATTACGGAGGTTTTATCCTCACCTGATGGCGGCACTGCGTCATTACCAATAATCAAAAAGCGTGTTGAATTATCTGGGCGGTCTTCAATTTTTTCAGCCAGAACAGTCAAGCCATAGAGTTGCGCCGCCATATCACCAGCGATTGCTGCGCTATTCCACTCACTCTTCACTCGTTTAGCCGCCTCAGCGTTGCTAGAAACGGCGACGCGCTCAACATTTGGATAATGCGCATCCAACCACTTACGACACTGCGCCAATGACTGCGCATGAGAGTAAATACGGGTAATGTGATCGGTTTTAGTATTTTCACCCACCAGCAAGTGGTGATGGATACGCAGTTCGACCTCGCCACAAATGGAGATATCGTGCTCCAAGAAGCTGTCTAGCGTGTGGTTAATCGCGCCTTCGGTCGAGTTTTCGACCGGCACTATGCCGTAGCTTATCGCTCCTGCCACCACCTCACGAAAAATCTCATCAATGGCCGCCATAGGTTTGGCTGTCACAGACTGACCGAAATGCTTTAATGCCGCAGCGTGCGAGAAGGTACCCTCCGGGCCTAGATAAGCGATCGTTAATGGCTTTTCTAATGCAAGGCAGGCCGACATGATTTCGCGAAATAGACGTGCTGTGACTTCATCATCTAGCGGGCCTTTGTTCAGCTCCATAATACGCTTTAGCACCTGAGCTTCGCGCTCAGGTCGGTAAAACATAGGCTGCTCACCTTCAGTGAGGTTAGCTTCTTTAACTCGCCCCACTTCTTGGGCACAGCTGGCACGCTCATTGATTAGCTCAAGGATCTTCTCATCAAGACTATCAATACGTACTCGCAACGCCTGTAATTCTTGTTCACTCATTTAGGCTTTTTCCTTCTCAAAGGCTTGCATATAGTCAATCAATGCTTCTACGGCAGCCATCGGGACTGCGTTATAAATTGAAGCGCGCATGCCGCCAACTGAGCGGTGACCCTGCAGGTTAAGTAATGCTCGCTCTTGCGCACCGGCTAAAAATGCTTGCTCCAAACGTGCATCCGCCAAACGAAACGGAATATTCATCCACGAACGGGCATTTTTACTGATTGGGTTAGTATAAAAGTCACTCTTATCAATGTACTCATAGAGCAAGCGTTGTTTCTCAAAGTTAAGCTTAGCCATACCTTCGACACCGCCCTGCTCTTTAAGCCACTTAAATACCAGTCCGGATAAGTACCATGAGAACGTAGGTGGCGTGTTGTACATCGAACCGTTGTCCGCTGCCACTTTATAATCAAGCATAGTTGGGCAGCTAGCGCGCGCCTTACCCAGCAAGTCTTCGCGCACAATGGCGACGACCAGACCGCTAGGGCCAATATTTTTTTGTGCGCCCGCGTAGATCATGCCAAAACGGCTTATATCTACCGGTCGAGATAAAATATCGGAAGACATATCCACGATCAGCGGTACATCGCCTGTTTCAGGAATCCAATCAAACTGCAGACCACCAATAGTTTCATTGGTGGTGTAATGCACATAGGCAGCTTGCTTATTTAGCTGCCATTCGTTTTGTCCAGGAATGGAAAAATAGTCATATTTTTTAGCAGAAGCAGCCACATTGATATTTCCATAACGCTGGGCTTCATCAATGCTTTTGCGTGACCAAATACCGGTATCGATATAATCAGCGCTGCTGCTTTCCGGCAAAAAATTCAGTGGGATTTGTGCAAATTGTTGACTGGCACCGCCCTGCATAAACAGCACTTTGTAGTGCTCAGGGATGCTCAACAAATCGCGCAGATCTTGCTCTGCCTGGTTCGCGATTCCCACAAACTCATCACTGCGATGGCTCATTTCCATAACGGAAACGCCTTTACCCTGCCAATCTAGCAGCTCTTTTTGTGCCTGTTTTAGCACCGCCTCAGGAAGTGCCGCAGGGCCTGCGCAAAAGTTATAGGCTCTTTTAGTCATGGAGTTTTACTCTTGATTGGTTGCAGATTCTGTTGAGTCCTGCGCGACATCGGTATCGGTATCAGTTTCGGTCTCATCAAGTTGTAGCTCATCAGTATCAGAAGGCTCTTGCACACGCTCAATACCCACCAAGTGCTCATCCTTGGACAAACGAATTAGGGTGACACCTTGAGTATTACGCGATTGGCTGGAAACCTCATCAACACGAGTGCGCACTAGGGTGCCTTGATCAGAAATCAACATAATTTCTTCTCCGTCATGCACCTGCACCGCGCCAACCAATATGCCGTTACGCTCATTCTGAACCTGCGCGATAACACCCTGCCCGCCACGTCCACGCAATGGGAACTCGCTAAGCGAGGTGCGCTTGCCATAGCCTTTTTCTGAAGCTGTCAGGATGTAAGCTTCTTGCTCAGGAATTAGCATGGAGATTAAGCGTTGCCCTTCTGGTAAACGCATACCGCGCACACCACGAGCCGTACGACCCATTTGGCGAACTTTGCTTTCTTTGAAACGAATCACTTTGCCGCCGTCAGAGAACAGCATGACATGCTTGGAGCCATCAGTAATAGCTGCAGCAATCAGGGTATCCCCCTCATCTAAGCGCAAGGCAATCAGACCTGAGCTACGCGGGCGACGGAACTGAATGAGTGGTGTTTTCTTGACTGTACCTTTGGCGGTAGCCATAAAGATGTAGGCACCGTCGGCTTCGTCATACTCTAGATCATCTGTGCTGTCGTCTTCATCCAGCTCAACTGCAATATCCACGACCTCGATAGCCTCATCGTCATCATTGTCGTCTTCACCGGCTTGTGCATTAAGTGCTTCTAGGTCAATTTCCAGCATCGCGGTAATACGCTCGCCTTCTTCCAGTGGAAGCAGGTTAACCATCGGGCGACCACGCGAGGTGCGCGACGCTTCCGGGATTTCAAAGGTACGCAGCCAGTACACTTTACCTTTACTGGAGAACAGCAACAGTGTGGCATGGCTGTTAGCTACCAATAGATGCTCGATATAATCTTCTTCTTTAACGCCTGTGGCTGACTTGCCACGACCACCACGACGTTGTGCTTGATACACCTCAAGCGGCTGACTCTTGGCATAACCACCGTGCGAGATAGTCACTACACGCTCTTCTTCAGGAATCAGGTCAGCAATGGTCAAATCAACCTGTGATGCGCAGATTTCCGTACGACGCACATCACCATAGTCGCGTTTAATCTGCTGCAGCTCTTCACAAATCACTTCAAGCAAACGCTCTTCGCTACCTAAAATAGCCAATAACTCGCCTATCTGTTGCAGGATTTCTTGGTATTCGATGAGCAGTTTTTCATGCTCCAGCCCAGTTAAACGGTGTAAGCGTAATTCTAGAATGGCTTGCGCTTGTTCTGGCGATAGGTAATACAGCCCTTCACGCAAGCCATACTGCTCAGCAAGTCCGTCAGGGCGGCATGATTCTGCGCCAGCGCGCTCAACCATTTCCACCACAGAGCCTGATGCCCAGCCCACCGCCAATAAGCGCTCTCTAGCCTCTGCTGGTGTGGGTGATTTTTTAATCAGTTCAATAACGGGATCAATGTTGGATAATGCAACTGCTTGACCTTCTAAAATATGGCCGCGCTCACGTGCTTTGCGTAGTTCAAATACCGTACGGCGGGTCACCACTTCGCGGCGGTGACGCACAAACACTTCAAGCAGGTCCTTAAGATTCAGCAAGCGCGGCCGACCGTCAACCAGTGCAACCGTGTTAATACCAAACACCGTTTGCATTTGGGTTTGCGCATAGAGGTTATTCAACACTACCTCTGGCACTTCACCACGACGCAACTCAATGACAACGCGCATACCGTCTTTATCAGACTCATCACGTAATTCACTGATACCTTCGATTTTCTTTTCTTTAACTAGCTCGGCGATTTTCTCAATCAGCCTAGCTTTGTTGACCTGATAGGGCAGCTCGTTAATGATGATTTGCTGACGACCGCCAACTTTATCAATGTCTTCAATTTCAGTGCGCGCACGAATATGCACACGGCCACGACCCGTGCGATAGGCTTCGATAATACCGGCGCGACCATTAATAATCGCCGCCGTTGGGAAGTCCGGCCCGGGAATGAACTGCATCAACTCATCAACGCTAAGCTCGGGGTTCTCAATCAGCGCTAAACAACCATCGATGACTTCAGTGAGGTTGTGAGGTGGAATATTGGTGGCCATACCCACCGCAATACCAGAAGAGCCGTTGATTAGTAGGTTGGGAACTTTTGTCGGCATAACCGCCGGGATTTGCTCGGTACCATCGTAGTTGGGTACCCAGTCAACGGTTTCTTTATCCAAGTCAGCTAGCAATTCGTGCGCTAACTTAGCCATACGCACTTCGGTATAACGCATTGCTGCAGCGCTATCACCATCAACCGAACCAAAGTTACCCTGACCATCTACCAGCATGTAGCGCAATGAAAATGGCTGCGCCATCCGTACAATGGTGTCGTATACAGCACTATCACCGTGCGGGTGATATTTACCGATAACATCACCCACCACACGGGCAGATTTCTTGTAGGGTTTGTTCCAGTCATTACCCAGTTCTTTCATCGCAAATAGAACGCGACGGTGTACGGGTTTTAAACCGTCACGCGCATCGGGTAATGCACGGCCCACGATTACGCTCATGGCATAGTCGAGGTAGGATTGACGCATCTCATCTTCGATGCTGATCGGCAAAATTTCTTTGGCTATGTCACCCATGGAAGCATGGTTCCTTATTGATTAGTGATGCAATTTAACTGGCGAAGTATAGCACATTTAGCTTTAGTCGCGCCTAGGGGTGCGTTGTAGTTGTGAAACCATTGACTTAATATCCTTGCTTAGGCTTCATCGCTGGCACTCAGTGCAGCGCTGCATGGCTCATTAACTGCTGCATTTTCTCCAACGTGGGCTGCTCAACCACTCCACGCTCGGTCACTATTACATCCACCAAATGTGCTGGAGTCACATCAAACACTGGATTAAACGCAGGCACAGATGCAGCTATTTGCACTCCCGCTACTGTAAACAGCTCATCGGCCGTGCGTTCTTCAATCACGATATCGGCGCCTGTTTGCAGTTGCATATCAATCGTTGAACTGGGCGCGACCACCATCAAACGTACATCGTGATAGCGGGCTAATACCGATAGCTGATACGTACCTATCTTGTTGGCCACATCGCCATTGGCCGTAATGCGATCCGCCCCCACAATCACCCACGTAATATCACCTTCGCGCAATAAATGTGCAGCGGCTGAGTCAGCGTTCACCGTTAACGGAATTTTATCGCTGGCTAGCTCCCAAGCGGTTAAACGCGAGCCTTGCAACCAAGGGCGAGTTTCATCCACATGCACATGACCGACCAAACCTGCCAAGTACGCTGCGCGCACAACGCCTAAAGCTGTGCCGAAACCGCCGGTTGCCAAGGCCCCGGTATTGCAGTGGGTCAATACGTGCTGAGGCGCTTCGCAATGATGTCGAATAACCTCCATCCCCAGCTGCGCCATAATCAAATTGGCTTCACGATCGCTGTGATAAATCTCTAGCGCCGCCTGCTCCAGCAGAGGCAAAGGGGAGGTTTGGGCAGGAACTTTAGCTAAGACACTGCGCATACGCTCAATAGCCCAAAATAAATTGACGGCTGTGGGTCTGGATGCAGCCAACTGCTGCAAATCCTCTTCCATGGCACTGCGCCAGCCGTGCGGATCATCCTGATAGCGCTGCTGCGCCGCCAATACCACAGCAAAAGCGGCGGCTATGCCAATAGCCGGTGCACCGCGTACCACCATATCGGTAATGGCACGGGTCACTTGCGCTGAGGTTTGGCACTCAATCCAGCTTTCACTTAAAGGCAGTACTCGTTGATCCAGCAACCATAAAGCACCCCCCTTCCATTCCAGCGCCTTAATTCGTTCAGCTGCTACTAGTTGTTCACGCATCGTTTTCACCCGTAGAAAAATGCGGTGCAGTATAAAGGATGCGTGAAAAAAGTGCCTGTACCTAGCACAACAGAATGACTTGCTTTAGTCGGTATTACTGACAAACGTCCTTCATCCTCGGCGATTAACTGAAATTCCTATCTTGCCAGCTGCTCTCTTGCTGTTGCTTTGGCTATACTCTGCCACTTGAATATTCCAAGGACTTTTTCGGCATGACATCACGAGCGCACCTAGACTTACTTATTCTACCCAGATGGCTGGTACCTGTTGAGCCTGCCGGTGTCGTGCTTAGCCATTACGCACTAGGCATAAGCGGCGATAAAATCAGCCTGATTGCGCCTCGCGAACAAGCACTCAAGCATCCTGCAACGCAGGTACTAGAGCTGCCAGAAAGCCTGCTTATGCCGGGATTAGTTAATGCGCACGGCCATGCGGCCATGTCCTTGTTTAGGGGGCTGGCTGATGACCTGCCCTTGCATACTTGGTTGCAAGAACATATCTGGCCGGCTGAGTCCAAGTGGGTTAATGAGCAGTTTGTTCAGGATGGCGCAGAACTGGCGATTGCCGAGCAACTGCTCAACGGCATTACCTGTTTTTCTGATATGTATTTTTATCCAGAAATCCTGTGCCAACAGGTGCACCACAGCGGTATTCGTGCGCAAATCAACATGCCCATTATAAACTTCCCGATGCCCGGCGCACGGGATACAGATGAGGCTATACGTCAGGGTTTAAGCCTGTTTGATGATTTTAAACACCACCCACGTATCCAGATTGGTTTTGGCCCGCACGCGCCCTACACCGTTAATGACGAGAACCTCAGCAAGATACTCACCCTAGCCAATCAATTAGATATCCCAATACAAATGCATGTGCATGAATCTGCGCATGAAGTACAGGAGAGTCTGGATAAATACGGACAGCGGCCATTAGCACGTTTGGCTAAACTGGGTTTACTCGGCCCGCGTTTCCAAGCCGTGCATATGACGCAGGTAAATAACGAGGATATTGAGCTATTGGTGCAACATAACTGCAGCGTTATTCACTGCCCAGAATCGAACCTTAAGCTTGCCAGCGGTTTTTGCCCAGTTGAGCGCTTATGGCAGGCGGGTATTAATGTCGCCATAGGCACCGATGGTGCGGCCAGTAACAACAACCTGAACCTGCTCGAGGAAACCCGCACCGCTGCTCTACTGGCTAAAGCAGTGGCCAACGATGCTAGCGCACTCAACGCTCACCAAGCGCTGCGTATGGCAACCTTGAACGGTGCGCGCGCCTTAGGCATGGAGCAGCTGGTTGGTAGTTTAGAAGTGAGCAAGCTGGCTGACTTGGTCAGTGTTAATCTGTCGGCTCTTGCAACCCAGCCTGTCTACGATCCGGTTTCACAACTTATTTATGCCGCCAGCAGCGAGCAAGTTGAGCATGTGTGGGTCGGTGGAAAACAGTTACTCGCCAACCGTCAGCTGTTACGTATGAATGTAGAAGAAATAAAACACAAAACTATGTTTTGGCAAGAAAAGATATTCAAAACAAACAATTAGAACTCTTTATTGAAGCAGAATATCGATCAGAAACTCTGCAAACAACCCGGAAGCAGCTGCACAGTGCAGCAAAAATCAATCAAAGCTGGCATTATGTGCGGCATTATTTTTAACCAATTACAGGAATCTCCATGCCTAACGTCGATCAGTTGGAAGTTGCTAAATTCGAAGCCTTGGCTCATCGCTGGTGGGATCGCGAAAGCGAATTTAAACCCCTGCATGAGATTAATCCGCTCAGAGTTAACTGGATTGATCAGCGTGCGCCACTGGCCGGCAAGCGTGTCTTGGACGTGGGTTGTGGCGGTGGCATTCTAAGTGAAGCCATGGCGCTGCGCGGCGCCGAAGTCACCGGCATTGATATGGGCGAAGCACCTTTAGCCGTTGCCCGCCTGCATCAGTTAGAAACCGGCGTTGAAGTGGATTACCGGCAAATTACTGCCGAGCAGCTGGCAGAAGAGATGCCAGAGCAGTTTGATGTGGTCACTTGCTTGGAAATGCTTGAGCACGTCCCCGACCCCGCCTCGATTATTCAGGCGTGCTATCACTTGGTGAAACCGGGTGGACAGGTGTTTTTCTCTACGATTAACCGCAACCCCAAGGCCTATTTGCTAGCCGTGGTGGGTGCTGAATATGTGTTACGCATGCTGCCGCGCGGCACGCACGATTACAAGAAGTTTATCAAACCTTCTGAGCTAGGCGCCTGGAGTCGTGAAGCAGGTTTGCACACCCACGACATTATCGGCTTAACCTACAACCCGCTGTCAAAACGTTACAAGCTAGAAAGCGATGTGGATGTGAACTATATGCTGCATTGCAGCAAGCCACTCTGATTCAACATGAACATACGGGCGGTTTTATTTGATCTCGACGGCACTCTTGTGGACAGCGCGCAAGACTTTATTGCCATCCTGCAGCAAATGCGGCATGAGCGCGGCATGCTGGCAATAGACGAGAGCTGTATTCGGCAACAGGCTTCCGCTGGTGCAGTGGCTATGGTTAGCACGGCGCTGGAGTTAACAGCCAATGATGCTGAATTTAGCGCCTGCAAAGATGATTTCTTACAGCGCTACCAAGACAGCTGTACGCGCTATACACGTCCCTTTGCAGGCTTGCCCGAATTGCTTAACCATCTCGACCAACATCGTATTCCTTGGGGCGTGGCAACTAATAAGCCTGTGCAATTTGCTGAGCCTGTTTTGCAGCAGCTGGGCTTACTTGAACGCATGGCTGCGCTCGTTTGTCCCGAGCACGTAAGCCAAGCCAAACCTGCACCCGAAATGCTGCTGCTAGCCTGCCAAAAACTCGCTATAGCACCCAAACACACTATCTATCTTGGCGACGACCAGCGCGACATCCAAGCGGCTAAGGCAGCCGAGATGCCGAGCATTGCGGTGGGTTATGGCTACCATAAACACACCGACAACCCACAAAGCTGGGGGGCAGACCATTTTATTGCTCAATCAGAACAGCTTCTGGCTGAGTTAAAACCCTTATTATTTACCAATGAGAGAGCTGTAAATGTTTGATTACAAAGCGAAACCCGATCTACTAAAAGGTCGCACTGTATTAGTAACAGGCGCTGGTCGCGGTATTGGCGCTGCCGCCGCAAAAACCTATGCCGCTCACGGAGCGACTGTGCTCTTGCTGGGTAAAACAGAAAGCAATCTTAACCAAGTCTATGATGAGATCAGCGCTGCAGGACATCCAGAACCTGTAGTGGTACCACTGGATCTGGAACACGCCACAACCGTTCAAATTGATGAACTGGGTGCGATGATTGAACAGGAATTTAGCTGTCTTGACGGTTTGCTACACAACGCTTCTATTCTTGGTCCGCGCACGCCCATTGAACAACTTGCTGATGAGAAGTTTGCTCAAGTCATGCAGGTAAACGTGCAGGCAACCTTTTCTTTGACGCGCGCACTTCTACCCTTATTGCGCCTGTCCAAAGATGCGTCAATTATTTACACCTCCAGCGGAGTAGGTCGCATAGGCCGTGCGTATTGGGGCGCATATGCCGTCTCTAAGTTCGCTACCGAAGGCTTAATGCAGGTAGTGGCCGACGAGCTGGATGAAACCCATGTCCGCGCTAACAGCGTGAATCCCGGTGCTACCCGCACCTCTATGCGCGCCACCGCCTATCCGGGCGAAAACCCAAACAACAATCCAACCCCCGAAGAGATCATGCCGGTTTACCTGTACCTCATGGGTCCTGACAGCCAAGGCATCAACGGCCAAGCCCTAAACGCACAATAACAGTCCCCTGCTTGCTGAGCACGCAGCTTAGATGCTACGTGCTCTTGCATCAACTTTAGCTCCCCAGCCAGCAGCCTTCCGCGTCAGCGTCAGCGTCAAAAAATAATAGCAATACAGATAGGTGACATTATATCGCCACTCTCGCCTTTAACACATCTTTCCCACACAAACAAAAAAACATAACTAGCTGATTTATATGGGAAATAAAAACATGGCATGAAAATAGCTTTAACTTAGGAAATCAAAAAGACAAGCGAGTTATTATTATGAGCATGCCACAGGTTTCCAATGTAGTTGATTTCGAGTTAGCTCAATTAATGCGGGCGGACTCCCAAGCTAAAACTGCTGCCATTAAGTCTCCAGCCAGCTATACGGAAGTAAGCCAACTAATTAGTGGTCAGTTGCAAACCACTTTAGATATTGCTGAAATTATGGAGATATTTTTTCAGAGCAGTCAGTATTTAGTGCGTTATGACGCCGTGCATTATTTGCATACCGCGCAAAGCGTGAACGTAAAAATAGGCGCTGCCGATGCACTCTACGCCGTGAATTACCGCCTAACCTTCCAAGGTGAATACTTAGGTGATTTATTCTTGCAGCGCTCGAAGAGATTTCATGAGCAGGAGCTTATTAGCTTTGAAAGCCTCACCACTAGCCTGATTTTCCCACTGCGCAACGGGCTGAAATACCATGCAGCCGTTCAAAGCGCGCTGTTAGATCCGCTAACCGGTGTTGGCAATCGTGCTGCCATGAACAAAACTCTGCAGCGCGATATGGATGCGGCTAGGCGTGCTATGCAACCGCTATCAATTATCATGCTGGATATTGATTACTTTAAGAATATCAACGACACCTATGGTCATGCTTGCGGTGACCAAGTTTTGATTGAAATCTCCAAGCTATTGCAATTACAGCTACGCACCAGTGATGCGATATTTCGCTTCGGCGGAGAGGAGTTTTTAATAACGTTACCTAACACCTGTAGCGATTATGCGCAACTGGTAGGCGAGCGTATCCGCCATGCCATTGAAAAGCTCGTTATCGACTTCAATGATCAGTCAGTCATGTTATCTGCCAGTTTAGGCTGCGCAACCATGCATGATGCTGAGGAACAAGATAGCTTTATTCAGCGCTCAGATTATGCGCTTTATACAGCTAAACGTAGCGGACGAAACTGTTTGAAAATTGCAGGCTAGGGTTGGCCTGCAATTTCAACTTGGACGGGAGGCTTAAACCTATGCTCTTGGCTTTTTGTAGCGTGCTGTTCTTGTGTTCACTGGCTTTGCCAGCCTACGCTCTTGGCGCTGCACCTTCTCTCGCTGCTTTTGGGTAATCTCTGGCAAAGCAACTGGCTCAAGCTGTACTTCTTTACTCAGTATGTTGGTCTCATACTGAGTCATTTCTCGCCAGCGCCCCAGACTGATATCTGCGGTTAAAAATACCGGCCCAAAACGTACACGCTTCAAGCGGCTAACAACCACGCCTTGGGATTCCCATAGACGGCGCACTTCTCGATTGCGTCCTTCCATCACCACGCAATGATACCAGCGATTCAAACCATCGCCTTCGGGAGCCACCTGGACATCACTAAACTTGGCCATGCCGTCTTCTAGCATGACACCTTTTTTAAGATTTTCGATCATCTCCTCGGTCACTTCGCCACGCACGCGTACAGCATACTCGCGGTCCATATTATACGAGGGGTGCATCAAGCGATTAGCCAGCTCACCGTCCGTAGTAAACATCAGCAAACCTGTGGTATTGATATCTAAACGGCCAATATTAACCCAGCGACCGCCTTTGAGTTTAGGTAACCGGGAAAAAACCGTTGGCCGCCCCTCTGGATCGTGGCGAGTACAGACCTCACCTTCGGGTTTATTATAAATAATCACGCGGCGCAAAATGCCTTGCTCTGGATCTTGCTTAACAGGTCGACCGTCCACAGTAAAACTGTCTTTAGCAAACACTCTCTGACCTAAAGTGGCACGCTTATCGTTAACCTGAATACGACCGTCTTTAATCCATTGCTCGGCTTCTCGGCGCGAAGCGATACCTAAACGGGCTAATACTTTTTGTAATTTTTCTCCAGCTGGTGGCTGGATGGGTGTATCTGACATAGTGGCACCTCCCGGTGGACATAACTGAGTTTTAAAATTAGAAATATGCGCCTGATTAAGAGTTATCAGACTTTATGTGTGAAGCGCCAAGCGCGGTGTATCTTGCTGTTACGGACAAAATCAGTGTCGATAGTTTGCGCACTGATTTCTTCGACTTGATAATCTTCGCTGAGTTTGGCATCCAATTCAAAGCGGCGGAAATTATTGGAAAAGTATAGCACACCTGCAGGTGCCAATAGACGCATGGCTTGTTGTAATAAAGGCAGTTGATCGCGCTGCACATCAAAAAAGCCCTGCATGCGCTTGGAGTTAGAGAAAGTAGGCGGATCGATAAAAATTAAATCGTAACTACCTTGCTGTTCAGCGAGCCAATGCATCACATCTGCTTGAACCAGTTGGTGCTTTTCAGAAAAACCATTTAACGCCAAATTACGTTTGGCCCAATCTAGGTAGGTTTTTGACAAATCCACGCTGGTGGTTGTTCGCGCACCACCGATTGCCGCATGCACAGTAGCAGCGCCGGTATAGCAATATAGGTTAAGAAAACGTTTGCCCTGGGCTTCCTGCTGAATCCGCATACGCATGGGGCGGTGATCTAAAAACACACCGGTATCCAAGTAATCAGTCAGATTAACCAGCAGCTTAGCCCCGCCTTCCTGCACTTCTAAGAACTCACCCTTATCAGCTTGGCGTTCGTATTGACGCAAACCCGCTTGACGCTCACGACGCTTTAATACGATGCGCTCACTGGGTATGTCTAATGCCTGAGGGATTGCCGCTAAGGCATCCAATAAGCGTGCTTGTGCTTTATCAGCATCCACTGAGCTGGGCGCTGCATATTCTTGCACATGCACCCAATCACCATAGATATCAATCGCCAATGCATATTCCGGCATATCGGCATCATAGAGGCGGTAACAACTGATTTGATTTTTGTTCAGCCATTTATTGAGCTGTTTGCGGTTTTTTTGCAGTCGGTTAGCAAACATTTGCCCACCCACACTGAGCATGGCGGGTTCTTGTTTGGCATCATTGGCAGCCGTATCACCCTGTTTGTGTTTCTGTCCCGCCAAAACAAACTGTTCTGGCTGCACATCAAACAGCAATAAACGACAAGGAATAGCACCGTTAAAAAAGGCATATTGCTTATGGCTGCGTAAACCCATACGCCGACCTAACTCAGGTGCACCGGTAAAAATCGCGGCCTGCCAACCCAAACAGTTAGTACGCAAGCGCTCGCCTAAGTGTTGATAGAGATACAGCAAGCTCGCCTCATCACCTAATCGTTCGCCATAAGGCGGATTACATACCACCAAACCGGCTTGGCCTTTATCAGGCTGCGGTGCAAAAGTCGCTAACTCGCCCTGATAAATTTTTATCCACTCTGACAGGCCTGCACGCTCAATATTGTTACGCGCTGGCTGCATCAATCTTGGATCGGCTTCATAGCCACGAATCCATAACGGTGGTTGCTTTAATCCCTGCTCGGCTCTTTGTTTGGCTTCATCGGTAAGCTGCTGCCAAATGTCTGGCTGATGCCCCAACCATTTATCGAACCCCCAGTATTCGCGCTGCAAACCCGGAGCTACATCCGCAGCCATCATGGCGCCTTCAATTAAGAAAGTACCCATGCCGCACATAGGATCGCTCAATGCGTAACCTTGTTTAGCCAGTTGCGGCCAACCAGCACGCAGCAAAATAGCAGCAGCGAGGTTTTCTTTTAAAGGTGCCGCACCCTGCTGTAGTCGATAGCCACGCTGGTGCAGGCTCGCGCCGGACAGGTCTATGGCCAAGGTAAGTTGACCACGTTGAATATGAGCGTGCACACGCAAATCAGGCTGGTTTTTTTCAACCATAGGACGATTTCCGTCTTTGTCGCGCAGCGCATCGACAATGGCATCTTTAACCTTCAGCGCACCAAAGTGGGTGTTATCAATGCCGCTGCCACGACCACTAAAATCAACCGCAAGGCTGCCTTTAGCATCAAGATGTTCATACCAGTCAATGCTTTGCACGGCGGCATAAAGCTCGTCGGCATTAGCAATTTTTACTTGGGTCAGCACCAATAACACACGGTTAGCTAGGCGTGACCACAGGCACATGCGGTAGGCATCTTCTAGGCTTGCCAGACCACTAACACCGGCAGGACGCTCTTTGGCCTGTTGTAAACCCAGTGATTGCGCCTCTTCAAGCAGCAAGCCTTCAAGGCTTTTGGGGCAAGTAAGTTCTACTGAGTACAGCTTGGAATGTGTCATTCTTGTTGCTCACCTGCTTGGCTGTTACGAATACTGGCTATCGCATCCACCGACTCACGAATCAAAGCGGGTCCTTGGTAAATAAAACCTGAATATATTTGCACCAGACTGGCTCCAGCAGCAATTTTTTCGGCAGCATGCTCGCCAGAATTGATACCACCCACGGCAATAATAGGTAAACGCCCTTTGAGATGCTCTGCTAACACCTTGACTACATGGGTGCTTTGCTCGCGCACCGGCGCACCTGACAAACCACCAGCCTCTTCGGCATAACGCATGCCTTCAACGCCTTTACGCTCAAGCGTGGTATTGGTGGCAATAATACCGTCCATACCACAGTCGAGAACTATTTGTGCTACTTGCTCAATTTCTTCATCCGTCATATCGGGCGCGATTTTTACGGCAATGGGCACACGCTTATCATGCATTTGAGTCAAATCTTCTTGGCGACGTTGCAAGGTTTCCAACAGCTCTTTTAAAGAGTCACCAAACTGCAAGCTTCGCAGGCCCGGAGTATTGGGCGAGCTGATATTAACGGTGATATAACTGGCATGCTGATACACCTTATCTAAACAAAGCAGGTAGTCATCCGCTGCACGTTCAACAGGGGTGTCAATATTTTTACCAATATTGATGCCCAACACACCAGAAAACTGGGCGTTTTTGACGCGCTCCAGCAGGTAATCCACCCCTTTATTATTAAAGCCCATACGGTTAATAATCGCCTGTGCATGCGGCAAGCGAAATATACGCGGCTTGGGGTTGCCTGGCTGCGCTCTTGGGGTGATGGTGCCTATCTCGATAAAGCCAAAACCCAAACCCGACAAGCCTAAGATGGCATCGCCATTTTTATCTAAACCTGCCGCCAAACCCACAGGATTGGGAAAATCTATACCCATCACCCTAGTCGGAAGCTGTGCTGGATGCTTGCAAAAAGCTTTAGTTAAACCTAGGCGACCAGACATACCCAGTAAATCAATAGACAAATCATGGGTCGTTTCTGGGGAAAGTTTAAACATTAGATTGCGAGTTAATTTATACATAAATTTGGCTTTAATCATTTAGAAGGTAAAGGGTAGGAATAAGCAGCATTATAGCTATATGTCACTCTGGTACTAGCGAAATCAGTTTACCACCTTGACCAAAAGTCATAATAAAGCTGCCATGAACACCTTCATGGGTAAGGTAAGGCTGTAAATATTTTGCAGGAAGGCTTACGCTGCGCCCTTCCCTGCTACGAATAAAAACACGATTAGCCGTTCCCTGATAAACTCGCAGGAATTCATCAGCGGACAGAGAAACATCTAAATGCAAGCGAAACATGGCCGACTTCCACTCAAAATTTAATAATCACTCTTGAACTTATTATAAATAGGATTTATAAACGTTGCTGCTGTTTGCATAAGGTTTTACAGGCATGAATCAACCAACAAGGAATTCAATTTTATCGCGCATCGGTGCTGCCTTAACGGGGCGCTCTACGCAACAAAATCGCCTGTTTACCGCTAAACAAGTTGCCAACAGCGTGCAGCTTGTTTTTCCACTGCTTAAATTGCCAGAACTCAGTATACATTGGAAACAAAACCTAAACTTGCAACATCTGGTGAACCTGCCGCGCAACGCCCTTTCTGGGCCAGTGCAAGAAGATAAAGCCGCTGCTCATGCTTTTCTAAAAAATATCGTCTCAACCGAGGAATACATGCTGAGTTTGTTTGATCTGCGTGATATTTACGGTATTAATTTTAACCAACCGCAGGCGCTGCAATACCAAAGCCTAGAAGAAATTTCTGGTAGCGAACTGTGCCGCGATATTCGCATCATTAGTATGCGTGATTTTGACAAAGTATTGCACAAAGCCATTCCTGACTTTAAACAAAAAAAAGCAGTCCAGCTGCTTTCTGCTTCATGGCTAGGCTTGAATTATTTCTGGGCTCCAGAGCAGCGCTCGCTTGAACTAACCTGCGCCATTGTTTATGCCAGACGCCGAGAGTTGGCTTTAAACAAGCCGGTTCTCGTAAACCGGATCGTGCTTAATAAATCGGAATTACTTTTTTTGCAGCAACATTATCATGTGCTAGTGATGCCCGAAAACGCATGGAGTGAAAACTCTTTTATGCAGTATTTGGTGAATTATCGCGTGCCTTATGCCCGTTTACCACTACTGCGTGGCTCACATCCCATAGAGGTATTGCTCTTGCCTCGTCATGAAATCCTTTCAGACACTCTTGGCCAGGGCTTACGCAAAGCCGGCGCACAGGACGCAACAGAATTTCTGTTAACCCTCAGCGATTTAACCTAAGCGCTCACATTCTTAATTAAAATATAAGCTTGCCAGCCACCAACTACTGTATATAATGCCAGCTACTGTATTAATAAACAGGTATTTTGTTATGGTCAAGCTCACTAAGCGTCAGGCTGAAGTTTTAGAATTCCTTAAAGGGTGGATTAGCGAACACGGCTATCCACCTACTCGTATCGAAATGGCACAGCAGCTTGGCTTTCGCTCGCCTAATGCTGCCGAAGATCACCTCAAAGCCTTAGCACGCAAAGGTGTTATCGAAATGATTTCCGGCGCCTCGCGCGGCTTACGCATTGTTGATTTTGAGCCAGAGCAACCGTCTTTAGCTGAAAATGAACTACCTATTATTGGTCGAGTTGCTGCCGGTGCTCCAATCCTTGCTGAGCAACATATAGAAAATACCTGCCAAATGGATCCAGACTTTTTCCACCCCAAGGCCGATTACTTGCTGCAAGTGCGTGGTATGAGCATGAAGGACGTTGGGATTCTCGACGGTGATTTGCTTGCTGTACACAGCACACAGGTCGCCCATAACGGTCAGATTGTAGTAGCTCGCCTTGATGATGAAGTAACGGTAAAACGCTATAAACGCGAAGGTAATATTGTTTGGCTTATTGCCGAGAATGAAGAGTACGAACCTATCAAGGTTGACTTACGCCAGCAAGAGCTGGTTATCGAAGGTTTAAGCGTTGGCGTTATTCGCCGCTAAGGTTCAGCCATGTCTATTTACACAAAACGGACTCAGCTTGCGCTCTTTGATCAGCAGGCTGCCAAACCACTTCCCCTAGTAGAGCAGGTCATTGCCCCTGCGCCTTTAAATACGGACTTTTGTAGTGAGTTAGCTCTTTCTGGGCAACCACGCCAATGCTTGGCTTTACTGGCGCCGATGCTTAAAGCATTAAGCGAGCAACAAGAGCAGCGCTGGCTGACACTGGTTTCACCGCCTGTTGAGTTAACCAGACAATGGCTTAAAGGGACGGGGTTAAACACTGAGCGCACGCTCATTATTTACCCTAAAGGCCTACAAAGTAGCCAAGAACTGGTCTGCCAAGTGTTGGGTTTAGGTCGTAGTCATACGGTAATTAGCTGGCTAAACCTTGTCGCCCCTGCCGCTCGGCAACGTTTGGCAGAAGCCGCCCAGCAGGGCAACGCCCACAGCATCAATATTGCGCAAAGCTGGTAAATTCAGCAACCAGTAGTGCGGGTGATAGGCCCGCACTACGCAATAGCTGCTTTAACTAGCCACGCTCAATACTGTTAAACGCTTTCTCCCAGTCTTTCGACTCTTTTTTAGATACTCCACCTAGCACTTCCAGCGCTTGGCGTAAGCGGTAACGTGTTAGGTCGGGCCCCAAGATAACCATTGCATCTAAGACCGAGACAGAGCTGGCTTGCCCGGTAATGGCAACAAACATCAACGGCATAATATCGCGCAGCTTTAGCTCTAAGGCTGCACCCGCTTGATTAATACAGTCGGTAATCGCTTCTTTATTCCACTGGCGCAAGGCTTCGAGTTGCCACAGAACAAATTGCAAAGTTTTACGCACTTGCTGCTCATCCAGTTTTTTGTGAGCTAATTGCTCGGGCGTGATCTGTACGGTGCCGGAAAAGAAAAAACTCGCCAAAGGTGCAATCTGGCTAAAGTTCTCTACCCGTCCCTGCACATGCGGAGCAATCTGCATCAGATAGTCAGGATTAAACGCCCATTGCTGCACGCGCTGAGCAAACTCAGTTACCGGCAGTTCACGCAACCACTGGCCGTTAAGCCAAGATAGTTTCTCGATATCAAAAATCGGCCCACCCAGTGATACACGTTGAATATCAAAGTGTTCAATCATCTCAGTAAGTGAGAACTTCTCGCGCTCATCCGGCATTGACCAGCCCATGCGGCCCAGATAGTTCAGCATGGCTTCGGGCAAATAACCCATACGCTCGTAATAGGTGATGGAGGTTGGGTTTTTACGTTTGGATAACTTGCTCTTGTCTGGGTTACGCAACAATGGCATGTAACACAGCTCAGGTTGCTCCCAACCAAAATCCTCATACAGCTTGATGAGTTTTGGCGCAGACGACAACCATTCTTCGCCACGTAATACGTGCGTAATGCCCATCAGATGGTCATCGACCACGTTGGCCAAGAAATAGGTCGGCAAACCATCGGCTTTCATCAGCACCTGCATATCCATGCGGTCCCAACCAATTTCCACATCGCCGCGCAGCATGTCTTTAACTACACAAACGCCTTCAGTCGGCACACGCATACGAATCACATGGGACTCACCGGCGGCGACACGCTGCTGCGCCTCAGCCGCGTCAAGATGAGAGCAGTGACCGTCATAGGCAGGCGTTTGCTTGTTAGCCATTTGCTCTGCACGCACAGCATCTAAGCGTTCAGACGAGCAAAAACAATGGAAAGCATGACCTTTCTCAACCAGCTCATTGGCGTACTTTTGGTAAATTTCACTGCGCTCAGATTGGCGGTAAGGACCATGGGGACCACCCACGTCTGGGCCTTCATCCCACTCGATACCCAGCCAGCGCAAGGCATCATAAATCTGTTGTTCGGACTCTTTGCTCGAGCGCACTTGGTCGGTATCTTCGATACGCAAAACGAACTGACCGCCATGCTGGCGAGCAAAACACATATTGAACAGTGCAATATAGGCTGTGCCTACATGAGGGTCGCCTGTTGGCGAGGGAGCAACACGGGTACGAACAACTTTAGTCATTGGGTTTCTCGGTAAAAGTGTTTAAAAATAGTCCTGCATCTTAGCAAATCTAATGGGCTGCTCAAAACCTGTATCATGTTAACTCAATTTTTTTGTTGTTTGCGCAAAGGTTCCACTCTGTGCGGAAGTCTATTAAACTGATTTGCGATGCAAACAGCCTTAACCTGTATGGCAAAGGCTGCAAAAGATAAAAATGACTATAAAAAAGGTACCTTATATGAGCAAATCTACTCGCACTATTAGCAAAATTCTTGCTGCTATGGCTCTCGCAGGAGCAGCAACTTACAGCATGGCTGCAGAACCCATCAAAATTGCGTTGGCGGGCCCTGTTACCGGTCCTGTTGCGCAGTATGGCGACATGCAATCAATTGGTGCCAAGATGGCCATTGAGCAAATTAACCAAGCGGGTGGCGTAAACGGCAGCATGCTTGAGTCTGTCACCTACGATGATGCTTGCGACCCCAAACAAGCTGTCGCAGTAGCTAACAAGATTGTTAATGATGGTATTCGTTTTGTAGTCGGCCATCTCTGCTCGGGCTCCACTCAGCCTGCCGCAGAAATCTATGAAGAAGAAGGCATTTTAATGGTCACTGCCGCTTCGACTACGCCGGAGATTACCCAGAAAGGCTATACACTTATTTTCCGTACTATCGGCCTAGATAATATGCAGGGTCCTACCGCGGGCAAGTATGTGGTTGAGCAGCTTAAGCCAAAGCGCGCTGCTGTTTTGCATGACAAGCAGCAGTACGGTGAAGGTATTGCTACCGCCGTTAAACAGGCGCTAGACGAGGCTGGCATTCCTGTTGCCCTGTTTGAAGGGGTGACCGCCGGTGATAAAGACTTCTCAGCACTGATTGCCAAAATGAAAAAAGAAAACGTTGATTTCGTTTACTTTGGCAGCTACCACCCAGAGATGGGCATGCTGTTGCGTCAATCGGCTGAAAGCAATTTCAATGCTAAGTTCATGGGCCCAGAAGGTGTAGGTAACAGCGATATCTCTGCGATTGCTGGTGACGCTTCCGAAGGCATGCTGGTAACTCTACCCAAAGCCTTTGATGAGGATCCAAAGAACGCCCACTTGGTTGAAGCCTTTAAAGCCAAAGGTGAAGACCCACGTGGTCCTTTTGTATTCCCAGCCTATGCTGCTGTACAGGTTATGGCTGATGCGATGAAAATCAGCAAATCAACCGTTCCAGAAGCCGTTGCTGATGCCTTGCGCGCCAATCAGTTTGATACCCCAACTGGTGTATTGGAGTTTGACGCAAAAGGCGACTTAAAAGACTTCAGCTTTGTAGTCTACGAGTGGCACGCTGACGGCAGCAAAACTGCTTTAACTCAGTAATTTTTCTGCCCTACCAGGCTTCTAATCACAGAAGCCTGGTTTTGCTTTTTGCTGGATTACTGGATTGCTGGTTATGACTGAAGCCTTTTTTTACTTTATACAACAATTGCTTAACGGCCTAACCATAGGCAGCACTTACGCTTTAATCGCCATTGGCTACACCATGGTGTATGGCATTATTGGCATGATTAACTTTGCTCATGGCGAAGTCTATATGATCGGCAGTTACGTGACTTTTATTGCGCTCACCGGCTTAGCTATGATGGGCTTAGAGAGCCTACCCTTATTAATTCTCGGTGCTTTTATACTCAGCATGGTCGTTACCAGCGCCTATGGTTACAGTATTGAACGCGTTGCTTATCGCCCACTGCGCGGTAGCAACCGACTAATTCCATTGATTTCCGCTATTGGTATGTCAATATTTTTGCAAAACCTTGTCCGCATCGGTCAAGGCGCGCGTGACGTAGCCATGCCCAGTTTGATTTCTGGCAACATTACTCTAGGAACTGACGAGTTCCATGCCAGCCTGTCTTACATGCAAATTATTATTTTCATCACCACCTTTGTAGCAATGCTTGCGCTATCAATTTTTATCAGCCGCTCCCGCACAGGTCGTGCTTGTCGAGCCTGTTCCGAAGACATCAAAATGACCGGATTACTGGGCATCAACAGCAATGCAATTATTGCGATTACCTTTGTGATTGGCGCTGCATTGGCTGCTATTGCTGGCGTTTTGCTCAGTCTGTATTACGGCGTGGTGAACCCCTACATAGGTTTTATGGCAGGATTAAAAGCCTTTACTGCTGCAGTGTTGGGCGGTATCGGCAGTATTCCCGGCGCTGTTTTGGGCGGTTTAGTGTTAGGTGTTACAGAAGCCATGACTTCAGGTTATTTCAGTACTCAATACAAAGATGCCGTCGCTTTTGCGTTATTGGTATTAATTCTATTGTTTCGCCCTACAGGTATCTTGGGTCGCCCTGAAGTGGAGAAGGTCTAATGCGATTGCACTTCAAAGCGGCTATTTTTTCAGCCATTGTTGTTTGTATTCTTAGCGCAATTTTATTGGGCGTGCGTCTGACTCAGGTCGGTACACAGCTTACCGTGGTCGTTGCGGATAGCAGCGTGTATTGGAAGATAGGTACAGCGGCGCTGATTATCTTCCTATTTAACCTGTTCCGTGACGCTATAGATAAGGCGTGGAGCAGCCTGCCCAAACCCGAACACAGCATAAACCTAACTAACTTACTGGCTAAGCCACGCATTCAAACGGTGGTTTGGTGCTTCTTTATTGCCGCGGCGATCGTGTTCCCCTTTTACGGCAGTCGCAGCCAGATAGACTTGGGCACTCTGGTACTTATTTACGTCATGCTCGGCTTGGGTTTAAACATTGTTGTAGGTTTGGCTGGCTTGCTGGACCTAGGCTACGTCGGTTTTTACGCCGTAGGTGCCTACACCTATGCCCTGCTCGCGCAACATTTTGGTGTGGGTTTTTGGACCGGCCTAGCGGCAGCAGGGGCCATGGCAGCCTTCTTTGGTTTTATTTTAGGTTTCCCCGTCTTACGATTGCGCGGGGATTACTTAGCCATTGTGACGCTAGGTTTTGGTGAGATTATTCGCATCATGCTCAACAACCTCACCGAACTTACCGGCGGCCCTCGTGGGATAGGCAGCATTCCTAAACCTACTTTGTTTAATCTTGAATTTACTCGCCGTGCGCCTGAAGGTGTACAAAGCTTTCATGAGTATTTTGGCATCGCTTTTAACACCAACCACCGCGTCATGTTTTTATATTTACTCGCGCTGCTCTTGGTACTCATCACCCTCTTTATCATTAACCGTTTGATTCGCATGCCGATAGGCCGCACGTGGGAAGCCATGCGCGAAGATGAAATTGCGTGCCGCTCCCTCGGACTGAACCCAACCAGTATCAAGCTTAGCGCCTTTACCATAGGTGCTACCTTTGCCGGTTTTGCCGGCAGTTTCTTCGCCGCGCGCCAAGGCTTTATTAGTCCAGAATCCTTCACCTTTATTGAGTCGGCAATTATTTTGGCGATTGTGGTGCTGGGCGGCATGGGCTCGCAAATAGGCGTAATACTGGCTGCGATTATCATGACGATTTTGCCCGAGTTGGCACGTGAATTTAATGAATACCGCATGCTGCTTTTTGGTTTAATGATGGTACTGATGATGATTTGGCGTCCACAAGGCTTGCTCCCCATGAAGCGTCCACATGTGGAGCTGCGTTCATGAGTAAAACAATCTTAGAAGTTTCCGATCTATCGATGCGTTTTGGCGGACTTTTAGCCGTAGACGGTGTGGCACTTAAAGTCGAGCAAGGGCAGATCGTGTCCATGATCGGTCCTAACGGAGCAGGTAAAACCACAGTATTTAACTGTTTGACTGGTTTTTATAAGCCTACAGGCGGTGTCATCCGTTTTAAGGGTGAAGAAGTCCAAGGGCTGCCCGGCTTTAAAATTGCCCGCAAAGGCATGGTACGAACCTTTCAGCATGTGCGTTTATTTAAAGATATGACCGTGCTGGAAAACTTGCTGGTGGCGCAACACCAGCTACTTAACACCAAGCTCTTGGCCGGCTTGTTTAAAACCCCCAAGTACCGCGCTGCTGAACAACGCGCACTTGAGCAGGCGACGTATTGGCTTAAAAAAGTAAACTTGTTGGAAGACGCCAATCGTGAGGCGGGTACTTTAGCCTACGGTCCACAGCGTTATTTAGAAATTGCGCGCTGCATGGTCACCAACCCTAGTTTGCTGATGCTGGATGAGCCTGCAGCAGGCCTGAACCCCAGCGAAACCGATAATTTAAAGCACCTTATCAATGACTTACGCAATGAACATGCAATGACAGTGTTATTGATTGAGCATGATATGAAGTTGGTGATGGATATTTCTGACCACATTATAGTGATTAACCAAGGCGCTCCTTTAGCCGCTGGCACGCCGGATGAAGTGCGTAATAATCCAGCCGTGATCAAGGCCTACCTGGGTGAGGAGTAAGCGCATGTTAAGCATGAGTAATATCTGCACTTTTTACGGCAAAATCCAGGCATTGCATAATGTATCCATCAAGGTGAACCGTGGGGAAATCGTTACGTTAATTGGTGCCAACGGCGCAGGTAAAACCACCCTAATGATGACGCTATGCGGTGATCCACAAGCCGCCAGCGGGGAAATCATCTATGAAGGTCAATCCCTACGTGGCAAAACCACTGCACAAATTATGCGTATGGGCATGGCGATTGTGCCCGAAGGCCGCCGCGTATTTGCGCGTTTAACCGTTGAAGAAAACCTCGCTATGGGCGCGTTTTTCTGTGACAACAAAGATGTTCGTGAAGAGCGTTTGGAGCGCGTACTGAGCCTGTTCCCACGTCTGCATGAACGTTTTCAGCAGCGTGCCGGAACCATGTCGGGCGGTGAACAGCAAATGCTGGCGATTGGCCGCGCACTGATGAGTGAGCCGCGTTTGTTATTGCTGGATGAGCCTTCACTTGGTCTTGCCCCTATTATCATTCAGCAGATTTTCACTATTCTTGAGCAATTACGTGAGGCTGGCGTAACCGTATTCCTCGTTGAACAAAACGCTAACCAAGCCTTAAAGCTGGCCGACCGTGGTTATGTTATGGAGCATGGGCGTATTGTGCTGGAAGACACAGGCGCTAACCTGTTAAGCAACGAGCAAGTACGCCAAGCTTACTTGGGTGGTTAATCTATTCAGTAATTTCCTGATGCCAACCGCCACCCAAAGCGCTCATTAACTGCACACTGGCGGTTAGCTGACGGGCTTGTAAATCCAGCAAGGTACGCTCAGCATTCAACGCTGTGGTTTGTGCGCTGCTCACCGCTAAAAAGTCCACCATACCGGCTTGATACTGGTTTTCAATCAGCTGCAACGCCTCTTGCGCTGCCGCACTGGCTTGCGCTTGCACGCGGTATTCATCTTGCAGACTTAACAACTGCACCAGCGCATCCTCTACTTCAACAATGGCTTCTAAGGTGGTTTGCCGGTACTTGGCCACCTGTTGATCATAGCTAGCCAGGGCTTGCTGGGATCGTGCGCGGCGCGCGCCTGCATCAAACAGGCGTAAATCAAACTGCGGGCCAATCGACCAAAAACGATTCGGTGTATTCAGTAGTCCTGACCATTGTTCCGAGCGGTAGCCACCACTGGCATTGAGTGAAAAGCTAGGGAAGTAGGCGGTTTTCGCCACGCCGATTTCAGCATTGGCCGCCATCACCCGTCGTTCGGCTGCAGCAATATCAGGGCGACGCTCCAATAGACTCGATGGAATATTCTCTGGCAGTACGGGCATAGCGGGCAAGCCTGCTTGTGCGCTGAGTTGAAAACCCGTAGCCGGTTGTCCTAACAACAGGGCGATACTGTGTTGCAAGCGCCGGCGCTGGCTGTTCAAGTCCAGCAACTGCGCTTCGGTACTGCGTAGTTGCGTCAGCGCTTGACTGGTATCCGCTTTAGTCACCATGCCGCTTTGATAACGGTTTTCGGTGATTTTCAGTACGCGTGCGTATGCGTCAAGATTGCGCTGCACAATGCGGATTTGCTCATCCAGCGTGCGTAGTTGAATGTAGTTTTGCACCAGTTGAGCTTGCAAGCTCAAACGAAGCGCTGCCCAATCAGCCGCACTGGCATCGGCACGCGCCTGCCCTGCTTCTACTTGACGACGCACCTGCCCCCACAGATCGAGCTGCCAACTAAGGCCAAGCTGCACATTTTTGTTTTTAGTGATCTCGTCACGTCCTTGTGCTGAACGCGTGCTGCTTTTAGTGATCTCGTCACGTCCTTGTGCTGAACGCGTGCTGCTACCTTGCGCACTAAGCTGCGGATACAGCTCTGAGCGGGTACTGCCTAACGCCGCTTGGGCTTCACGCCAAGCAGCTTCAGCCGCCGCCAGATTTTGATTACTGGCATCGAGTGTGTGCAGCATGTCTGTTAATAGCTCGTCCTGATACAACTGCCACCACTGACCTTTGTCCGCCAATTCAGCAGGTTCAGCGTGCTTCCAGCCTTCAATCTCGGTGAATTGCTCAGGTAATGGCTGTTCAGGACGTTGATAGTTTGGCCCCAGCAAACAGCCCGACACAAACAGCATCGCCCCAGCCATTAAAAAAACCCGACTTACTTTTAACATGCCTAATCCTTTCATTAAACTCTGCATACCCTGTTATCCCAGCTCGGTTACTCGGTACTTACCTGCACTTTTGCATTAGCTTGCTTGCGGCTAAAGCGCTGGCTAAGCCGGTCAAAAAACAAATACACCGCCGGTGTGCTGTATAGCGTTAATAATTGACTTAACAGCAGCCCGCCAACAATCGCCAAACCCAGTGGCTGCCGCATTTCACTGCCTTCAGCCCCCACCACCAGCAAAGGCAGCGCGCCTAGAATGGCGGCCATAGTGGTCATCATAATCGGGCGAAAGCGCTGTACGGCTGCGCTGACAATGGCATGCTCAGGTTTTATTCCCTGATCGCGCTGCAGGTGTAAAGCAAAATCAATCATCAAAATTGCATTTTTCTTTACAATACCAATCAGCAAAAATAAACCTAACAGGGATATCAGGCTGAACTCGCCGCCCGTCAGTTTTATCGCCAGCAAAGCACCTACTCCAGCCGACGGCAAGGTCGATAAAATCGTCAGTGGGTGCACATAGCTTTCATACAGCACACCCAACACCAAATACACAATGGCTATCGCCACCAACAACATGCCCCCTTGCATGCTTTGACTTTGGCGGAAAAAGCCCGCTGTACCGCCCAAACGCCCCTGCACTTCGGTTGGCAGACTGATTTGCGCCATGGCTCGCTCAATAGCAACACTGGCTTGATCCAAACTAACACCCGGCGCCAGCGCAAAACCGATGCTTTCCACCGCAAACTGCCCGTCATGCTGCACGCTTTCGTTTTGTAGGCTAGATTGCCAGCGGGTGAAGGCAGACAACGGAATTCGCTCACCTTGCGCGCCAATCACGTGAATTTGCTCCAGCACTTTGGGTGAGCCGATAAAACGCGGGTCAACCTCTAACACTACGCTGTACTGGTTCAGCGTTTGATAAATCGTTGAGACTTGCCGCTGACTAAAGGCATTATTGAGTAACGCTGTGACCATCGCCATGTCCACACCCAGTCGTGCGGCTTGAACGCGATCAACCTCTAATGACAACTGCTGCGCGCCACGACCTTCGCGGGTATCAATATCGGTCAACTCCGGTAAAGCGCGTAATGCATCACGCACCTTTGGCTGCCAATGGCGCAAATCATCCAAGTCGCTGGCGAGCAACACATATTCATGCTGCGTATTGCCCCCTTCGCGCCCGCCAATAAACAAATCTTGCTCAGGCATTAAAAAGAGCCGTGAGCCGGGTATTTTTGGAATTTGGTTACGCAGGCGATCAACCACTTCTTGCGCTGTTTCGTCACGCTCATTCACAGCGTTAAGGCGCACAATCAAAAACGCATTACTGCCACCGCTAATAAAACCTGCCACGCTTTGCACATCAGCATCCTTTAGCAAGGCTTGCCGATAAGCTTCCATTTTTGGGCGCATGGTGTGGTATGACAAACCATCATCACTACGAATCATGCCTCTTAACTGTCCCGTATCTTGCTGAGGCATAAAGGTTTTGGGCACATCCATAAACAACCAAACACTTGCACCGATCGTCAGCAGCAAACCCAGCAGCATCAAGGGCTGAAACCTCAGCGTCCAGGTTAAGCTGCGCTGATACCCCTGCAACATAGCTGTACCCTTGCGCTCCAACCAAGTAGGTTCACGCTCGGGCAACTCCTCTTTGAGCCAGCGCGCGCACATCATCGGCGTCAGGGTCACAGACACTAATAAAGAAATTAAAATAGCCACCGTCAGGGTGATGGAAAACTCTCGAAACAGCCGCTCAATAAGACCACCCATAAACAGAATCGAGACAAACACCACCACTAACGACAGGTTCATCGACAGCAAGGTAAAGCCCACTTCTTTAGCACCCAATAACGCTGCCTCTAGGCGTGTTTTCCCCAGTCGGATATGACGAGTAATATTTTCCAGCACCACAATGGCGTCATCCACCACCAATCCGGTGGCAATAATCAATGCCATCAGTGACAGGTTATTAAGCGAAAACCCAAGCAAGTACATCACTGAGAAACTGCCAATCAGCGAGACTGGTACAGCAAAGGCAGGAATAATCGCCGCACGCCAGTGGCCTAAAAACAGCAACACCACCAAAATCACCAGCGCGGTCGCAATCAACAATGAACGTTCAGCCTCATACAGCGTGGCACGGATTACGGGGGAACGGTCCATAGCCACCTGCAACTGTGCGGATTCGGGCAACACCGCTTGCAAGCTAGGCAACTCATCTTTGATGGCGGCTATCGTCGCAATAATATTGGCACTGGCTTGACGGTTAATCACCAGCAGTACGGCATCCTGATCATTAAAAAAACCGCTGTTGTAACGGTTTTCCACATCATCGGTCACGGTCGCCACATCGCCCAAACGTAACGCTGCACCATCCTGATAGCGAATAATCATCGGTGCGTACTCAGCGGCACTATACAGTTGGTCATTAGCTTGCAACTGCCAATGGCGCAAACCCTGCTCTAGCTGACCTTTGGGGCGTTGCTGGTTGGCGCTGGCAATGCTTTGGCGAACCTCATCGAGCGCAATGCCGTAATGCTCTAACAGGCGTGGTTCTAGCTCGACCCGTACGGCTGGCAACGAGCTGCCGCCAATCTGCACATCACCCACGCCCTGAATTTGCAACAGTTTTTGCCCGACGATGGACTCGGCCAAGTCATACAGCTTGCCGCGCTCCAGCACATCACTGGTGAGCGCCAACACCATAATGGGGGATTGAGTCGGATTGACCTTACGGTAGGTCGGCATGCTGCGCATACCGCTAGGCAATAATTCGCTAGCCGCATTAATAGCCGCCTGCACCTCACGCGCGGCAGCGTTAATATCACGACCTAAATCAAACTGCACCATAATCCGCGTACTGCCCTGAAAGCTGCGACTGGTCATCTGACTGATACCGGAAATACTGCCCAACGAGCGCTCTAAAGGCGTTGCCACCGTGGCGGCCATCACCTGCGGACTGGCGCCGGGCAAGCTGGCTTGTACAGTAATGACTGGAAAATCCATATCTGGCAAAGGTGCAACAGGCAGCAGACGAAAACCTAAAATCCCCAACAAAACAATAGCAATGCACAGCAGCGTCGTAGCGACGGGACGGTGAATAAAGGGCGCTGAAAGGTTCACAGCTAAGCCTCTTCCTGCAACTGCAGCTGGCGATTGGCTGGGCTAAGGCGATCAAAAAACAGGTAAATCACTGGCGTGGTGTACAGAGTCAGCAACTGACTGAGCAACAAACCACCCACCATCACCAAACCCAGTGGCTGGCGCAATTCTGCACCTGAGCCTGTTGCCAGCATTAACGGCACTGCCGCAAACAAAGCCGCCAAGGTGGTCATTAAAATAGGTCTAAATCTGAGCAGCGCCGCTTGATAAATTGCCTCTTCGGCGGACATGCCCTGATGACGCTCTGCGTCCAAGGCAAAATCAATCATCATAATAGCGTTTTTCTTGACGATACCAATCAGCAAGATAATGCCGATAACGGCAATCATGCTCAGGTCATTGCCCGTCAATAACAACGCCAGCAAAGCACCAATAGCCGCTGATGGCAGTGTCGAAAGAATGGTAATCGGGTGGATATAGCTTTCATACAACACCCCGAGCACCAAATACATGGTCACTACCGCCGCTAAAATCAACCAGAGCGTACTCGATAGCGAGGAGCGGAAAGCCGCGGCAGCCCCTTGAAAATGGCTTTGAATCGCCTCTGGCATCGACAAGTCGAGCTGTGCTTGTTCAATGACCGTCACCGCTTCGCCCAAGGACACGCTAGGGCTGAGGTTAAACGACACTGAAACGGCTGGAAACTGACCGATATGATTGAGCAGCAACGGTGCGGACTTTTCTTCAATGCGCACCAAATTAGCCAAACGCAAAGATTCACCTGTATTGCTGCGTACATGCACATTATGCAAACGCGCTTGCGCATCATCAGGATTTGCTAGCGCTTCTAAGACCACACGGTACTGACTGGTTTGGGTAAAAATGGTTGAGATTTGCCGCTGACCAAAAGCATCATACAGCGCATCCGTGATGGCACTGATACTCACCCCTAAACGTCCGGCTAAATCACGGTCAATATGCAGGTAATATTGCAAACCAGCAGCTTGCAGATCACTCGCCACATCTCGCAACTTGGGTTGCTGCTGCAAATATTCAATCAGCTCAGGAGCCCAGCGATCGAGCAACTGCGGGTCGGCAGATTCCAGACTAAACTGGTATTGAGTACGGCTAACCCGGTCTTCAATGCTCAAGTCCTGCACGGGCTGCAGAAACAGTTCAATGCCCAACACCTGTGCCAACTCAGGACGCAGACGTTCAATCACCTGTCCTGCACTGACGTCGCGTTCGGCAAAAGGCTTAAGGTTAATCAACACCCGCCCTGTGTTCAGCGTAGGGTTATCACCGTCCACACCAATCTGTGCCGACACACTGCGCACCGCTGGGTCCTGCAGCAAAACATCCGTCAGACGCTGCTGGCGCTCTGCCATAGCAGCAAAAGAAATCGTTTGTGGTGCTTCAGAAACGCCCTGAATCACTCCGGTATCCTGCTCAGGGAAAAACCCTTTCGGCACCCACATCCACAACAACGCCGTCAGTAAAAAAGTCGCCACCGCCACCAGCAAGGTCAGCGTTTGATGCCCCAAAACCCAAGTCAAACTACGCGCATAGCCAGCAATGATACGACTTAGCCAATCTTCTTGTTGCTGCTTAGCCTGAGGCTTTAACAGGCGCGCGCACATCATGGGTGTCAGGGTTAAAGAAATAACCAAAGAAATCAGGATCGCAACGGCCAAAGTAATCGCAAATTCGCGGAACAAACGCCCCACTACATCCTGCATAAACAGCAGCGGAATCAGTACCGCAATCAAAGAAAACGTCAGTGAAATCAGGGTAAAGGTAATTTGTTTAGCACCCTTAATGGCGGCACTAAGTGGCGTTTCGCCTTGTTCGATATGGCGAGCAATGTTTTCCAGCATGACGATAGCATCATCCACCACAAAGCCCGTGGCGATGGTTAACGCCATCAGCGTCAGGTTATTCAGTGAAAATCCCGCCAAATGCATCACGGCAAAGGTGCCAATCAACGACAAAGGCACCACGATGGAAGGTATCAACGTGGCGCTGAGCTTCTTGAGAAATAACAGCGTTACCAACACCACCAGAATGACAGCAAGCACCAACTCAAATTGCACGTCTTTAACGGCAGCACGAATAGTTTGTGTGCGGTCGGTGAGCACCCGCACCTCAACACCTGCCGGCAAGGTTGCGATAATACTGGGCAGCAACGCTTCAATACGCTCCACCACTTCAATCACGTTGGCTCCGGGTTGGCGCTGGATATTGAGCAATACAGCTTGCTGTGAATCCGCCCATGCTGCTAAGCGTTCGTTTTCTGCGCCTTCAATAATACTGGCCACATCAGCTAAACGCAGCGCACGGCCGTCTTGATATTTTAAAATTAGTTGCGCGTAATCTTCTGCGCTACGTAATTGATCATTAGCATCCAGTTGAGTAATGCGCGACGGCCCATCAATACTGCCCTTGGGCTGATTGACGTTAGCACGAGCAATCAAGTTACGCACATCCGCTAAGCTCAAGTCTGCGGCGGCCAAAGCCTGTGAATTAGCACGAATACGCACCGCGGGGCGCTGACCACCACCCAAACTGACCAAGCCTACCCCGTTGATTTGCGCGATTTTCTGTGCCATACGGGTATCGACCAGATCATTGACCTGCGGTAAGGGCATACTTGCTGAAGTTATAGCGAGGGTCAAAATCGGGCTGTCTGCTGGATTCACCTTGTTATACACCGGCGGTGCGGGCAAATCATTGGGCAGCAAGTTCATGGCTGAATTAATCGCCGCCTGTACTTCCTGTTCAGCCACATCTAGGGAAATATCCAAGCTAAAACGCAGGCTAATCACCGAGGCGCCACCTGAGCTGGTAGACGACATTTGCTCTAGTCCGGGCATCTGCCCAAATTGACGCTCAAGCGGTGCGGTAACCGAGCTGTTCATCACCTGTGGACTCGCACCGGGATACAGCGTCATCACGCGAATCGTTGGATAATCCACCTGCGGCAACGCTGAAACCGGCAGTAACCCATACGCCAGCACGCCCAGCAAAAAAACCGCCACCATCAATAACGTGGTCGCAACCGGACGTAGGATAAAAATACGTGAGAAATTCATTATTAACGCTGCTGTGAACGACGGTTTGAATCAGATTGTTGTTCAGGCTTATCAGCTGATACGGCTGGCGCTTCGCTGTTGCCATCAGCGCGGATAATCTCCACTTTACTGCCGTTTTTCAAACGGTCCACGCCCTCGATAACCACAGAGTCGCCCGCACTCAAATCCGCACTAATCACTGAATAATTCGCATCAGACTGCGTCACTTTTACCTGCACCATCTGGGCAGTATTGTCAGACAAGACGCGCCAAACAAAACGTCCCTGACTGCCAAACTGCAAGGCATCATTAGGCACCATTAATGCCTGTTCATGTTCCGCAACCTGTAAGCTTACATTCACAAATTGCTGTGGAAACAAAAGGTTGTCCTCGTTAGCTAGACGCGCCTTTAAGCGCAGCGTGCCTGTTGCCGCATCGACTTGGTTATCCAGACTATCCAGAACGCCCTCTGCTAGCAGCTCCGTTTCATCACGATTCCACGCCAATACTTTAAGTGGTTGCCCTTTGCTAACGGCTTGCTGCACGGAACCAATGGCTTGCTCAGTGATGGTAAAACCTATACCTATGGGCTGTTGCTGCGTCAAAGTAACCAGCACCGTATTGCCGGCTGCCACATGATTACCTATATCAAGCGCACGCAAACCTAAGCGTCCGCTAATGGGCGCGGTAATACGGCTGTAATCCAAGTTAAGTTTGGCAGCATCACGTTGTGCCTCACGAACTTTTAATGTGCCCTGTAACTGATTTACAGTGGCATGCTGATGCTCCACTGTTTGCTGAGCAATAGAGTCATCCGCTCGTAACTCTTGATAGCGCTTTAAATCCAACTGAGCGCTAGTCAACTGAGCACGGGTTTCCTGCAATGCCCCCTCGGCTTGTAATAAAGCAGCCTTATAGCTACGCGCATCTATCTCTGCAAGCAAGTCACCCTGCTGTACCGATTGGCCTTCCTCAAAATGAATACGCTCTAAAATACCACTAACCTGACTGGTCACCTCAGCCTTACGCCAAGCGGTAACCGTGCCTAATGCTTTAATCTGCTCAACAAACACATCCTGGCGTACCTTAGCCACACTGACCGGTACGGCATCCTGCATAAAGCCACGTCCCATACGCGGCCCTGCTGCTTTACCTGTCGGCGACTGACTCGCATGCCACGCCCAATAACCCAGCGCCAAAACCACCAGAGTTAGCACCGACCAGAGTATTTTTTTCTTAGTTGTTACCGAAGAATGCGTACTAGACACAGAATTGGACTTCCCTAGACTTTATCAGAGCGTAAAAGATAGCAGGCTCAGAGAAAATTAGCAGCGGCTTTACTTTGAATTTACTGATTGATTACCGACCAAGCCTTTAGGTTAGATCAAGAAATCCTGTGGGAGCGCATCTTATGCGCGAAGCGGACTATAAAACCAACTTAGAGGTTGCCGGAAAATCACCATCGCGCAAAAGTTGCGCTCCTACGAGTGCAGAACCCATACACACAGCTACGTTAGACCACGAAATCCTGTGGGAGCGCATCTTATGCGCGAAGCGGACTATAAAACCAACTTAGAGGTTGCCGGAAAATCACCATCGCGCAAAAGTTGCATTCCAACAATGCGCGCTGCTTTACGCCAAAATTACGCCAAGAAAAAACCAAGCCTGAAATAAATGTGTAATATTCACCACCAATCAGCTGTATATTGTCCACCTAGTGGTGGATTTTACATATTTGTTTTGGTGTAATGCACTTATCTTTGATTAAGGTGTAACGCCATGCTGCCAAGAACGATTCGTAATTTTGCTTTAGAAGCCTTAGAAGACTCCCCTGTGACACTCATTAACGGTGCACGTCAAACAGGCAAAAGCACTTTAGCTCAAATGCTAAGACCTAATCGAAACTACCTTACATTGGATGATCCAGCAGTGTTAGCTGCGGCATTAACTGATCCTTTCGGGTTTATTGCTGGCCAAACGGGTAAGGTGTGCTTGGATGAAATACAGCGTGCTCCCGGCTTATTTTTGGCGATAAAAGCGGCAGTAGATAAAAATCGCACTGCTGGCCGTTTTTTATTATCGGGTTCGGCAAATGTATTGCTGCTACCAGAGATGGCAGACTCTTTAGCCGGACGTATGGAAATTATTGAGCTATGGCCTTTAGCGCAAACTGAAATTAATAATCACGAATTTGATTTGATAGAACGACTGTATAGCGGTGATTTTGCTAACAGCTACTCCTTTGATCGTGATGATTTTATTGAGCGTTTGTTAAAAGGCGGTTTTCCCGAAGTTCTAACACGTAACAGTGAGCGTCGGCGCGAAGCTTGGTTCGATAGTTATTTGTTGACGATTTTGCAACGTGACGTACGAGATTTAGCAAATATTGAAGGTTTAAGCGAACTACCCAAGTTGATGCAATTATTGGCAGCACGTAATGGCAGTTTGCTGAATATATCCGAGCTTTCGCGTACCAGTGGCATTGCTCAAACCACATTAAGACGTTACCTCAGCTTGCTAGAAACCTTGTTTCTTATTCGGCAAGTGCCAGCTTGGTCATCTAATTTGGGTAAGCGTTTACAAAAATCGCCTAAGCTTTTTTTATCCGATTATGGCATGACAGCACACCTACAAGGCGTAACTCATTCTGCTATTCAAAATAGCCATGGTTTGCCCGGCGACTTGGTAGAGAGTTTTGTTCATGCCGAGCTAGCTAAGCATCAAACGTGGGCAGAGCAGCGTACCCAGCTCATGCATTACCGAACCACTACAGGTATGGAAGTTGATTTTGTACTGGAAAACCGTCGTAAAGAATTGGTGGGCATAGAAGTAAAAGCTGCTGCCACAATCAGCAAAAAAGATTTTAACGGCTTGCGTCATTTGCGTGAAACCACGCCACAGCAATTTAAGCGGGGTATTTTACTTTATACAGGCGAGCAAACCGTGCATTTTGATAAGCAATTAGTAGCGTTACCTCTAGCCAGCTTTTACACAAGCTAGTTGTATTGTAGTACCAGCAGTTATTCATAGCGCAAGGTGTCGAAAATCAGCCCTGCTTTTGCACAGTGCAAATTATAAAGCTAACCAAGGTATTGCCTGCCAATTACCATCGCGCAAGAGTTGCGCTCCTACGAGTGCAGAACCCATACACACAGCTACGTTAGACCACGAAATCCTGTGGGAGCGCATCTTATGCGCGATGCGAACTATAAAACCAACTTAGGAGTTGCCGCAAAGCCGCCATCGCGCCAAATTTACGCAAAATTTACGCATAAAAAATAAAAAACCCCTAAGCAATCAAATGCTTAGGGGTTTAATATGGTGCCCGGAGCCGGAATCGAACCGGCACGAAGTTACCTTCGAGGGATTTTAAGTCCCTTGCGTCTACCTATTCCGCCATCCGGGCGGATGACTTTTGGGCTGCTTAAGTATGCAGCTCCAACAGGCGCAAGAATATATAGTTTTCTGTCACCAAGTGCAAGCTTTTTAAAAAATAAGCATTAAAAGACATCTAACTAGGCTTTTAAAAACCTACTTTAGAGACCCTCAAAGGCAATAAGACCACCGTGCTACAAGCAATTAGTCTAAAAACGAGCTAGTTGTTCACTTTTTTAAAGTATTTTATTCACAACTAGTTTACTTAATCCAGCGAATGCGTAACATATGCCATAGTCAGTCCGTTATGTGACGGATTGTTTCTTAGGCAAACTGATTTTTCTCAGGGGAAAAAAATGAAAAATATTATCAAACTCTCTGCTTTAGCTTTGGCTGGTGCTTTGACTGTTGGTTGTGCTGGCGTTTCAAGCGAGCAAGTAACTGCCATCGAAAACACTGCAGCAAGTGCACAAGCACGTGCTGATCAAGCATACAACAAAGCTAACGAAGCTTTAGCTGCTGCTCAGCGTGCTCAGCAAACTGCTGACGAAGCTAACGAGCGTGCACTACGTATGTTAGAAAAAGCTAGCCGCAAGTAATATCGCACTAGCAAAAAAGCCGGCTCTAGGGTCGGCTTTTTTTATGGCTGGAGTTAAGAAGCCTCTGAATAACTACCTGCGTAGCTACCACCGCGTTAAAAACGTACTCACAATCTTTAGATTGAACGTGCTTTAGCACGGCCCCGAAGGGGGAGCGAAGCGAATCATTTACTATGTGTAAACTGCGCTTTTTCGTACGTTTTGACTCGCTAGCGCTCGCCCTTCGGGTCAGCCTTTGGCTGTTACTCCCGTTGGTCGTTGCGCCTTGTGTTAGCGTCCTCGGTAACGTTATTCAGAGGCTCCTTAAGCAAATATATTTTTATCAACAATTCTTCTGGTGCATTCTCTTCAGCAACTCCGCTTCTGCATGCGATAGTCCACAGGCTTGCTGTAAGTCTTCTGTCGTAGCCCCAAGAGACACCAAGCGCGCTGCCTCTATAAAGGACAAGCTGCTTGGATCTCGCTGCTCCATCTGCATAAGCTTCTCTGGCAAAGGTGCTACCTGCTGACGCAGATTATGCAACTCTTCCCCCATTTGAATACTGCCTGTTAAGTAGTTGTCTAATCTGCGGCTTAAAGATTTGGCCTGCTGCTCTATACTTTGCTCTAAAGCATCAAGCTCATCGTGTATGTTGCGTATTTTACGCAGCAATACAAAGCAAATACCGACCAACAACAGTATTAACAGAATTGCTATTGCCAGAAGCCCGTATTGCATTAAAAACCATCCAGTTCAGCCCACTCTTGCTCGGACATCATTTTCTCGAGTTCAACCAGAATTAATAATTCACCGTTTTTATTACAAACGCCCTGAATAAATTTAGCGGCTTCATCATTACCCACATTAGGCGCAGTTTCTATTTCTGATTCACGTAAATAAACCACTTCGGCAACGCTATCAACCAGAATACCTACTACCTGCTTGTCGGCTTCAATAATCACAATGCGCGTGTTATCAGTGATCTCCGCTGATGGCAAACCAAAACGCTGACGAGTATCTATCACTGTGACCACGTTGCCGCGCAAGTTAATGATGCCTAACACGTAACTTGGCGCACCTGGAACCGGGGCAATTTCACTGTAACGTAAAACCTCTTGCACCTGCATTACGTTGATGCCATAGGTTTCATCATCGAGACGAAAAGTAACCCACTGTAATACTGGATCATCAGAGCTTTGTGCAGATGAATTCTTCATCGTTTTTAACCTCAATCTAGGCAGATTTGCTCAATCTATTTAACAAGAAAATCCGAAGCTTACAGCTTATATAGAAATTCTCAATTTCACTTTTCACTATAGAGTCTTATCGACCGCTACACGTTTATCTTTATCAATAATAAGTTCAGCCAAGGCCTCAACATCTAGCAGTGCACACATGTGCTCAATCACTGTACCTGCCAGCCATGCGCGCTGACCACGCTTTAAACGCCACTTAACTTCATCCGGACGCAATAAGATAGAGTTACGCACTTGGTTTACAGCTAAACCCCACTCATGTCCGTCGATAGATATTACAAAACCAAAGTCTTTTCTAAGCTCAGGATTATAGCGCTCTGGCATAACCCAGCGAGCCGTATCTAATACTTTTAAGTTGCCAGCCGGAGTGGACATAATACCAACAAACCACTCGGGCTGAGCAAATATCGGCGTGATATCATCTTCGCTGAGTTGATAAATACTACCCAAGCAAATTAATGGGACGGCTAGCGTTAGCCCTGCCACATCAAATAATAAACACTCAAATGGCTGCTCCGACCAAGCTGGTTTTTCATCAACCGCTATTATTTGTTGCGGTTCTGGTTGCGGCTCAGTATCAACTTTAACTTCAACCTGCTGTTCGATAACTATTTTCGGCGCAGTAAAAGTCGGCAATAATACGGGTGCCAGCGGCTTTTCTTCAAGCATCACTGGCTTAGGCTCATTGAACTGATCAATTTCAGCCTCTTGTAACAAGCCATCTAAATAATGCTGTAGTGCTGTTTGTGATTTATTTGTTTTCATCATAGCAACCTATCTATGATTACCTAAGCGAGCTTTTGCCCTTGACGTTCTTGACTGTGGCTTATGCTTTGGCTAAGTAAATGTTTTAGTAATGACCTGTAGGCTAAAACTGCGCGACTGCTTTTATCATAACTAGACGGCACCACACCTGCCTGGCTAGCGTCTCTTAATTTAGTATCAATAGGAATAAACGCATGCCACAAGTGTTCTGCGTAATCATTGCGCAGTGTACGCAAGGTAGATAAAGATGCTTGCGTACGCCGGTCAAACATTGTTGGCACAACGGTATAAGGCAGCTTTTCTTTGCGCGAACGATTAACCATATTGATAGTACTGACCATGCGCTCTAAGCCTTTTATTGCTAGGTGCTCAGTCTGCACTGGAATAACCAAATGCTCGCTGGCCGCTAACGCATTAACCATTAATATCCCTAGCAAGGGTGGGTTATCTAAAATGGCAAAGTCATAGTCATCCCATAGTAACGCTAGGGATTTGGCTAACACTAAGCCCATACCATCCTGCCCTAGCGACTGGCGCTCTAATACTGCCACAGCTGTACTTGAGGGGAATAAGTCAATATTTTCATGACTTGTTTTTACTCGAATACGATCGGGCAAGTCAGGTGGTATTTTTCCACCATGCGCAAATAAGTCATAGCAACTGTATTCTATCGTGTCAGGATCATAACCAAAATAACTGGTTAACGAGCCATGTGGATCCAGATCAACCACTAGAACCCGTCTTCCAGCATCAGCTAGCAGCCCCGCCAAAGCGACTGTTGTGGTGGTTTTACCTACCCCACCTTTTTGATTTGCTACAGCCCAAACCTTCATTAGACTCTCCCACCGTGCAACTTGTTACCACTCAAAACAAGCGACGGTTTTTTGACCATCTTTAAAACAGGTTAATATTGAGCTTTAGAATGCAATCAGCGTGCCAGCTTTACTTCTTTCTAGCATGAACGGGCTCATGACGCCCTTGAGTGTTGCGTGAAATGATTAAGACAACCCGCCTATTTCTAGCTCGGCCCTCAGCAGTGGCGTTACTGGCAATAGGCTGGTGTTCGCCGTAGCCAACCGCGGCTAGACGACCTGGCATCACCCCGTCCATGGCTAACATCCTGACAATGCTAGCGGCACGGTGGGCGGATAACTCCCAGTTTGTAGGATAGGCTTTGGTGTTAATAGGTAAATTATCAGTAAACCCTTCGACCTGAATAGGGTTTTCATAGGGTGCTAAAATTTTGGCTATTTTTTCAATGATTTCAAATGCTTCTTGATGAGGAATGGCATCTGCACTAGGAAATAACAAACTTGAGCTTAGCTCTAATTCCAGCCACATTTCATTGGCGCGAATATGTAATTGACCATCACCCAATAAGTTAGCGAACTCTCCTTGGATGTTTTCCGCAATCATTTCCAGTGGATCACGTTCATCAGCCTCATCAAAATCACTATTGCCACCATCGATGCCGCGCACGCGCTCATCGCCGACAGGAATAGGTTTTATCGAGCGCTCTTGCTGATTAAAAACGCCGTCTAAGGCATCGGAAAGGATTTTGTATTTGCCTTCGTTAATCGAAGAGATGGAATACATTACGACAAAGAAAGCAAACAACAGCGTTATAAAGTCTGCATAAGAAACCAACCAACGTTCATGGTTAGGCGGCTCTTCCTGTCGACGTCTGCGCGCCATGGCTATTCCATAAAGCCTTGCAGCTTGATTTCAATAGAGCGCGGGTTTTCACCATCAGCAATTGACAGCAATCCCTCTAAGAGCATTTCACGGTAGCGTGAATGACGCATTACGACAGACTTAATTTTGCCCGCCACGGGTAATAAAAACAAGTTCGCTGCAGCAACACCATAGATGGTAGCGACGAAAGCCACTGCAATACCATTACCCAGCTGGGATGGATCAGCAAGGTTGCCCATCACATGAATCAAACCCATTACCGCACCGATAATTCCCACGGTAGGCGAATAACCGCCCATAGCTTCATAGATCTTGGACGCCTGCAGATCGCGATCTTCTTGAGTGTAAAGATCAACCTCAAGGATACTGCGAATGGCTTCAGGCTCCACACCATCCACTAAGAGACGCAAACCCTTTTGTGCATAGGGATCAGGTTCTGATTCAGCAACGGACTCAAGCCCTAACAACCCATCTTTACGGGCTATCATGCTCCAGCCTACTACATTATTAATACCGTTTTGCAAATCAATATAGGGCGGGAAAAAAACCCAAGACATGAGTTTTAAGCCACGAATAAAATGCGGTAGCGGTGTTTGTAGTAATACAGCACCAATGGTGCCACCAAACACAATCAACGCTGCCGGGGCATTCATTAATGCGCCAATATGCCCGCCTTCTAGGTAGTTTCCGCCCACAATCGCAACACAAGCAAGAACAAAACCTACTAGGCTAAGGATATCCATTAGATACAGGCCTCAACTATGTTAGGGCCTACGTCATCCAGAGAGTAAATGGCATCCGCAAGCTCTGCTTTTACAACGGCCATAGGCATGCCGTAGATAACGCAGCTCGCTTCATCCTGTGCCCAAACCTGACTACCAGCAGCCTTTAGCATACGAGCGCCCTCACGCCCGTCAGCCCCCATGCCAGTCAACACAACGGCAAGCACTTTATCGTTAAAAACTTTGGCAGCTGAACCAAAGGTAACGTCTACGCTAGGCTTGTAATTTAAACGTTCATCGCCCGGTAAAATTCTTACCTGACCTCGAGGGTCAATCATCATTTGCTTTCCACCCGGCGCTAACAATGCCAAACCAGGGCGCAACATGTCGCCGTCCTCAGCTTCTTTAACATTTATTTGGCAGAGTTTATCTAGACGGTCGGCAAACGCCTTGGTAAAGGCGGCCGGCATATGTTGAATCAGCACTATGGGTGCAGGAAAATTACTCGGCAAACTGGTTAAAACTTTTTGCAGTGCAACAGGACCACCGGTTGAAGTGCCTATAGCAACCAGTTTGTAATTTTTAGCTTTCGGTCTAGCTTTGGTTGCCGGTGGACTGGACTTGGCGGCAGTTGAAATAGGCTCTACCGCGCGCGTTACCAGCGGCCTAGTTGCTTCTCTTGACGTTGCACCGGCTTTTGGTAAAACCCTCGGAGCTACTGGCTGACTTGCAGCAACTGCAGCTGCTGGACGTGATAAAGCGCGTTTGTTGGTATGCGATATGGCACGAACCTTATCGCACAGCATTTGCTTTAAACGTTCAGGATTACGAGAAATATCCTCAAAGTTTTTCGGTAAGTAATCAACAGCACCCGCTTCAAGTGCATCTAGAGTAACTCTTGCACCTTCATGGGTTAGCGAGGAAAACATTAATACCGGTGTTGGACAGCGCTGCATGATCTGTTTGACCGCAGTAATACCATCCATGACCGGCATTTCATAATCCATGGTAATAACGTCTGGGCGCAACTCTACAGTTTTCTCTACCGCTTCTCGTCCATTTGACGCTGTACCCACAACTTCGAAGTCGTGATCAGAGGAAAGAATTTCTGTCAGTCTGCGGCGAAAAAAGCCAGAGTCATCCACCACCAATACTTTAATCGTCATGCTTTCCTCATATCCAATACCAAATTCCAAACACTGTTTAGTCTTTATACATAATGCTTCAACAGGCTTGGTACATCTAAAATCAGTGCAATACGACCATCACCAGTAATTGTAGCGCCAGACATACCGGGCGTACCCTGCAGCATTTTACTTAATGGTTTGATTACAACTTCTTCTTGACCTACTAGCTGGTCAACTACAAAACCAACACGCTTATCACCCACAGTTACAATAACCACATGCCCTTCTGACTGCTCTTCATGGGCTAACTGAGGTAACAACCAGCGCTTCAAATAAAACAATGGTAAAGCTTTGTCACGCACAATAACTACTTCTTGGCCATCAACTACGTTTGTGCGAGACAGATCTAAGTGGAAAATCTCGTTGACGTTCACCAGCGGGAATGCAAAGGCTTGATCTTTAAGCATAACCATTAGCGTAGGCATGATGGCGAGGGTTAACGGCACCTTGATAACAACCTGTGAGCCTTCGCCTAGCTTAGAGTAAACGTTAACGCTGCCGTTTAACTGATTTATTTTGGTGTTAACCACATCCATGCCCACACCACGACCGGATACGTCCGAAATCTCAGTTTTAGTCGAGAACCCAGGAGCAAAAATCAGGTTATAACATTCAAACTCGGTTAAACGATCAGCAGCGTCTTTATCATACATGCCCTTCTCTACGGCTTTAGCACGCAAGATATCAGCATCCATTCCCTTACCGTCATCGGTAATCATCAACAGAATATGATCACCTTCCTGCGCGGCCGAAAGAACTACCTTACCCTCACGCGCCTTACCTGCCGCTTCACGCTCATCAGGCATTTCAATGCCGTGGTCCACTGAGTTACGCACCAAGTGCACCAACGGATCCGCTAAAGCTTCAACGAGGTTTTTATCTAAGTCGGTTTCCTCACCAATCAGCTCAAGTTTAATATCTTTTTTGAGGCTACGCGCCATATCACGCACTAAACGCGGGAAACGGCCAAATACTTTTTTGATTGGCTGCATGCGGGTTTTCATTACCGCTGTCTGCAAATCGCCGGTCACCACATCAAGGTTAGCTACCGCTTTACCCATGTCCTCATCACCGCTTTCTATACCCAAGCGGACCAAGCGATTACGCACCAACACCAACTCACCGACCATGTTCATAATGTCATCTAGGCGAGCCGTATCAACACGTACTGTTGTTTCTTCGGCTGCAGCGGCGCGCTGCGCCACGGGTGCTTTGTTAGCTGGTTCTTTAGCGGGTGAGACTGCCTTTACAGGAGCTGGCTGCTCAACGGGCTGAGGTTTAACTGCTGCCGGGGCTGGCTCTTGTACAGAAACGTCAAACTTGCCCTTACCGTGCAACTGGTCGAGTAAGTTTTCAAATTCATCATCACTAATATTCTCAGATGAGCCCATAGTAGGAGCAACGGCCTGCTCTTGTTCTGATTTAGTATTTGCTGGAGCTTCAAGTTGAAACTTTCCTGAGCCATGCAACTGATCCAACAAGTTCTCGAACTCATCGTCAGTTATTTCATCGGAACTGGCGGGTGCTTTAGCTGTCGCTGGACCCTGTAACTCATCGAGCAACGCTTCAAACTCTTCATCTGTGATTATTTCAGCATCGCCTTGAGAGGTCGTGCTAGGTTCACTGCCGGCAGCTTCGAGCATTTGCTGAAATTCGGCATCAGCATCGTCTTCTTCATACTCTTGTTCAGGCGCTGCAACCTCAGCATTGTCTTGAGTTGCACTTTCAGGCTCAGCCAAACAAGCTAGATCCGCTAATAATTCTCGCGGAGCTGGTGTTAGCTGAACACCTTCACGTACTTCATTAAACATGCTGATAACGCTATCTAACGCCTGCAGAACCACATCCATCAGCTCTGGAGTTACCTTGCGCTCACCTTTGCGCAAAATATCAAAGACGTTTTCAGCGATATGACAGCATTCAACCAACTCGGTTAACTGTAGAAATCCCGCGCCGCCTTTTACCGTATGAAAGCCACGGAAAATAGCATTCAGCAAGTTCATGTCATCAGGGCTGCTTTCCAGTTCAACTAGCTGTTCAGATAATAGCTCTAGAATTTCGCCTGCTTCAACAAGAAAGTCTTGGAGGATTTCTTCATCGGCTTCAAAGCTCATTTATTTGCCCCCTAAAGTCCCAAACTTGATAGCAAATCATCCACATCGACCTGATCAGCTACTACATCGACATTATCGGCACGTATTTGCGGACCTTCACCCATAATCATTGCTTTATGTTTATCTATAGCTTTTCTTAAATCTTCGGGTGAATGTTCAATACCGGCAACGCGATCAACGGTGCTTGCCATAACTACCAGCTTTAGCAAGCTCTCTTCCATATCTGTTATTAGTGTAGTGACTCGTTTAATTACCTGTCCTGTTAAGTCTTGGAAGGACTGCGCCAATAAAATGTCATTCAAATTGCTAGACAGTTCATCGCTGTCATGTAGGCCGCGTTTTAAATAAGCCTCAACTCGTTTAGCCAGTTCTCTAAAGTCCGTTACTGACATCTCACGCCGCATAAAACGTTGCCAATCGACCGTCAAACTTTGCGCCTCATAACTAATATAGTTAGCAAAAGGTGCACTTTTCTCAACCAAATCAATAGTGTCATTGGCTGCTTTTTCAGTCATTTTAACGACATACTTCAATCGCTCATTCGCATCTGTAATCTGCGACATTTCTTGCGCATGAGGATTGCTTGGATCGATTTGCAGGTCTAATAAAGCACCATGCAGCTCACGCGTTAACTTGGCAACCTCTTCATAAAGCGCCTGATCACGCACCAAGTTGATTTTGCCGATAACCCGCACTGCTTCTTCCCAGTTTTGCTGGGAAAGGCTGACTTGCAAATCATCTGCATATTGTTGAACAGCTTGCTGTAATTGAGTTACCGCACATTTCTCTACCGTCATGGTTGCTCCATTAACCGTATCAACCATTAACCCGCTCAAAAATCTTCTCGATTTTGTCTTTCAGCGCCTGTGCGGTAAACGGCTTAACTACGTAGCCATTCACCCCAGCCTGAGCAGCCTCGATAATCTGATCGCGCTTAGCTTCGGCAGTAACCATTAGCACTGGAAGATGCTTAAGTTTCTCATCAGCACGCACGGCCTTTAAAAGGTCGAGCCCCGACATTATTGGCATATTCCAGTCTGTTACCAAGAAATCAAAACCTCCGCTATTCAGCATCGGTAATGCTGTAGCGCCATCATCAGCCTCGGCCGTATTGGTAAACCCTAGGTCACGCAAGAGGTTCTTGATGATCCGGCGCATTGTTGAAAAATCATCAACAATGAGGATTTTCATGTTTTTATCCAAGGTAACCTCCAAAGAGCTCTATATTGCACACAATAAAACCCATACTTTTATTATCTCAACTGTGCCACTCTGCTAGTCGCGCTCTAAGACGTGCTGCACATTGGCTATGTAACTGGCTAACTCGTGATTCGCTAATCCCGAGCACCACCCCAATTTCTTTTAAATTTAACTCTTCACTATAATACAAAGAAAGCACTAATTGCTCACGCTCTGGCAGTCCATCTATTGCCTCAGCTAGTGCTTGCTTAAACTTCTCTTGTTCAATCTCTCGTCCCGGCCCACGGTGACTTACTTGTAAGTCTGGCTGTGCGCCATCTTCTTGCAAACCATCAAAACTAAATAATCTACTGCCCTGAGTATCAGTTAAAATCGCATGATAATCATCCAGACTAATACCTAGTTCGGCCGCAACCTCTTTGTCTTGAGCATCTTTACCTGTACGCCCCTCTACTTTCCTTACCGCATCACTCACCATGCGTGTATTTCGGTGTACAGAACGAGGCACCCAATCACCTTTGCGCATCTCATCGAGCATAGAGCCGCGAATTCGTATGCCGACAAAGGTTTCAAAACTTGCTCCTTTGCTAGAGTCGTATTTTTTTGACGCCTCTAATAAACCAATCATTCCAGCCTGTATAAGATCTTCAACTTGAACGCTAGCTGGAAGTCTTGCCAACATGTGGTAAGCAATCCGCTTAACCAAAGGAGCATGCTGCTCAACCAGCATTGTCTGTTCATCCCTAGCTTGTGCTGTGGCGTACATTTGCAAACCTTTGGCTACTGTCATAGTTATTTTACCCGTCCTTATTGGCTCACTAAACGGTCCACAAAAAACTCCAAATGCCCTCGCGGTGTAACAGGCAAAGGCCAATTATCTACTTTTTCTGCTATTGACTTGTAAGCCAAAGCGCACTTGGAGCGTGGGAAAGCTTGGTATACTGCTTTCTGTCTCTGCGCTGCTTTGCGTACAGTCTCATCATAGGGAATTGTACCCAAGTATTGCAGTGTAACATCATCTAAGAATCGTTCGGTAACATTTACCAGCTTAGCATAGATGCTGCGGCCCTCTTGCGGGCTATGCGCCATATTGGCCAAGACCCGAAAACGGGTCATACCATGGTCGCGGCTGAGCAATTTAATGAGTGCATAAGCATCGGTAATAGAGGTTGGCTCGTCACACACCACCAGTATCACTTCTTGCGCTGCACGCACAAAACTGGTTACTGAATCACCAATTCCAGCTGCTGTATCTATCACCAGCATATCAATGCTGTCACCAATTTCACTAAAGGCTTGAATAAGACCTGCGTGTTGCAACGGCGTCATTTCAACCATGCTTTTGGTACCTGAGGATGCTGGAACAATTCTTATCCCGCCAGGCCCCTGTAGCAAAACATCGCGCAAATCACACTTACCATCCATTACTTCAGCCAATGTGCGTTGTGGGTTTAAACCCAGCAATACGTCCACGTTAGCCAAGCCAAAATCCGCATCCAACAAAACAACGCGACGTCCTAAGTCAGCTAGCGCCAAGGACAGGTTAACCGAAACGTTGGTTTTGCCTACCCCGCCTTTACCGCCAGTAACCGCCACAACTTGAACAGAATGTTTGTTTGTCATTTATTTAATACCTTGTATCTCAGTTAGTGCCGTTTAGCCGACCTGTCTAGCCGCTGCCTGATAAGTGCTTGCATACATTGACGCCATTTCTTGCTCGCCGGGCTCTTCTGGGTTTTGCATACGTACTGCTCGACTCACTAACTGGTGGCTACGTGACGCCTGAATATCATCAGGGATCTTAGGGCCATCAGTAGTATAAGCTACTGCAAGGTTGTGGCAAATAGCCATACCAAGAGCTTCCCCCATACTTACGGCTTCATCTAACTTAGTAATAATGCAGCCTGCTAAACCACAGCGCTTGTAAGCGTGCCAAGCCGCTTTAAGCACTTGCGCCTGACTAGTTGCAGCCAACACTAAGTAATTTTTCGCCTGAATGCCTCGAGTCGCCAAACTGTCTAATTGCATAGCTAGCATTGGGTCCTGCGCCGGCAATCCTGCAGTATCAATCAAAACCAAGCGCTTTTTCTGTAATGGGCGCAACGCTTGCTCAAGTGATTGACCCACCTCTACATGACTTACTGAGACGTTTAGAATACGACCCAGAGTTTTCAGCTGCTCTTGCGCACCGATACGGAAGCTATCCATGCTCACGATAGCTACATTCTGCGCACCATGCTCAAGCACATAACGCGCCGCAAGCTTAGCTAAAGTGGTGGTTTTACCCATGCCCGCAGGACCTACCAGCGCAATAACACCACCCCGTAACAATGGATCGTTAGCAGGTGTTTCTAGCTCGTGCGACAAATGCGCTAATGCCATGCGCCACGCTTGGCGCTGGTCAGTTTCACCAGCAACTTTTTGCATAAGGCTACCAATCAACTCTGCAGGCAAACCCATTTTTTGCAAACGCTTCCACAACTCTGCTTGTTTGGGCTGCTGGTTTTGTACTGAACCCCAAGCCATTGTACCGAGCTGCATTTCTAGCAGTTCACGCAAACCTAGCAACTCAGAACGCATTTGCGCTAGATCCTGCTGGTCGACAGAAGAATGGTTCGTTGGTTGTGCATACTGCGCTGCAGCGGGTTGATGAACTGCTGTAGATTGCTCCATTACTCTGTCGAATAATTGGCGATCACGCTTTCCACCGGCAACTTCTTCACGCAAACTCATTGACGCTTGCGCTTGCATAATATGTTCTTTGGTCTTGCGCAGCTCTGCTTCCAAGGCTGGATTGGCCCGAGCAGGAAGTGACTGCACGTTATAATCAAGGGCAGCAGTCAGCTCAATGCCTCCAGCCACTTTGCGCGTCGACAAAATGGAGGCTTCTGCACCCAGCTCTTCTTTTACGCGATTCATCGCCTGACGCATATCAGCGGCAAAAAAACGTTTGACTTGCATAGCCATAAGTCCGCCCTCTTATCCTTGTCCTACGGTCGCCACAATGGTGACCTGCTTGTTATCTGGTATCTCTTGGTAAGCCAGCACGTACATGTTAGGTACAGTCATTCGAGCGAAACGTGACATCATGGCTCTTATTTGTCCTGCTACCAGTAAAATAACCGGCTGTCCTAACATTTCTTGACGCTGTGCTGCCTCGACAAGAGATTGTTGTAATTTCTCAGCCATGCCAGGTTCTAACAAAATACCGTTCTCTGAACCCTGACCAGCTTGCTGTAAACTGTTAAGCAATATCTGTTCCAACTTTGGCTCAAGAGTGATTACAGGCATCTCAGAGTCAAGCCCCACAATGCTTTGCACGATTGCACGAGATAAAGCGACGCGCACAGCAGCAACCATGGCGGCAGGTTCTTGACTCTTATTTGCAGCATTGGCGATTGCCTCAGCAATAGTACGGATATCACGCACAGGCACTTGCTCTTGCAGTAAGGTTTGCAAGATTTTTAATAGCGTCGACAGTGAGATGATGCCGGGGATGAGCTCTTCAGCCAGCTTTGGCGAGCTCTTGGCGAGCACTTGCATTAGCTGCTGCACTTCTTCGTGACCAATAAGCTCGTGCGCATGTTTGTTAAGGATCTGATTTAAATGGGTCGCTGCTACTGTACTGGCATCTACCACCGTGTAACCCAAGGATTGCGCCTGATCACGCTGATTAGCCTCAATCCACACGGCCTCCAAGCCAAACGCTGGATCTGTCGTAGCAATACCGTTGACTGTGCCAAATACCTGTCCTGGATTGATGGCCAGATCGCGTTCCGGATAGACTTCTGCCTCAGCGACAGTCACACCCATCAGGGTCAAGCGGTATGCGTTAGGAGCTAGATCTAAGTTGTCACGGATATGCACTGAAGGCATCAAAAAGCCTAAGTCTTGCGACAGTTTTTTACGCACACCTTTAATACGTGCTAGCAGCTGGCCACCCTGGTTACGATCCACCAAAGGAATGAGGCGATACCCTACCTCCAAGCCCACCATATCCACGGGCGTTACATCATCCCAACCCAACTCACGGTGTTCAGGTGAAACCGCGGCTGGCAACTGATCGGCCTCGCGCTGCTCTTGCTCCACTACAGCCAAATCCTTATTTTTTTGCTTGCGCCAAATCATATAGGCACCCGCACCGGCCAAAACGGCCAAGCCTAAAAAAGACACGTGCGGCATACCTGGGATGGAACCCATGATAAACAGGATTGCCGCAGAAACGGCAAGCGCTTTAGGTGAAGTAAACATCTGGCGATTGATCTGCTCGCCCATATCTTCAGACGTGGTTACTCGAGTAACCATTACCGCTGCTGCAGTCGACAGCAACAGACTAGGAACCTGCGCCACTAAACCGTCACCAATGGTAAGTAGCGCGTACACCTTACCCGCTTCAGCAAAACCCAAGGAATGCTGCGATATACCTACAGCAATACCACCTATCAGGTTAATAAACAAAATCAGCAAACCGGCAATGGCGTCACCGCGCACGAATTTACTCGCACCATCCATCGAACCGTAAAAGTCTGCCTCTTGAGCAACCTCGGAACGACGTAGCTTGGCATCTTCCTGATCAATCAGGCCTGAGTTCAGGTCGGCATCAATAGCCATCTGCTTACCCGGCATGGCATCCAAAGTAAAACGCGCACTAACCTCTGAAATACGACCCGCACCCTTAGTCACTACGACAAAGTTAATAATCATCAGGATGGCGAAAACTACTGCACCAACAACATAGTTACCACCAACAACCACGTCACCAAAGGCCTGAATAACCTTACCTGCCGCATCGCCACCGTCATGACCGTGCAGTAAAACCACTCGGGTTGAGGCGACGTTAAGCGCCAAGCGCATTAGGGTGGCAACCAATAAGATAGTAGGGAAAGCAGCAAAGTCCAGCGGTCGCATGGCGTACACGCCAACCAGCAGCACTACAATAGAGAGCGCGATATTGAAAGTGAAGAACACGTCTAGCAAAAATGGCGGGACAGGTAAGGTCATCATGCCCAAGATGACCAATAACAGGATAGGCACACCTAAGTTACCCTGCTTGAGGATACCCATTCCGGTACGCATGCCTGAATATACTTGTGAGCGTTCCACGCTATATGTCTCCGCCAAACTTAAAATACAATAAACGTCAAAAAAACAATCAACTGCATAACTATCTCAAGCTAGTGCAATTATTGTTCCAAGATTGCTTTTTCCAAATATTAAAAAACCCAACTACGTCATACACGTAATTGGGTTTTATGCATTAACTGCTGTTTTATCGCACGACCCCGATAAAAAAGTCTCTAAAAGCTAGCCTACAAAACTGAGTAATACACCTGCCGCCACTGCCGAGCCAATAACTCCAGCCACGTTGGGTCCCATTGCATGCATCAATAAAAAGTTTTGCGGATTGGCTTCTAAACCAACCTTATTAGCAACCCGCGCCGCCATTGGCACTGCTGAAACACCAGCGGCACCTATTAGCGGGTTAATCTTATTAACACTAAACAGATTCATAACTTTGGCCATGACCACCCCTGCCGCTGTTCCACCACAGAAAGCCACCATACCTAACAACAAAATCCCTAGGGTTTTCAACTGCAAGAAGGTGTCCGCGGAAAGCTTAGCACCCACGGTCAGGCCCAATCCAATAGTGACGACGTTAATCAGAGCATTGCGGGAAGTATCCGCCAAGCGCTCAACCACGCCACTTTCACGCATCAGGTTACCAAAAGCAAACATGCCGATTAATGGCGCTGCATCAGGCAACAGCAGACCAATTAACAAACAAAGCACTAATGGGAAGATAATTTTCTCCGCCTGCCCCACATGACGCAGCTGCACCATGACGATGGCACGCTCTTCTTTTGAGGTTAACGCACGCATAATCGGCGGTTGAATCAACGGTACTAACGCCATATACGAGTAAGCTGCTACCGCAATCGGTCCAAGCAAATCAGGGGCAAGCCGTGCAGTCACAAATATAGAGGTAGGGCCATCAGCGCCACCAATAATCGCAATAGAAGCGGCCTCACGCATAGTAAATTCCAAGCCGGGAATCCCAAGCATGCCGATTGCCAAAGCACCTATCAAGGTCGCAAAAATACCAAACTGTGCTGCCGCACCTAACAAAAGGGTTTTAGGGTTAGCCAACATCGGACCAAAATCCGTCATCGCCCCCACACCCATAAAAATCAGTAGCGGAAAGACACTGGTAGGCAAGCCGACATCATACAGCAGTGCAAGCAAGCCGCCGGTTTCAGCCATTCCAGCAGCCGGTAGGTTAGCCAGCACGCCACCAAAGCCAATAGGAATTAGCAATAAAGGTTCAAAACCCTTGCGAATCGCTAAATAAATCAAGCCAAGACAGACCAATAGCATAACGGCCTGCCCAAGCTCGAGCTGATAGAGCCCAGTGTTTTGCCACAGGGTAAATAACTTATCCATCATCGAGTCCTCACGCAATGCTTAGCAGGCAATCGCCCACAGATACAGCATCACCAACTGCGACATCAATGCTGGCAATCACTCCGCTACGGAAGGCGCGTATCTCGGTCTCCATTTTCATGGCTTCCAGAATAATCAACACATCGCCCTCTTCAACCGACTGCCCAGGCTTAGCTAAAACTTTAAAAATGTTTCCAGCCAGCGGCGCACCTTGTGGATCACCCCCTTCGGTTACTGGTGCTGACGCAGCTTGCGTTGCATCGGTACTGGCTAGCGGCTTGATACCTTCAATATCACCGCCCTCATTCACCTGCACCACAAAACTCTTGCCATTAACTTCTACGGTATAGGCTTGCGGCTCGTCAGTATCGCCTAAACGCTCTTTACCTGTAGGCGCCGGCTCAAAAGCGTCCGGATTATTACGGTTTTCCAGAAACTTCAGACCAATTTGCGGGAACAATGCATAGGTCAGTACATCATCCACTTCCTGTTCAGCCTGAGCGAGCTGGATGCCTTTTTCCTGGGCAATTTCACGCAGCTCTTGCGTCAGCTTATCCATTTCATTGTCAATCAAATCAGCAGGACGACAGATAATAGCCTGCGCACCATCCAGCACTTGAGCTTGCAGCTCAGCATTGAATGGTGCAGGTGCAGCTCCATACTCACCCTTTAATATACCCGCTGTCTCTTTGGTGATTGATTTATAACGCTCACCAGTAAGCACATTAATAACGGCTTGTGTGCCGACAATCTGTGAGGTTGGCGTAACCAGCGGGATAAAACCCAAATCTTCACGTACGCGTGGAATTTCTGCCAGCACTGCATCAAACTTGTCACTTGCGCCCTGCTCTTTAAGCTGGCCTTCCATATTGGTCAACATGCCGCCTGGCACCTGAGCGATCAAGATTCGTGAGTCTACGCCTTTCAGGCTGCCCTCAAATTTAGCGTATTTTTTCCGCACGTCACGAAAATAAGCTGCACACTCTTCTAACAGCTCAAGGTCTAAACCTGTGTCATGTTCGGTATTTTGGAAAATGGCCACCACAGACTCAGTTGGCGAGTGGCCGTAGGTCATGGATAGTGAGGAAATTGACGTATCCACGTTATCAATGCCAGCCTCAACCGCCTTAACAATAGCTGCAGTCGATAATCCAGCCGTAGCGTGACACTGCATGTGCACAGGAACACTGAGAGTGGCTTTCAGCTGACTGACTAACTCATAAGCTACATAAGGATTAAGAATTCCGGCCATATCCTTAATAGCAATGGAGTCCGCACCCAGGTCTTCAACTTGCTTGGCTAGGTCTACCCACATTTGCAATGTATGCACAGGGCTGGTGGTGTAAGAAATCGTTCCTTGCGCATGCTTGCCATTGGCTTTTACTGCCTGCAAGGCACGCTCAAGATTGCGCGGATCATTCATCGCATCAAACACACGAAACACATCTACGCCGTTAGCTGCAGCACGCTCAACAAATTTGTCGACAACATCATCGGCATAGTGGCGATAGCCCAGCAGGTTTTGCCCACGCAATAACATTTGCTGCTTGGTGTTAGGCATCGCCGCCTTTAGCGTACGGATTCGCTCCCAAGGGTCTTCGCCCAAGTAACGAATACAGGAGTCGAAGGTAGCCCCGCCCCAGGTTTCTACAGACCAAAAACCAACCTGATCCAATTTTTCTGCAATAGGCAACATATCTTCGAGGCGCAAGCGCGTAGCCAAAATAGACTGGTGCGCATCGCGCAAGACTACCTCAGTAATCCCTAGTGGCTTTTTCACAGTCATAGAGGAAAACTCCGTATTTTATATTTTGTGTTTTTAATTGTGACGTGCACGATGCTGCTGAATAGCTAGTTGAATGGCACTGAGCGTATCTGCATCGACCTGCGCACAAGATACGGATTTGCCGACTCTAGTTACCACCGTTGCAGTAACAGCCTCATGCATGGCAAAACGCTCTAATGTTCTGGCTATTAGGTTGATACACAGAATCAGTAGCACTAAAAAAAGAAATACCAAACCCAAGCCAAACAGCATGAGTTCAACACCTTCGAGCAAGAGTAGCTGAGAAGTCATAACGGCCCCTGTGTCTACAATACAAGACTTATTATTATTTAAATACTTGCTGCAGATGCAATCTATTTTGATTGAGTACAGCTAAAACCAGCGCAGATTAACGCGAACAGAATAACTTAGCAAATACTAAAGGCTTTTTATTTTTATCTTTTGTCGACAAAGTTAAGATTTAGAGTAAGAACATCGTAGCTAAGCTTAAGAAAATAAAGAAGCCGCCACTGTCCGTCATAGCAGTAATAAGCACACTAGAACCTAACGCAGGATCCCGCCCCAGACGTACCATCGTCATAGGAATGAGCACACCCATAAAGGCAGCCAATAACAGATTGAGTGTCATGGCCGCGATCATCACCATGCCCAAGGCAAAGTAATCGTATAAAAGCCAAGCAACCACACCTATTACTCCACCCCAAATAACACCATTGATAAAGGCTACGCCCAACTCTTTACGCAGCAAGCGGTTGGTATTACCCGTACTTAACTGCTCCAGCGCCATCGCCCGCACAATCATAGTAATAGTCTGATTGCCCGAGTTACCGCCAATACCCGCAACAATAGGCATCAATGCCGCCAATGCCACTAGCTTTTCAATGGAGTGCTCAAATAAGCCGATAACCCGCGAAGCAACAAAAGCAGTTACTAGATTAATCGCCAGCCAGGCCCAGCGGTTAGCAATCGACTTCCATACCGATGCGAAAATATCTTCTTCTTCACGTAAACCCGCACGACTTAACACTTCTTCTTCTGACTCTTCGCGAATGACGTCAACCATCTCATCAATGGTTAAACGTCCTACTAGACGGCCACTTTTCTCAATTACCGGCGCAGAAATAAGGTCATAACGCTCAAACGCCTGCGCTGCATCAGCACTGTCTTCATCTGGATAAAAAGTGACTGGATCATCAGCCATAATCTCAGCAACAGTTTTTTCTGGATCGTTGACCAGCAGACGCTTAATCGGCAGAACGCCTTTCAGATACCCCTCATAATCAACCACAAACAGCTTATCCAAATGGTCAGGCAGCTCTTTTAGACGACGCAGGTAACGCAGTACAACCTCGAGCGCTACGTCATCACGCACCGTGACCATTTCATAGTCCATGATTGAGCCAACCTGCTCTTCTTCATAAGACAAGGCCGAACGCACGCGATCACGCTGCTGCGCATCTAATGCCTCTATTAGCTCATAAACAACATCGTGCGGCAGCTCTGGAGCCAGCTCTGCCAACTCATCCACATCCAGCTCTTTGGCGGCAGCAATAATTTCATGGTCGTCCATGTCGGCCAGCAGGGTTTCGCGTACCGCGTCCGATACTTCAAGCAGAATATCCCCATCACTTTCAACGCGCACTAACTGCCAAACAGTCAAGCGTTCATCGAGCGGTAGCCCTTCAAGAATAAAAGCAATATCAGCTGAGTGCAGTTCGGTAACCGTCTCTTGCAGTTCGGCCAATACTTGACTCTGCGCACTATCAGCCGCGCGCGAATACCCTTGGGTCTCATCTATAACATTCAACCGCTGCAAGCTGTCCACTACTTGGGCAAAACGTTCCTGCAGTCGTTCTTGCGGTTTTTTTACTTCTACTTCAGTCATAGTTAAACCCTTATTTGCGCGCCAGGGATATCGGTCAACGCATCACACAGCCATTGTATAGGCTACCTAGCAGCGAAACTTGAACTTAATGCGTAAATTACGCGCAAAAAAAAAGCCTGCACTTGTGATGCAGGCTTTTTTAATATGGCGGACTCAGGAGGATTCGAACCTCCGACCGCTCGGTTCGTAGCCGAGTACTCTATCCAGCTGAGCTATGAGTCCGTTTGGTGAGTTTTACCAGTGCACCACTGGAGCATCTTTGCCAATATGGCGGACTCAGGAGGATTCGAACCTCCGACCGCTCGGTTCGTAGCCGAGTACTCTATCCAGCTGAGCTATGAGTCCGTGAAACATAGTATAAGGCTTTTTGTAACAATTTGTTAGCCTTATAAAATTCAACATTACTACTTTACAACGCAAATGGCGGAGAGGGAGGGATTCGAACCCTCGACACCCTTTTGAGGTGTACTCCCTTAGCAGGGGAGCGCCTTCGGCCTCTCGGCCACCTCTCCAACGGGGACGAATCATACCTACTTTTTTATTTATTGCAAAGCAATAATGCAAAAAAGATTAAAGACCGGACTCTTCCTTTTCTTTTTGTATGCGCTGATAGATTTCCTCGCGGTGCACAGCCACATCTTTAGGGGCATCCACACCAATACGTACTTGGTTGCCTTTCACCCCTAAAACAGTGACTGTTACCTCATCACCAACCATCAATGTCTCACCTACACGGCGTGTTAAAATTAACATTCCATTTCTCCTTGTATAAAAGCAAATAAATACAGTCTGCACCTGTATTCAAGTCGTACCATCAACAACCTGGTTAAGGGTACATTTCGTATATCAAGCTAAATCACCTGAGATAGAAATTCTTTATTATGCATGTGCCACGGTTGGCACATCCAAACCAAACTCTGAGTGCAAGGCACGCACTGCTAATTCGGTATATTTTTCATCAATCACCACAGAAACTTTTATTTCTGAAGTGGAAATCATCTGGATATTAATATTTTCTTTTGCCAGTGCCTCAAACATCCGGCTCGCCACCCCAGCATGGGAGCGCATCCCAACACCAACGATAGACACTTTGGCTATGCTAGTAGTTCCGGCAATATCACGCGCGCCTATCTGTTCAGCGGTCTTGTGCAAGATATCCATAGCTTTTTCGTAATCTAAACGGGCAACGGTGAAGGTTAAGTCGGTGGTGTTGTCTTCCGCCACGTTCTGAACAATAACATCCACTTCTATATTCGCTGCGCTGATGGGGCCTAAAATCTTAAAGGCTACTCCCGGAGTGTCTGGCACACCACGAATAGTGAGCTTGCTTTCATCACGAGTAAACGCAATACCTGAAATAATTGGCTGTTCCATAGAGTTTTCTTGCTCCAGCGTTATCAAAGTTCCCGGCCCATCCTGAAAGCTATGCAGCACTCGTAAAGGCACATTGTATTTACCCGCAAACTCCACTGAACGAATCTGTAGGATTTTTGAACCTAGACTGGCCATCTCCAACATTTCCTCGAAGGTTATGCGGTCAAGCCGGCGCGCATTGGCAACCACGCGCGGGTCGGTTGTGTAAACGCCATCCACATCGGTATATATCTGGCACTCATCAGCCTTTAACACAGCCGCCAAAGCCACAGCAGTGGTATCTGAGCCGCCGCGACCTAAGGTTGTAATGCTATTGTCAGGGTCTATGCCTTGGAAACCAGCGACCACCACCACTTTCCCTGCATCCAGCTGTTGGCGCACATGCGCGCCGTCAATGTCTAGCACTCTGGCTTTTCCGTGCGCTGAATCGGTTCTAATGGGCACCTGCCAACCCGTAAAAGACACCGCCGGCACGCCAGCCTTCTCTAGCGCCATAACCAATAAAGCGATAGTAACCTGCTCACCGGTAGAGACCATGACATCCAATTCGCGCGGCGATGGTGTGCTACTAATTTGTTTAGCCAAGTCCAACAAGCGATTGGTTTCGCCACTCATGGCTGACACCACCACGACCAACTGATCGCCCGCGCGATGAAACCGCTGTATTTTAGCGGCCACCTGTGCGATTCGCTCAACATTAGCTACCGAACTGCCACCAAACTTTTGTACCAATAAAGCCATTTAAGTTTGCTCTTAATCCATCAATTTGCTTGCAAAACAAAGTTTTCAGCTAGCGCTAACGCTGTCGCCAGCTGGCTCGCATCGGTTCCGCCGCCTTGCGCCATGTCAGGACGACCACCTCCTTTACCGCCTACTTGAGCGGCGGCTTGACGCATTAAATCGCCAGCCTTAAAGCGCGTGGTTAAGTCTTTAGTGACACCGGCCACCAGCACAACACGATCATCCAACACCGAGCCTAATAAAATCACGCTGCTACCCAGCTTGTTCTTTAATTGATCAACCAGTTCAAGCAAGGCTTTGTTATCCAATCCATCCAGTTGCGCCGCCAATACCTTCACGCCATTGACTGTTTGTGCCTGTGCGACCAAATCGCTACCAGCCGCACTGGCCGCCTTGGCTTTACTTTGCTGCAGTTCTTTTTCTAGCGTTTTATTCTGCTCTAGCACCGCTTGCAGTTTGTCTACCAGATTATCGCGATTAGCCTTGACCATACTCATCAACTGCTTAACCGTGCCTTCAGTGTTTTTCAGCCATTGCCAAGCCAGCTCACCCGTAATCGCCTCGATACGACGCACACCGGCTGCCACACCGCCTTCACTAGTGATCTTGAACACACCTATATCACCGGTGCGCTTGGCGTGTGTACCGCCGCAAAGCTCAACTGAATACCCATCACCCATGCTTAACACACGGACTTCATTACCGTATTTTTCACCAAACAGAGCCAAAGCGCCTTTTTTCTTGGCGGTTTCAATATCGGTCAGCTCAGTACAAATTTCGGTATTGTTGCGAATATGCTGGTTTACGCGGTCTTCTAGCGCGGTTATTTGTTCTGCGCTCAGGGCTTCAAAATGACTAAAGTCAAAACGTAAACGCTGGCTGTCAACCAAAGAACCTTTTTGCTGGACATGCTCACCCACGATTTCACGCAGTGCTGCATGCAATAAGTGCGTGGCCGAGTGATTCAGCACAGTCGCTTGACGCACTCCAGAATCCACCTGCGCTTGCACCCAAGTGCCGTTATTCAGCTCACCTTCGAGCAGCATGCCATGATGTAAGAATGCATCACCCGCCTTGGTCGTATCGCGCACTTCAAACCGCACGCCTGGCGCCAGCAAATAGCCGCAATCACCCACCTGACCACCTGACTCAGCGTAGAAAGGTGTTTTATCCAACACCACGACCAGCTCATCACCAGCGCTAGCGTGCTCAGCCGTTTGACCGTCTTTTAGCAAATTCACTATTTGCGCGCTGGCTTCTAAGTCAGTGTAACCAAGGAAGTCGGTCTGCCCCTCTACTTTGATTAAGCTGTTGTAATCAATACCGAAAGAGCTGGCTGAGCGTGCGCGCTCACGTTGCGCTTGCATCTCTCGCTCAAAGCCTTCTTCATCCACAGTTAACTCGCGCTCACGGGCAATATCAGCGGTTAAATCCATAGGGAAACCGTAGGTGTCATAGAGTTTAAACACTACTTCACCAGGGATAACTGTGCCGGATAGCTCCGCCAAGTCTGCCTCTAAAATGCGCAAACCCTGCTCAAGTGTCTTGGCGAATTGTTCTTCTTCGTTTTTAAGCACACGCTCAATCTGCGCTTGCTGTTGCTTTAATTCAGGGAAAGCATCACCCATCTCTGTAGCCAAAGCGGCGACAATTTTGTAGAAGAAACTGCCCTGTGCGCCCAGCTTGTGTCCATGGCGGCACGCACGGCGAATGATACGCCGCAATACATAACCACGCCCATCGTTAGCAGGTAATACACCGTCGGCAATCAGGAAGCTGCACGAACGAATATGGTCAGCCACCACTTTTAATGAGGGGTCATCGTTATTTTCACAGCCGATTGCAGCAGCCGCTGCGGTTAGCAAGTTTTGGAATAAATCGATTTCATAGTTGGAGTTCACATGCTGCATCACTGCACTAATACGCTCCAAGCCCATCCCGGTATCCACACTAGGCGCAGGCAAAGAATGCATCTGACCGTCCGCAGTACGGTTAAACTGCATAAATACGTTATTCCAAATTTCGATATAGCGATCGCCATCTTCTTCAGGAGAACCCGGTGGCCCACCCCAAATATGTTCGCCATGGTCGAAAAAGATTTCCGTGCAAGGTCCACAAGGACCTGTATCACCCATGGCCCAGAAGTTATCTGACACATAGGGTGTATCGCCTTCATCACCGATACGAATCAAGCGCTCTGCCGGCACACCAATTTCTTTGTGCCAAATATCATAAGCTTCGTCATCGGTGTGATACACAGTCACCCAGAGTTTTTCTTGGGGTAGATTTAACCAAGCTTCGCTGGTTAGAAACTCCCATGCGTAATGAATTGCATCGCGCTTGAAATAGTCGCCAAAGCTGAAGTTACCCAGCATTTCAAAGAAAGTATGGTGACGTGCGGTATAACCTACGTTTTCTAAGTCGTTATGCTTGCCACCTGCACGCACACATTTCTGACTGCTTGCCGCACGGGTATAGGGACGCTTTTCGAGTCCTAAAAAACTGTCTTTAAACTGATTCATTCCAGCGTTGGTAAACAACAAGGTGGGATCATTGTCCGGCACCAAGGAACTGGAAGGTACACGCGTGTGCCCTTTTTCTTCAAAAAACTTTAAGAAAGCTTCGCGAATTTCAGCGCTTTTCATAGGGTTATCCATTACTTAAAATTGCAACAGGTAACTGCATCCAATTAGCAGCCACATAAAATAATACATTCTCAGTCAACATACTCATTAATTAGATTAAACAGCCTCATAGATGATTCCTATCAAACCATGGCTCGCTGTTTTTTATTTAATCATGCTGACAATCGGGGCCATGCTCGTGCTCATCGTCATCAGCGTAGCCCTCGGCAGATTCCATCTCTAATTCCAAACTCACTAGATTGGTCGCCATAGGGCGCAATAAAAGATTGGCATACTCGGTATCCCCCTCTTCTACATCTACGCCAATCATTAACTGATTACCGCCAACATGCTGAATCCAGATCTCTTTGCCTTGCCAAATAACGGCTATACGTGAGCAAGAGGTTTCTAGCTGAGTGCCATCAGCATCTTCTAAAAGCACCGCAAAGGGTTTATTCATTTGTTTGTCTCGTCATTTTCGGTAATTTTTTGTACAGCTCGCTCAAAACGTTGCAAGCCTTCTTCAATTTCAGCGGGCTCAATAATTAAGCTGGGGGCGAAACGTACCACGTCTGGCCCAGCCATCAACACCAGCAAATTTTCTTTTTCAGCAGCGGCCAAAAACTGTGCCGCTTTGCCTTGCCAAGCTTCACTGAGCACTGCGCCAATCAACAAACCTTTGCCGCGCACCTGTTGAAAAACACCGTATTTCTCACCCAGCTGCTGCAAGCGCTGCGTGAAAATCTCGCTGCGCTCTAACACGCCCTGCAACACAGCGGGCGTATTAATAATATCTATCACTGCACCACCCACAGCGCATGCCAAAGGGTTACCGCCAAAAGTTGTACCGTGCGTGCCGACACTAAAGTGCTTGGCATAACGTTCTAATGTGAGCATGGCAGAGACTGGAAAACCACCACCCAAACTTTTAGCTATGGTAAGAATATCCGGCTCAACACCATAGTGCTCATAAGCAAATAACTTACCTGTTCGACCCATACCGGTTTGCACTTCATCAAAAACCAATAGTGCTTGGTGCTGATCACAGAGCTCACGCACCCGCTGCAGATAGGCTAAATCAGCCGGCAAGACACCGCTTTCGCCCTGAATAGGCTCAAGAATCACGGCACAGGTGCGACTTGAAATAGCCTTTTCCATGGCCGCAATATCATTGTAAGGCACATGCGTAATGCCTTCAGGACGCGGACCAAAACCTTCAGAATACTTTGGCTGCCCACCGACATTGACGGTAAAGACTGTACGTCCATGAAAGCTATTAACCGTTGAAATAATTTCGTGCTTCTGCGGACCCACATCGTCATGGGCAACTTTACGCGCCAGCTTTAACGCGGCTTCGTTGGCTTCAGCGCCGGAATTACTAAAAAACACCCGCTCAGCAAAGCTGGCTTTAATAAGTTTGTCAGCCAAACGCAGCGCGGGCTCGTTAGTAAACACGTTGGACACATGCCAAAGCTGCTGTGCTTGCTCAGTTAATGCTTGTACCAATGCTGGGTGACAGTGCCCCAGCGCATTCACCGCAATACCGCCAGCAAAGTCTATGAGTTCGCGTCCACTCTGATCCCATACGCGCGAGCCCATGCCACGCACAGGTACAAACGCTGCGGGCGCATAGTTAGGGACCATCACTCGATCAAAATCAGCCCGCTCGACTGGGGCTTGTTGCGTGGACATGAAACGCTCTCCTTTCTAAACGGACAAGGCTGGCATACGCCAGCCTTAATAAAACCTAATATAAACGATTTGAGGTGCTTAGTTTAAACCTATAACAGCGACTACACTAGAGCACAGGCAGTCTCTGTTACGCTCTTTTTGTCCTTTTCACCAAACCAAGACAAGCGCTCTTTCAAGGAAACCACCTCACCCACTATGATCAAGCTCGGGCTTTGCACCTGCTCGGCAATAATTTTAATAGCGATATCGGCTAAACAACCAATAATAACTCGCTGCTCGGGCGTAGTACCACGCTCAATGACGGCTACCGGTGTTTCTGATGAGCGTCCGTGCGCCATTAGCTGTTTGGCTATATCGGGCAAAGTACCCAAACCCATATAAAACACCACTGTCTGGCTGTTAGACACAAGCTCAGTCCAAGGCAGGTTCAAACTACCGTCTTTTGGATGTCCGGTAACAAAGCGTACCGACTGCGCATAGTCTCTATGGGTTAACGGTATACCGGCATAGCTAGAGCAACCCGCAGCAGAGGTAATTCCCGGCACCACTTGAAAAGGCACGCCATGCTGGGCAAGCTCTTCGATCTCTTCGCCACCACGACCAAAAATAAAAGGGTCACCGCCTTTTAGGCGTAACACCCGCTTGCCTTGCTTGGCTAATTCAACCAGTTTTTGGTTAATCTGCTCTTGCGGCAAACTGTGATTCGAGGCTGCTTTACCTACATAAATCCGATCTGCGTCACGGCGGCACATATCCACAATAGCCGGCGCAACCAAACGGTCATACAGCACCACATCGGCTTGCTGCATCAAGCGTAACGCTTTAAAGGTCAGCAAGTCTGGGTCGCCTGGACCAGCACCGACCAGATACACCTCACCCTGCGTTTTAGCTTGCGGCGCATCCAGCTTATCCTGTACTGCTTGTTCAGCCTGCTTGATCTGCCCTGCAAATATTTGCTCTGCAATCGGCCCCTGTAATACTTCTTCCCAAAATACGCGTCGCTCATCTACCCCAGCGAGTCGTTCTTTGGCCTGCTGCCGAAACTTTTGCGCCAATTGCGCCAAACGTCCGTAGGTGGCGGGAATCACCGTTTCTATTTTAGCGCGCACCAGACGTGCTAGCACAGGCGCGTGCCCGCCACTGGATACAGCCACCATTAAAGGCGAGCGATCGACTATGGCAGGGAATATCACGGTGCAAAGCTCAGGGGTATCCACCACATTAACCGGAATACCCAGCTGCTTAGCTTCGTGCGCGACCTGCTGATTAACCGAGAAATTTTCTGTTGCGGCAAGTACCAAGCAATGCCCCGCACAAGTGCCCGCCTGATAGGCACCCAGGGCATAAGTACCGCCATGCTCTTGCAATAGCTGTTCTAGCTGCGGATGAATTTCCAAGGTAACCACGTGCACTAATGCACCCGCTTGGCACAGCAAGCGCGCCTTACGTAATGCAACCTCTCCACCACCCACTAACAACACGGGTTGCTGCTGTAAGCGATGAAATAACGGCAAGTAATCCATATTTATTCCTTAACTGCTCTGGCAGCCTAACCATGATGTTGATGCTGTGGCACTGTACGAACAAAGCAGCTAAAAGGCTATTGTTTCAAATCAAGTTTAATTCTTAGCGTAACTACGCACTTTCAAGCGGCACTAAGCCGCCATTACGCACCAATGACCTCAATACCGCCCATATACTGCTGCAACACCGCTGGCACACGAATGCTACCATCGGCCTGTTGATAGTTTTCAATCACTGCAACCAGTGTTCGCCCTACGGCCAGTCCAGAGCCGTTTAATGTATGTACCAATTCAGTCTTACCCGTCTCAGGATTACGAAAGCGCGCCTGCATGCGGCGTGCTTGGAAGTCTGTACAGTTGGAGCATGAAGAGATTTCGCGGTACTTGTCTTGGCTCGGCACCCACACTTCTAGGTCATAGGTTTTGCTGGCAGAAAAGCCCATATCACCCGTACACAGCGCCATTACTCGATAAGGCAGCTCTAATGCTTGTAGGATTTTTTCAGCATGGCCAGTCAACTCTTCCAGCGCGGCAAAGGAGTGTTCGGGGTGCACAATTTGTACTAGCTCTACCTTGTCAAACTGATGCTGGCGAATCATACCGCGCGTATCGCGACCGGACGCTCCGGCTTCACTACGAAAACAGGGGCTGTGCGCTACGAGTTTAATCGGCAGCTGTTCTGCGGCCAAAATCTCACCCGCCACCAGATTGGTTAAGGACACTTCTGCCGTTGGAATCAAGTACAAGGGTGCTTGTTCAGCACGCTCAATACGAAACAAGTCCTCAGAAAACTTTGGCAACTGACCTGTACCCTGTAATGCGCTGGCTTGCACCAAGTAAGGCGTATAGGTTTCCTGATAGCCGTGCTCAGCGGTATGAGTATTCAACATAAATTGCGCCAGTGCTCGGTGCAAACGAGCAATACCGTTGCGCATGACGGCAAAACGCGCACCTGATAACTTGGCCGCATTAGCAAAATCAAGACCGCCCAGTTGCTCACCTAACTCAACATGGTCTTTCACCGGAAAACCAAAGACTTTGGGCTCACCCCAGCGGCGTACTTCTTGATTGTCGTCCTCATCTGCACCCACAGGTACGGAGGCGTCAGGCAGGTTAGGCATGCCGAGCAAAATGTCATCGATGGCTTGTTGCACCTGTTCAAGCTCTTGCTTGGCGCTATCCAGATCCGCGCCCAGCTGGTCGACTGCCACCAACAAGGGCGCAATATCTTCTCCACGTGCTTTGGCTTGACCAATGGATTTTGCACTGCTGTTGCGCTCGGCTTGTAATTGCTCAGTACGCGTCTGCACTTCTTTGCGTTGCGCCTCTAAGGTCTCAATGCGCGCAACGTCTAAAACATAACCTCGCGTCGCTAAGGCTTCTGCCAGCTGCTGTGGCTGTGTACGTACTGTTCTTGAATCCAGCATAAATACTCACTTATTGTGTTTTGTGTTCACTAAAAATTAATAATCAAGCAACTAAGCTTCTACCTATCCACCAACCGCATCCCGTCGCCAGCACTGCACCCACAAGGGTCAACAGCAGATAAACACCCGCTTGCAACAAGCGATCGCTGGATAACAGCTGCCATAACTCAAGGGAGAATGCAGACAGGGTGGTAAAACCGCCAAGTATACCTGTGATCAGCGCTAAGCGGAGCAGTGGGTTTTCTGCACGAGTAGCGAAATAAGCCGCTGCAATGCCAATTAATAGACTGCCCAGCAGGTTAACCAGCAAGGTGCCCCAGTACGCCGACACGTGCTGACTGACCAACAAGCCACTTAGATAACGCAACACACTACCTAGAGCACCGCCCAAGGCAACCCAGATTATGGCACTCAATGTTCACCTCGACGCTGACGTGGGCTTTGCTGATCCAGTTGGCGTAAAAACTCAAGCTTTTCAGCAATCTTGATTTCTAGTCCGCGCGGCACAGGCTGATAATACTGCTGCGGCGTCATATCCTCAGGAAAATAATCTTCACCTGCTGCGTAACCATTAGGCTCATCATGGGCATAGCGGTATTCATCACCATAACCCAGGTCCTTCATTAAGTTGGTTGGTGCATTACGCAAGTGCAAGGGCACCTCTAGCGAGCCCTGCTGCTGCGCATCACGCCGCGCTGCATTGTAAGCCATATACACCGCGTTACTTTTTGCCGCGCAAGCCAAATAAATAATTGCTTGCGCCACCGCCAGCTCACCCTCGGGACTGCCTAAACGCTCCTGCACCTGCCAGCCCGCCAAGCACAGACTTAATGCACGCGGGTCCGCATTGCCAATATCCTCACTGGCCATGCGTACTACGCGGCGGGCAATGTAAAGGGGATCGCAACCGCCATCCAGCATGCGTGTATACCAATACAACGCCGCATCCGGATCGGAACCCCGCACTGATTTATGCAGTGCGGAAATTTGGTCGTAAAACGCTTCGCCGCCCTTATCAAAACGGCGCAGGGTTTCGCCCAATACTTCACCCAGCAACTCTTCGCTAATAGTTTGCCCGTCTTCGACCAAGTCTGCGGCATTTTCCAACAGGTTTAATAACCGCCGACCATCGCCATCAGCGGCGCGCACCAATAACTCTATTGCCGCTTCATTGAGCTGCAAACCTCGCACCGACAAGCCTCGCGGCTCAGTTAAAGCACGCTGCAAGAGTTGTTTAAGTGCTGCCTCATCTAGGTTTTTTAATACATAAACCCGTGCGCGTGACAACAACGCATTATTTAACTCAAAAGAGGGGTTTTCTGTGGTCGCACCAATAAAAATAAAGGTGCCATCTTCCACATAGGGTAAAAAAGCATCTTGTTGGGCTTTGTTGAACCGGTGCACTTCATCAACAAATAAGATACAACGACGTCGATGCTGAGCCGCCTGAAACTTAGCTTCTTCAACCGCTTGACGAATTTCCTTAACCCCAGCCATTACCGCCGATAGAGTAATAAAGTGCGCGTCACTGACCTTAGCCAACAAGCGCGCCAACGTAGTTTTGCCCACTCCAGGCGGCCCCCAAAACAGCATCGAGTGCAAAGCGCCCTGTTCGATGGCTTCACGCAGGGGTTTGCCACGCGCCAGAATATGCTGCTGACCTACATACTCATCGAGGTTCTCTGCCCGCAGTCGCGCAGCTAGCGGTTGAGTTAAAGGCTCATTAGCAAACAAATCCACTGTTATTCCTCAATAACATCAACGCCTTCAGGTACGTTGAACTGGAATAGAGAGTCATCCATAGCGGTATTCATTTTAAGGTCAAAAAAGTAAAGATTGGTTTTTTGTCCAACCGCATCTTCAAGCTGCATATCATTAATCAAGCCATCGCGAAACGACAATCGTAGGCGATCAAACAGAGTATCCTTGGCCTTTGGCGTCAGGACAAAATCAACTATCGAGCGGTTTTGCTGATACTCAACAAAAAAACTTTCTTCGATTTGCGCCATATCACCAGACAGCAACAATGCAGGCGTGTGCGTCATGCGCTCATCTAGGGTCTGAATCGTAACCTGCATCAAGTCTGGGTCATACAGCCACACTGTTTTACCATCCGAAACCAATTCTTGCTGCATAGGCTCTTCGGTATGCCAAGTAAATTTACCGGGACGCTTCAGGCTCATATGTCCACGGGCTTCCTGAATCCGCACACCACTACCATCCAGCGTTAGCTGAGTAAAATCGGCATCTATGGTGTGTGCATCAGCTAACAAAGCTGTCAGTTTTGCAACAGCCGTTGACTGTTCTTGCGCCTGAACAACACCAACCAATGAAACCAGCCCCAATACTACAGCGGCCGTTAAGCTACGTCTTAAAATCGCTATGTTCATCATAATATTCCCAAGTTAACCTTTAACAGGCGGTGGCGCTAGCACTTCGCGCGAACCGTTATGTGCCGCCGATGAAACAACTCCAGCCGCTTCCATCGCATCAACTATGCGAGCCGCACGGTTATAGCCCACTCTAAATTTACGCTGCACTGAAGATATGGAGACGCGACGTTCTTCGGTAACAAAACGCACTGCCTCATCAAATAAAGGATCATCTTCCAAGTCTTCGCCACCCTCAAAAGAACCTGTATTTTCTTCTAAGCCAGCTAAAATCTCTTCGATATATTCTGGTGCGCCTCGAGCCTTCCACGCATCAACCACACGATGCACTTCATCATCAGCGACAAAAGCACCATGCACTCGAATCGGCAAGCTCGTACCCGGCGGCAAATACAGCATATCCCCGTGGCCTAGCAACTGCTCAGCCCCGCCCTCATCCAAAATAGTGCGCGAATCAATGCGGCTAGATACTTGGAAAGCAATGCGCGTTGGGATGTTGGCTTTAATCAATCCAGTAATGACATCTACCGAGGGTCGCTGCGTCGCTAAAATCAAATGAATACCGGCAGCGCGGGCCTTTTGTGCAATGCGCGCAATCAGCTCTTCAACTTTCTTGCCGACAATCATAATCATATCGGCAAATTCATCCACCACCACTACGATGGTAGGCAGCTTGTCCAGTGTCGGCCGCACATCATCAATATGTTCTTGTTTAAAGGTAGGATCCGCTATGGGCTCACCGGCCTCGATCGCGTCTTTCACCTTGCGGTTATAACCCGCCAGATTACGCACGCCCAGCATCGACATCAGCTTGTAGCGACGGTCCATTTCTGCCACACACCAGCGCAAGGCATTGGCGGCTTCTTTCATGTCAGTCACCACCGGACAAAGCAGGTGCGGAATGCCTTCGTAAACGGACAGCTCCAGCATTTTTGGGTCAATCATGATCAGGCGTGCATCATCAGGTGAGGATTTAAACAGAATGGATAAAATCATCGCATTCACCCCCACAGATTTACCCGAGCCTGTAGTTCCCGCCACCAGCAAATGCGGCATCTTGGCTAGATCGGCAATAATCGGCTGACCACCGATATCATGCCCTAAGCCTATAGCAACCGGTGATTTCGCATCATCAAACTCTGGCGTTTCTAACACCTCAGCAAAGCGCACTATCTGTCGATCTTCGTTAGGGATTTCAATACCTACCGTAGTTTTACCCGGAATAACCTCAACCACCCGTACGCTAATCATTGCTAAAGAACGCGCTAAATCTTTGGCTAAATTAGAAATACGACTGACTTTAATACCGGGGGCTAATTGAATTTCAAAACGCGTCACCACAGGTCCCGGATGCACAGACTCAACCTGCACCTCAACACCAAATTCTTTTAACTTGATTTCTAGCAGGCGCGACATCCCCTGCAAGGACTCTTCTGAATAGCTTTGTTTTTTCGGTTTGGGACGATCCAGTAACGATAAAGGCGGTAGCGTGCCGGCCATCGCCTCATCAACAAACAACGAGGTTTGTTTTTCCTGCATGGCTCGACGACTTGGTTGTTGCACACCGCTGTCCGGCAAAGAAATAACCGGCTCTTTGCGCCCTGTATTGCCTTGCACCCGCTTTGCTAGCTGTTCCTCACGCTTAATTATGCGTTCACGCGCTCGGTTTTGCTCATCACGATCCGAAATTTTTGGTGCTACGACTTGCGCTACTTTTTCATCTATATCACGCTGTCGCTGCTGCTGACTGCGACGCTGATGAAAGGCGCTGCTGGACTGCTGGATTTTCGCTATGAACCAATTAAAAGCAGCCAAGGTGAACTCACCCACCAACTCCATGACACGAAACCATGACAAATTAGCAAATAGAGTGACGCCTAATAAAAACAGCGCCAATAACAGAACGGTTGCCCCTTGTACATTCAGCAGCTGCTCAAGCGGCGGAGCTAAGACTTTGCCAAAAATATTAAAATTATTCGGTGAATTTTCTGGCTGTTCAAAATGCAATCTAGCCAACGCAGCGCCCGAACCCAGCAGCAACAGTAAACCAAAAGAACGGACGGCCAATAATGCCGGACGCCATACAAAGGCTTGATTGCGTCCTTTAAACAGCATAAAAACCTTAAGCATCAGGAAGAAAGGCAGCAACCAAGCGAAATAACCCAGCAAGCTAAATAATACATCTGACAGCCAAGCGCCCACTAAGCCACCGGCGTTTTCTATTTGCTCGCCTGTGCCCACCGCGCGAGTAAAGCCCGGGTCTTCTGTGCTAAAGGTCAGTAAAATCATCCATAAAAAAACACAGAGGGCGGCCAGCAAAATAAGCAGGCCCTCTTTTAGCCGCAGCCTAAGCTGTTGCTTCCAAGGAGCTTTTTCAGTTAAAGAAGTAACAGGCTGCTTCAAAGACGAACCTCAAAAAACAAAAAAATAAATTTACAAGCCACGACAAGGCGGCACAGGCTGTTTACCACTGGAAACACATGCTGTAATAGCCACACAAGGACTTTATTAGAGACTCGCTATACTTGCGTGGATTATGCACATTCCAAATAGCAGAGCATTGTACGTCCTTATATGGATTTTTTCATGCTCGGCTAGACAGAATAATCAAAGCAGATTGCATAATCTGACCAGCACTCTAAACTCTTGTTTCATTTAATCGTACTGACTCCCCATGACTTTTTGGCTTAAGCGTAACACTACTGACTTCCCCCCCTTACACAAAGCGCTACGCCAACCGAACGGTTTGCTCGCTATGGGTGGTGATTTATCCAGCCAGCGCCTAGTCGCTGCTTATCGTCACGGCTGTTTTCCTTGGTACTCAGAAGGCCAGCCACTGATGTGGTGGTCACCCGACCCGCGCACTGTAGTATTTCCTAACCAACTACATATACCGCGCAGTCTGAAAAAAACCATTAAGCGTGATACGTTTCAAGTTACTTATGATCAGGCTTTTACGCGCGTGCTAAGCGCCTGCGCCGAGCCGCGCAGCACAGATGCCGGCACTTGGATAACTCCAGCCATGCAAGCTGCTTATTGTGAGCTGCATAAACTTGGCTATGCGCACTCCGTTGAGGTGTGGCACCAGCAGCAACTCGTTGGCGGCTTGTATGGTATCGCTATCGGTCAGTTGTTTTTTGGTGAGTCAATGTTTGCTCGCATGAATGATGCCTCCAAAGTAGGCTTTGTCACCCTAGCACAAGATCTTAACGCTGCTGGATTTGTACTCATCGATTGCCAAATGCACACTGAGCACTTGGCTCGTTTTGGTGCGCAAGAAATAAACCGCAACGAGTTTGCCAAGTATCTGGCCCAACATTTAGATAAGCCAAACACAATGCAATGGAATACGCATGAATAACTCTCAGAAACTGCCACTTTTTTTAACCCAAGTGCAGCCTTGTAGCTACCTTGAAGAAGAAAGCCAGTCACTTTGCCTCGATCCACAAGCCCCCATCAACGCTTCAATTTTTAGCCTGCTCTCAGAGCAAGGCTTTCGTCGCAGCGGTCAGTTTGTCTATCGACCACACTGCCCTGCCTGCAACGCCTGCGTACCGGTGCGCGTACCTGTAGCCTGCTTCACACCTAACAAACAACAGCAACGTGTGCTAAAGCGCGGCGCACAACTGACCGTAACCGAACACCAACCACGCTTCACTTACGAGTATTTCAGGCTGTACCAACGCTATATCGAGCAGCGTCACGCAGATGGCGAGATGCACCCAGCCAACATAGAACAGTTTCAAAGCTTCTTATCTTACCCCCTGCCATTTGCTCGCTTTTTTGAGTTCCGTCTTAAGCAGCGCCTACTCGCAGTAGCAGTGACCGATGTACTGGACGATGGATTATCAGCGGTGTATAGCTTTTTTGAGCCTGAAGATAAATACTTCAGCCTAGGCCGTTATGCGATTCTGTGGCAAGTTGCCCATGCACAGCAGTTAGGTCTAACCCATCTTTATCTAGGCTACTGGATTAAAGACTGTGCAAAAATGAACTACAAAACCCAGTACCAACCCATCGAGGGTTTTATTGATGAGCAATGGCAAAGACTCTGAGCCTTATGCAGGAGCAAATCAACGGCATTAGGTAAATTTGGTTTTTTTGATAAAATGCGGCATAATAAGCGCCGTTTTTGCTGCCCTTAGTTCTTAGGGCTTTTTTATTTTGTATTTGAGGGTTTAACTGCATGTCTAAAGAAGACAGCTTCGAAATGGAAGGTACTGTCGTCGACACCCTACCTAACACCATGTTCCGTGTGGAGTTAGAAAACGGGCACGTCGTTACTGCGCATATTTCTGGCAAAATGCGCAAAAACTATATCCGTATTCTGACAGGTGACAAGGTTCGTGTTGAACTAACGCCTTACGACCTCAGCAAGGGTCGCATTACCTACCGCGCACGTTAATTATTCAACGTGCATAAAAAACACGACCACAGCCAAGACTGGGTCGTGTTTTTTTGTTGCTCATTACTCAAAACTAGGCAATAAACGCTGTTGCGCCTCCACCTTACAATGCAGCGCAAGCGTGTCTCCTTCCAAATCAAAGAAAGCCACACCCCCCTGCTCCGCCAAGTCGCCGAATAAAATAGCATCGGCCAATGGCTTTTTAATACTTTCCTGAATCAATCGCGCCATAGGCCGTGCGCCCATCGCCGCATCATAGCCATGCTCTGCTAACCATGCACGCGCAGACTGACTGACCTCCAACTGTACGGCTTTATCTTCTAATTGCGCCTGCAACTCAACCAAGAACTTATCCACTATCGAGGCTAAAACATCCGTACTTAAGCGACCAAACTGAATAATGCTATCCAGCCGATTACGAAACTCTGGACTGAAGCTCTTTTTGATCACTTCCATGGCATCGGTGCTGTGATCTTGCTCAGTAAAGCCAATCGATGCACGCGCTGCCGTTTCAGCACCAGCGTTGGTGGTCATCACGATGATGACATGACGAAAATCCGCCTTGCGCCCGTTATTATCGGTCAGTGAGCCGTTATCCATCACCTGTAGCAACAGGTTGAATACATCTGGGTGAGCTTTCTCAATTTCATCGAGTAGCAACACGCAATGCGGTTGTTTCGTTACCGCCTCGGTAAGCAAACCGCCTTGATCAAAGCCTACATAACCCGGCGGCGCACCAATTAAACGCGAAACGGTATGACGCTCCATGTATTCCGACATGTCAAAGCGCAGTAATTCAATGCCTAGGGACTGTGCCAGTTGTTTAGCCACCTCGGTTTTACCCACACCCGTGGGTCCAGCAAACAAAAACGAGCCCACGGGTTTATTGGCTTCACGCAATCCTGCTCGGGACAGCTTAATCGCCGTTGCTAGCGCTTCAATGGCTGCATCCTGACCAAATACGGTCAGGCGCAAGTCACGCTCAAGATTACGCAACTGGGTTTTATCGGAACGACTCACCTGACGACTAGGAATACGAGCAATTTTGGCAACCACTTGCTCTACCTGCTCTACTTCAATACTTTCAAGTCGCTTATCCGCAGGCTGCAAGCGCTGATAGGCACCGGCCTCATCAACCACATCCACCGCCTTATCCGGCAACAAGCGATCAGTAATGTAACGCGCTGACAATTCAGCCGCAGCACGCAAAGCCTCGTCGCTATACAGCACCTTGTGGTGCTCCTCAAAACGTGATTTTAGGCCACGCAAAATCTGATAAGTATCTTCAATGCTGGGTTCAACCACATCCACTTTTTGAAAGCGTCGTGCCAACGCACGATCTTTTTCAAAAATTTCACGGTACTCTTGGAAGGTAGTCGAACCGATACAACGAATCTCGCCACTGGAAAGCAAAGGCTTTAGCAGGTTTGATGCATCCATCACCCCACCACCCACAGCTCCAGCGCCGATAATCATATGTATTTCATCAATAAATAAAATAACTTTGGGCCGCTTGCGAATCGCATTCAGCAAGTCTTTGAAGCGCTTTTCAAAGTCACCGCGGTATTTGGTGCCCGCCAGCAAAGCGCCCATATCTAGAGAATAGACATGACTATCCAGTAACAACTCTGGCACTTGCCCGTGCACTATTCGATAGGCCAAGCCTTCCGCAATCGCGGTTTTACCCACACCTGCATCACCGACCAAAAGCGGGTTATTTTTCCGGCGACGGGCAAGAATTTGCGCTACGCGCTCCACTTCATGCTCGCGCCCAATTAATGGATCGATACGTCCTTGCTTAACCAAAGCATTTAAATCTTGTGCATAGGCTAGTAAAGGATCCTGTCCTTGCCCTTCTTCGGCAAACTCTTCGGCTGATTTTGTTTGGGTTAAATCTTTGTCCTGCGGACCGCCGTGAGACAGATAGCTCACCACATCCAAACGATTGATATTGTGTTTACGCAGTACATACACCGCATGGCTATCGGCCTCGCTAAACACCGCAGCCAACACACTGCCACCGCCCACTTCTTGTTTACCTGAGCTTTGGCCATGGAAAACTGCGCGCTGCAATACGCGCTGAAAGCCCAGCGTAGGCTGGGTCTCCACACCCTCAAGATGCTCCGCCAATAAAGGTGTAGTACTGTTAACGAACTCTGTCAGCTCATTACGAATATTTTCAAGCTCTGCGTCGCAACCACGCAGCACATCCGCTGCCTCTTTATTATCCAGCAGCGCCAACAGCAGGTGCTCTACCGTCATATATTCATGACGCTTATTGCGTGCATCCCTAAAGGCAAGATTAAGGGTGACCTCAAGCTCCATACTTAACATGCTTCACCTCACTAAACTAAATCAAACGGCAAGCTAGACGACATATCCAATCTCTAGTTGCTCTCGGGCTTCACTTCACACTGCAAAGGATGCTCACATTCTCTGGCATATTGACCCACTTGCATGGCTTTGGTTTCAGCCACATCACGGGTGAACACTCCGCAAACGGCTTGACCCTGCCGATGCACAGCCAACATTGTTTGCATAGCCCGCTCACGACCCATAGCAAAAAAGTCTTCCAACACCTCCACCACAAAATCCATCGGCGTGTAATCATCATTGAGCATGATCACTTGATACATAGGTGGAACCTGCAGCTCAGGCTCAGCGTGCTGGATTAAAATCTGGCTGTCTAAATCTTCTGAAAACCTTGTTGCTTCTACATTCTTACTCATAATTTTTCGCGTACTTAACCTTAAAATATATGACAACTCTAACATTTTAGAGAATTTATAGTTGATCTAAGTCTTATCCCCAACAATCAAGACTTGACTCAGCCTTAAAGCTTTATATAACTATCATCTATTCAATACGAAACAGTTATTAAGTTGGGATTAAAAGCCGTTTTTCAACCCACAACCTATAAAGCTGCCAAACGCCCAACCTTAACTTTAATTCACCATGACAACACAAAACAAAAAACCGCCTTTAAGGTCTGTAATTCAGAGTTTTACACAGGAGTATTGACATGCACAATGGTACTGTTAAGTGGTTTAACAACAGCAAAGGCTATGGTTTCGTCATTGCTGACAATGACACAGAAGAACTCTTTGCCCACTATTCAACCATCCAGATGGATGGCTACAAGTCCTTAAAAGCAGGGCAGCCGGTGCGCTTTGAGCTCAAACAGGGACCCAAAGGAATGAATGCAGTCAACATTCGCCCTATCCGTTAAGCCTTATAAGTTAGCATTCACCAAACGACAGGGACGTTTTGTGCGGCACTCTGCTAGAAGGTAATCTGTGCCGCCTATCGCACGCTGTTTGGTTTCTTCCTTTCCTCTGGCCCCTCCATTTCTGACCGACCTAAACCTCAGCGTTTCCTTCAGTAACGTTCATGCGTGCTACTAAAGCCAAGGTGCGCCAGCTCGCAAATTCTGCTATAACAACCCAAAAAATAGTGCGACAAAAGCGCTCACCCTCTTTTTAGTATGCTAGGAGCATTTAGCCAGTCTATGCCTCAACTCCATTTGGACGTAAGCACCATAAAAATAAGAAAACCACCACTGAGTATCACCACCCTGCTGTTGTTTAACCTTGCGTTAGCGCAAGCCTCTTTTGCAGCGCCACTAGCCGACACTCAGCATGCTAAAACTCTTGAGCAGGCACAATCCTACTTACAAACCAATCAAGGCCAAGCGGCTTACGATATTTTATTGCCGCTTGAAGATGAGCTAGCCGGTGTTCACGCCTATGATGTGCTCTATGGTCGTGCTGCCTTAGCCGCACAGCACAACACCCGCGCAGCCATGGCATTTGAGCGCTGCTTGGCGGTTACTCCCAATAGTGGTGATTGCCGTTTAGGCATGGCGCAAGCGCACATGCGCTTAAACGAACACCAAAGCGCGCAGCGCGAATTGCAGTTGATTAAGGCTTCAGCGCCGCCCACTGCCGTGGCTCGTGTGGTGGATGAATACCTTGACTTGCTTGATAGTGGCCGCAGTCCAAGCACGGCTGATATTCAGCGCTTCAATGCGTGGGTGGACGTGAGTTTTGGTTATGACAATAACGTCAATGTGGCGCCAGCCAGTGACAAAATCACCCTGCCGAGCAATTTTACCTTCCGCTCGACCAATGACAGCACCACCTTTGCCAAAACAGAATTAGGACTCTCTTACCAAACCGCGCTCAGCAACCGCTGGCATTTAATTGGCGGGGCGAACCTACAAACCACCAATAACTTTCAAACCGAAGACAAAAGCCTGTTTGAAGACATCCAGCAAGTCAGTGGTTACGTAGGCACGCGTGCTTATTACGGTCGCCAACGCATTGACTTGGTTGTCCAGGGGCAAAATTACCAGTTCCGCGGCAAAACCTACCGTAACTTATTCGGCGGTTTAGCTCAGTACAATTATTTGCTGTCACCCAGCACTCAGGTCAGTGGTTTTATTCAACATAACCGCCTTGATTATCGACTGGGTCAGTTCGGACCTGCCAATCACAGCAATATCAACGCCACTGTAGGTGGTGTATCGCTAGCTAAAAGCCTGCTTGATAACCAGTGGATAGTGCACGCTGGTTTACACCTTGGCCGCGACAGCAGAGACAAAAAAGCCGCGCCACGCCATATCGCCAGCAGCTACTACGGTCTGCGTAGCGGTGTAACTTGGCTGTGGCATGAGCAATGGCAAGCTGGAGTAAACCTGACCGCCGAGAAGCGCAGCTACGACGACAAAGATTTGTTTTTTTACGACCGTAGCCGCAAAGACAACCTCTATAACACCGAGCTGAGTGTGCGCTACCAAGCCTTGCCTAAACTGGCTGTGCATTCCAACTACACCTTCAGCCGTAACGATTCCAATGTGCCCATGCGCAACTATAAACGTCAAATTATTAGCCTAGGGGTGCGCTATGATTTCTTCTAATTTTACCCAGCGTAGCTGGCAAGGCTTTTTAGCCCTGTGCCTGTGTTTGTTTACCTTACAAGCATTTGCCGCTACAGACGCAGCCGTGGTGTTATTTAGTCATGGTGTTGTAACCAAGGTTAATGGCTCAGAAAGGCTGCCCTTAGTCAAAGGCGATCAGCTCGCCGCTGGTGATACAGTTAATACCGGTGAAGACGGTCGCGTGCAGATGCGCTTTACCGATGGCGGCTTAGTCTCGTTGATGCCTAGCTCCAGTTTTGCCATCGACCGTTACAACCAACCCGACACGCAGGACGGCGGCTCGCTTAGTTTTCGGCTGATGAAAGGCGGTTTACGCACCATCACTGGCTCAATCGGGCAGAAAAACCACGACAACTACGAGCTGAAAACCGATGTAGCTACCTTGGGTATTCGCGGTACTGAGTTTGTCGTAGTGATTGATGGCGATGCCATGCGCGTGCAGGTTAACGAGGGTTTAATTTCTCTGCAAAACCAGTTGGGCGATCTGATGGTTCCAGCCGGGCAAAACGCTGTGGTCTTCCCACAGCAAGCGCCGACTCTGTCCGATACCGCGCCGCTGTTTATATCCAGCACAGCAACCAATGGAGGCGGTAGCACAACGCAAACCACCGCTGCCAGCAGCCCAACCGATTCGAGCCCTATAGCCAGCACCTCACAAACCAATGACTCACTGGCGCAGAGCTTGCCGGCACAGACGATGTTAAGTTCTGCAGAGCGTACAAGCCTCGTAGCGCACGTAGGAGGAACTACAAATACTGCACCTTCTGTTGGTGTTTCTGCTGGATTCGCTTATGCCCAGCTGTTAGGGGGCTACCATTCTAGCCTAGAGTTTTCACCACAAAACTTGGTTAGCGCAGGCATAACAACGTTTTCTGCTGCAGTAAATACCCACATCAACCCTGTGTTTTACGATAACGTCACACGGATAGAAAATGCAGAAGGAACTTTGTTTTGGGGCAAGTATACCGAACCAAGCCGGCCTAATATGTATAACGCATCCATTTGGGGTACTCCTGCTACAAACATGCCTACTACCGGGACATTAAGCTATAGCCTCACCAACGTTGCGCTGGCACAAAACCTTAGCACTGATTCCAGCCTAAATCCGGGACAATTACGAAGCTTTGACTTGAGCATTCACTTAGGTGCTAACACTACCTTTGATGTTCGGATGGGGTTTGATGACACTATGATGGGCTTCGATAAAAGCGGCCTCTCTGGAAGCATGTCTGGGCCAGCAAGCTTTGTAATTAACCAATTCAAAACCGACATTTCTTCTCCTTGCAGTAACGGTTGCGATGTAAATGTTTCAGGCTTCCTAACCGGCTCTGGCGGTTCAAGAGCCGCAACCGTATACAGCATTCAAGGTACTGACGGCTTTGTGGATGGCTCAGCCATCCTCGATAAGCAATAACCTGTTTAAGTGGAATAAGCCATGAACCCACTCCAGCTTCTCTGGTCTGGCCGCAAGCGCTGGGTGGTTTTGGGGTTGCTGTGGGTGCTGTGCATTGCTCTGCTGAAAATCAGCTGGCTCAGCCAGCCTGAACAGTTGCCCATGGTCAGCCGCTTAAATCACCTGCTGTATGATGCGCGTTTTAGTTTGCTGCCCCCCAAACGCGAAGCCAAGCTGCCCATTGTGATTGTTGATCTGGATGAATTCAGCATTCAACGTGAAGGACGTTGGCCGTGGCCGCGCAGTAAAATGGCGCAACTGCTGCAGTCATTGCAACAGCAAGGTGCGGCGCTGATTGGCTTGGATATCGCTTTTTCTGAGCCCAGCAGCAATCCAGTGCAGCAAATACTCGAGCAAGCCAGCCTCCCCGAAGCCGCACAACAACAGCTACGTGAACAACAGTCGCTGTTTGATCAGGACGCTATTTTCGCTAACTCCCTAGCCGGCAATACGGTCTTAGGGTATTTCTTTCATAATGACGGCCAATCCAGCGGTCAACTGCCCTTTCCTTTCTACCAGCTCGACACTGAACAGCAGCACAATCAACTGCTAAAAATGCATAACTACAGCAGTAACATCTCCCTGCTCGCCAATCATGCTTTGGAGCAAGGTTTTGTCGTTACGCAAGCCGATATCGATGGCGTTATTCGCCGCCTGCCCTTGGTTATCGAGCATCAGGGGGATACCTATGCCAGTTTTTCCTTGGTCATGGCACAACTGGCGCTAGGCGAGCCTTGGCTAAAGCTAAAGCTGGTGAATAACGGTGCCCAGTTTGTCGCCACTGAAATTGACATAGGCACTGCCGTAACAGTGCCCGTCGCTGCTGATGCCAGCATGCTGGTGCCTTATCGTGGTGGCGCACGCTCATACCCGACGCTGTCGGCCACGCGCATTATGCGCGGTGACTTGAGCACTGCAGAACAAACCGCGGTGCAAGGTGCGATTATTCTTATTGGCACCTCAGCCATGGGTTTATCGGATTTGCGTACCATTCCGCTGCAAACCAATTACCCCGGTGTGGAAGCCCATGCCAACGTTATCGATGCGTTACTGCAAGCGGCCATGGGTGAGTCGGTCTTCTATTATGAACCTGACTGGGCCCCGGCAGCTTCGTTACTGCTCTTGCTGGTCACTGGCATGGTGCTAGCAGTTCTTTTACCGGGCCGCAGCCCGCTGTGGATGCTGCTGTATAGCGTGCTGGGCTTGAGTTGGGTGGTAGGGCTGAACTTTTATCTGTGGCAAGCTCACCACCTAGCCCTGCCTTTGGCTTTGCAGTTATTACTGGTGTTGGGTTTGTCTTTGTTTAACTTAGCCTTGGGCTTTTTTGCCAGCAACCGCCACCGTCGCGAAGTGCAAGAGCTGTTTGGCGCTTACGTGCCGCCGGCCTATGTCGAACGCTTACTAGAAGACCCCAAAGCAGCCAGCATGGAAGGCGAACAGCGTAAAATGACGGTGTTGTTTGCTGACATCATGGGGTTTACCACCCTGTCAGAGGCGTTATCCACGGCAGAACTCAAGCAGCTGCTTAACCGCTACCTGACTAAAGTCACCGAGGTGATTTTTGCCCATCAAGGTACTATTGATAAATATGTGGGTGATATGGTCATGGCATTCTGGAATGCCCCGCTCGATGATCCACAGCATGCACAAAATGCGGTACTGGCAGCGCTGGCCATGCAGCAACAAACGGCTTTATTAAGCCAAGAATTTATCAAAAGTGGCTTGCCCGCGTTAGAAATCGGCATTGGTCTCAACACGGGCCCCATGAACGTGGGCGACATGGGCTCGCACTATCGCCGCGCCTACACCGTACTGGGTGATGCTGTGAACCTAGGCAGCCGCATTGAAAGCATTACGCGCTACTACGGCGCGCAGATTTTGGTGAGTGACGCCACCCAAGAGCAATGTCCCGACATCGTATTTCTTCCTGTGGACCGCATCCAAGTCAAAGGAAAAACCGAACCCGTCGAGGTGTTTGAGCCGCTCTGCCCACGGCAAGAAGCAAACGAGCAGTTACTGCACAAAGTGGCCACCTTTACCCAGGCACTGCACGCTTATCGCCAGCAGGATTTTAACGCCGCCAGCCAGCTCCTGCAGCAGCTGCTAAATAACGCGGCGCAACAGCCCGATAACCACAGTGCCCTATATCAACTTTATCTTGAGCGCTGCACTGACTTTACCCAAAACCCGCCCGCGGCTGATTGGCAAGCGGTGTTTATTCATACTAATAAGTGAGTATCAAAACATGGTTACCCCAGAAGTACGCCAGAAAAACCTGCTAGACAGAGTCAATCCGCAACAGGATATGACGCGGCTGTGCGAGCTGATTCTGGAAGAAGCACGCACTCTTACAGGTGCGGATGGCGGTACTCTTTACCTGTGCCAAGGCGAAGGACGTGAGCGGCAACTGGATTTCGCCATTATCCGCAACTCAAGCCTAGGTATAAAAATGGGCGATGTGAGCGGTCGCCCCTTGGAGTATCCGGGCATTCCCCTGTATATCGACGACCAGCCTAACTATCAGCACATGGCCAGCTACGCGGCGTTGACGGGCAAACTGCTTAACGTGGCGGATGTGTACCAACAGCAAGATTTTGATTTTTCCGGCACTCAGAAATTCGACCAGCGTTTGGGCTATCACACCCAGTCCGTACTGACGTTACCCCTGCTTACGCGCAGCGGTGAGCTGGTAGCAGTATTACAACTGTTAAACGCCACCAATGAGCGTGGTGAAACCATCCCGTTTGCCGCCTCTTTAGAACCCTTGGTGCAAACCCTAGCGCAATTAGCAGCGATTGCTGTACAGCAGCAACACATCATGCAAGACCAGCAAGCGCTGCTGATCACTCTATCCGGTGAGCCCAATACCACTCAGCTGTTGCTGCGTATTTTGCAAGAAGCACAAAACATCACCCACGCTGATGGCGGTACGCTGTATTTATTACGCGATCAAAACGGTCCAGCACGGCTCGATTTCACGCTGATGCATAACCATAGTCTGGGCATAGCCTTAGGTGGCGACTCTGCACCTATTCAAGCGCCGCCCATAGAACTGTACTTAGCTGATGGTACACCCAACCACCACCATGTTGCCTCCTATGCAGCGCTAACCAAAGAAGTAGTCAGCATCGACAATGCTTACACCAATACCGAATTTGATTTCTCCGGCACCAAGGCTTTTGATCTGCAGAAAAACTACCGCACCATTTCACTGCTCGCACTGCCGCTGCTTAATCACGCCCACGAAGTGATAGGTGTATTACAGCTGGTTAATGCTAAAGATCCGCACACGGGCGAGACCGTGCCTTTCTCCGCAGACACTGCACCTTTGATCCGTGCTTTAGCCCGTTATGCAGCCATTGCACTTAACAACCAACTATTGGTTGAAGAACACAAAAACCTGCTGGATGCCTTTATCAAAGCCATTGCTACTGCCATTGATGCCAAAAGCCCGCACACCTCAGGCCATTGCCAGCGTGTGCCGCTGCTCACTGAGCTAATTGCCCAAGCGGCTTGCGAGGATCAAAGCACCTTTGCTGATTTTGAGCTTGATGCCGATGGTTGGTATGAACTGCAAGTCGCCGCGTGGCTACATGATTGCGGCAAACTGGCCACACCCAATTCGGTGCTGGATAAGTCCACCAAACTGCACTGCCTCAATGATCGTATTCATCACGTAGAAAGCCGTTTTGCCGCTCTGCGCCAGCAAGTTGAAGCCGATTACTGGCAAGCCATGGCGCAGGAACCTACCGCTGAAAAAGTGCATCAACAACAACGCCAAGCGCGTCTTAACCAATTAGCCGATGAACTGAGCTTTTTGCAGACCGCCAATCAGGGCGGTGAATTTATGCACCAAGACCACCAAGCGCGCGTACGCTCAATCGCCCAGCAACACTGGTACGACCATCAAGGGAAACTGCAACCGTTGTTGAGCGAGGATGAAGTGGAAAACCTCTGCATTGAGCGCGGCACTCTGACCCAAGCCGAGCGCGATATTATCAACGACCATATGCGCGTCACCATTGAAATGCTGGAGTCCTTGCCTTTCCCGCGCAAACTGCGCCGTGTGCCTGAATACGCCGGGGGTCACCATGAAAAAATGGACGGCAGTGGCTTCCCACGCGGTTTAACCCGCGAGCAAATGTCCATTCCAGCGCGCATGATGGCGATTGCGGATATTTTCGAGGCCTTAACTGCGCAAGATCGACCCTATAAAGCACCCATGAAAATATCCCAAGCGCTGTCCATACTGCAGCGTATGCGCGACAACAACCATATTGATCCAGACTTATACACTTTATTTTTAGAGCAGCGCGTATGGGAAACCTACGCGCACAAGGCATTAGCGCCAGAGCAGTTGGATGTAGTCGATCCAGCCGCTTACCGATAGGCTTTAGCTGATATGCATCAGCGCGCCATATACCAGCGCGCTGATTGAAACAGCCAAGGCTAAGGATGAAGTAAGGCGTTTTACCCAATAAACCGTCGTCGCCCCTAGCAGTGCGGCAACCAGCTGTGTCGGTTGCTGTGGATTCAGCATAGGCATAAAAGAAACCACCAACAATGCCGCAATAGCAGCCGGCCCAACGCCCTGTAATATGCGTACCACAAACACCGAGGCCGTTTTGCGCTGCCCCGTTTGCCAACTAAGGATACGCAAAGGCAGATAACGCAATAAGAAAGTACCTAGTCCGCATAAAGCCAGCAACACAAACTCATGCACTGTCATTGCGCCCTCCTACACTCGCCAATACCGCACCAGCAAGCATGGCAATCACCAATACATAATGGACCGGCAAAACACTGACTAATAACACTGCTGTTACCGTCGCACCACAGAGGCTAAGCCAGTGCTTTTTAGGCTGCATATCCAACAACAACGCTAAAAACAAAGCCGGTAAAACAAAATTAAGTGCTTCAGTGACAAATATGGGCGCATTCTGCAGCACATGATTAAACACAACGCCCAGCACCGTTCCACCGACCCAAGCAAGGTAAGCGCCCAACTGTAAGCCCACATACCAAGCTTCACGCGCTGCTGGACTTTGTTGTCCTAACTTAGCCACGGCGCTGGCAAACACCTCATCGGTTAAACCAAATGACCAAGCGAGCAAAGGCAATCGGCGCGGCACAGCCGTTAGTTGTCCGTATAGCGCTGGACCATAAAAAAGATGTCTGGCGTTCATTAACAACACCGCTGGTACAGCAACCCACCAAGCTGCACCGGAAACCAGCAGCGCGATAAGAATAAACTGACTGGCCCCAGCAAATACCAAAACCGAGGTGAGAATAACCACCATCGGCGACAGGCCGGCCGCTATTGCCGCCACCCCAAAAGAAATGGCTACTGGCACATACCCTGCACCAATAGCCATGCTATCCACTAACCCACGCGCAAAATAACGCCCTTGCATACAGCCCCCACACTTATCAGGCGCGAATTATATAGCATTAATCCTAGCGCTGTATGCTGGTGTTACTTTCTTTAAAAGTCCTCAACCGGCTGCTGCATACTTTGCTTAACTTTTGTAGAAGTCAGTCTAGGCTGGTTAAAACTAACGAACATATAACTACCTTCCTCGTTCTCTACCACACGGAAGTCAGCTTCACGGGTGCCTAGGGGTAAAGTCTGCACAGCATCAACCACATTTTTCTTACCTTTAAATTCCCGAGCTTGTCCTTCGATAAAAATATAGGTCAGCTCGCCACGCTCAAGACTTAAGCTTTCAAACGCGTTCACTTTAGCATCGTAATCCGTCCTATCTTGAACAGTACGCGCAAGCTCAAGCAGATCAAGACGCTCCGTATCACTGTCCATAGCAGTTAACGTAAAGGTTTTAGCAAGAGCGCCAGCTATTTGATAATAAAGCTGATCTTCATACTCATCAGCCAACATGACTGAGATAAGTTTGTCACCCATAAAATAAAAAACCGCCCCAAACTCATGCCCAATAAAATCAACTGAGTCCAGGCATAACGCTTCACGCCCAAAGTCTGTCGAGCAATCGTAAAAACCTTCCTTTGCTAAAAACTCACTTTTTGCTTGATTGTATTCATAGGACTTAAACAGTTTAGCTGTTTGTTGTTGTGCGTTGGCAGGTAAGGCCAAAGTAGCCGTGATGAAAAAAAGTGCTAAATATTTATACATTATTCTTCTCTTAAAGCGTTTAAAGTTGTTGTGCTTGGCAAAACCCTAACGCCAAATACCCGTGTTTTCGCGATAGGTTTTCATTACTTCAACATAGTTGGCACGGTCATAAGCACTTGGGTCGATAGCTCGCTGGCGACTCACACTGCCTTTAAGCTGAGCCACGGACTCATACTCATTGTCAACCATCCACTGCTCAAGATCATGCAACAGTCGTGAAATAGCACTGGGGCCTTCTTTAAGCAAAACACTGCACACATGCGTGATATCAGCACCCGCCATTAAAGCTTTCAGCACATCATCCACCGTATGAATACCGCCCGTCACCGCCATCGATAGCTTAACCTTGTCGTACAGCGTCGCCACCCAAGTGATGCGCAGCAGGCTTTCATAGCTAGACGACAGGCTTAGCGCTGGCTCCACCTCGCGAGTAAAGAGGTTAATGTTGGGCTGATAAAAACGGTTAAACAACGACACCCCGTCCGCGCCAGCGGCCTCCAAACTGCGCACAAAATGCCCCACCGAGCTAAATTGCGACGACAGTTTCATGGTGACCGGCAAGCTTACATGCTGTTTAAGCTGTTTGAGTAAATCGATATAGCGTTGCTCTACCTGTGCGCCCGACTCTTCCACATTGGTCGCCACATAGTAGACGTTCAGCTCCAGCGCATCGGCGCCCGCTTCTTCTAACTGCTTGGAATGCTCAATCCAACCCTGCTGGGACACACCATTAAGGCTAGCAATAATGGGAATCTCCAAGCTCTTTTTTAGCAGCTGGATGTGCTCTAGATACTCATCCAGCTCAGTGCGAAAGCAGCTGTCATCATGTACGGGCAAAAATGAATCTGCCTCACCAAAGCCGATATTTTGCTCATGCAAAAAGCGCATGGCGGCTTCTTCACTGGCAATGATGCTTTCTTCAAACAGCGAGTGCAGCACCAGTGCCGAAGCGCCTTGGTCTTCCAGCTGTTTGGCGCTATCAAAATCGCGTGATAAAGGTGACGACGATGGCACGAGCGGATTTTTTAACGGCAAACCCAAATACTGGGTACTTAAATCAATCATGGTCTTTCTCCTGCTCAGCCGCACGATCGGCCTCGCCTGGTAAGTCGGCTAAATCTTGGTAATGTGAGAAGCGTGCAATCACATCGCTTTGTGCCTGTTCTGCATAGGCTTTGGCCAGTTCTGGATGGCTGCGCTTGAGCATATTAAAGCGTGTCTCTGTGCCAGTGAACTCAGCGTAGTCAATCGACGGTGCTTTGGAGTCCAAGCGTAACGGATTTTTGCCCGCCGCCGCACGCGCTGGCTCATAACGGAACAACGGCCAGTGACCACTGTCCACAGCGAGGTTTTGCTGTCGGTGGTTAAAGGACAAATCCACACCATGGGCAATACAGGGCGAGTAAGCAATAATCAGTGACGGGCCATCATGGGCTTCGGCATCGAGCATGGCACGCAGGGTTTGCATGTCTTTCGCCCCATAGGCCACTTTTGCCACATAAACGTTATCGTAGCCCATCGCCAGCATGGCTAGGTCCTTTTTCTGCGTTGCTTTACCCGCCGCGGAGAACTTAGCTACTGCGCCCAACGGTGTGGCTTTGGAGGTTTGCCCGCCGGTATTGGAGTACACCTCGGTATCGAGCACCAAAATATTGACGTTACGCCCCGAAGCTAGCACATGGTCTAACCCGCCGTAGCCAATGTCATAGGCCCAGCCATCACCGCCAATAATCCACACACTGCGCACCACCAAGTATTCACTGACACTTAACAGCGCCTTGGCTTGTGGGCTATCCAGCTGCAGCAAGGCTTCACGCAACTGTGCAACCCGCTCACGCTGCTGGGCAATACCCGACTCTTCGCTTTGGTCGGCGTTTTGTAAACCTTCGACCAGCTCAGCTTCTAGCTGAGGCGCCAGCTCACTGAGCAGCTCATGGGCGTATTCGGTTTGCTTATCAATCGACACCCGCATCCCCAAGCCAAACTCAGCGTTGTCTTCAAACAATGAGTTATTCCAGGCGGGGCCACGGCCTTCCGCGTTCACGGACCAAGGCGTGGTCGGCAGGTTAGCACCATAAATGGATGAACAACCGGTGGCATTCGCCACCACCATGCGGTCACCAAACAGCTGGGAGACCAGTTTTAAGTAAGGTGTTTCACCACAACCGACACAGGCACCAGAGAACTCAAACAGCGGCTGTAACACTTGCGAGCCTTTGATGGTGGTGCGCTTAATTTCCGTGCGGTCGTATTCAGGTAGTTGTTCAAAGAACGCCCAGTTTTCACGCTCCTGCTCACGTAGCGGCTCAATGTCAGCCATATTTAACGCCTTACGTGAGGCATTGGATTTATCCCGAATCGGGCAAATATCCACACAGAGCGTACAACCGGTGCAGTCATCGGGTGAGACCTGATAAATCATCACATGATCTTGCGGGTAATCACGTCCTAGCACCTTGCGGTATTTAAAGCTGTCTGGCGCATCGGCCATGGCGTCTGCCGGCACCAACTTACTGCGAATAGCAGAGTGTGGGCAGACCATTGGGCATTTACCGCATTGGGTACAGAGGTCTGCATCCCAGACCGGAATTTCCAATGCCAGATTGCGTTTTTCATAAGCCGCCGTGCCCAGCGCAAAGGTGCCATCCACCGGCATCATGCTCACTGGAATGGAATCGCCCTCACCGGCGATCAAGCGTGCGGTAAAGCGGTGGATAAAGTCTGGTGCTTCGTTGGCCACCACAGGTGCACGCTCAAAGGTGCTGCTGGCTTGAGTCGGCAGCTTAACTTCATGCAGGTTGGCAAGGGTGGCATCAATGGCTTTAAAGTTAAAATCAACAATGCGCTGACCTTTGCTGCCATAGGTGTTCTGCACGGCCTCTTTAATCGCCACAATGGCCTTATCACGCGGCAATACGCCGGAAATCGCAAAGAAACAGGTCTGCATCACGGTATTAATACGTTTTCCCATATTGGAGTCTTGCGCCACTTTGTAGGCATCAATACAGAAAAAACGAATATTTTTATCCAGCATCTGCTGCTGCATTTTGCGCGGTAACTCATCCCACACCTGCTCGGGTGTGAAAGCGGTATTGAGCAAAAACACCGCGTTGTCCGCGGCTTTATCCAGCATTTCAAAGCGCTCAACAAACTGCGGCTGGTGACAGGCGACAAACTGCGCTTGGTGATCGCCAATTAAATAGGTCGAACGAATCGGCTGCGGACCAAAACGCAAATGCGAGACTGTCATCGCCCCGGATTTTTTCGAGTCATAGACAAAATAACCCTGGGCATACAAGTCTGTGGTTTCGCCGATAATTTTGATGGAGTTTTTATTGGCACTGACCGTACCGTCCGAACCCAGCCCAAAGAACACCGCCTGTATCGCCTCAGCGTGGGCATTGGTTTTCCAGCTAGCATCCCAGTCTAGGCTGCTGTGCGTGACATCATCGTGGATACCAATGGTAAATCCCTGCTTGGGCTGCGCCGCATCCAGCTCGGCAAACACCGCGGCGACCATGGCGGGGGTAAATTCTTTCGAGGACAGGCCATAGCGCCCGCCAATCACGCGCGGTAACTGGGCAAAGGGACTGCTGCCCTGCATCTGCGCTTGCGCCAAGGCGGTTAACACATCTTTATACAGTGGCTCACCGTCAGAACCTGGCTCCTTGGTGCGATCCAGCACGGCGATCTTGTTCACGCTGGCAGGCAAGGCAGCGAGCATCTGTGCCGGAGAAAACGGGCGATACAGACGCACGCGCAACACACCGACTTTTTCGCCCTGCGCCGTTAGATGATCGACGGTTTCATGCACGGTTTCCGCACCTGAGCCCATCAGAACAATCACTTTTTCTGCGTCTGCTGCGCCATGGTACTCAAACAACCGGTACGCACGGCCTGTGTGCTCGGCAAACACATCCATCGTTTGTTGCAGAATATCGGGAAAAGCCATGTAAAACGGGTTAACCGTTTCGCGGCCTTGGAAATACACATCTGGGTTTTGTGCCGTGCCACGCAATACTGGGCGGTCGGGACTCATGGCGCGCTGACGGTGTGCCTGCACATCTTCATCGGCAATCAGCGCACGCAACACCTCATCACCCACCGCACGGATTTTGGACACCTCGTGCGAGGTACGGAAACCATCGAAAAAATGCAGAATAGGGAGTCGTGTTTTTAGAGTCGCTGCATGGGCAATGGCGGCAAAGTCCATCGCCTCCTGCACTGAACCTGAGCACAGCATGGCAAAACCGGTTTGCCGCACCGCCATCACGTCACTGTGATCACCAAAAATTGACAACGCCTGACACGCCAATGAGCGCGCAGCCACGTGCAGCACCATGGGTGTGAGTTCACCGGCAATCTTGTACATATTAGGGATTTTTAGCAGCAAGCCCTGCGAGGCAGTAAAGGTGGTGGTTAGCGCACCGGTTTGCAGCGCACCATGCACCGCACCCGCCGCACCGCCCTCACTTTGCATCTCGATAATATGCGGTACTGTGCCCCACAGGTTTTTACGCCCCTGCGATGACCACTCATCCGCCCATTCGCCCATGTTCGAGGCCGGCGTGATGGGATAAATCGCACACACCTCACTGAGTTTATGGGCGATTAACGCCGCTGCTTCGTTGCCGTCAATGGTTAGCCATTGCTCGCTCATGGGCTTGCTCCTCAATCTAAGTACTGTGCAATATGATTTTATATCAGAATAGCTGCTTGGCTTTGGGCTAGCTTGACTCAAGTCAGACCAGCTAAAATCCCAAGGAAACCGTACCAAGGTCAACTCAACATATAAGCAAAATGTATTCTACCTAGCAAGCCGCTTTGCAAAACAAATACTTTTTATTGCTATATCAAAGCCCGCACTGTGGACATGCAACTATATATTCGGCTCGGTTATAGGCTATACTAGCCGGCCTTATCGAATCGATTTTTTGTACTTTCTCAATAATTTTATAGGATTAGAACATGGCAACTTTTGCTACTAACGAATTCCGTCAAGGCCTTCGCGTGATGGTTGAAGGCGAGCCCTGCATCTTGACTGATGTAGAGTTTGTTAAACCTGGCAAAGGCCAAGCTTTTACCCGAGTTAAAATGCGTAATATCCGCACTGACCGCGTGTGGGAGCGTACCTTTAAATCCGGTGAAAACTTAGAAAGCGCCGATATTCAAGACCGTGACATGGAGTTCCTCTACTCCGATGGCGAGTTCTGGCACTTTATGGCGACTGACGGTTCGTTCGAGCAATTAGCCGCTGGCGAGCAAGCTTTAGGGAATACTAAAAAGTGGCTTAAAGAGCAGGAAGTCTACAACATCACCCTGTTTAACGACGCTGTGGTCAGCGTAACTGCACCTAACTTTATTGAGCTTGAAGTCACTGAAACCGACCCCGGCTTAAAAGGCGATACAGCTCAGGGCGGCACCAAGCCAGCCACCCTAAGCACTGGCGCTGTAGTACGTGTGCCTTTGTTTATCACCACTGGTGAAAAGCTGAAAATCGACACCCGCTCTGGCGAGTACGTCAGCCGCGCGTAAAACAAGCTTTGTGTAATACCTAAAGGGAGCCTAAGGGTTCCCTTTTTCATTCGTTTGGATAGTCCTATGCCCACTCACTGGCAACCCAGCGCACCGCAGAAAAATCTTATCGCACGCCAGCAACTGTATCGCACAGTGCGCGAGTTTTTTTATCAGCGACACGCCTTAGAAGTTGAAACCCCTGTACTGAACCAAGCACCGGTGGCCGATCCCAATATCACGCCCATTCAGGTAGGTAAAAACCGCTGGTTGCACACCTCACCCGAATACGCGATGAAACGCATGCTCTGTGCTGGCAGTGGTGATATCTATCAGATTTGTAAGGTGTTTCGTGATGGCGAAGCCGGACGGCGGCATAACCCGGAATTTACCATGCTGGAATGGTACCGCGTGGGCTGGAGTTTGCCGCAGTTGATGCACGAAGTGGCGCAGTTGCTTAAGTTGTTGTTAGCTGAACGCTTTCCTGAGTTACCAGTTAAGCACTACAGCTATGCCGCGGCCCTACAGGAGTTTGCAAATCTGAACCCGTTAAGTTGCAGCTTTGATGACATCAAGCAGCTCGGGCAGCAGCTGGCCAATGCTGATTTAGAACTCGACCGCGATGGCTGGCTGGATATTATTATCAGTCATCTGGTGGAGCCTTCTCTGCCAAAAAATACACTGGTGTTTATCGACAACTTCCCTGCCTCGCAAGCGGCGCTGGCCAAAATTGTCACCCAGGCTGACGGCCAGCAAACGGCGCAACGCTTTGAGGTGTTTTTTAACGGCATGGAGTTGGCCAACGGCTATGACGAGCTTTTGGACAGCCAAGCTCAGCGCGAGCGTTTTATGCATGAACTCAAAGACACCGATCGCCCTTGTGACGAGCGTCTGCTGGCAGCCCTTGAGCAGGGCTTGCCCGACTGCAGCGGTGTAGCTCTGGGATTAGATAGAGTACTGATGCATGCTTTGGATGCAGCCAGTATCAGCGATGTGATTAGCTTTGACTGGCAACGCGCCTAACCGGGTTTTTGCCAAGGCCGGCACAGCTGCTGTGCCTGTCGCCCCAAGCGACGCATACGCTGAGCCATCACCGCGCCCTGCACAGCGCCCTTACCGACAGCGGACTCGACGACGCCATAACCCAACTGCTCTGCAGCCAGTTCAGTCGCTGTTTCTATACTGCCGGCAATGAGCGTATTAATCAGCGTCATTTTCAGCAGCTTCCATGATGACAATCCCGTGGGGCGCAAGCCATAAACCTCACCTAAACGGCGAATTAAACGCTGTGAGCGCCACAACGCCAACATGGCATCGAACATTGGGTGCGGGATTAACGCCACCCCACCACCAACCGTCAGCGCCTCTTGATTAATAAGCCGCGTAGCTTGTTTATCCAGTTCAATCAGCCAAGTATTTTCCGCGAGTTGCATGCGTGAGGCTACTGTTTCGCGTTCGGCTAGTGCTGATTGATAAGATTGCACCTGCTCTGGATAATACTGCTGCAATTCTGCAAGCACAGGTTTTAAAACTTGGTTAAACAGCAGCATATCTTCCTGTTTCAGCGCTTGGGCTATCTGTTGTTGACGTTCTGCCACGGCATCCAGTCGTTTACTCGCCTGCACCTCGCCATACACAGCCCGCAATAAATACAACAACGCGGCCACACTTAAACCGCCCAAACCCAGCGCCAACCACCAAAAATCCTGCCATAACTGCCACAGACTTAAACCGGTCTTTACCAGTAACCATACAGCCACAGTAATAAGCAGCAACCAACCAGCACGCGCCCACACAGAAGGACTCGATTTGCTCTTAGACTGCGGCACGTGCGTTGCTTCTTCCGCTATAGCAACCGTAACCGCATCAATTTTACCCGGCTCACGCTCAGTGGTTTCAGGTGCCGCCGATGCGTCTGTTGGTACATCTACTCGTCCGGGGATACGCTCTGTACTCATGGATTTTTATCTCCAATTAAAAACTCCAATGCGCGTCCCAGATTAATGGCGGGAAAACCCTGCTGTAAGGCATCTGGATAAGGCAGAGGAGCAAAACGATAAAACTTAAATCTGACTTTGTCCCATTGCGGCGGCATATCCAATGGCAAACCACCCGGATCCCAGTGGGCTGACTCGGTTTCTGTTTCAGGTTGACCGTAAAGCACCTCGCGTATGGGTTCCTGAGTCGTAGCTCGATCCTCAGTCGCGCGCACCGAAGCCAGCGCCATCACGTCCCAGTCCTTAGCACTGCTACGCAAGCGATTATTGTCGTCCACGATGGCAAGCATATTGCGTAGTAAATCTTCAAGGTTACGCCTATCACCGCGGGTTACATGGTCCGCTTTAGTGGCGGCAAACAAAACCTTAGTGGTGCTGGCACCAGTTAACCAAGACAACAAGCCACCTTTGCCGTAATCAAAACTCGTCAACACCTTAGCTAATGACTGCTGCATGTCGGTAAAGGCTTCTTCGCCCAATTCCAAAGTGCGCAGCACATCCACCAATACCAGCTGGCGATCCATGCGGCTAAAAACATCACGGTAAAAAGGTTTAATCACTTCTTGCTGGTAGGTGGCAAAACGTTCGCGACAGCGTTTATATAAAGGGCTTTGTGCCAAATGCTCAGGCAATGGAGCAAAACGCAATACGGGCGATTGAGCTAACTTGTCTGGACGCAAATGACGGCCTGGCTGGTTTTCAGTTAAACCATGCTCGGCTGCCTGCATCAAATACTGCGTCCAACCCTGCTGTAACTGCTCTAACAAGGCCTCATCGTCGCCCTGCTGCGCAGAAAGGCCGGCCAGCTGACTGTGATAATTTTCCGCTAACTGCGCACGCACACCCTGCCCAGCTGCTTGTAAGACCTGTGCTGACCACTGGCTATAGTCTTGCCCCAGCATCGGCAAATCCACCAACCACTCACCGGGGAAATCAATAATTTCCAGCAGCAACTTACCAAAACCCAAATCGGTTAAACCGAGCTTGTCTTGCAATAACTTACCGGCCAAATGTTGGCTGTCCAAATTAAGCTCTAGCGTAATACTGGCGATGCCTGTGGTGGGCTCGGGCCAATGATTACTGCGGCTGAGCATGGCATCGCGGACAGTGCGAAAAGGAAACTGTGGCAGGGTTGGATTGATATCATCACGAATGCGCGCCGAGCGTAAAAAACCACGCTCATACGCATCAAATTGCTGCAGCGGCCCCGTCAGATTGCGTCTTTTCGGGTCAGTAGCCAGTAAGGCTTGCGTCAAAGCGCCAATAAACACCGTTTTACCGCTACGCGAAAACCCCGTCACACCCAGTCGGATTTTGCGTGCTGCCACTTCCTTGGCATTTTTATTTAGAAAGCCCTTTAACTGCTGCAAATGCTCTTTCAATCGTTCACACCCAATTTAATAACTTAGTGATTCGTGGTTAATGCCAGCATTGCCGACAACTGGCATAAGGGTCGGCCACTGCTTTCTTGCAGTTGATTAAAGGCTGCTTGCGTAAGCTTTAAATCTGCTTGGCTGGTGGGTCGTTTATCAATCACCCCTTGGGCAATTAAAGCGGCCACCACATCATCGGTAAGTAAAAACGTATCCTTACCCGCCATGCGTAAAAAACCCGGTGCTGAACGCCCACCCAACTGATAACCACGCTTATGTAAAAAACGCCATAGACCCACGCAATCAGTGCTAGGCCATTGCGCCAAAAACTGACCAAAGCTGCCATGTGTTTGGCGCACGTCTAAAATCATTTGCGCATTACGCGGGATGCTTTTCAGTTTTCCTAAATGGCGAATCAAGCGCGCATCCTGCATGCAGTTTTCGATATGCTCAGCGCTTAGTAGAATCATTTTATCTGGGTCAAACCCCCAGAACACCTCTTCAAAAACCGGCCAGCGGGCATCCACCATGGCATGACGCAAACCAGCACGAAATACGCGCTGCGTCATCAATGATAAGTAGCGGTCATCAGTACATGCGATTAATTCGTGTTCTGTAGCGGGCTGCGGCAAGCTGTTTTCCAACTCGGTGATCGAGCCTTTACGACGTAATACATATTCATACAGCCACTGATAATTGATTGCCATATTACTCGTGCCTCTGCCTGTTTAAACCCAGTCTTTGCGCTATTTCATCCATGTCTTTCTGTTCGATTTTATTGGCTAACTGCTGTGCTTGTTGCTGATAGCGTTGCACTAACTTACGCAAACCTTCTAACCGTGTATAGGCTGTTTGCCACAAATCTCGCGCTTTATCGACGTTTTGTTGATGCCACTTAATGCTATTACGCTGCTGCTCAATCGCGGTCTCTAACTGTGACAAAAAACGCTGGTAATTCATCAACCACTCGCCAGAAACACCCATCTGCCCTTGCTTCTGCCACTGCTGTTGATAATCGCCGCGATACTGCTCTAAACCCTGCAGTTGCGACTGCGCATGCATAAGCTGTTGTTGGGTTTTAGCTAGCTTACCTGCGGCGGCACGCTCTGTTTCCTCGGCCATTTGCACCACTGGCAGCAAGCGTTTAACGCGTTTGAGCACGGCTTAATTATCCTTGTGACGGCGCGACAATATCGAGCAGCCGCTGCACGCACACATCTAGACTTTCAGTTTCTTTTAGGCCCTGACGCAAATAGTCAGACATAACTGGAAAACGCTCTATGGCAAAATCCGTATCGGGATCACCACCCGGCACATAGGCACCCACGCTAATCAAATCACGACTCTGCTGATAACGTGTCCAGAGCTGTTTAAAGCGTTGCGCGGCTTTTAAATGCTCAGGCGAAGTGACTTGCGGCATAACCCGGCTAACTGAGGCGCTGATATCAATGGCTGGATAGTGTCCTTCTTCGGCCAAGGTACGCGATAAAACAAAGTGTCCATCCAACACACCTCGCGCCGCATCGGCCACGGGATCTTGCTGGTCATCCCCTTCAGACAACACGGTATAAAAAGCGGTAATAGAGCCACCCCCCTTCTCAGCATTACCAGTACGCTCGACCAGAGCTGGCAGTTTGGCAAACACGGAAGGCGGATAACCTTTAGTCGCTGGCGGCTCACCAATGGCTAAAGCAATTTCTCGTTGGGCTTGCGCATAACGGGTTAAGGAGTCCATCAACAGCAGTACGTTATATTTTTTATCTCGAAAATATTCAGCAATACGGGTGCAATACATAGCCGCACGCAGACGCATTAATGGCGCATCATCGGCGGGTGAAGCCACTACCACCGCACGCTTCAGGTCCTCTTCGCCGAGGATATCCTCGATAAATTCTTTAACTTCACGACCTCGCTCACCAATTAGACCAACAATCACAATGTCAGCCTTGGTAAAGCGCGTCATCATGCCTAAGAGCACACTCTTACCTACACCGGTACCTGCAAACAGACCAAGACGCTGTCCACGGCCCACTGTCAGAGTGCCATTGATACTGCGAATACCCACATCCAAGGGTTCGGTGATCGGATCGCGATTTAATGGATTAATACGTGGCCCCGTCATAGGCACCCACTCATCCGCATTGATTCGCCCTTTACCATCCAGTGGGCGCCCAGCACCGTCGAGTACACGTCCAAGCATAGTGCTGCTCATAGGTACTAGGTCGGTATCAGGCATAGGCACAACTCGTGCACCTGGTGCAATTCCGGCCATACTGCCGACGGGCATTAAGAATATTTTGTCACCGGAAAAGCCCATCACCTCTGCTTCAACCTGAGCTGGGTTATGACCACTGGTGTTAATGACCAAGCAGCGACTGCCCACAGCGGCTTGCAGACCTTGAGCTTCAAGAGTTAAGCCCACCATGCGCAACAAGCGGCCTTCAACAATGGGTTGACGTGGAATTTTTACGGCTGACTGATAGGCAGCTAAACGAGTTGCTAATTTGGTGCGTGCTAACTTCATTTGCCCACCCTAAGAGATTGCTAGACTTGGTTTTCTTCTGTTTCTTCTATTTCTTCTGTAGGTGCAACTTCAGGTTCAGTTTCACCGATGGACTGTTCTGCTTCTGGCTCCGGCTCCGGCTCCGGCTCCGGCTCCGGTTCCGGTTCCGGTTCCGGTTCCGGTTCCGGTTCCGGTTCCGGTTCAACAGTCTCTACCGCTTCTGGTGCAGCCTGCAAATCAAACTCCTGAATATCATCGGCGCTAACTGGCTCGGCTTGCAAGGTGCGCTGCTGTTCTAATAACTGCTGCGTCAGCGTTTTAAGACGTGTTTCAATAGTAGCATCAATACGAGTTTGAGCTGCCTCTACGCGACAGCCGCCGGGCGATAATTCCTCATCTTCAATAATACGCCAACGTTCCTCATGGCGTTCACGCATGGCCTTTATTTGTTCAAAGTCTTGCGGATGCAAATAAATCTTAACCTGCTCATTTTCATCAGCAAGCAGCTTAAGCGCCTCACGCAAAACCTGACCAATCTGGGTTGAATCCAGCTGCAATTCACGCTGAATCACCTGCTGGCTGATCAGCTGTACCAGTTCAAGCATGCAATGCTCTAAGGCTTGATCCTGCTGTGCAATAGGCTCAAACAGCTGCTGCATTATTTTCTCTAGCGCCTGTAAACGTGGAGCCATTGCAGCTTCTATTTCTTTTTGTGCTTTTAATTGACCTGAATGAAAGCCGTCTTTTTCGCCTGCAGAAAAGCCTTCGTTATAGGCATCCTGGCGAACGGCTTCAACCTCCTCGATAGTCAGCGGTTGAACTTCCTCTAATTCAACTTCCTCAACCTCAACCTCATCGTTCTCGGGCTCGCTGCTCTCATCTTCGGTATCAATAGCGCTCTGTTCTGTATCAAAGCTGGGCAAGTCCCAGCGTTCAAAGGCTGAAGAAGTAGATACTGAGATAATTTCGCTCGACAGTTTTTTCTTATCCATGGATTACACCATTTCTTCGCCGCCTTTGCCGCCGAGTACAATCTCACCAGCATCCGCCATGCGTCGAGCAATAGTCAGAATTTCTTTTTGTGCCGCTTCAACTTCGCTTAAGCGTACCGGCCCTTTAGCTTCCAAGTCATCTTGCAGCAACTCAGACGCACGTTTAGACATATTCTTAAATACTTTATCTTTGATCGCGTCATCGGCACCTTTAAGCGCCAGTACCAACACATCGGACGACACTTCGCGCAGCAACGACTGAATACCGCGGTCATCCACATCTGCAAGGTTATCAAAGACAAACATCAGATCTTCAATCTGTGTTGACAAGTCAGCATCCAAATCGCGAATGGAATCCAGCAACGGCCCTTCAATGGAGCTGTCCAGAAAGTTCATAATATCAGCCGCGCGTTTAACACCACCCATAGCTGTACGACTGGTGCTGGAGCTGCCGGAAAATTGTTTTTCCAAAATATCGTTTAACTCTTTAAGTGCCGCTGGCTGTACGGTGTTCAGCGCTGACAGACGCAAAACGATATCCAGACGTACTTTGTGATCAAAATGGCCCAGCACTTCACCAGCTTGGTCCGGATCTAAATACGCCACGACTATCGCTTGAATTTGCGGGTGCTCATAACGGATAACATCGGCAACCGCTCGTGGCTCCATCCACTTCAAGCTGTCTAGGCCACTGGTATTACCGCCCAACAAAATACGGTCAATCAGGTTGCCGGCTTTATCTTCACCTAAAGCCTGAGTCAGCATTTTACGAATATAATTATCAGAGCCCACCCCCAAGCCGGTTTGATCGCTAACGACATTAACGAACTCGCTCATCACCTGCTCAACCTGCTCACGATGCACGTTACGCATCTGCGCCATGGCGGTACCCACTTTCTGTACTTCTTTGGGGCCCATATGGCGCAATATCTGTGCAGCGTCAGCCTCGCCTAATGACAGCAACAATATGGCGGCTTTATCAACTTTGCTGAGTTTGCTCGCTGTTTTATTTTCAGTCATCGCCTGATATCCATTCTTTAACAACTTGAGCTACACGACCGGGGTCTTCAGCCACTAAGCTCTTGATTGCATTAAGTTGAGCATCATAACCTTCGCTTGGACTTGGCAACATAATGCTTTGCTGTGCTGCGCCCAAACTCACTTTATCATCGGCTAAATCGTCATCTAAGCCACTCAGGTCTGCCTCAGCCCTAGCTGCATCTGCTAACGCTAGCTCTTTTGACTTACCGCCACCAGCCACATTGCTTAACAGCGGTCTTAGCACACCAAAGACTAGAATAATAATAAAGAGTACGCCAAGTACTTGCTTCATCACATCCCAGAACCAAGGCTGCGAGTAGAAAGGCGGTTCGATAAACTCTTCTACCGCCACATCAGCGAAAGGCGCATTAATCACACTAACGCTGTCACCACGACTGGCATTAAAGCCTACGGCATCTTGCACCAGGCGGGTAAAGCGCGCTAAATCCTGTTCAGTCCATGGACGACGGACTATTTGCCCTTCCGGACCTACATGCACTAAGTCATCCACCACCACCGCTACAGATAAGCGCTGCAGACGGCCTTGGTCTTGTTTTACATAACTAATGGAGCGATCCACCTCAAAGTTTCGGGTTGATTGCTCGCGTCTATCCGCCGGATAAGGAGCCAGCATAGGTTGTCCGGTCGCAGGGTCAATAATTTGCTGGCCATTAGCATCTAATAAGGGTTGACCCGAAGCAATAGGACCATCAGCACCCGCACCGCCACCCAAAGCACGCTCTGGCGCATTGGCTGCACCGGGCGGTTGATTACTAAGCGCACCCGGAACACCTTGTGGACCCTGACTGGAAGTGCGCTCCTCAACTAAGGACTGCTCACTACGCAGGGCTTGCTGATCCGGATTGAAACTTTCAGAAGTGGACTCAATCGCACTAAAATCCACATCCGCAGACACCTCTGCTTTATAGCGACCATCACCCAAAATAGGTAAGAGAATATTGTGCACGCGCTGGGTAAACATGCCCTCCATGCGGCGCACAAAGTCGTACTGTTTGCCGGCACGGGTCATTTCCGAGAGTTCGTTTTGATCAGAAAGCAGATTGCCTTTTTGATCAACTACGGTGATTTGATCTTTATTCAATTCAGGAACACTGGTGGCGACCAAGTTTATAATTGCCATCACCTGACTGGGCTCAAGTGTGCGTCCTGCATACATATCTACCAGTACTGAGGCACTAGGCTTGCGTTCGTCACGCACAAATACCGAGCTTTTGGGAATAGCCAAGTGTACGCGTGCGTTTTTAACGTTCTGCAAGCTTGCAATGGTACGTGCCAACTCACCTTCTAAGCCGCGACGGTAACGCGTGGTTTCCATAAATTGACTGGTGCCAAGACCTTGGTCTTTATCCATAATCTCATAACCAACAGTGTTATCCGTTGGTGCCACACCGGCGGTGGCTAATTTAAGACGCGCCGCTGCTAAATCATTAGCCTTAACCAATAAAGCACCAGAGTTGGGCTCCAATTTAAAATTGATACCCGACTGGTTCAGGGTTTCAATAACCTGAGAAGCATCTAGGTTATTTAAATTGGCATAAAGCGGACGGTAATCGGGTTCTTGCGACCAGAGCACAACAGCAAAACCTATCGCCACACTGGCGGCAAGACCTATCAGCAAAGCTACCTGACGCAACGCTGGCATTTGCGCCATAGTATCCAAGAAAGCCAAACTGGGTAGGCCTTTTCTGGACGCCGTATCTACTGTTGCCGGGACTGTTCTGTCTGTTGCGTCAACCATGATTCACCTGCCTTACATTGGCATCTGCATAATATCTTGATAAGCCTGTACGAGTTTGTTGCGTACCTGTGTCATGGCTTGAAATGACACACTCGCTTTTTGCGAAGCAATCATCACGTCGGTTATATCCACGCCGCTTTGCCCCATCTCAAAGGCTGTAGCCAATTGCTTTGCGCTCTGCTGCACATCGTTAACCTTATTCACAGCTTGGCCGAGCATATCCGCAAAACTTGGACCCTCAACCTTCGGCGGCTGAGTTACTGGCGCATTATTACGCGCCATGGCTTCCGTTTGCATGGAGCGCATTTCTAACATCAACCGATTAAACTCAATACCTTGACTCATATCTAATTCCTCATCGTAATTTTGACACTTGACGATGTCTGACTAGATATGAGCAATAAGCGTGCCAGCATTGCTGCCTTGATTCGCTAGGGTGGCGAATTATACCCGTCCCCCTGATAGTTTGCACCGACTTCTTCTATAGCCTTTTAGCGCAAGCCGGGCTTATTCAGCAGCCAGAGCTCGAAGCGCTACCGAAGCCGAACTATTTAATGGCGCATGCCGCGACCGCTATTGAGCAAGCGTATGCAGATCAAATACAGAATCACAGTGGTGAGCAGCATCAATGCCACTGCTGTGGTTGGCGTAATATCCGACACACCCAAAATCCCATAACGAAAAGCATTCACCATATGCAAAATAGGATTAACCAGCGACAGCTTTTGCCAAAACTCGCCCAGCATGGTTATCGAATAAAAAACGCCGCCCAAATAGGTTAAGGGCGTTAATACGAACGACGGGATAATGGCAATATCATCAAAGCTGCGCGCAAACACGGCATTAATAAAACCACCTAAAGAAAATACCGTAGCCGTCAAGAAGATAACCAACACGGTTAATCCCAGATGCTCAACCTGCAAGTCCGTGAAAAACAGCGACAACATAGACACAATCGCGGCCACTAACAACCCACGCAACACGCCACCCAAAACAAAGCCGATTAGAATCGTATGCGAAGATACCGGCGAAACTAACAGCTCCTCGATCGAGTGCTGAAATTTAGCACTGAAAAAACTCGACACCACATTACTGTAGGCGTTGGTAATCACCGACATCATAATCAGGCCCGGCACTATGTATTGCATATAGCTAAAGCCCTGCACGCTGCCGATTTGTTTACCAATCAAATTACCAAAAATCACAAAATACAACGTCATGGTAATGGCTGGCGGCAACAGCGTTTGTGGCCAAATTCTTAAAAACCGCCGCGCTTCACGGTGAGCGATGGTATAGAGCGCAATTAAATTAGATTTAAATTCGCTACTCACGCCTTGCCTCCGGGTAAGTTTTTTTCGACTAAGGAAACAAACAACTCTTCCAAACGGTTCGCTTTGTTACGCAGACTTAACACCTCAATACCCTGCTGCGCTAACTGGGCAAACAGCTCAGTCATGCCCTTATTTTTAACCACCTGCACTTCTAACGTCCGCTCATCTGCCAATTGAAACTCATAGCCCTTCAATACAGGCTTGTATTCAAGCGGCTTTTTTAAATCCAAAATAAAGGTCTCCACCTGCAGCGTAGTCAACAATGTGCGCATACTGGTGTTTTCGATAATCTGCCCATGGTCAATAATGGCAATGTTGCGGCACAGCTGCTCAGCCTCTTCTAAATAGTGCGTCGTGAGAATAATAGTAGTGCCTTCTCGATTCAGCTTAATCAGGTAATCCCACATCGAGCGACGCAGTTCAATATCCACACCGGCGGTTGGCTCATCTAAAATCAATAGTTTAGGCCTGTGAACTAAAGCTCTTGCTATCATCAAACGGCGCTTCATGCCGCCAGATAATAACCGCGCCTGAGTATCGCGCTTATCCCACAGCTCAAGCTGCTTTAGCAGCTGCTCCGCACGAACCTTAGCTTCGGCGCGCTTAATTCCGTAATAACCCGCCTGGGTAACTAAAATATTAAAAGCAAGTTCAAACTGGTTAAAGTTAAACTCCTGCGGCACCACCCCTATGCAGCGCTTGAGCTGTAGCGGGTGCGTATCAAGATCATTGCCAAATACACTCACCTTGCCACTGGATTTGTTTACCAGCGTCGAGATGATACCGATAGTGGTGGATTTTCCGGCACCGTTAGGGCCAAGCAAAGCAAAAAAATCACCTTGTTTGACCTCTAAATCTATTCCCTTGAGTGCGACAAAACCATTGGCATAGGTTTTGGTAAGTCCTTGGATGGATAAAGCATGAGTCATGGATGTACTGCTTAGAATCTATAAGAGTTCTATGGATGAGAGTGCACCGCTGCTGCCGTGCAAGGAAAAGAGCGCAATGCGCTACCAAAAAAGCTCGCTTATGGTAGTACAGTTAGGCGTGTATGGCAAAGCGAAGCACTATTAAAGCAAGCTGTGGTACAGGGCTGTATAAGCCGACACCATTTGCTCTGAGCTAAACAACTCTTCATAGCGTACGTACTTGCATTACCACTACCTGAAAACACAAGAGACTCACTGATGTTCAACTTATGAGCTAGAAGCTTATCTTTACCATCAAGTTGTTCGCCTATCGGCTCCACCGAGGTACATTAGCTTTCCCGCCCCCTGATTAGACTATTTAGAGACTGCATTGATTTTATCGTTAAGCAACTGCAGTGCCTGTTCCAAGTCAACCTTATCAGTCTGAATAACCAGCTCAGCTTGCTCAGGCTTTTCGTACGGACTGCTTATACCCGTCATGTTCGGCAAATCACCGCGACGGGCTTTTTTATACAAGCCTTTTGGGTCGCGCTTTTCACACAGCTCCAGCGGGGTATCAACAAATACTTCAATAAAGTTTTCTGCACCAATCAGCTCGCGTGCCATCTCACGCTCAGCGCGGAAGGGGCTGATAAAAGCGGTCATTACTATGAGGCCTGCATCCATCATCAGTTTGGCAATTTCGGCGACACGGCGAATATTTTCTACCCGGTCAGCATCGGTAAAGCCTAGGTCTTTATTTAAGCCTTGGCGGACGTTATCGCCATCAAGAATATAAGTGCGCTTGCCTTGTTCATGCAGCTCTTTTTCCAGCGCATTGGCGATAGTCGATTTACCTGAGCCTGATAGACCAGTAAACCAGATGACTTTCCCCTGATGCCCGTTCAAATGCTCGCGCTCCGCACGTCCAATACTTAATGCTTGACGGTGGACGTTTTGGGCGCGCCGCAGGTTGTGTTGAATCAAACCAGCAGCGACTGTTGCTTGGCTAAAACGGTCAACGAGAATAAATCCGCCGAGCATTTTTGACTGTTCGTAAGGAGTGAATGCCAGCAAGCGGCTTAATGACAGGTTGCACTGGCTGATATCGTTTAGCTCTAGCTGTTTGGCGGGCTCCAGCGCGCTAGTGTTCACGTTTATACAGTGTTTAATTTCTGTAATTGAAGCGCCTGCCCACTGGGTTGCCAGCTTGATGTCATAGCTGCGTCCGATGAGCCCAGGTTCTTCATGAAGCCAGATGAGCGTAGCGGCAAATTGATCGGTCATGTCCAGCGGCTGTTCAGCGGCGGTAAAAGTATCACCCCGTGACGCATCAATCTCTCGATCCAGCACAAGAGTAACAGCATCACCACTTTGGGCCTGCTGCTGCGAGCCTGAGAAGGTAACAATGTCTTTGACCTGAGCCGTTTGCCCTGAAGCGGTCACCCGCACTTCGTCACCAATCGATATGGAGCCCGCCGCTAGGCTCCCAGCAAAGCCACGAAAACTAGAATCTGGGCGGCACACCCATTGCACTGGAAATAATAATGACTGCTGTTGTTCTGATTCAACCTCAATGGTTTCCAGGTAGCCCATCAAGGTTGGGCCGTTGTACCAGTGACTGCGTGGTGAACGGCTGGTAATGTTATCGCCATTGAGTGCCGACAGTGGGATGGCAGTAATGTTAGTAAAGCCCAACGGCTCGGCCAGTAGACGAAACTCTTTCTCAATCTGCTTGTAAGCCTGCACATCAAAGTTGATGGTATCCATTTTATTAATGGCCAGAACCACATGACGAATACCCATCAGGGATACTAGGTGGGCATGACGACGGGTTTGCACCATCACGCCCTGCTTGGCATTAATAAGAATAACAGCGACATCTGCTGTAGAGGCTCCCGTAACCATGTTACGGGTGTATTGTTCATGTCCTGGGGTATCAGCTACGATAAACTTGCGCTTGGGCGTAGAAAAAAAACGGTAGGCCACATCAATGGTAATGCCCTGTTCGCGCTCGGCAGCCAAACCATCCACCAGTAATGCCAGATCCATGGCTTCGCCTTGAGTACCGTGACGCTTAGAGTCTGCCTCCAATGCCGCTAACTGGTCATCAAAAATCTGTTGTGATTCCCACAATAAACGGCCGATCAAGGTACTTTTTCCATCATCTACGCTGCCGCAGGTAATAAAGCGCAAAGTGGTTTGGCGCGACTGTTCGCTGAGCCAGTGTTCTACTTTTTCTTGATTGGAGCTCATTAGAAGTAGCCCTCCTGTTTTTTCTTTTCCATGGAACCGGCGCTGTCGGTATCGATTTTTCGTCCTTGGCGTTCGGATTGGCGGGAATCAATGATTTCCAGCAAAATGTCTTCAAGCTGTTCTGCTTCTGACTCCATCGCGCCTGTTAAGGGGTAGCACCCTAAGGTACGAAAACGCACTTTGCGGATTTCAACTTGTTCGTCGGGCAGTAACTGACAGCGGTCGTCATCGACCAGCATTAGCATGTCATCGCGTACCAGCACTGGGCGTTCCTGGGCAAAATAGAGCGGTACCATAGGAATTTGCTCATGATAGATGTATTGCCAAATATCCAGTTCAGTCCAGTTAGACAGTGGAAAAACACGGATGCTTTCGCTTGGATTTTTACGCGTGTTGTACAGACTCCACAGTTCGGGGCGCTGATTTTTTGGGTCCCAGCGGTGTGTTGGAGTGCGGAAGGAGAATACTCTTTCTTTGGCGCGGGATTTTTCCTCATCACGCCGCGCACCGCCAAACACCACATCAAACTTGTACTTGTCCAGCGCTTGCTTTAACCCTTCAGTTTTGGTGATGTCAGTGTGCAGCGCTGAGCCGTGGTCAAAAGGGTTGATGTTTTTCTCAATCGCTTCAGGGTTAGTATGCAGTAACAGCTCCATACCACTCAGCTCGGCCATGTAGTCACGAAACTGGTACATTTCTTCAAATTTCCAGCGCGTATCCACATGCAGAAGCGGAAAAGGTGGCGGCGCTGGATAAAATGCCTTGCGTGCTAAATGCAGCATTACGCCGCTGTCCTTGCCGATGGAATACAGCATAACCGGATTTTGCGCCTCAGCCACGGCTTCACGAATAATCTGAATACTCTCGGCTTCCAGTCGCTTTAAATGAGGTGACAGTTGAATAGTGCGCTGTGTCTCACGCTTTCTTTTAAGCTGCTCGGCTACAACTGGAATGTATACTTGCGGCCAAGTACGAATTTGGCTGGTTTGCGCTAGATTGCGCAGTACACGCGCAATTTCTCCATGCCCAAATAGTGCCACTGTCCTACCTATATGAGCCTGTAGTTGGGTCACTGCACTGTGCAGCTGCTCATCAGACTGCCCAGACAGCGGCAACCAGAAACGTGCACCACGGGCATCATTGGCATGCAGGCAAGGCTGGCCATTGGGTAGTGCTTGCAGCTGTAAAAACAACACCCGCTCACGCTTTCTGCGCACCTGATCCAATGCGTATTGCAATACCAGCTGCTTGAGTGGGCGCTGGCGCTCATCCTGCAATTGCTCTGCTGTCAGCTCTGCTGGCCAAATACCTAAGCGATTAATACGGCGCTCAGCAGTGCGCTTGCTATCAGCCTCACCTTGTTGTTGGAGATGTTCAAAGGCCAAGTCTGTATCCCAAACTCTGGCGGAGTCCAGCCCCAGTAGGGATGGCTGTCCTGTCGCAGTTTGTGTCATTTCTCTCTCCGCGCTGTAGCGCAAACCGTTGTCAGTGATAAATGTTGCGCGTATGATGCGGCAATACACTGCCTTGTTCAAGCAGCGCTTAATGCGACAGGAAGAGTTTATGCAAGTTTTCGATGTGTTTAATGGTGATGCCGATGGTATTTGCGCTCTAGTACAGTTACGACTTGCGCAACCACTGGATTCTGTACTGATTACTGGCGTCAAGCGTGATATCGAACTGGTACAGCAAGTTCCGCTGAATAAAGCAGTTCAAGTTAATGTGCTGGATATTAGCCTAGACAAAAACCGTGCAGCTGTGGATGTGCTGCTGGCTGCTGGCAGTCAGCTATTCTATGTGGACCACCACTTTCCCGGTAAATCTTTACCAGAACATCCTGCTTTTCAGGCGCTTATTGATACACAGCCCACAACCTGTGCAAGCTTGCTCATTGACCAACACCTTGGTGGGCGTTTTCACCATTGGGCTATCACAGCAGCCTTTGGTGACAATCTTGACGCGGTAGCACAGCAGCTGGCTCAGCAAGCTGGCCTGACTCAAGAACAAACTGCTTCTTTGCGCGAGTTAGGGATTTGCATTAATTATAATGGCTATGGCGCGAGCTTGGATGACTTGCACTTTCATCCAGCCGAGCTTTATAAGCAACTGGTTCAATACCCTGATCCGTTAGATTTTATTGCAGCCAGTGGCATGACATATTGCAAGTTACGCGAAGGCTATCAGACAGACTTGAAGCTTGGCCTAGCCGCTCAAGCCATATCCGATACAGCACATTCACTGGTTGTGTCGCTGCCTGATACTGCTTGGGCACGGCGAGTGAGTGGCGTGCTGGGCAACGAACTGGCTAACGCCAACCCAGAGCGTGCATGCGCTATTGTTACTCAGCGTCCAGATAATACCTGGCTGGCTAGCATTCGCGCACCGCTAAATAACCGCACAGGTGCCGATGCGCTAGCTATGCGCTTCCCGACTGGTGGCGGTCGAAAGGCAGCCGCAGGTATCAATGCGCTGCCTGCCGAACAGCTTGATGAGTTCGTGCAACTGATGGCCACCTTCTGGAGCAAGTAACCCTATGGACTGGCAAGCAATATTAACCTTGTGCACCCTCACTGGGGTGCTGGGAACATTGGCGCTAACCCGAATTTCTGCCGATCTGGTTTTGCTCGCAGCTCTCGCTGTGTTGCTCATAAGCGGGGTGTTAGCTCCAGCTGAAGCTCTGGTAGGCTTTGGCAACCCTGGGGTTATCACGATTGCGATTCTTTATGTGGTTGCTGGTGGTCTCAAAGAAACCGGAGCTGTGCAGTGGCTGGCGCGGCATCTGCTTGGCCAGCCCCGCAGCATACAAGGCGCACAACTGCGTATGCTGGCACCGACCAGTCTGATTAGCGCCTTTATGAATAACACTGCTGTGGTGGCGATGTTTATTCCAGCCATTCAAGACTGGGCGCAGCGCTTAGGAATTTCGGCCTCCAAACTGTTATTGCCTTTAAGCTATGCCACGATTTTAGGTGGAACCTGCACCCTAATTGGCACCAGCACCAACCTAGTGGTCGATGGCATGCTGCAAACAGAGCTGGGAATCAGTCTAGGTTTATTTGAACTCGCCTGGGTCGGTGTACCTCTTTTAGTGGTAGGCGGTACCTTTTTAGTGCTGGTGGGCCACCGTTTGTTACCCGATCACGGCAGCTTAAGTGAAGAGCTGGAAAAAGTGCGTGAATATGGCGTAGAAATGCAAGTTATACCTAGTGGGCAACTGGTTGGAAAAACCGTAGCTGAAGCAGGTCTGCGTGCTTTGCAGCATGGTTACCTAGCAGAGATTGAACGAGGCGATAGCCTAATTACTTCAGTCGCCCCCGACCGAACCTTGCAAGCCGACGATCGTTTATATTTTGTCGGTGCGCCTGAATGTGCCAGCGAGCTGCGCCGCATTCAGGGCTTGCAACCTGCCCATGGTAATGTCGGCAAGTTAGAACTTAAAAATCATCAACGCTGTTTGGTCGAAGTCGTGCTGGGACCTGACTTTACGGCACTGGAACAAAGTGTGCGAGACAGTCGATTTCGCACCCGCTTCAATGCTGTGGTGTTGTCGATATCCCGCAATGGCAAGCGAGTAAACAGCAAGCTAGGTGACGTGGTCTTCAAAGTCGGTGATACCCTGCTACTGGAAGCCAGCGAGCAATTTGTCGAGCAATACCGCTACCGACGGGATTTTTTATTAGTCAGCGCATTAAATGATTCAACCCCACCAGACTTTCATAAAGCACCTAGAGCCTTGGCTATTTTAGCCGGGCTGGTTCTACTTAGCGCAACAGGCACTCTTAGCATTCTTGAGGCATCATTTTTAGCGGCAGGTGCGATGCTAGTAACGGGTTGTCTTACAGCCACTAGAGCGCGGCGCAGCGTGGATTATCCAATCCTCGTAGTGATTGCCGCTTCTTTTGCACTGGGCAAGGCCATGACTGCGACAGGAGCAGCCCAATGGTTAGCTGGCGGCATGCTTGATTTAGGGACGGTTTCGCCTTGGTTAGCTTTAGCTATGGTGTATCTGTTTACCGCCTTGTTTACTGAGCTGATAACTAACAATGCCGCTGCAGTACTCATGTTTCCAGTTGCAATAGCTGTGGCCGAACAACTCGGTGTTAGCGTGATGCCATTTGCTATTGCCGTGATGTTTGCAGCATCAGCTTCTTTTATCACTCCACTGGGGTATCAGACCAACCTGATGGTGTTCGGCCCAGGGCGTTATCGTTTTACAGACTATGTAAAAATTGGTTTGCCTATGGCAGGGATTGCGGCTGTGGTGAGTGTTGGGCTGATTCCTTTGATTTGGACATTTTAACTATGTAATTGTTGCCACACGATACTCATACAAAAAAGTCAAAAACTGTCTGAATAACTTTATTTCGCTCAAGCTTGGTTAAACCATAGTACATCGGCAACCTCAAGAGGCGCTCACTTTCAAAGGTGGTGTAAGTATCATCACCATCAAAGCGACCAAGCTTAATACCTGCTACTGCACTGTGCAGAGGTACATAGTGAAATACGGCATTAACATCCTGCGCCTTTAAAAAATCCAGCAAAGCTGTTCTTTGTTCTAGGTCGCGAACCTTAAGGTAAAACATGTGCCCATTATGTACACAGCTTTGTGGCACGCTAGGCAACTCAAGCATACCGCTCTCAGCCAGCGGCTTCAGTGCTGTAAAATATTCTTGCCAGCTCTCTAAGCGGTCACGGTTAATTTCATCTGCTCGCTCAAGGTTACCCCACAGGTAAGCAGCGCTGATATCGTTAAGTAAATAGCTGCTACCGATATCCACCCAAGAATACTTATCAACCATGCCACGGAAAAACTGGCTACGATTGGTACCTTTTTCACGGATAACTTCTGCTCGTTCTACATAATGATCATCATTTATCAGTAGCAAGCCACCTTCACCCCCGCTCGTATAATTCTTAGTTTCATGAAAACTAAACGTACCAAAGTGGCCGATGGTGCCAAGTGCCTTACCCTTGTATGAACTCATCATTCCTTGTGCCGCATCTTCTACAACAAAGAGTTCATACTTTTCAGCCAACGACATAATGACATCCATTTCACAAGCAACACCTGCATAGTGCACCGGCACTATCACTTTTGTTTTATTTGTAATGGCTTGCTCAATTTTTGTCTCGTCTAAATTCATGGTATCGGGGCGAATATCGACAAATACTATCTTTGCTCCGCGCAGTGCAAACGCATTAGCAGTGCTGACAAAGGTATAGCTAGGCATGATGACCTCATCGCCTTCACTGATATCTAGCAGAATTGCCGCCATTTCCAGCGCTGCGGTGCAGGAAGGTGTCAACAGGGTTTTCTTACAAAGAAAATGCGACTCAAACCACTCCTGACAACGCCTACCAAAATCAGCATCCCCCGACATTTTACTACTGCGCATGGATTCGAGTACATACTGGTCTTCATTGCCAGTATAAGGAGGTCTATTAAATCGAATCATCTATCAATATCTCTCGTTTATTAATGAATTTAGAAGGCACGCCATTGCAGTGGCATAGTGAAAGACACAATAACTTTAACTTAAACATCTAATTGTTTTTTAAATTGTAAAAAATAATAGATAGAAAATGGCAATAAAGCAAAAGTAAAAATCCTTTCGACTAAAGAGGCTATTACACCCAGTTCTGGTTGAATACCAAAAAAATTGAAACCGAACCCCATAACACCTTCTTTAATTCCTAAGGCTCCAACTGTAATTGAAACTAATGAAGAAAAAGCCACTAATGTTATGACAATTATTATTTTATCAATTCCAAGAAAACTATTAAATCCGAGCAACACAAAAAGCAAAGAAAGAGCTCTGAAAGTATGGATTAGTACCGAAAACCCAAACAACAAAGAAAGAGTTTTTTTGCTTAACTGAAGAAAAACACTAAGTCGCTTACGGAAAGTTTTAAATAACAAATAAAAAACAAGTAAAAATAAAAAGCAGCCTAATATTAATATATAGAAGCTATTAATAGGCAACTGAATATTTTTTGTTAACCATACGTAAAAAATATCGTAATTAATCAATAAACAAAACAATCCAAGCAAAAACAGGCTAACAATTCCTAAAAATCGCTCTATTATGATTAGAGTTAAAGAATTCTTCCATCCGGAAAGCTTTTGTTTAAGATACATAACTCTATAAAAATCACCGCCTACGTTGGTAGGTAGTATGTTTGTAAATATAAGACTTACCAAATATACTCTAGCTATGTCTAAAAAAATAATTTTCTTATCTATTAAGTAATAAAATCTTAGAATATAAAAAAACTTAGTTAGTAAAAACAATAAAAAAGATACCAATAAATATTCCCATATAGCCGTTTTAGAGCTTTCAAGTATAACTTCGAAATCTAACCAATAAAACAACAAGCCAACTAAAACAACCCCGGCAACAAACTTCAATATATTAGTGAATTTTCGCACAAGCACCTCTAGAGCTAACTATTGAACTTTCTGTACGCTTCAATTATATAAACTCTCAAGTTAAAGGGTAGCTTGAAAAGAAAAATCTCAAAAACTGATAGTAGAAAGCCAAAAAGCAAATAAATATAGTTAAATAGATTAATATCAATTTTCGAATTTAAATTTATTTCGTACCCATAATACAGCATTAGCTCCTTACAGATTTTCTCTATACTGTTTATCTCCGTCTCATCGAGCCCTGACTGCCACTTATTTACACTCTTACTGCTTACAGTTGAAGTAAGATTTTTATGCCAGTATTGAGAGCTATTAGTATTTTCATTTTTATAAAAATCTAGCATTTCATCTTCAAAAGGCAGGGAAAGAAAGCCACATATGCTTCGCAAAGTTGACTCTGGCTCTGCTACTAAGTCTTCATACCTGACAGTTATAAACTTATCTGGGAATAATTTTTTACAGGATTCAATGAATTTATTATAAAATCTCCACCTATAAGCTAATACAATTATATTATTTGGCTCAAATGGAACATTTTTATAAGACAGAACATTATCCTTAGGGTTTCTTACAATATGTATAAACTTTGCACTAGGGTACATACTGATCAAGCTTTTCGCCAAAACTGAATAGCCTGGATTTTTATCAAAAAGATATTTAACACTATCCACATCTGAAGAGTTTTTCAATGCATAATAATTATAAACCTCATAGCATATTTCAGAATAACTCAGCTCACCCAAATTATTTAAATATTTCAATAATCCAGTTTTATCGATACCCCAGTTATTAACTCTTTTTTCAAGCCATAAATCGTTTATAAAATTCTGCTTAGATACAACAGTGTCAAATATCGTATTCTTATATTTTGAATACATATTCATTATAAAAAGGTTCTCAGGTGTTACCACTATTGAACTTGAGCTAGCAAGCATCCTAGATAGCAGGGTTGTTCCACTGCGACCTCTGCCTAATATGAAATTTAAATTAGAATGCATAACATATACCGTTGAAAACCAATAGTAAAAAAACTATACTTTGAACATTACCAAAAAACAAGTATAGGTTATAAATATAATAATTAAAGAAATAAATTTTTAATTATTATATTTTCCATATCTTGCCAGTTCTTTTTCTACATTTTCATCTAGCGAGCTATAGTTTTTATCTAAATGCTCTGAGCTTTCAATAAAATAATCTCTAAAATTTTTAATTATTTTCTTGTTGGGTATAGTGTCTAAAGTATAACCCATTAAATCCATCTCATACTTACAAATGCTTTCTATGTAGTTTATTTCATCGCTTGATAATATTTTTTTATAACCACCCACAGATTGAGAAGAGATAAAAGAGGTTTTAGTATCAAACGATGAATTTGCCTGCCAAAGACTACCATCCCTATCATAAATTCCCGCGTCAAAGTGGTTTTTAGCAAAAGGCTCTAGGTCTAAAAAGAATGTTATTTTATTCAGAGTGTTATATGGATCAGTTACTAAATCCTCATATTTAATATAAATAAAATTTTTATTTTTTCTTAAATAGTTTAAATAATCTATGCTTTTTCGCCATGTCCTTAAAATAAACAAAGTCGGCTTTTTATTTCCGAAGTGTTTATCTTCTTTAGGGTAATTAGCAGAAACTACTACATCTCTCGGGTCTCTGACTACTACAATAGATTTAAACCTGTTTCTACATAAATATGGTGTAAACTCTTCACACATAACTTCTTTTGAGCCAATATATTTTTTATTTTTCAAATTAAACCGATTCAATGAGGCTTCAAATATCTCTAAAAAACCATGTATTTCTTTATTAATTTCACTTATATCTAAATGGCAATTTTTTGTATACTGACCAGAATAATTTATCATGTTTTCAAAAGCTTTCTTAATCCATATTTTATCAACAACTAATTTTGATAAAAACAAATCAAAATCCTTTTGCTCAAAATTCATGTTTTCAAAATCATCGTTTAAAACGTAGTATTTTTTTATTCCCAATGACTCTAAAAAAATAGATTTTAAGAAGATAAAGATTAAGGGAAATGGTTGGGACAGCATATCTATCTCAGGGTGATTAGTTAATAACTTCTCAATTAAAGTAGTACCTGAGCGTCCCATACCAGTTATAAAAACTTTATTTGTCAAATTCATCTCCTATAGCATTTAAAATATCAATAATCATATCAAGTTTTTTCCAGCATAAATTCATGTGGTTAAAATTAACAACTCTCTTGCTAAACTCGACTGCTCCCTCCTGAGGAGAGGAACCAAAAAGAGGCTCTATAGGTGGGTACCACTTACTGATCGCTATACTTTCATTTAAACAACGCATTATAAGTTTTTCTTTTGCATTCACATCATTTATCAGTATATTATACCTCCAAGGATTGCTTCCAGAGCTGAATTCATATCTTTCATATACAAAACTATTGAAGTTTATTTTTTCATCGAGATACTTTATCTTTTTTAAAGACAATGTTTTGTTTTTATTTAGTAAATTCAATTCTTTATCCAATTCATTGATTTTATCTTCATCCCACTCATACCTAAAAACATAACAATCATTAAAAAAATCAACAACTTTATTTATCAGGGGCAATACTTGATAATAATAATCACTATAGAATATAGGCTTATATATACTATTAAAAAGATTAACTTTATATTGAGACGTCTCGTATGTATTCTTAATTTCTTTATTAATATCAAGAACATCAACTACTTCATTAGTGGCTAAAACACCGCCTACATTTAAATCGATATGTTTATTCTCACCAAAACTAAAAATTGCTGCATCTCCACTTGTTAATAAGTACCCCATGTCAGCACCCAAAGATGCAGCGCAATCATCTATTATCAAAACGTTATTAAACTTCAAAAAATCAATAATTAAACATCTATCTCCAAGAACATTACCAAACATATTTGGAATGACTACTGCAGCCACTTTATCTTTACTTACAACATACTTAATAGAATCAATACAAGGGTTACCTGTCACTTTATTTACATCATAGAAAAAAGGAATGTTACCGGAATATACGATAGAAAGAGGAATGGAGTGACAGATATTTGATGGAATTAGTATTTTTTCTTTATATAACTTCTTGTGCTTAATATATATATATAACGCAGTCGAAGCACTACCAACAAAATATGAATTTTTTTTATAGAAAAAATCTATATATGTTTCACCTTTCATGTCAAGCTTCACGCTTATCCTTTACATCTCTTATAAAATAATGCGGTTTGTTTTCTGATGTATGGATAATACGAACCAGATATTCACCAATTACACCCAAAGTAAACATTATGGTCCCGCCGAAGAAAAGTATCGTTACCATTATGGAACTCCAACCTTGCAGGGAAACTTCGAAAAAAATTCTTCTGTATACGATTACTCCCGCATACATTAAACTTATTAATGCTACAGTCAGACCTAAATATCCTATCCACTTTAGTAGTAAAGAGGAATTGCTTATCAGTAAATTTGTAAAAACTTGTATCATTTTTCCTAGTGTATAGTTACTTTTGCCATCTTCTCTTGCATAATGCTCAACCTCCACATTTACAATATCTTTTGATACTGAAAATAAAAGTGCTGGTATAAATGGATAAGAAGTACCTATTTTAAGCAAATTATCAGCAATAATGCGATTAATCAATCTGAATGAAGTTAGTTTTATATGCTTTGGTTTATCTAGTATAATATAATCAAAATACCCTTTTATTGAACTTGTTGCTCTTTTGAATAAATTATGCTTTTTAGTTTTAAACTTAGCTATAACGATATCGTGAGACTGCTGTTCAATAAGCTTAGGTATATCAGCAGGATCATGCTGCATGTCGTCATCAAGCGTAATTATATAATCCCCTATAGAGTTAGCGATACCACAAAGCACAGCTGACTGCTGACCAAAGTTTTGGGTAAATTCTATGATTTTCACAAAACTATACTGTTGATGCAATTCAGCTAGTATTTCACAGGTTGCTTGATGAAAAGGACTATCATTCACAAGAATCAACTCGTACGACTTGCCTTGAAGCTCACGGTTGAAAAGGTCATGCACTTTTTGCGTTAAAATTTTTAAAGAATTTGTTGACTTATAAACAGGCACAACAATAGAGTAATCTGTATTTTTCATTTAAAGCTCTTCATGTACTGGGTAGCACTCGGACCTTCGTTAAAAATAAGGTCTAAAATTGTTACACCGTGTTCAAAAGGCTGGTGTAGTTGCTTATATTCTAGGTAACCAGAGTAATCCATCCACTCCACTTTTATACCTTGCTGCTTGGCTAGCTCTTCGTCAAAATAACCTTTTGCAGCAGGCCCACTTAAATAAGTAGTTGCACCAGCTTGTTTACAAATACCCAAAAGCTTTTCTGTTTGTCCTTCTACAAGTTCATAATCACTAGACCAGGTTAGTTTTGTTTTGATACCTAGCACCTCATTAATTGCTTTAATAAAGCAGTAATTTATTTGACTTAAGTACTCTTCTTTACAATTAAGAAAAAGGTCTTCGAATATGTCTTTATATTCTTTAAAATATTTAGACTTAGAATAGTTTTGATTGATTGTTGACCAATGCTTCTTGAGCCAGCGAAAATCACTAACTTTAGTATCCTTGATTAGCTGCTCAAGATTAACCTGGCTAACAGGTATTGTTAGCCATTGAAGACCTTGGCGAGTATAGACTTTATTTCTATTTCTCCAATCATTTTTTGTATATTGAACATCATCATAAATTACAAACTCATCCACCATGTTAATCATGTCGAAGTAACCTTTCCATGGAATATAGTTTGACTGTAATATCGCTATTTTTTTCATTTTACTCATTTCATAACCTGGATTAAACTCTCAAGTGCAACTCATTAAACTAGGATTGGATGGCAAGCTGCTGTAGCATCTTATGCTTTTCAATCGACCAAGAATGAGAAGCAAACATGAGACACTACACACAGCTCACCAGAGAGCAACGATACCAAATATCTGCCCTGCTTAATAACCTTAACGGGTAAGATGAATAATTAATAAGTAGACGCGACACTAGGGACAATATTTTAGGCAAAGTATAATTAGAGCTCCCCACATCTCTCTCGTGATGCTCTACAAATACATTTCCAACATTTGAAGCATACAGGAGCAGCAGCCCTGGAATGTAAGGATAAGGGGTTTTATGTCGCAACACACGCTCAATAACCTCACGCTTCACTATTCTGAAATTGGTTAGAGTAATATTGTCAGGTTTTTTGAAAACTTTTTTATTTAAATAGCCTATGATTTTGCTACCCATACGACGATGGGCAGCATGTTTTTTCTCTCTAAATTTACCAAACACAAGATCATATTCTGAGTTTTTTATTTTATTAATTAAATGCTTCAATTCGGATGGTGGATTTTGCAGGTCATCATCCATAGTTATAATATAACTACCTTTTGCATGAGCAAAACCGCTGTGAACAGCATTGTGCTGTCCATAGTTTTTAATCAAATTTATCGCGACAACCGAATTATATTTTTCAGCAAGCCCTTTTATAACGCTCCATGCCCCATCAGGACTTCCATCGTTTACAAGAATAACCTCATATGGCTCACTTAAGTCATCCATAGCAGATATAACTTGAGATATTGTGTCTGGGATTATCGTTTCGCTTTTATAAACTGGAATTACTATCGAATAAGAAATGTTCATGCCTATACCAATTTTTTAGTTTTAAATATCACTTCAAAAATACTAATTGTTCTTCAATTCAAATCTACGACTAAATACATTAAGCTCATTCTGATAAAGAAATAATAATTTATCTTCACTAAAATCTCCACCCAAGACCCAGACGGGTATTTCACTTTTATCACCTGAGTAATTTATCAATGAATTAACAGCTCTGTCATTAGCCTTTTCATAGGACGGAATCATTTTAATAGAAGTTTTTACATTATAAACGTATATAGCTAAAAACATTAATGCGAAAAAATATAGTAAAATATTTAAAAAGGTTTTTTTGTAATCTGCGCAAATTTTAATAAACAACCATACAAAGCCGATCACCCCAAGCTCATATGTTTTAATATATCTTGGAGATACAATACGCCAATCAAAATGGTTATTATTAGGCACATATCGAAACAAATCTACAGACAAAACAAAAAGAAGAGGGTATAGCATTAGTACGAAAGGAATGATGGTTGTAATATGTATATTTTTCTTTAGCCCAAGAAAAAATACAAAAACGTACCCAGCGAAAACACAATAAGACAATAAAAACAACTTATCACTTGGTATAATTTGTCGTAATAATTCTATCTTTATAAAACCTGACAGTGTTGCAATTGGAAATGTTTTGGCTAAATTATCAATAGAAAGTTCTTGTAGGCATGTCAAATTATCGCAACTAGAAACCGATGAATATTTATTTATCCCAATAAAATATTTAGACATGAGATAATAAAACATTATAGCCAAGAATATGAGCCCAAACAATACAACAAGATTTTTATCAATCTTTCGTTTCGTAATTAGGTTGCTCATTAAATACAAAGCAAGCACACTTATCAGACTTAACATCATAATGAGTGCTGCACTTCTATTAGACAATAGAAGCAATACAATCATAACTATGATAAACAGTAAATTTTTTTTATCTAAAGTTGTAAGTAAAGTCACCTCCACTCTCATTAAAATTATAATAAAAATAAGCAGGAAAAAATTAGACCTTGTGACTAATGGCCAGTTATATTCGACCGGCGCTTTTAAGCTAAAAAAAATTGAACCGATTAAGAAAAAAACAATGCAAAATAAAAAACCATTATTATAAAAGCTTTTTTTTATCGCAATTAGCAAACACGCCAATACAAGCCCTTTACTTAACATCCCAATATTGAAAAATAAATCCCCTGCAAGTTCAAAAAACTTGGCATCCAAAATAAATATTGTCCCATTAAACCAGCCCGCATGCTGATCTGTAAAAAGCATTTTAAGGCTAAAAGCCCCCTCATAATAAGGCATTAAATATAGTCTAATAAATCTCCACTCATCAGCACGAACTACAGAAGAGTGGATTTTTTCACCGTATATATATCCAGATGCAATAAAAAAGAACAAAAGAGTTGTAGAAATTAACCATGAATAATTTTTTATTTTCCACTCATATATAGAAGCTATATTTTTTTTGATCATAACCTAATTCCTTTTCCTGAAATTAATGAGTTGCACTTGAGAGTTGAATCCAGGCAACTCATTTAATATTATGGTCGGGACTAGATAGCCCGATATTACAAAAAACACATCCACACTAAAAAATCCGCCCGGCAGAATATTACGTCCAGACAGCAAAAATTCAGCATGGTAAATAAGCACTGAAATTATTGCTATTGTTCTTAACCCGTCAATTTCAGCGCGGTATTTCATCGGAACACCCTATGTTCTATGCAATTTTATGCTTTAATTTTTGAAACAGATAGTCTTCACCAAAGGAAAATACAAGGTTGTTTGCATCAATAAACTCAAGCATTGGAGCCAAGTCAAGCATGTATTTGTCCGATTTTTTTTGAAGATTGTAACTTGCCTTTTTTTGTAGTAATTCTTCAATTACGCCGACAATTTCAAGAATGTGATAACGATACGGGTTGGCCAGGTTAACCGTTACTGCGGGAGCACTATGGTGCAAGTAGGCAACAACAAGATCACGCAGGTCGTCAAGCTCTAGTACATATCTATAGGCATCTTGATAAACAATAAATGACTCACCATTGGATATTTTGGCATATAGGTAATTAATAAGAGTTTTGTGAGCTAGAATATTGCCAAACACTTGGGGCAGCCTAAATATATAGTAGTTTTCAGTTTGTGCGCGGATAAGCTGCTCTATGCTTTGTTTGTGCTGATAATACAGGTTTTTTTCATAGTCACTTGCAGACAGCGCGCAACTACTGAAGTAGACGAAAGTCTTGCCCTGATTAGCTGACAGGGTTTCGCTGACAAGCCTTGTCTCACGCTGAAACTGAAGCCTGTCTGTACAGCCTGAGTCAGACACACCGCTGGCAAAGAAGATTGTATTTGTCAGCGCAGTGGTGGCAAATTGCTGCGCTATTTGGCCAGAACCTATTATCATTAAATCTCACCCGTAAGCGCGTCGAAAGCGTTTTTAAGTGCGCTGTATAATTGTTGGTCAGCTTGGGATACGCTAGCTGTGCATAAGCTTTGATAAAGTTCGTCAAATAGATCAGGATAGTCGGACTTGATGTGAGCAGTTAAAGCCAGTATTTGTTTTGTCGCTAAGCCATCAAATAGCTTATTTGAGCTGGTTTTGCTGTTATGTGTTGCAGAACTAAAATTTGAGTTAACAAATAAATGGGTAAGTTGAAGGTCATCTTCATGGAACGATATGTCGAGGTTGTGTACTTGTTCCGATGTAAGATAGTCTATTGTCTCTAAGTTTTCATTGTTAGCGCAGTAGTCTTGCAGAGCTTGCACCAGCAGTGGGCTTTGCTTGTCAACGAAGCAGTTGATCATCCTTTTGTATTCAATTTCAACTGGAGTAAGACTCATGTTGAATTTTTTGTCGTGCGTTGGCAACTCAACTATTTCTAGCCCTAGGCTGGTCATAAAATCGCTGAGTATCGCTCCTCCGACTAGTTTCTGTTTAGCATAATTCCTAATGAGGAAATCTTCTTTCTCCACCATCTGCAACCAAGGTTGCAACATGTTCGAGTAATTTAGCTTGTGTGTTTCGGTTTCCATAAAATCGATAAATGAGCGTTTTTCCCTATAGGTTATGTCGCGGACATTCTGTTTGTAAATTGACACTAAATACTCACTTCGTTGGCGCAGATAACAGATGATTTTTATTTTATATCTATCTTTGAACATCTGTATAAATGTGCTGTTGTTGTACAGATGAAAACACTCAGAACTTAGAAGAAATCTGTCGCAACCTGAGTTTTCAATTTCGTTGATAAGATCGCGCAAATAACCTATCTGTGCGGACTCATCTAGCCAAGGGTAAAAATCAGTTTCTTGTAATGAAAATGCAATTTGGTGATGTGATCCGTCTTTCCATCTCCCAAATTTAGGATAAAGAAATTTTTGTTTTTCCTTTAGAGCGGAATCATTTGTACAGAAAAAATTTTGTATTGCCGTTGTACCAGTCTTAGGTAAGCCAATATGAAGATAAAGAGTTTTTTTCTTAAAAAATAGCTCAATATACTTCTGTGCTAGAGCATCCATTGCATAGTTTTTTGCCAGTTGCATGGATACGCACGACAGCTCTTTTCGGATTTCTACATCCATCAGCTCGCGCATAGCATCAGCTAGCAACTGAATAAAAACGCTGGTATTGCGTTCATTTGGCAAAACTCTGCCCGCAATTTTACCGCTGGCCGCAGTCAGCATTGATCGTATCTCTCCCACATCTGTCGAGATGACAGGCAGCCCTTCTTGCAGAGCCTGAATTATGCACAGCGGATAGGACTCGCCAGCAAACCGGGTGGGTACTATGGCGCAGTCAGATATCCGGTACAGCCCGTTGATGTGAGACTGGAAGCCCAGAAAGGTTATTTTTGGGTTGCTGCCATGGATGGACTCGTAGCAATCGGTTTCATCCCCATCACCACAGAGCAGCAGGTGCACGTTGTCATAGTCTTTGCAGAGTAGCAAGAAGGCTTCAATGGCCGCACGCCAGCCTTTGCGCTTGATGCCGCGGGCAACCAAAGTAAAGACAACAGTATTTTGGCTCAGGCCAAGTTCTTCACGAGTCTGCGGGAAGTCACGCATATCTTGCGGCATGGCGTTGGTAAGCTTGATCAGATCGGTACCCGGTAAATCCAGAAACTTGATAGCTTCGATGTTGCGGTCTGCAGTATAAATCCATCGGGTGACGCCTGCTGCGATGGTTTCAACAAGCGATTGTTGCACGTTGCATGCCTCATAGGAGCCATGCAATGTTGGGTAGTAAGGTATGTCAACCTTATTGACACGGTGAAAATAAACATCAACGGACACCATGTGCGAGTTTATAGCATCTATGCCGGCGTCAGCGATAAATTTGTTTACCCCGTAACGGCTGACAAAACTGGATGTGTAGATAGCAATCTGTGGATCAACCAATTCCAGCATTTCCCGGTTTATTTCATCGGTTTTCAGGACAAACAGGGAAACAGTTACGCCCTGACGGCATATTGCATTGGCCAGGTGGATCGGAAACAGTTCACCCCCGCCTGGAGTGAAGGACAACATACCGATCAGCAAGTGGCGTCCGAGCTTGGGCGTTTTTTTCAATTCATCAATATTTACATACTGGCGCAGTTCCCCGAGTGTGTCTTGGCACCTGAAGTGTTTGTACTGTGCATCAACTTTGGCATAGAAACGCTCAATGGTTGCTGTTGGGATATCCCATGTAGTACACAACGACCGCATAAGGTCAAAATGTTCGCGGTAATATTTTTCTGTACTGAAAGCTGAAACCGATGTGTTATCACCGTGCTGACGAAAATAAGCCACAGCCTGGGGCTCATATGCAATTAGACCACCGCCGGCCAAGTGGATATAGAGGTACCAATCACCAAGTATTTTGTAACCTTGGGCCGCCTGCCAGACCTCATCGCAAAGCTGTTGCTTTCTGAATACACAGCCACCGACATTAGCAATGAGGTTGTTGACACCAAAGCCATTACAAAACCAGTCTTTTGCTGGTCTTACCAAAGATTGGTGCCAGATGCTTGGCTCCGCACCTTCGCGATAATTGTCGAGACCTGCCTGAAAATTACCCAATTTATCCGAAAACTGAATTTTACCAAAAGCAATTTGTACGGCTGGATTAATGAAGTAAGGAACTAACTTTTCAAGAAAATCCGGTTCACAGAAGTCGTCACTTTCACAAATCCAGATCAGCTCACCACTGGCATTCTCCAACCCCTTGCGCCATTGCTTAAAGACATTGCCGGCATTTTGTTCGTTGAAAATTAGCTTTATTTGACTGGGACGCTTATCGGCATAATCCTGCAATATGGTACGGCTGTCATCGGTGGAACAATCATCCAACAGGATGAGCTCAAGGTTCTGGTAGCCTTGCGACAGAATGGACTCAATTCTGGATGGTAGATACGTGGCATGGTTGTAGTTGGGTATTATGACAGTGACCAGTGGTCTGTAGTTGTTTTTATCAATGCCGGCTAAAAATACCTGCTCATTATTGGCGATGGCCGCAGGCCCTACAGGCATTAACAGCGCCGACTCTGCATAGCCATCATTCACTAGCTGCCTAGCCTTACTGATTGCACTTTGTGGCCCCTCCCGCAAAGTGGCTTTAACAAATTTCCCGAGTACTTTCGGATTTTTGGTGACATGCCTGTAGGCTGCAGCTAAAAATTTTAGTGTACCAGTAAGTCCGGACTCTTCTACTCTAAGTAAATTGTTAAGTTGCGCAGATGGTTTTCTGCCTTCAGCATGACCATGCTGGATATAGTGAACAAGCGGATTGACGCCAAGCGACTTGACATCAAGATTGGAGTCGAGATAGTAACCGGTGTCGAAGCCTGCACAAGGATTGCGGTGCTCGGCTGCACCAAGCCTCAAAAAATGCCAAAGAGCATCTATATCTGCCCTGCGCACATCCACATAATTGTCTAAATAGTAGCTTTCATCAAAAAGTTTACTTTTTTTAATTACTAGATAGTCTTTAATGTATTTAAAAAAATACTTTACTTTTTTCATTTTTCAACCCTGAAAAGCTTTTTAATTTTTCGAAGCGGGCGCGTCATTTTCCAACTCGTGCTTAAATGCATAGCCACAAGTTCATGTTTGGTTTGCTCTAGCTCTTGGTCTTTCGCTTGCAGTACTTGTTTGGTTTGCTCTAGCTCTTGGTCTTTCGCCTGCAGTCCTTGCTTGGCTTGCTCTAGCTCTTGGTCTTTCGCCTGCAGTCCTTGCTTGGCTTGCTCTAGCTCTTGCATGCTTTTTAAAATATCACCGTTGTAGAACAGGCTTTGATTATCAAAAAGCTGTTGGCGAAGTTCATCAAATTTTGCATCCAGCTCTGTTTCATTCAGGTTTGGCACTAAACTCACTATATCACGTATCGGTTTGGGTACTTTTTCCGACAAGTTATCCAATGCTATATTGTGGTGTTTTAGACTCGGCGTTAAGAAGTCGGCTATTTGATCTTTTTTAGCGCTGTATTTTAAATTTAGGTTTAGTTTTAATTTTTGGTCAATTTGCTTTATCACCGTTTGTGGTGATTGAACTAACTCATCAAAGCGAGTGAAAACTCTAGGCAAAGCACGACTTAGCTTTTCAGATAACAAAAAATGGTATGCCCAAAGCAGTAGGCCTTTTTCTTGGCTAAATTGGTTACGCGTTTTGAGGGAGTCTGCGACCTCTAAGGGGTTTCTAAAAGGGATAATCACTTTTATATCCACGCCCATATTGGTTAACGCTTTGGTGTAAAGCGGAAACAAATAAGCCAGGCGCGGGTCTTTAATTGCAAAAAGCTGACTGTATTGAAACTCCTGCTTTAATACCGCTTCGAGCTCGGTTATGTCGTCTATCGTATTGAGTTTTGATTCGGCGTAAAAAGCATCATCCCAACGGCTGTTCATTTGCTTTAACAGCTTTTCATTAACCTTATAAAGATGGGTATTTTCATAAAAGCCTTTTGCATTCTGCTCCATTGGCTTCATCAACTCTGTACCCAAATACACATCTAATAAGTTCAATGTACCAGACAAGGCAGACGTGCCACTGCGGTGCATACCTAAAATTAAAATACAAGTTTGTTTCATGAATACAACCCTTTATCTATCAGGCCAAATCTTTTGCTTCATAGCCTCAGTAGTTGCTTGGTAGGCAAATACATACCGGCCTCTGGGTAGTAGCTCTTGGTAGGCTGTAGACTTTAGATGAATATTAAAATCAAACTTGGTACCAGTGCCAATTCGTAAAATATGTCGCGGTAATTCTTCAGGTGCTTGGTGCAAGCTCACTTGCATATTGGGTATTTCTTCAAGGTTTGGTACAAGGGGCCCACTACAGGTAAACGCGAATGCAGAACGTAACAACTCTACAGTGATATAACCTGCATGTTCACTTTCTGATGCAGTTTCGATGGCTTGTGAAAGCACTCTTACAAGGTTTACATTGCTGTTCCTAGCACGAACATAGGCTGTTATTTCTTCCTCTGCCTTTTGATTACTCTGCTGGCCACCTAATTTTTGTGAGAAGCTAAAAAATCTATCTGTTGTATAGGCCAAGAATGGCATCCCGCTATGGGAATGCATTTCTTTCAGCAATTCATAATGGAGCCCTGTTGTTTTTCCGGATTCTCTTTCCCACCAGTCTTCTTTTGCATCAGATGTTACAAAAATAATTGGTTTTTTTATATTTCCAGCATAATTAAGAATATGTCTCCACAGAAAATAATCACCTAAACCAGTGTTTTCCAGCAACTCATCAAATCTCAGAAAATATCTCTTGTGATTTCTGCTATAAAACTCGGCATATAAAAAATAATTCAACCATAACGCCACACTTTTCTCTAAACTAAAACCATTACGCTTCTCTAAAGACATAGCAACCTCAAGTGGGTTTCTATATGGAAGCAGTATTTTAATATCTATGTTTAACTCTGTCAGTATTTCTGCATATAGTGGGAATAAATAACATAATCTAGGATCTTTAATTGCAAATATTTCTTTGTTTTCAAATTCTTTAAGCAAAATCTCTTTTAGTTCTATACGATCATTTGCGGATATTAATATTTCTTTTTCTTTATAACTAAAAAACACATCATCCCAACTGCTATCCAGCTTTTCTAGCAGCTTATCGTTGTAACTCATAATATAGTGATTTTCAAAAAATCCTTTTTCATTTTCTTGTGAGCCTGGTAAAAGCTTCGAGCCTAAATCAATATCTAGGTGCTGCAGCATACCTGTTAACGCAGAAGTACCACTTCTGTGCATTCCTAAAACCATCAGACATACTTGCTTCACACTATTGCTCCATTAAATACTGTCTTAATTATAATTTTTTCATGAGTAGAGCTACCCACAACCCTAAATTACCAAACAGTGTTTGACGATATACCCGCGACCTGAGAAAGTAAAATAAACGCTTATACAATGGATTGGTTCTAGCTTGCATAAAGTCATCCAAGGTTTTTTGGTTAGCCTCAGTAAGAAGGTGACGGATCTGTTCAAGGGACTGCATATGTACATCATTCCACTGCTGAAAACGACCTGCAAAAAGCATCTTAATTCTAAAGAGGCGAGCTTTCCAGCTCATATTGCCACCGATAATATTCTGGGCGTGCTGTCGATACTTTACACTTGGATACGCATCATAAACCACCTGACCGCCTGCCCCTGATACCAGTATATAGGTCCACCAGTCGTGACTAATAAACTCGCAAGTGGATGTTTGCATTAATATGTTTCTAGCTTCTTGGTTCAGTGTCATCGTGTTGCCGCCACCTATGCTTTGCACTAATGCGTTACGAAAACTAGGCGTTTTTTCAAACAAGGGCGAGTACCCTATCTTGTTAGCAGCTTCATCAACTAAGCAGGTTCTAGAGCAGTAAAGTAAAGGATTGGATTGTCCAAACCTTGCTAGCTGTTTGATCGAGTTTTCCACCTTATTTGCTTCCCAGATATCATCTTGATCAGCGTAGCAATAATAATCTGCCTTAATATCCGCATTAAAAACCAATGACATAAAATTATTTAAAAAACCATTTTGTGGTCCTTTACAAATTACAAATTTACCTTTGGACCAGCTAGACTGAAACTCTTTTAAAATACGCAGCGTTGAGTCGCTGGATCCATCATCTGAAGCATATACATCAATATGTGGATGTGTTTGATGTGCAATAGATTCCAACTGCTCTTGTAGGTACAAGCCACCCTCATAAGTACAAAGCAAAATTGCAACTGTTTTATTCTCAAGCGTTATATTCATGCTGTTAATTTTATCTACGACTGTAAAAACATATTTTAAATTAAGTATTTAGCTATTAAAACGGAAAAAACCAAGGTACTAACACACACACACCTAGTCCATAAATCAAGGCTAAGGGCAACCCAGCTCGCACATAATCTATGTACTGATATTTACCAGCAGTATAAACCATCAGGTTGGTTTGGTAGCCATAAGGCGATAAAAAAGACGCGCTGGCGGTGAAGGCGATGGTGAGTAACAAGGGTTTTGCATCGACGCCAAACTGCTGGGCAATGGCTAAACCTATTGGAAAAGCTAAAGCTGCGGCAGCATTGTTGGTGATAAGTTCGGTTATCAGCCAAGTGGTTAGGTAAAGCCCCACTAGCGCACCTACTACACCCCAGTGGGAAAACAAGCTGACTATTTGTGTTGCTAGTAAATCTGCTAAACCTGAACCTAGCATGGCTTGTGCAATGCCTAATGAACAACCTATGACCAATAGTAACTCAAAAGGGGCACGACGGCGTATTTCTGCCACGCTAAGAACACCCGTGGCCAAGTAAGCAACGACCAATAACAGCATGGCATCTAGCAGGCTTAGTACACCTGTGGCAGCGGTTAGCAACGCAAACATAAAGCTAGCAACTATAAAAAGTCCGTTCGCACCTGTACGCTGCTGTTCGGTTTTTACGCCATTTACTACAATAAAGTTTCTGGCTAGGTTGGTGCGTTGTGAAAAGTCTGCACCGACTGCTAATACCAATACATCACCAGGTCGTAACTCAAGCGCGCCTAAGCCACCAGACAGTTTTTGGTTGCCGCGCTTCACCGCCACCACTGCAGCATCAAACTGGCTGCGAAAATTGGCATCACGAATGCTTTTATTTATTAATCCTGATGAGGGACTTAACACCACTTCAACTAAATTGTGCTTAGGTAAGTCTATTACCCCGTCATCGAGCTCTAGCCCGGGCATGGCTTCGAGCAGGTGCACTTGGCTCACATCACCGGTAAAAACCAACTGATCATTCGCTTGCAAGCGCTCAGTGGGCTTAACCGGAGAAATCAGTTCGTTATTTCTAATAACTTCTACCAAAAACAAGGTTTCTAATTGGCGTAAGCCCGCGTCGTTAATGGTTTTCCCAACCAGTGGTGAGCTTGCCGCAAGCTTAAGTTCAGTAAAGTAATGACTTTCTACCTGTTGATTAGCTAAACCGTTGTTGGGTAGAAACTTATAGGTAATAGTAAGCAAGGCAATACCCAATATAAAAATGGGTAAACCTATTAGAGTGAAATCAAAAAAACCTAAACCTGCCAGCCCTGCATCCTAGGCTAAACCATCCACAATCAGATTAGTAGAAGTGCCCACCAGTGTGAGCGTACCGCCTAAAATGGCCGCATAAGACAAGGGAATCAACAAACGACTTGGTGCAATTTTTTTATTGCGTCCAATAGGTCCCATCAAGGTTGCTACTACGGCTGTATTATTGGTTACTGATGACAGCATGCCCGCACCGAACATCAATTTAAATATTACATTGCGTTCTTTACCGCCTAGCAACCAATCCGCCATCTGGTGAACTAAACGGGTTTTCTCTAGCGCAAAGGAGGCTATCAACAGTAGAAACAAGCTTACTAATGATGGGTTAACAAAGTTTAGCAACAGCTGTTCGCTGGTGATCTGTCCGGTGAAATAAACGACTAGCAGCGCACTGCCAAAAATATACAGCGGCTTAAGTCGGGTAAAAATTAGCGCCCCAATTAAGCCTACTAATATGCCACCAATCAGAAAGGTACTGAACATGCTAAGGGGTTACAGCTCGAACAATAAAGTGAGGATTAAGCACTTCATTGGTACTGCTGTAGCTCAGTGGCTGTCCATTCAATTGCACCACTTCACCGCCTGCTTGATTAACTACCGCATGAGCCGCTGCAGTGTCCCACAAAGAAGTTAAACCTAAGCGCGGATAAATGTCCGCAGCGCCTTCAGCCACTAAGCAAAGTTTAAGCGAGCTGCCCATAGGCACTAACTCATACTCACCTAAATCACTGAGCCAAGCTTCTGTTTCAGCACCCGCGTGTGAACGGCTGCCCACCACCCGCCAAGGACGGTCAACAGGTGGTTGCGCCACTTGAATGGCAATGCGTTCACCTTGCTCGGTTACTTTAACCGCACCTAAGCCACGGGCTGCACAGTAAGCAGTATTTATAGCCGGTGCATAAACCACCCCCAGCACTGGTTCACCCTGCTCAATCAGAGCAATGTTTACCGTAAACTCACCATTACGTTTAATAAACTCTTTGGTGCCATCTAATGGGTCTACCAGCCAATAACGCCCTTGTGCATCGGTACCAGCAAAGCTATCAGTATCTTCTTCCGATAGAATGGGTAGCTTTAGCGATAAAGTCTGTAGGCGAGCAACGATCAAGTTATGCGCGGCACTATCGGCTTCTGTTAGCGGTGATTTATCTTCTTTTTCTGCCACAGCAAAATCACGGTTATAAATCGCCATGATTTCTGTACCTGCAGCACGAGCAATGCTTTCTAATGCATCTAATAGCTCTTGGTTTATATAATCCATATCGACAGTATCCAAAATCAGTTAACAATAATGCCACGTTCAACCAAGGCTTGAATAATTTGCTCAGCAGCAGCTTCGGCATCTTGCGTGGTGGTGTTGATATGAATTTCCGGAGTTTCTGGCACTTCATAGGCTGAATCTATGCCGGTGAAGTTTTTTAATTCTCCGGCACGGGCTTTTTTATACAAGCCTTTTACATCACGCTCTTCTGCAACGGCTAGCGGTGTGTCAATAAATACTTCTAAGAATTCACCATCAGCAACCATGTCGCGTGCCATTTTACGTTCAGCACGGAAGGGTGAAATAAAAGCGCTAAGCACGATTAAACCGGCATCAACCATCAGTTTGCTGACTTCAGCCACACGGCGAATATTTTCTACTCGGTCAGCATCGGTAAAGCCTAAATCACGGTTTAAACCGTGGCGGACATTATCGCCATCTAATAAATAGGTATGCTGCCCACGGGCATGAAGTTTTTTCTCGACCCAGTTAGCAATGGTGGATTTACCTGCACCCGATAAACCGGTAAACCAAAGCACACAAGGCTGCTGGTTTTTTGCTTCGGCGCGAACGGTTTTGTTAATATCCAAATGCTGCATGTGAATATTTTGGCTACGGCGTAGCGCAAAGTTCAACATGCCGGCACCTACGGTATTATTGGTAAGTCGGTCAATCAGAATAAAACCGCCAGTGTCTTGGTTATCTGCATAGGCATCAAAAGCAATAGCACGGTCTAAAGATAGATTACAGACGCCAATGGCATTTAACTCTAGAGTTTTGGCAGGCAACAGTTCTAGGGTATTAACATTAATTTGATGCTTAATTACGCTGACTTGAGCCGATACGGTATTAGTGCCGATTTTCATTAAATAACGGCGGCTAGGCAGCAAAGCTTCTTCATGCATCCACACAAGATTAACTTCAAACTGGTCGGCAATTTCCGCTGGAGAATTTTGAGTAGCAATCACATCACCGCGTGAAATATCAATTTCATCGGTTAGGGTAAGCGTAATTGACTGGCCGGCTACGGCTTGCTTTAAATCGCTCTCACCTAAAATAATGCGTTCAACGTGACTGGTTCTGCCAGAAGGTAACACTCGAATGGCATCGCCCACCTTAATAACACCACTAGCAATAGTGCCGGCAAAGCCACGGAAATCTAGATTTGGGCGGTTAACCCACTGCACGGGTAAACGGAAAGGTGTTTTTTGTAGACGCTGATTATCCAGCTCCACATCTTCTAGGTACTGCATCAACGGAACACCTTGATACCAAGGCATACGCTCGCTGTTGGTGGTGATGTTATCGCCTTTAAAAGCCGACATTGGAATAAAGGTAATATTGCTAATGCCTATTTGTGCAGCAAAGTCTTGGTAGTCAGCAACAATATCTTCAAACACACCTTCGGAATATTCCACCAAGTCCATTTTGTTAATGGCAACTACTAGGTTACGAATACCAATTAAAGCCATTAAATAACTGTGACGACGGGTTTGCGTTAAAATCCCCTTGCGTGCATCGACCATTAAAATGGCTGCATCAGCAGTGGAAGCACCGGTAATCATATTGCGGGTGTATTGTTCGTGGCCGGGGGTATCCGCGACAATAAACTTGCGCTTATCAGTCGAGAAAAAGCGGTAGGCGACATCAATGGTAATGCCCTGCTCACGCTCGGCGGCTAAGCCATCAACTAACAGGGCTAAGTCTAGCTCTTCACCTTGTGTACCGTGTCTTTTAGAGTCGGCTTCGATGGCGCTTAACTGGTCTTCAAAGAGCACTTTGGATTCAAATAACAAACGGCCAATCAACGTGCTTTTACCATCATCGACGCTGCCACAGGTAATAAAACGCAACAGGCTTTTGTTTTCATGGACTTTTAAGTATTTCTCAATATCAGTTGAAATTAAATCAGATAAGTCAGCCATTAGAAGTAGCCCTCCTGCTTTTTCTTTTCCATGGAAGCCGCTGCATCGTGGTCAATTACCCGACCTTGACGCTCAGAGGTATTGGCTAGCAGCATTTCTTGGATAATCTCAGGCAGGGTTTCAGCGTTAGATTCCACTGCACCGGTTAAGGGATAGCAGCCTAACGTACGGAAGCGTACTTTTTTCATCATGGGGACTTCGCCAGGTAATAAAGGCATGCGTTCATCATCGACCATAATTAACGTGCCATCACGTTCAACCACAGGGCGCTCCGCAGCAAAGTACAAAGGCACTATGGGAATACCTTCTAAATAGATGTACTGCCAAATATCCAGCTCAGTCCAGTTCGATAAAGGAAACACCCGCATCGACTCGCCCTTGTGCTTACGGGCGTTATACAGCTTCCACAATTCAGGGCGTTGGTTTTTAGGATCCCAGCGATGCTGTTCAGTGCGGAAAGAAAAAATACGCTCTTTAGCACGGGACTTTTCTTCATCACGCCTTGCACCACCAAAGGCCGCATCAAAACCGTACTTATCCAACGCCTGCTTTAAGCCTTCGGTTTTCATCACATCGGTATGAACAGCAGAGCCGTGTGTAAAGGGGTTGATATCCTGCTCAATACCATCGGGGTTGATATGCACTAGCAGCTCTAAACCGGTTTCTTTAACACGCTGCTCACGCAAAGCGTACATTTCCTTGAATTTCCAGCGCGTATCCACGTGCATTAAAGGAAAAGGCGGTAAAGAAGGCGCAAAGGCTTTCATGGCGAGGTGCAGCATCACCGCACTGTCTTTACCAACAGAGTAAAGCATCACAGGGTTTTCAGCTTCTGCCACCACTTCACGCATAATGTGAATGCTTTCGGCTTCGAGGCGTTGCAGGTGGGTTAATGTCATTCTTAAACTCAACCTTAAACATTGAATATAATTAAATAACAACAAACAGCTTATTAGTTGTTTTCTATTAAAAGCCAAGTATGGTTATTAGGGTGTAAATCTTCTGTCTTTTTACATGAAAAACCATATTCACAAATTATTTTCTCCATGAAATCCATTGTATAGGTTACGCAGCCTGGGTAAACCCAAGTATCGCCATCATAGTTCTTATCCCCCTCAATAAAAGATGCTAAAAATCTAAACTCTTTGCTAGCAACTTTAGATAAGTTATGCATACAGTTTTTTATTTGCTCAGCAGAAGCATGAGTAAATATTGATTGCGCAATAGCAAAATCAAACTCAACACCGAATGAGTCAAAATTAAAATCAGAATCATATGAAAAACTTGGTTTTTTCAACCTAACAATCTCTTTCCTTAATTCATAATGAATTCCATCATCTACAAGCCATTTTTCAGGTTCAACCCCATAATAATTATTTTCTAAAAGGTAAATAATAAAAAGACGGCCACCTCTCAAACTTCCACAACCAATATCTAATAATTTATGGCTTTCTCTCAACCCATACTTAGTTAAAAGATTAAACTGCATAGCTGATACTAAATCGTATTTTGCCGGCGGCCCTATAAAAGATCTATAATGTTTATCACCCGGTTTTAAGTCCAAGTTTATTTTATTTTTATGAAAACGACTAAACATATAATTTTCCTTTCAATTTCACGTCCACTAAACCAGTTAACTGCTTGTTATTATTATTTATAACCCTACACATACATGCATCTTTAATTCTAGCCATGAACATATTATTTTCGTCAAAAACACCAACCGTGAAAAAATAATAACCTTCTAAAAAAGAACATAAAAAATCCCAGCTAACTAAAACCTCTTTAGCAGGCATACTTTCATAACTTTTAATTCCAGGATAATTACCACTAAATAACACAACTCCATTTTTTGCACATAAAGATATACCTAAAATCACTCTATTATCCTGTTCAGTGAATTTAACTTTATAATTTAGTGTATATTGCTCACCTTGATTAAGTACATTAACCACTCTGCCATCTAGCGTAGTAATTCTTACATCACTAATCTTTGCACCATTTTCTTCATAATAAATAGTTGATGTAGGTTTTAATTTCGGATCAAAGTACTCTTCTAATATCGTAGGCTGTCCATCAAGTCTTGACTTGTCTGTTTTTATAGGCTGCTTTTCATTTATTTCTTTAACCGTATCTGTTTTGTTTTTTTCATCAACTGCTGTTTCTTTTTTTGCATTTTTATCTTTTTTTACTAAATCGGCATATTCTTTCTGTACTGCCTCTTTTTTTATAACTTTCTGATTTGCATTCTTCATATACAAACCAGTAACTAGCTTTGGTTCACCATCTAGGATTTGTACGCCATTGCTTATCCAAATAGCTCTACTACACAGGCTGACTATGCTGCCTTCGCTATGGCTTACAAAAAGTATGGTTGCTCCGGCTTCTCGTATCTGCTCCATTTTGGCAAAGCACTTACGCTGAAAAGCAGCATCGCCCACACTCAGCGCCTCGTCGACGATAAGAATATCTGGTTCTACATTAATCGCTACTGCAAAAGCTAGGCGTGCTTTCATACCGCTACTGTAGGTTTTTAGCGGCTGGTGGATAAAATCGCCTAATTCAGCAAAGTCTACAATTTGCTGTACTCGCTTTTTGGTTTCTGATGCGGGAATGCCGTTAATGGTGTTATTGAGGTAAATATTGTCTAGCCCACTCATTTCACCGTTAAATCCACTGCCTAGCTCTAAGATTGCAGAGACACGACCACGCACAGTCGCGCGTCCTGATGTAGGTGTAATTACCCCAGTAATGAGTTTAAGTAGGGTGGACTTGCCACTGCCATTACGGCCAATAATACCAACAGTTTCACCGCGCTTGATGTCGAAGCTGATGTTATCAAGTGCATTAAAATCTTTATGGTAGGATTTTTTAAGTGGGTGCAAGGCCTCTTTCAGCCTGTCGACTGGTTGACGGTAAAGCTTATAGGTTTTGGTCAGGTTTCTGACTGAAATGGCAACATCAGACATTACAAAACATCCCCAAAATGCGGTCTCAGCCTTTTAAATATTAATGCACCGAGCAGAAGAGCCAGTATAGTGATTGTTAGATAATACGCGGACCACATTGGTTTTTCCCAAAACCAAACCTGGCTAACAAAGCTATCTCTGTAACCCGTCACAATATAATACGCTGGGTTTAACTTAATTAGATATTGATACTTTTGCGGGACTAAATCAGGTGACCAAAAAATTGGAGTTAACCAAAAACCCATCTGTAAAAAAACAGCTATGATGCTAGCCACATCCTTAATAAAGACGCGTATGGCGCTGGTCGTCCACGATAGTCCCACCGTAAATAAAACAGTTAACAGCATATAAAAAGGTAATTGCAGCCAATACACAGAGGGCATAAAACCATGGGATAGCAAAACGACTAGTAGAAAAAACACTAGACCCAAATGAATCAAAATGGATGAGCCTATATTTACCAGCGGCAAAATACCCACTCGAAATGCAACTTTTTTAACAAGAAAAGCATTGCTGGTCACAGCATCTGCTCCTGCCCGAATCGCATCTGAAAAAAACAACCATGGAACCATGCCAGCCAACAGCCACACTACAAAGGGCACGCCACTGGCTGTATTGCCAGCTCGGAATCCAAGCTCAAACACACCCCAAATCACTAGCATAAACATCATCGGCTGGATAAATGCCCAAGCCAAACCTAAATAAGAGCCTAAATATTGTTTTTTAAAATCATTTTTTATTAAAGCAAATATCAAGGTTCGGCTTTGGAAAAGATGCCTGATAAAACGATATATTTCTTTTAAGTAGCGCATAAGCTAAGCCTGACTTCCTAAACGTTCGCGCTGATAGCTGCCATCTTGAACACGTTGACACCAAGCTTGGTTATCTAAATACCACTGCACTGTTTTACGAATACCACTGATAAAGGTTTCTTGTGGTGTCCAGCCCAGTTCATTTTCAATTTTACTTGCATCAATGGCATAGCGCATATCGTGCCCTGGACGGTCTTGAACGTAAGTGATGAGGCTTTCGTAGCTGTTAATGTTTAGTTTTGCTCGCTGAGCAGCTGCCAGTTCGTTAAGGATCTGGCAAATAGCTTGTACAACTTCGATATTTTGCTTTTCGTTGTGCCCACCAATGTTGTAGGTTTCGCCCACTTTGCCTTGCGTGGCAACCAGTACTAATGCCCTTGCATGATCTTCAACATAGAGCCAGTCACGAATTTGATTACCTTTTCCATAAATAGGTAAAGGCTTACCTTCTAAGGCATTTAAAATAACCAGTGGAATGAGCTTTTCAGGGAAGTGATACGGACCATAATTGTTTGAACAGTTGGTGACCAGCGTTGGTAAGCCAAAGGTTCTTAACCATGCGCGCACTAAATGGTCTGAAGCAGCTTTGCTCGCTGAATAAGGTGAGCTGGGTGCATAGGCTGTGGTTTCAGTAAACAAAGGCAAAGCTTCGCTGGGTATTTGGACTTCATCAGGGTGCGGTAAATCTCCATAAACTTCATCGGTAGAAATGTGATGAAAGCGAAAATCAGCTTTTTTGTCGCTGTCCAGCGCTAACCAATAAGTGCGGGCTTGTTCTAGCTGTGTGTAAGTACCAACTATATTGGTTTGAATAAACTCGCCTGGGCCGTCAATGGAACGATCCACATGGGACTCAGCCGCCAAGTGCATGACGATATCCGGTTGATGCTCATTGAATACGCGTTTTAATTCAGCTGCATCGCAAATATCAACCTGCTCAAAGCTGTAGCGTTGGTTATCGCTAACGCTCGTAAGTGATTCCAAATTACCGGCATAGGTGAGTTTATCCACATTAACAACTCTATGCGGCGTGTCTTGAATAAGATGACGAATCACCGCGGAGCCGATAAAGCCTGCACCACCCGTTACTAAAATGGTTTTTGGATTATTTTGCATGTTGTTTCTCTAATCCTTTTAAACAGACTGCCAGTGAGTCTTTCCAGTATGGAATGCTGATGCCAAAAGCCTGTTTAATATTAGTTTTGTCCATCACACTGTAGTGTGGGCGCTTAGCAGGCGCTGGGTAGTCTTGGGTACCAATAGGATTAACAGCACAGTCAATTTCTTTAAGTTCAAATATGGCTTTAGCAAAATCGTACCAAGAGCATATGCCCTCGTTACTAAAGTGGTAGATTTTGACTGAATCACCCTCTTCGGGTTGATTACTAATACAGCAAAGTGCCTCTAAAATCGCTACCGCTAAATCGGTTGCATAGGTGGGGCTGCCCACTTGATCAGCGACGATATTAAGCTGTTCCCGCTCCTGCCCAAGCTTAAGCATGGTCTTTACAAAATTATGGCCAAACTCAGAGTAAACCCAACTCGTGCGAATAATAAGCGCACTAGGACTAGCGGTGTGAATGGCCTGCTCGCCTTTTAATTTGCTGTCGCCATACGTATTCACAGGCTTAACAGCATCAGATGTTTGATAGGGCTTATAATTTTGCCCATCAAAAACATAGTCAGTGCTGATATGAATAAGCAACGCATTATTATCTTTGGCAACCTGCGCAAGCTGGCCCACTGAGTGATGATTAATGGCATCGGCTAGCTCTTGCTCAGTTTCCGCTTTGTCGACAGCGGTATAGGCAGCGCAGTTGATAAGCGCGTCAAACTGATAGTGTGATAATTTTTGTTTAACCAGCTCGGGCTGCGATAAATCAAGCTCATCACGGCCTACGAATTGAAAATCAAACTGTGGGTACTCCTGTGCAAGCTTTTGCATGCTTTGCCCTAGCTGTCCAAATTTACCCGTGACTAAAATACGTTTAATCATACAGGTTCACATCAGTGTTAAATGCTTGCGCTTCTGCTTGAATAGCTTGTAGCTTAGGCTGATTTTGATCTTTTGCTGACAGCTTGAGCAGTGTGCTCGGTAATTGCCAATCTATATTCAATGCGGGATCATTAAAAGCCAAACCACGATCACATTCGGGCGAGTAGTAGTTATCAACCTTGTAAGAAAAAACAGCGGTATCGCTAAGAACAACAAAGCCGTGGGCAAACCCACGCGGAATAAACAGTTGATGCTTGTTTTCACTGTTTAAAATGACGCTAACATGTTGCCCATAGGTTGGACTGCCTGCGCGAATATCAACGGCCACATCCAATACTTCACCCTCAACCACGCGCACAAGCTTTGATTGTGAAAAAGGTGGCAATTGAAAGTGTAAGCCCCTAAGTACTCCTTTATTGGATTTAGATTCGTTGTCTTGGCAAAAGCCTACTGCATAGCCTAGAGCCTGTTCTAATTTGTCGTGCCGAAACGTTTCAATAAAATAACCGCGGTCATCACCGTGAATTTTAGGCTGAATCAACACAACATCAGGTATTGACTGTTTAACAAATATCATCTAAATCCTCTGCGCGCTTTAACAGATATTGGCCGTACTGGTTTTTGGCTAAAGGCTGGGCTAAATCTAATAACTGCTGTTTGGTGATGTAGTCCATTTCATAAGCGATCTCTTCCAAACACGCCACTTTTAAGCCTTGGCGTTTTTCAATGGTCTCGATAAACATCGACGCTTCTAATAAGCTTTCGTGCGTGCCGGTATCCAACCATGCATAACCACGACCCATCAGCTCAACCTTTAAACGCCCTTCTGCTAAGTACATTTGGTTAACAGAGGTGATTTCTAGCTCACCGCGGTGCGATGGCTTTACAGCTTTGGCTTTTTGAACCACGTCATTTGGATAAAAATAGAGGCCAGTGACCGCATAATTTGATTTTGGTTTGCTGGGTTTTTCTTCGAGGCTAATCACATTTCTGTGGCAGTCAAACTCCGCTACGCCATAGCGCTCTGGGTCTTGTACATGGTAGCTAAACACTGTCGCCTTAGATTCCTCTTTGGCGTTCTGCACCGCGCTGGCTGTCATTTTGACCAAATCGTGACCGTAATAAATGTTGTCACCTAAAATTAGGCACACATCCCTGTCGCCAATAAAATCCTCACCTAAAATAAAGGCTTGCGCTAGGCCATCCGGTGAGGGTTGTACAACATATTCAAAACGAATACCTAACTCCGAGCCATCGCCTAATAAGCGTTTAAAGCCATCTTGGTCTTCTGGTGTAGTAATAATTAGGATGTCTTTGATGCCAGCGAGCATTAACACCGAAATTGGATAGTAAATCATGGGTTTATCGTAAACCGGCACCAATTGCTTGGAAACACCGCGAGTTAGTGGATAAAGCCGTGTACCAGAACCACCGGCTAAAACAATACCTTTCATTCTCCCTCACCTTTTAATCAGGTTTACTTGGAGCAGCACCTAAGTTGACGACAAATGGCCTAAATCAAATCCGGCATCCAAAAAAATAATCGGGGCATTATGCCATAACTTATAACAAAAGGCATTTAGACAGTATCTAGTACGGTGCTTGGCTAGATTGCATTTATGCGCCAACATGGATCAGAGCATAAATTAATACTCACGCAACCCCAGCAAGCGCTGCGCATACGCTTGCATAGGTTTACGCAATAAATCCTCTGGCTTTTTGTTTACTGAAGTCAGCAAGCCGCCACGTATATGAATAGAGCCATTATCAATCAGTTTGCCGCTGCCCAGTTCATACAGCATAAATTGAATGACGCCTTGTCCCAGAACTGGGCGCTCATTAGCCTGAGCAAACCTTGTGTACAGCAGAAAATCAGCCTGTTCATGTCTGGCACTCATTAACGCCTGCTCTAAGCCTAAGGGGCTAGATGAGCGGCGCATGTGCGGGAAATACTGGACAAAGGCATTAAAAGCTTCTTGCGCCAAAACATTGTCAGCCACTATTCGATGCTCGACCGGCGGAAAATGGCTTTGCACAATATAGATAAGCGAGTCACGCTGGATGCGTCGACTTGCCGCACGCTCTATACGCTGATGGTTGATTAGGCCCACGTCAGATAGGTGGTAGCTGGCCTCATTAGCCATCTCACTGACTTTCATGCAGCCCGCCAGCATTAAAAAAATAACCAGAATTAAACCCAGTCGCATAATGTCTCCCGAGGGCAGTGTGTCAAAAGCTGCCTTAAGTGTGTAATGGCATAACTACAAGCAGTTTTTGTACCAACACGGGTTAGACGCGCATTAGCTGGTTTCTTTACTGTCACTTATTTTAGCAGGCTGAGCGGAGTCATCGCGGCGGCGACGGTTACCCATGCGCACACCTATATCCATAATAAACTGGAAAAAACCTTCCTGATCTTCTAATACATTGTTCCAGAATGGCGAGTGGTATAAGGCGACGGCACCATGCACCAATGCCCAAGCTGCGCAGTAATGAAAGTATGGCGGGACATTTTCCAGCTTGCCTTCGCTGATACGATCTTCAATCAGTCGCGTTAAACGCTCAAAGTTGGATGCGCGAATGGCATGTAACTGCTCGACCATTTCTGGTGCTTGGCGTCCTTTAACAATGCGCTCTTCCAGCCGGTCAAACAGGCGGTAACGTTCGGGATCGCCCATACGAAATTCAAAATAAGCGCGCGATAAAGCTTCTTTATCTTTGGCTACGGTATCTGAATAAAACAGCTCGTTAAGCTCGCGCTCATAGTCGAGCATCAAGCGTAAAAAGATTTCGGTTTTGGATTTGAAGTGTTTGTAAATCGTGCCTTTGCCAATGCCGACAGCATCGGCAATCATTTCGACGGTGACACTGTCCTCACCTTCCGCTAAAAATAACTTTAGCGACGTATCGAGGATTTCTTGTTCGCGACGGCGAAATTCACGTACCTTACGAGGTTCAGCTTGCATAGATAGACCCATCAGTCAAAAGACGACACCCATTAAATCATATTCACAAAGAATACGAGATAGCAAAAAAGTCTATTAGTAACTAAATAAAGGAAAAAAGTCACGTAAGGCAGAGGTAAGTAAAACTGCTGGCTATCAGGCAACAGCTAGGTGGGGTGCTAGTCGTAGAGCTGTTTCTTTTTCCACTCATCGGTTTGTTCCGATTCTACTGCGCCGGATAGCTCATTTCCTCGGGTGGCTGTATTTTGCGTCTGCTCAAGTACCAGCTTGCTTGCCTTGTCTAATAACTGCTCAAACTGGGGCAGTTGCTGAGCAAACTGGGGCGCTGTTTGCCGTTTTAACAGCTTAACTGCCCGCTCATAAGCCAGTCTTGCTTGGCGTGGCTGTCCTTGCTGCATAAACCGCTGGCCAGAGGCACGGAAATAATCCAAGTACAGATTAATCAACTGCAGCTGAATATGGGCTACCGCAGGTTTTAATTGCGCTACAGGTATTAGCCTTTCTTCAGCCGCGCGCGTTAGCTGTGTTTGTAAACTTTCCAGCTGGAAACGCACCTCTTTAACCTGTTCCTCTGTTTGCGTATTGGTTTCAGGATTACCTATAGCATATTGTTCGCCTAGCTCTAACCGCTCTTTGAGCAGTAGAGCGCGACCTTGCATTTTTTTGTTCTGTGCATCATTGGCTAAAACGCCCTCAACAAAATGCAACTCCAGCTTATGCAGCAGCTGTTTAATGGCTACCGTTAAAAGCTGTCTTGGCAGTGCTTCTGATAAGGCTTCGATACGCTGTTGACGCTCTGTTAGCTCCGCTTTTTTGCGCGCTTTATCGAGCTTGGTTTTTTCAACGGCGTTATTTAGATAGCCAACAATCAGCAAAGCAACAATCCCGCCGAGGATGAGTACGATAATTGTCGCGGAAGACATACAAAGCCCCTTGCCTGTTGATTGCTAAAAAACTAGCTGAAATTATTGTGGTTTTAATTGTTTTTATACTGTGTTTGAGCAGTTGTTGCGAGTAACTCTCTGTTTCAGTTAGATAGCAACTTTGACACTTCTTCCAACTCTGTGATCATCTGCCGAATAACTTGCTTATAACGGGTGTTCTCTTCACCAGACTGTTCGCCATTAAGTTTCTGGCGCGCACCGCCAATAGTGAAACCTTCTTCGTAGAGTAAACTGCGAATTTGGCGAATCATCAGTACATCATGATGCTGATAATAGCGTCGGTTACCACGGCGTTTAATAGGAGAAAGCTGTTCAAACTCCTGCTCCCAATAACGCAATACGTGGGGTTTTACTGCGCACAGCTCACTCACCTCACCAATAGTGAAGTATCTTTTTGCCGGAATAGGTGGCAATTCATTGTTATGACTGGCTTCCAGCATAATCCTCTACTCGCTCTCTTAGCTTTTGTCCGGGACGGAAAGTAACTACACGGCGGGCGCTAATGGGCACTTCCTCTCCTGTCTTTGGGTTTCGACCGGGGCGCTGACGTTTATCACGCAACTCAAAATTACCAAATCCTGAAATTTTTACTGCTTCATTATTCTCTAAAGACGTTCTAACTTCTTCGAAAAACAAGTCAACAAGCTCTTTTGCTTCACGTTTATTTAGGCCAAGCTCCATAAATAAGTGCTCGGCCATATCTGCTTTAGTCAACGTACTCATTGGCTTACGCCCTCAAAGTTGCCGCAAATTCCTGTGCTAGTGCAGCTAACACCTGCTGTGTTGCATCACTCACTTCTTCATCGGTTAGAGTGCGGGAAGGATGCTGCCACGTCAAGCCCACAGCTAAGCTTTTACGACCTTGTTCTACTCCAGCGCCTTGATAAACATCGAATATATGAATTTTGGTCAGCCATTCGCCAGCTGCCGCACGCATACAATCAACCAGCTGTGCCGCCGGTACGCCAGCATCAACTACCAGCGCCAAATCACGACGCACTTCAGGAAAGCGTGATAATTCTTTAAACGCGGGCAATTTACCAGCCTCAAGCACAGCATGCTCAAGTTCAAACATAAACACGGGCTGGTCAATATCAAGCTCTGTGGCTATTTGCGGATGTAAAGCCCCTAGATAGCCTACCAACTGGCCGTCGCGCTCAATACGAGCGCACTGACCCGGATGAAATCCAGTGAGCTGAGCAGGCACAAAGCTAAATTCTGAGACCGCTCCAGCAGCAGACAAAACAGCTTCTACGTCTGCTTTGATATCATAAAAATCAACCTTGTCTTTCCCATGCGCCCAAGCTTCAGGCAAACGCAAACCTGTGATCACACCAGCCAACATAGATTCTTGCTTAAGCGCATCAAGCTGTCCGACAAAACGTAGACCTGTCTCAAACAAGCGAACCCGGCTTTGCTGGCGATTTAGGTTATGCGCCAAGGCCTTTAATAAACCCGGCAACAAAGAAGCGCGCATGCAGGACAGATCTGCTGAAATCGGATTATCTAATACCAGCGCTGGTTGCTCAGGGTGAAATAAAGCATAGCTATCCGGATCAATAAAGCTGTAAGTAATGGCTTCTTGATAGCCACGACTCGCCAATAAACGGCTCAGAACAGGCACACTAGCTTGCGCTTCTGCCTGTGGTTGCGGCGCTAAACGCGCTGCAGGATAACGCACAGGCAAGCGCTCGTAACCATATAAGCGCCCCACTTCTTCAATCAAATCCACTTCAATGCTGATATCAAAACGGTGACTGGGCACGGCGACCTGCCATTGCCCTGCTGCTTGCTTATCTAACTGCAAGCCAAGCGGAGCCAGTAATTGCTCGATTTCGTTATCGGATAACTGCAAACCAAACATGCTATTAACACGCTCAGCACGCAAACCTACTGTGATTGGCTGCGGCAAATGCTCAGCGTTTTGCGTATGGATAACCGGCCCTGCTTCACCACCAACAATGTCTAACAGTAACTCTGTGGCACGCTGCATGGCGCGCTCTGCCAACTGCCAATCCACGCCGCGCTCAAAACGGTGCGAGGCATCGGTATGCAAACCATAAGAACGCGCTACGCCTGCGACCGCTAAAGGCGCAAAAAACGCACTTTCTAAGAATAAATCCTTGGTTTTCTCAACGTTAACACCGCTATTCTCGCCACCCATCACCCCAGCAATAGCCAAGGCTTGTTGATGATCGGCGATAACGAGTGTATTGGCATTTAATTGCACTTCTTGACCGTCAAGCAAGATGATTTTCTCACCCTGCTCGGCCATTCGTACACGGATCCCACCTTGAATCTGTGCTAAATCAAAGGCATGCATGGGCTGGCCTAGCTCAAGCATTACGTAGTTGGTCACATCTACGGCTGGATCAATACTGCGCACGCCACTGCGCTCTAAGCGCACTTTCATCCATTCAGGTGTAGCGCGCGTCAAATCAACACCACGGAGCACACGACCCACGTAGCGCGGGCAAGCTTGTGGAGCTAAAAGCTCAACACTGATTTGCTCATCATGGGTAGCAGGCATTTCAGGGACAACTGGAAACTGTACTGGCTGGTTATAGAGCGCTCCGACTTCACGTGCTAAGCCCGTCAATGACAGACAATCACCACGGTTGGGGGTGAGATCGACTTCGATGCATGCATCATTGAGGTTCAAGTACTCACGAATACACTGCCCAACCGGCGCATCAGCTGCCAATTCCAACAATCCTTCGCTATCATCACTGACTTTAAGCTCATCAGCTGAACACAGCATGCCCAGCGACTCAACCCCGCGCAGTTTGGCTTTTTTAATTTTAAAATCACCCGGCAGTACGGCACCCACTTGGGCAAAAGGTACTTTTAATCCTGCACGCACATTAGGTGCACCACAGACCACCTGCACGGTATCTTTACCATCACTGACTTGGCACACACTGAGTTTATCCGCGTCTGGATGCTGACTGACTTCAAGCACCTCACCAACCACCACGCCAGTAAACTCGCCTGCGACTGGCTCAACAGCGTCAACTTCTAAGCCAGCCATAGACAGGCGGGCTACTAATTCCTCACGCTCGACCTTGGGCTCAACCAAACTGCGTAACCACTGCTCACTAAATTTCATACTGTTCTCCTTAAACGATGTTCAATTAACGAAACTGCGCTAAAAACCGCAGATCATTGTCGAAGAACAGGCGTAAATCATTAACGCCATAACGCAACATGGCCAAACGCTCGACCCCCATACCAAAAGCAAATCCGCTAAACTCTTCTGGATCAATACCTGACATACGCAACACGTTCGGATGCACCATGCCGCAACCCATCACTTCCAGCCAGCCTGTGTGCTTACACACGCGACAGCCTTCGCCATCACACATTACGCACTGCATATCCACTTCAGCGGAAGGCTCAGTAAAGGGGAAGAATGAAGGACGGAAACGCACAGCCAAGTCTTTTTCAAAGAACACGCGCAAGAACTCTTCAATTGTGCCTTTAAGGTCGGCAAAACTGATGTCTTTATCAATCACCAAACCTTCGACCTGATGGAACATCGGCGAATGAGTGATATCTGAGTCGCAACGATAAACGCGCCCTGGGCAAACAATGCGAATAGGCGGCTGTTGATTCTCCATGGTACGCACCTGTACCGGAGAGGTGTGCGTGCGCAAAACCATGCTGCCATTAAAGTAAAAGGTATCGTGCATAGCGCGAGCTGGGTGATGCTCAGGAATATTTAATGCTTCGAAGTTGTGATAATCATCTTCAACTTCAGGTCCAACTTCAACACCATAGCCAATGTGACTGAAAAAATGCTCAATGCGCTCCAACGTACGTGTCACGGGATGCAAGCCACCGGATTGCTGACCACGACCGGGCAGTGTCACATCAATGGTTTCAGCTGCTAATTTTTGGGCCAAAGCTGCACTTTCAAGGCCTGCTTTGCGCTGGGCAATAGCATCCTGCACTTGATCTTTTGCTTGGTTAATCAAAGCCCCTGCTTTCGGACGCTCTTCGGCCGATAAGCCGCCCAGCTGCTTCATTAGCTGGGTTAACTCGCCTTTTTTACCCAAATACTGCACCCGCAACTGTTCTAAAGCGGGAATATCATTGCTTGCATTAATAGCGGCCAGCGCTTGACTGACCAACTGCTGAATATTTTCCATCGATAAACTCCAGAGAATCTTGCAAAACGCTCTGTATCTTTGCAGGATGCTCTAAAAACATTAAATAGACTGTTTTAACGAAATAAGGGAAGAGCCGAGGCCCTTCCCTTATCAAAAGCAATAACGCTGTATTACTAAAAAAGCATCAAGCTAGGCTAGCTTTGGCTTTCTCAACAATAACTGCAAATGCTGCTTTTTCGTTTACCGCTAAGTCGGCCAATACCTTACGATCAATTTCAATGGAAGCTTTTTTCAAGCCAGCAATGAAACGGCTGTAAGACAAACCGTTGATACGTGCACCAGCATTAATACGAGCAATCCACAGAGCGCGGAATTGACGCTTACGCTGACGACGGTCACGGTATGCATACTGACCAGCTTTGATAACCGCTTGCTTGGCAATACGGAACGTACGTGAACGCGCGCCGTAGTAACCTTTAGCAAGTTTTAAAATTTTCTTGTGACGGCGACGAGCCTGAACACCACTTTTTACACGAGCCATAACTTACTCTCTCCTACCAATTAACGAACACGTAACATACGTTCAACGCTTGCAACATCTGATGGGTGTACCTGATTGGTACCTCTCAGCTGGCGCTTACGCTTGGTAGTCATCTTGGTTAAGATATGGCTTTTGAAAGCATGTTTGTGCTTAAAACCGTTTGCTGTCGCTTTGAAGCGCTTTTTAGCGCCGCTTTTTGTCTTCATCTTTGGCATGTTTGAACTCCGCATTCAAAATTAATAATACAGCAACCTTGGGGCCTGCCTATGCCCAAGCATAGCTGCTAAGCAGCTAAACCATTTGGGGTTACTTCTTCTTTTTGGGAGCGATGACCATTGTTAGTTGGCGTCCTTCCATCTTAGGATGCTGTTCTACGGTGCCGTACTCAATCAGGTCAGTTTCAACCTGCTTTAACAGCTCCATACCCAGCTCCTGGTGAGCCATCTCACGACCGCGGAAACGTAAAGTAACCTTGGTCTTGTCCCCTTCTTCTAGGAAACGTATCAGGTTGCGTAGTTTTACCTGATAATCCCCTACGTCCGTCCCAGGACGAAACTTCACTTCTTTTACTTGAATTTGCTTTTGGTTCTTACGCGCTTGCGCTTGTTGTTTTTTCTTTTCAAACAAATGCTTGCCGTAATCCATGATGCGACACACAGGCGGCGCTGCATCAGGAGAAATTTCCACTAAGTCTAAGCGCGCCTCTTCAGCGGCTGCTAGTGCTTCAGCAATCGAGACGACCCCGATCTGCTCGCCCTCTGCTCCAATCAATCGGACTTCACGAGCAGTAATATTTTCATTAATCGGTGCCTTATTGGCAGAACGTCTGTCTTGTCTCATATCTCGCTTGATAATTCTCACTCCAAATTTTGGCGATTTCGCCGAAAAATATAGCAGACCTTGCTTACATTTGACTTGTTTGCAAACCAACAGCCGCTGCCATATTACTTGTGTTGCTATCCCTTGCGCACATCAATCTGCACGAGGAACCTAATCTAAATAGAGCGCGGATTTTATATCCTATCGACTCTTTTCGCAAGTCGCTCTTTAAAAACAATCACTCACAAGCGACTTTATAGCATTAACTGGACAGATCATACACGCATGAAGCTCGGCACGCCCTACCCTACTGAGACTGCAGGCTGCTATTGATATCAACAAACAACCGTGCTCGAATTACGAAAAACACGTAAAGTGTTTAATTACAGGTAGTTCACTATGAGGCCCTGCCATGCAACAACAGGAATCCGGCCTAGTATTTGGTTTTTTACTGGACGGCGACGGCGGTGCACGACCGTTACAACGCAGCGAGTTAGCAGGCTTACAGCTCCAAGCGCAACAAAAGTTGTGGCTACACTGGGATAAGGACAATCTGGATACCCAAGACTGGCTGCAGCACACTAGTCAGGTGAGTGAGCTTGAGCGACAACTGTTGCTGGCTAAAGGCACCCGCCCACGCCTGCTTGAGCATCATGACCAAACGCTGCTACTGTTTTCACGGGTGCTAGCCCGTAACTACTCGCTAGAGAACAGCGCGCTCTTATCGCTGCGTGTTTTGGTCAAAGATCAATTACTGCTTAGTTTTGCGCATGCTGATGCCTACCCTGATGCTGAACTGGAGCAAAGTTTCGAGCAAAATACAGGTCCCAGAACCACGACCGAATTGCTCACAGCAATCCTTAAAACCAGCGCTCAAGACATTGATGATCTGGTTGAGCAGTTAGCCGATTTCATTGATACCCAGGAAGAGTCTATGGTGCAGGACATTCGCTTTCGCACCAATCAAAAACAGATGCTACAGCTACGGCGCGACAGCGCTAACTTGCGCCGCTACCTAATCCCGATGCGAGATTTATTTAGCGTGTTACAACGTGTACAAACAGAGGAATTTAACCGCAACATCAAGGCGCAACTGGGCGAAATCCACAACAACACCATCCGCAGCCTTGAAGAGCTGGATTTAAGTAGAGATCGTGTTGGGTTTATTTTAGAGGCCGAAAAGCGTCAGCGTGAAGAACGTAGCGGACGTACCATTTATTTACTCACCCTGATCACCGCTTTTTTCTTACCATTAAGTTTTGTCACAGGCTTGCTGGGGATTAATTTAGGCGGCATTCCGGGCGGCGAGTCTGAACTAGGCTTTATTTTGGCCTGTGTTGGGCTGGGTATTTTGGCAATAGTGCAACTAGCACTCTTGCGCCTACTGCGCTGGCTTTAACCCAACCTTGCAGGCTTCTGCAGGAACGCAACTTTTGCGCCATTGGTTCTAACTCACCCAAAACCCTGTATTTTGGTAGGAGCTGGCCATGCCTGCGACAGCGGTGCGTCAGGCGGCGCTGTGGTTGCGTGCGTAATC
>Ga0265293_10000157_pt1 | contig 166399 bp, 167 predicted proteins | sample Munlanlewell138R_FD_192505 | JGI IMG/M metagenome (GOLD analysis project Ga0265293, IMG submission 192505) | Leachate microbial communities from a municipal landfill in Southern Ontario, Canada - Leachate well 138R | ecosystem: Engineered > Solid waste > Landfill > Unclassified | place... | reverse complement strand
TCTTGAAATCTGCCGTTTAGAGGTATGAGTGAAGTAGTTCTTTGGAGGGATTCCCTTCATGTGGATTCGGTCCTGCTTATGATTAAATTATGCGGCTTACTATGAAGCATGAGCAGGGTTGAGTCAATAGCGCGGCAGAGCTACAAAAACGAAAAGAGTCCGCCGTTTCCAGCAGACTCTTTACTGATGTATTTCATTCACTCAATGTCTCCGCCCAAACCTATGGTTTAAGTAAGAGCATGATGGTGCACACAACCACTCTTAAAAAAGGAATAACCCCTGCCCGCGTGAATGCGGACAGGGGTTTATGAGTAAAATGTGAGTTCGGCGTAGCCATCTCCCAGTCGATCCGGGGCGGTGAACAGCTGAGCTATCACATTTGCTCGTTTTTTATTGCGGTAGGCGTACCCCTCGATGCGTATCAGGAGGTCCCTGATATGGGTCGCAGAGATGTGCACCTGCACAATAATCATTTTGGTTTCTCCATCGGGGGTGACCCCAAGAGTGACCTGATCACCTTTCTGTAATGCTTCTAATTGCGTAGGGGTGAGTTCTTCGGCGGCCAGTGCGGCTCCCTTGATAAACACGTGTCCCATTCCTCTCTAAGAATGCAAAGTGACAAATACTATATTAGCATAAAAGCTATAAAATGTCAATAAATGAAAACCCCCTGCTAAAAACAGGGGGACGCCCAGAGGTTGGACGGTTTGTATTGAAGGGGAGACCTAGAACATGCTTCCGGTGAAGCGGGCCATCTGCTGGCAGCTGCACAGGCCTGTGACGATGCCGTAGCTTTCGTCGCCGGCCACAGTAGGTATGACATCGGTGATGATTCCGGTCTCACTGACCTGCAGTGACACATTCACTGTCATGTGTGCGGCCGAGCTACCGCCCGATATCGCCGGTGGCTTAGAGCTTGCGTGATTGATAATCTCAACCATTGCGTTATAGATCCAGCCTCCACGGTATCCCGTGCGTTCAGCGGCCCAGTAGATACGAAGGCTTCCACCTGTACCAACCCGGTACGCCGCGCCCTTTCTGAGTGAACCGGTAAAGCCCGGCTCAGCATAAAAGAGCATCGACGCACTCGTGAGCTCGATCAAGCTGTTGAGCGTACGGTCAGCACGCTTCACATCTCCGCCATCGTTCAACCCCTCAAGTTCACTAATGAACAGGCGGGGGACCGAACGGAGGATTGCATCCTTGATGAGCGCAAAGTGCTCTGACCCCTGAGTTCCCGGACGCGGAAGCCGAAGGACGGGGATCCCTAATTCAAGGAGTGTCTCCGGTTCAATGCCCGCGGGGAGCATATCCTTCTTGCTTTCCGTACTGCAGTGACGCAGTAACGCGTTCTGAAGCCTCTGCAACTCCTCTTTACTGAGTGCGGGTGCATCCTGTAAAAGGGTATTGAGAGCCTTTCCTTGCTTCTCCCGAAGGAGTCGCTCGACGGTATGGGTGTCTGGGGTGTCTGTGACGGTCTTCACATTCCTCCAAAAATAAAGTACGTGCACGCCCTGTGCACTATCACCAGTGTAGCACAGGGGTATTGACTTTTCAAATATTTTATGCAATAATAGAAATATTGCGAAACACGCCGGGAAACCAGCGCGCAAAAACAAAAAAATAAAGTAAAAATTAAATAGAAAAGGATCAAGACAGCATGTCATTACTGCGTTACCTTCAGTTGCAACCAGTAGACATCCGCGAGGATGGTACTGTGAGCGAACTTGATGCGTATGCTGAAGATGATATCATCGATCTTTCTGCCGATGACGGTGGAACAGATATGATTGAAAGCTGGTTGCATGTTGATTCCGACATGCACGAGTAAAAACTATGACACACGAATCAGGACACCCGTACATTCTCGCTATTGGCGACACCTTCACAGACGCATTTATCGAGCTCGATAAAGACACAGCAAAAGTTGACGTCGATGAAGCAGGGAAGAAGTGGCTGAGCGTTGAATTTGGCGCAAAGTTCCCATACAACACTGTTGATATTGTTCAGGCGGTAGGTCCGTCTCCAAACGCAGCCGTGGCATTTAGCCGTCTTGGTGCGGAGTCTGGCCTCATGACCTATATAGGTGATGACGAAACAGGTGAACACACCCTTCAGTACCTAAAAGAGCAGGGCGTAAAGACAGATACTGTTTCTGTACAGCCGGGCGCTAAGTCAAACTACTGGTACGTACTTCGGTATGGTGCTGACCGCACAATGCTTACGAAGAACGAAGGCTACGAGTATACATGGCAAGAGCCTGAGCAAGTGCCGGACTGGATCTACCTTGCGCAGAGTGGTGAAGCCTGGGAGCTTCATGAAGAAGTGCTGAACTATCTTGAAAAGCACCCTGAAACGAAGCTTGTCTTCCAACCGGGAACTATCCACTTTAAGTGGGGACGTGAAAAGCTTGCAGGTATTTATGCCCGCGCAGAGATCGTGATCATGAACCGTGAAGAAGCGGCCCAAGTGCTTGATCTTTCAATTGATTCAGTTGCTGATCTTGCAAATGGTTTCCATGCCCTTGGCGCGAAGGTAGTTGTAATTACTGACGGCCCTGATGGTGCATACGCCTCTGATGGTGCACGTCTGTTCCAGATGCCAAACTACCCAGATCCGTCTGCTCCGGTAGACCGTACGGGTGCAGGTGATGCCTTTGCCTCAACCTTCGTTACAGCGCTTGCGCTTGGTGAAGATATTGAGACAGCGCTTCGCTGGGCACCGATCAACTCAATGAACGTTGTGCAGCACATTGGTGCACAGACAGGGCTTCTGACCCGTGAAGAGCTTGTGCAGCACCTTGCCAATGCTCCTGCGGAATACGAATTGAAGCAGCTTGCCTAAGTAAAGGTAAGGAGAGAAGAGAACGGCCCCTTGAATGGGGTCGTTCCTTTTTTTCCGCCTCTTCATGCTATTGCTTTTTTAGCAAAATTATGCCATAATGTAGTTACATTCAGATGTCCCTAGGTGCTTTATTGTATTGATACCCGGGTGATTCTGGGTGTCTGCAGTTTAAAAAGTTGGTAGTATCTGAATGTGTCGCAGGAACATTTTTGTTTTGCTGTACCCTGTTGATTGGAAGATAGTGAAGAAAGTCCTTGGATTTTTCGCAGCGATGGTAACCGCCATGGCTGTATTCGCAATTGCACCGTCTGCTGCGTTTGCGGCGGAAGGCAATGACGATGTCGTTGCTGACGAGCTGGATGAAGTTCCGGCTAACATCGAATCCGACGAGACCCCTGAGGGCACTACGCCCGAAGGGGATGCTCCGCTGGATGAGGGTGGCGAGAACGCTGGCGACTCTGATGAGGAGCCGGCCGAGACGCCTGTCTTAGATGAAGTTGTATCCGTCACGGTTGAAGCACCTACGAAGGTTGTTGAGCCGTGCCGGCCTCCGCTTGCGGAGCAGCGTTGGGTGAAGATTGCCCCTGTTGAGGGTGTGCAGTTTTATCTCAATGGTGAGCCGGTAGATGCGTCTGCTATGCTCATTCCTGTGTATAGCAACGAAGCGTTGGTAAAGGCTGTTGCGCTTGAGGGCTTTGTAATTGAAGGGGAGACCGAATGGTTTATCCCGTTTGATTTCAAGGAGTGCTTGGGGAGCGATATTGTCCTTCCTCCGCTGGATATGATGCCGTGCGTGTATGGCTGTGAGCCGCCGTATGACATTGTTATACTCAAGCCCGAACTGGGTGAGGCAGCGGTCATCGACCGTACTCAGGAGCTTCCTGAGGCAACGACGGTAAGCGTTTCAGGCGGGGCGATGGCTCCGCACCCTGAGCAGCTTGCTGTGACGGGCATGAGTGATACTACTTTGAAGAATGGGGCGCTGGCGCTTGGGGCAATTTTACTTGCCGCTGGTGGAGCGTACCTGTGCTTCGGACTGCCTGATCGCATGAGGGGCCGCGCTCGTAAAGAGTAGTAGCCGCATGTGATCTCACGGGCGGGTTGTAGGAGTGAATACTTCTATAGTCCGCCCGCTTTTCTTTTTTGAAAGAGTGTACTAAAACAGAGGAGGGGAGTTTACAAACTACACCACCTCTGCTATAATAAATTACTGATTGTTAAAAGAGTTTTAAATAACTACGTAAGGAAGCAAGAAAATGACAAAAGCAGTCGTTAAGATCGGTGGCAAGCAACACGTTGTTACCGAGAAAGAGACCCTCTTGGTGGACCTCCTCCAAGAAGGAACTAAAGAGCTCACGCTTGACGCACTGTTGGTGATTGATGGCGACAAGATTACTGTCGGCACTCCAACGGTAAAAGGTGTGAAGGTAACCGCTAAGGTTGTAGAAGAAGAGGTAAAGGGTGATAAGATCCAAGTTATCCGCTACAAGTCTAAGAAGCGTGTTCACAAGGTAAACGGTCACCGTCAGAAGTACTCTCGTATTGAGATTACTTCAATCAAGTAAGCAGCTCTTACTAAAAAATCCCCTCATTGTAGGGGATTTTTTTGTTGGCAGCCGTGATACACTAAGCGCATGGAAACACACCCTCTAACTGCAAAGAACTGGCTCGTGGTGGCCTTGGTTGCGATTGGTTTGGGTCTTTGGTTTGTTGCGCCTTATCTTGGTGTGATTGCATTGGCCGCACTGATGGCATTTTTATTTCATAACGTCTACGAGAAGCTAGCGCTCAAGATGAAGCCGGGTCTGGCGGCAGCGCTGACACTAGTTTGGTCGTTCGTCATAGTCCTTGTACCGGTTATCCTGATAGCTATCCTGACCTTCTTCCAGCTAGGACAGTTAGTGGGGCAGGTGACTAGTGCTTTTGGGGGTGACTTTGCGTCACTACCGGTATTTTTACAGTCGGTAGTTGAGAATGTTAACAACGTTGCTCGCCCAGTTGGTGGTGGCAGGGATGTGCTGTCGGTTGAGGCTGTGCTTGAGTTTACGCGCAGTACGTTGCCGGGTATCCTGAGCGCCACAACAACCTTCTTGACTGGTTTTGTGGGTAGCATCCCGATGGCAATTATCCTTTTCATCATGTATACCTTCTTATTCTTTGAGTTCCTGGTGTTTGGCAAGAAGATCCACTCATCAATTATCGCTCTTAGTCCTTTTCAGCCCGATGTAACTCGGCTGTACCTTGCTCGGGTTGGTTTGATGGCCGGTGCAATGGCTAAAGGGCAGCTGATGATTGCGTTTATTCTGGGTGCACTTGAGGCGCTAGTACTGGCAACCTGCTTTGGTATGTGGGATTATTTCTTCCTGTTGACTGTGGCGTTTGCATTCTTCAACCTGATTCCACTTGGAGCAGGGGTGGTTGCCTATCCACTGATTCTTATTATGATGCTAACAGGGCAGGTAGTGCCGGGTATCATTGCGCTGGTGGTGATTGGGATTGTTAGTAATCTTGAATCCTTCCTGCGTCCGCGATTTATCCCTAAGACAGTGACGCTAACCAATGGCTTAACGATGCTAGCGGCTTTTGGTGGTATTGCAATGTACGGACTGCTTGGTGTGGTTTACGGTCCAATTATCATGATTGTTATCGTGACATCGGTTCAGGTCTATCTTGAGTATTACGATACGAAGCCAGTTTGGAAGAAGAAGGCTAATACTTAGGTTACGAGTGCCGCTTAACAGTAATGCTTCTTTTTTCAGTAAGCGGTTTCATGGTATACTAAGGCTAATAACGAGAGGGTAAAAACTAACATCATGGCGACTGTTATTGCCGTAACAAATCAAAAAGGTGGAGTAGGTAAGACAACTACTTCTATTAACTTGGCATACTTTCTGGCTAAGGCTGGCAAAAAAACTTTGCTTGTAGATTTTGACCCACAGGGGAACGCAAGTAGCGGCCTGGGGATTGATAAGGCAAGCCTAGTAGTGACGATGACGAACGTTGTGAAGGGCGAGGCGGCGCTTGCCGATGCGGTGGTGGAAACTGAGCATAAGAATCTCTGGGTGGCGCCTACAACGTCTATTCTTGCTAATACTGAAGTAGAGCTGGCGCAGGTTGATAAGCGTTTTTCACGCCTGAAGCAGGCAATTGATACTGCCGGTGATGCGTTTGATTTTGTCGTGATTGATAGTCCGCCAAGCCTGAGCCTTTTGACGGTGAATGGGCTGATTGCAGCAAAGTATGTTTTGCTTCCGGTGCAGGCTGAGTTTTACGCGCTTGAGGGCCTAGGGCAGCTGCTAGAGACCATGAAACTGGTCCGTAAGGGTATGAACCCTGGTCTTGAGCTCCTGGGTGTTCTTCCTACGATGGTAGATAGCCGTACGGCGCTCAGTACGCAGGTGCTTGCTGAGATTCAGCGCCACTTCCCGGGCCGTGTGTTTGATGCGGTGATTCCGCGTAACGTACGCCTTGCAGAGGCACCAAGTCACGGCCTTCCTATTGGTGTGTATGACAAGTTTTCTAAGGGTTCACGTGCGTACAAGGCGCTTGCTAAAGAAGTAATTGCGCGCACAGCTGATGGAGCAACTGAAGGGGGTGCAGTATGAGTGCAGCAAAGAAGGGGCTTGGGCGAGGCTTTGAGTCGTTAATCCCAACAGATCTTATTGATGATAGCTTCAATCCGATGGCGATTGAAGAAAAGCAGGTGAGTAGCGAAGGTGTGCTGCCTATTGCACGCATTAAGGCGAACCCTGATCAGCCACGTAAGGCATTTGACGAAGCTGCGCTCGAAGAGCTAGCAGCGTCCATTAAAGAGCACGGAGTCCTGCAGCCTATTTTGGTTGTTCCGCAGCACGTAGGGCAAGAGAGCCGTGATGGTGAGGCGGATACCTTCCTGATTGTGGCCGGTGAGCGCCGTTTTCGTGCTTCAAAGCTGGCGGGCCTTAAGGAAATACCCGTTGTTATCCGTGAAATGAGCGACCAGCATCAGCTGGAGGTGTCGCTGATTGAGAATATTCAGCGCCGCGACCTTAACGCCATTGAAACTGCGGTAAGTTATGCGAAACTCCGTGATGACTTCAATCTTACGAATGAGCAGATTGCGCAGCGCGTGCATAAGTCTATATCTGCGGTTACAAACACAATGCGTCTCTTGAAGCTTCCAAAGGAAGTGATTGAGCTGATTGCTGATGGCACACTCCGCGAGGGGCAGGCGCGTCCGCTGATTGGGCAGGATGAAGCGCTTCTTAAAGAGATTGTTCCAAGGATTGTTGCCGAGGGCTGGAGTAGTCGTAAGATTGAACAGTATGTGGCGAACGTAAAGAAGGGCGAAGACCTGACGCAGCAGCTTGATGATGACACTGAAGAGCAGATTTTCCGTATTGCTGAGAGAGGGAAGGCTTTTGCCGGCCACCTTGGTAAGCGACTTGATGCAAAGGTAGATGTAAAAGTGGGCAGCAAGGGTGCGGGAAAAATCGTGATTGGATTTAAGACGCCAGAAGAGCTTGAACGGCTCCAAGCGCTTTTAGAAAAGTAGAGTACTCTTATATATAAAATACCTCGTCATCTAGGCGGGGTATTTTATATTATCGGTGTGGCGTTAGTTCTAGAATGCGCGCAGTTTTGTGAATGGGTAGATGCGCAGTGAGGCTGGGCCAATGACATCGTAGAGGGGGATGGTGCCGAGTCCATTTCGTGAGTCATAAGAGAAGGTGCCTTCACGGTGATCTCCGGCTACGAAGATTTCATTATCTGGGACCATGACGTCTGTTTCGCCTGTGGTGGTAGATGCGGTAACGTCTTTGGTGAGTTCGTCGGGGTTGAAGCCATCTGGATGTTCGTCGTTGTAGACAGTAAATGAGCCATCCTTAAGAACGACACGCTCACCAGGGAGTCCAATGACGCGCTTTACGATAAACTTATTCTCAACGTTGCCCGAAAGGGTTACTTGAGGGTTCTCAAATACGATAACCTGACCGCGATCAGGGAGGTAACTATCACCTTTTATATGCGCCCATGTGACAGCAAGGCGATTTACCAAGAGGCGGTCACCGGTGTACATGGTTGACTCCATGCTTGGGCCGACAACATTATAGCTACGGAAAACGAAAGTGTTAATAAGGACGGTACCAATCACAACCAACGCAACAAAGAGCGCAATATTGAGCGCATCTTTTAAGAAGGGGTGTCGTGAGAGAAATGAAGCTTCCATAGATATATAACCTTACTTAGTATACTCGGCTTACGCTTAAAACACCATAAAAAACAAAAGCATAAGTACTTTGAGATGAGGTGCTGTTCACGTATAATAAAGAAATACGTTTATGAATAAAAGAAGACCATCTATTGACGGGTTTATCCCTCGTCAGCCGGGGAGTCGTGTGGGCGAACTCCATGGCGTAAAGAACAGACAATCCACCACGGGGCAGACGCGCCGACTCATTCACACCAGTGAAAATAGCACGAACGAGCGCGTAGGTGTGGTGCGACCTGGACGCGAATTAAAGCATGAAGGTATCCATGAGGATACTGATGTACTTGCCTCACTTCGCCAGCTTGATGACCTTCAGGGTGTTCCGGCTATTGAAGAGAAGCCAGCCCGTCAGCGTCGCCGCAATAAAAAGGCGGACAAGAAGCCAAAGAGCAAGGCGCGTCGAATAACATTCTGGGTTTCTATGGGGCTATTGGCCGCGATTCTTCTTGTGGCGGGATACCTTGTGTACAAGAGTATGGTTGCAGGAGGTAATATCTTCAAGGGAAATCTCTTTGATATTGTTCAAAACCAGTCGCTAAAAGAAGACAAGAACGGCCGGAGTAATTTCGTTATTTTTGGTACCGCTGAAGACAGCGAAGATGGGATGCACGGTGGGGCAAACCTGACGGACTCAATCATGGTCCTGAGTGTGAATCAGAAGAAGAAAGACGCGTACATGCTCAGTCTTCCGCGTGACCTTTGGGTGAAATACCAAGAGACGTGTACTGTGGGTAACCAAGGAAAGCTGAATGCTGCTTACTTCTGTGCTTCTGATGATGGTGAGAATGAGACTGAGGGCGCCGAGGCGCTCCAGAAGAAGGTTGGTGAAATTACCGGACTTGATATTCAGTACTTTGCACACCTCAACTTTACAGCCGTGACCGAGGCGGTTGACGCAGTAGGTGGTGTTGATGTGACGATTCAGAGCGAGGACCCGCGCGGAATCCTTGACCGTAACTTTGACTGGCGCTGTGGGTATAAGTGTTACCTTGTAAACTATAAAAATGGCGAAAAGGTACACCTAGACGGCGAACATGCGCTGGCACTTGCTCGTGCTCGTAACGCAGCTGGTGGATATGGCCTTCCAAATGGCAACTTTGACCGTGAGAAGAATCAACAGATGATCATTAAGGCACTTCGCGAGAAGGCTCTGAGTGCGGGAACGCTGACGAACCTTGGGAAGATTACTGGGCTTATTGACGCGCTGGGTAATAATCTGCGTACCAATGTTGAGACAAAAGAAATCCGTACGCTTATGGACTTAGCTTCAAGTATTGAATCGGACAAGATTATTTCACTGAGTCTTGTAGAGGAAGACAACATGCTTGTAACAACGGGAATGTATCTAGGGCAGAGTATTGTGCGCCCGGTTGCTGGGGTTATGGATTATAGCGAGATCCACACCTTTGTACAGTCGGAGATGTCGAGCGATCCGCACGTAAAAGAGAAGCCGCAAGTGGTGGTGTTGAACGGAAGTGGTGTCACTGGGGCTGCGCAAGACGTTGCCGATAGCCTTGAAGCAGAAGGCTTTACGGTTATCTCAACAGGCAACGCGCCTGACGGCTCCTATGCGCGCCGTGAGGTCTACACACTCCTAGGCGAGGGCAAGAAGCCAGCCAGCACGACACGCCTGCAAAGTATCTACAAGGGCGTTACATTTAAGACTTCGAAGCCACCGGTGAGTGTTGTGGGCGAAGCAGACTTTGTAGTGATTGTAGGGAAGTAAGCTATACTTTCTTGGTAATTTAAAAACCGCTCTGGTAAGGAGCGGTTTTTAAATAGAAACAGGTGGGTTAGCGGTTATCGCCACTTCCGCCAGTCACGCCACGTTCTTTGCGGCTGAGTACCTTGCTTAGGTTATTCTTCGCCACATCTTCAAGACTTGAACCAAGGAGGCTAGAGAGCGAGTTAACGTACCAAAGGACATCGCCAAGCTCTTTAAGGATTTCTGTTTTGTCCTCGTCAGTCAGTTCACCGTTTTTGTCACGGATAAGCTTCTTAAACTTTTCAGCCACTTCGCCACTTTCGCCCATTAAACCGAAGGCCTGTGAAAGAAGCGTCGCATCCATATCAGTAATGCCGTGCTCTGTGTGAAGCGTTGTGAGCGCTTGTGTGCTATATTCCTGTATATTCATACCCTTAGTATACAAGAGGTGAGGGGGCGAATCTACGCCTTCTGCGCGTGCTTTTTGCGGTAAAGGACACTGGTGTAGAAGGCGAAGCCAATAAAGAGAATACCAATGAATCCAGTGATTAGTTCGTTGACGTGGACGGTGATACTCACAAGAAGAATAGAGGCGAGCGCGCCAATTGCCCAGTGTGCGCCGTGTTCAAGGTGAACGAATTCATCTAGCGTGCCCTTCTTTACCATATAGACCGTCAGTGAACGCACCGCCATGGCGCCAATAACACCAAGGCCTAGCGCTATGATGATAGGATCTGGCGTGATGGCAAACGCGCCGATAGCACCGTCAAATGAAAGCGTTGCGTCAAGCACCTCTAGGTAGAGGAACATGAAGAAACCAGCCTTACCTGTAGCGAGTGCGAGGTTGCCCATTTTCTTTTCACTGTACTGCTGGAAGAGGTCGCCAAGACCCTTGATGAAAATGTAGAGCATAATACCGAAGATCCCGGCAATGAGCGCATTGAGCTGAATCTCCGGCTCAAGGGCTTGTGTTGCGAGCACGAGTGCGCCGAGCGCGACCAGTGGCGAGACGGTCTTAAGGCGGCCAATCTTTGCAAGTGGTTTTTCAATCTTCTGAAGCCATTTAATGTCTCTGTCTTCAAAAATGAAATCAAGGAAAAGAAGCAGGAGGAACATCCCACCAAAGGCTGCGATGAACGGATGTGCGGCTGCCAGAATGTAGCCGTAGGTGCCCGGGATGCTTGGGTCACCCTTGGCAAGTGCAAGTTGGACTGCCTCAACGGGACCCAGCTGCGCAGCGATCGCAACAATAAGAAGTGGGAAGACAAGGCGCATTCCAAAGACGGCAATAACAATACCAATAGTTAAGAATATTTTCTGCCAAAAAGCACTCATCTTGCGCAGGATACTTGCGTTCAAGACGGCGTTATCAAATGAAAGTGAAACCTCAAGGATCCCCAGGATAATACAGGTAACAAGTGCCGCCCAGCCTCCGTAGAAATAGGCAGCAATAAGTGAGGCAAGCGTGGCAAGAAGTGTCCACTTGAAAAATGAAATGAGTTGCATATGGTTTTCTGGTTAAAGGTTTTTGTAAATTTCGCTACTTGATTGCTTGAGGGGAGGGAGCCATGATTTGTTATCAAGGATGAGGAGGATTGCGCTTTCCTTGATTCGGACGCCGCGGCGCTCTACTGACTGGCCTTCAATAATGTAATACCAGTCCCTGCCGTCAAAATCGCCTCCGGTAATTTTCCCAAAGCCGCCGCCGTCTGCGTGTTCGTAGGTGACCCACTGGTTGGGTGTGTAGATTGGTTCTTGCATAGATTCCTCTTTTAGTTTTTTATCTAGATATTGTTTTTAGTATAGCAGAGTACTGATTCCTATTCGTGTATGGTACGATAAACATAATCATGAAACGAGCATTTACTATCGGCGCTGGGAGAAAGTGGTAGTGCTCAGTACCACGCGAGGGGGACTAATGATCAAAGCACCTGTAAGGCCGCCAACTTCAGAGACTGTTCTCCGTACTTTCTGTAGCGTGAGGTGCTAACCTTGATAATAATCACTAAAACTGCTATAATAAAAGGGTAATACATTAAACGACACACCTCGTCAGCGGTTACTCCTGAATTCTCAGGCGCTACGGGGGAGGTAAAAGGAGTATATATCATGGCCGTTAAGGTTGATATTAAGCAATTGCTTGAAGCTGGTCTCCACTTCGGGCACAAAACAAGCCGTTGGCACCCTAAGATGGCGCCATACATTCACAGCAAGCGTCAGGATTCACACATCATTGACCTTACAAAGACAGTTGAAGGTCTTGAAGTAGCACTTCCATTCCTTACATCTGTTGCAGCTGCTGGTAAGCCAATTCTTTTTGTGGCTACAAAGAAGCAGACAAAGGAAATCGTAAAGCAGACCGCTGAAGAGCTTGGTCAGCCATACATGGTAAACCGTTGGCTCGGTGGTACCCTTACAAACACTGGTACTGTTTCGAAGCAGATCAAGAAGCTCAAGGATCTTAACCGCAACATGGCATCAGGTGCGTTTGAGAAGAAGTACAACAAGCTTGAAGTACAGCGCTTCCAGGAAGAAATTGATGACCTTACATTCAAGTACGGTGGTATTCAGGATCTTACCGGAAACCCAGGTGCAATCATTATCACTGATATTCTTGGTGATGCAAACGCAATCAAGGAAGCAAAGACACTTGGTATTCCAGTTGTTGCGCTTGCTGATACAAACGTAGATCCAACTCCTGCTGACTACATTATTCCTGGTAACGACGACGCTATTAAGGGTGTTGCACTTATCCTTGACTACATGAAGCAGGCAATTGCTGAAGGTAAGGGTGTAAGTAAGAAGGATAAAGAAGGGGAGGCATAGAGCTTAATGGCTGTATCAATTGAAGATATCAAGAAGCTAAAAGAACTAACTGGTGTTGGTCTTGGTGACGCTAAGGGTGCACTCGTAGAGGCTGATGGTGACTTTGATAAGGCACTTGAGGCAATGCGCAAAAAGGGTCTGACAAAGGCTGAAAAGAAGGCTGATCGTGAAGCACTTGAGGGTGTGATCGATAGCTACGTGCACGGTGGCCGCATTGGTGTGCTTGTTGAAGTAAACTGTGAGACTGACTTTGTTGCTCGTACTGACGGCTTCAAGAACTTTGCTCATCAGATTGCACTACAGGTTGCATCAATGACACCTGTATACGTTTCTGAGGAAGAAATTCCAGCTGAAGAGCTTGAGCGTGTTCGTGAAGAGGCAAAGGCTTCTGACGCACTTGCTGGTAAGCCAGCTGAGATGGTTGATAAGATCGTTGACGGTCAGGTGAAGAAGCACTTCGCTGATAAGGTTCTTCTCAGCCAGAGCTACATCATGGATGACTCAAAGACTGTGGGTGAGTTCCTTAAGGAAACTATTGCACAGACTGGTGAGAACATCGTGATTCGCCGTTTCAAGCGTATTGAGCTTGGTGTAAACGACTAATCAGCTCTGTCGTATAAAAAATACCTGTCCGCTTAGGGCAGGTATTTTTATATTAATTGGGGTATAATAAGGACATGTTTGAAATAAATTCCTATGAAACCCGCTTCCAAGCGGCAATCACTCACTTTGAAGATGAACTGAAAAAGGTTCGTACTGGCCGTGCGCACCCAAGCGCCCTTGATAGTGTACGCGTTGAGGCGTATGGACAGCTCATGCCGCTTAACCAGGTGGCAAACGTTATGGCGCCAGAAGCACAGCTCCTCACGGTCACGCCGTTTGACCCTAGTACTATCCAGGCTATTAGCGCGGCTATTCGTGCAGACCAGACACTTGGCCTTAACCCGTCTGATGATGGTCGCATTGTCCGTGTGCCAATTCCACCACTTACAGAAGAGCGCCGTAAGCAAATCGTAAAGCAGACCTCTGAGAAGGTTGAAGACGCAAAGATTACACTTCGCGCCGTGCGTCAGGATGCATTTAAGGAGATTAAGCGCCTTAAGGATGCCAAGGAGCTTTCTGAAGACGAGCAGAAGCGTTCAGAAAAGGCAGTTGATGATATGATTGCCCGCTTCAATGCGCAGGTTGACGAAGTCTTTAAGCAAAAAGAAAAAGAAATCCTTACTATTTAGGCGCGCATTAATGGTAGAGAGCGAAGAGACGAGCCAATACCTAGTACCTAAGCACGTTGGGGTGATTGTTGATGGCAATCGCCGCTGGGCACGTCAGCATGATATTCCTACGTATGAGGGGCACCTTGCCGGGTATAATACTCTGAAAGAGGTGGCGGTTGAGATGTTGAACCAAGGCGTTGAGTATCTCTCTGCGTATGTATTTTCTACTGAAAACTGGAAGCGGAGTGCCGATGAGGTAAAGAAGCTGATGGGCTTGGTTCTAAAGCTCGTTTCAAGTGATCTTCCTGAATTTCATAAGCATAACGTGCGTCTTAAGGTACTTGGTTCACGCGAAGATCTTGACGAAAAGATTATTAAAGCTATTGAGAAAGCAGAGGCGGAAACAGCAGGGAATACTGGTGGCGTCTTAGCGCTCTGTTTTAACTATGGCGGGCAGCGTGAGATTGTTGAAGCTGTGCAGGCGATTGCAAGAAAAGGCGTACCGGCCGAAGAGATTACTGAAGAGCTTATTGCTGAGCATCTGTACGTACCAGAGGTGCCACCAATAGATATTGTTGTGCGCACAAGCGGTGAACAGCGTATCAGTAACTTTATGCTATGGCGCGCTGCGTACAGTGAGTTTTTATTTGTAGAGAAAAACTGGCCTGATATGGATAAAGATGACGTGGCGTATATTATTAGTGAGTACACAAAACGTCAGCGCCGATTTGGTGAATAGAAAACAGAGGGGGTGAAATGTTGTTCGTAGGGATTATTGTAGGATTGATTGTACTCGTCATTTTAGTGGCGCTTCATGAGCTTGGTCACGCACTTGCTGCGCGGCGTAATGGGGTAGTAGTGGAGGAGTTTGGCATTGGCCTGCCGCCTCGTGCTTGGAAGAAGAAACTCAAGAACGGCACACTCTTTACGCTGAACTGGCTGCCTATTGGTGGGTTCGTAAAGCTTCAGGGTGAGCATGATTCGGCGAAGAAAAAGGGTGATTACGGCGCAGCAACATTCTGGCAGAAGACGCAGATTCTCCTTGCCGGTGTAGTGGTAAACTGGCTGATTGCAGTAGTGCTCCTTACTATTCTTGCACTCATTGGCCTCCCTAAGATTATTCCGAACCAATTCTCTATAGCATCGGATACCACTATTTCTCGTACACCGGTGCAGATTCTTGGCGTTAAAGATGACTACCCGGCAGCAGAGGCGGGTATCAAAGATGGCGATGTTATTACGCAGCTGAACGGCACGCCAATCGAAACAACGGAACAGTTTATTACAGAGAGCGGGGCATTCCGCGGCTCTTCTGTTGAGGTGGTGTATGAGCGCGAAGCGGCAGAGAAGACGGCAACGGTGCATCTCCGCGACGCCAATTCTGAAATCTTTGGTGCGCAGCTTGGTCAGTCTGAAAAGATGAAATCAACGTGGTCAGCGCCACTTGTCGGTATTGCTGCAACTGGTCAATACACCTGGGCAACGCTTCAGGGGCTTGGTGGGCTCGTCGCAGATACAGTCGGTGGGCTTTTTGGCCAGCTAAGCACAAGTGAAGTAGCTCGCCAAGATGCATCGAAGCGTCTTGAGAGGGCAGGCGAGAGCGTTGCTGGCCCTGTAGGTATTCTGGCTGTTATTTTCCCGGCGGCAAGCGAAGCGGGCGTGACACAGGTGCTGTTTCTTGCAGCGATTATTTCCTTGACGCTTGCGGTGATGAATGCGCTGCCTATTCCTGCACTTGATGGTGGCCGATGGTTCGTGACGATGCTATACAAGGTGTTTCGTAAGCCACTCACCAAAGAGCGCGAAGAGTCGATTCACGGTACAGGGTTCTTGATTCTCCTTGGGCTAATTCTGGTCATTACTATAGCGGATATTTTTAAACTATTTTAACTATGGATAGCGAAATGACACCAGCAGAGAAGATCCCCCTAAAGAAGAAGCTTGGAATTGCACTTGGGCTGCCGCTATGGGTGGCGGCTGCGTTTATGGCATCACAGGTCTTTGTTGTTGGCCTTATGCTTGGGGTGGATGCACTTGGCGTGTCGCTTGAAGGTGCTAATCAGGCAGTCGTTTCGGCTGTTCTTGGTGGGGCAACCTACCTCCTATCTATAGCGCTGATTATTGGCGTGCCGTGGCTTATTTTTAAGCGAAAAACATCTCTTAAGGAACTTGGACTCCAGCGCCTCGTGCACTTTAAGGACTTTGGCTGGCTCGGGTTGGGATTTATTTCATACCTTGTCCTCACCATGGTTATTACGGCCATCTCAATGGCGCTCTTGCCGTTTATTGACTTTGAACAAGAGCAGGTGACAGGCTACGAATCAATTGCAACGTCGTTTGAGTACGTACTAGCATTTATGGGGCTCGTTATCATTGCACCGGTAGCAGAAGAGGTGATGTTCCGTGGCTACCTCTTCGGAAAACTTGAAGCGGCAAAGGTGAAGCTTTGGCTGAACGTCCTCATTGTGAGCCTTCTTTTTGCCATTGTACACTTCCAGGGAAACGTCGGTGTTGATGTCTTTGCACTCAGTATCGTGCTATGTCTCCTTCGTGTTTTCTCAAAAAGCCTATGGCCAGCTATCATGCTTCATATGCTTAAGAACGGCATTGCCTTCTACGTCCTCTTTATAGATCCCTCAATCCTTGGTACACTAGGAGGATAATGCGAGTAACAAATGTATTCACCAAGACACTAAAGCAGGCGCCTTCAGACGAGGTCGCTAAAAATGCACAACTTCTTATCCGTGCCGGTTTTATCTATAAAGAGATGGCCGGTGTCTATACGTACCTTCCGCTTGGAAAGCGTGTTCTAGAGAACATTACCCAGATTATCCGCGAAGAAATGAATGCTATTGGCGGAAATGAAATCAGCCTCACTGCACTTCAGTCTAGCGAGACTTGGAAACTATCCGGGCGTTGGAGTGACGATGTCATGGACGTGTGGTTTAAGACAAGCCTTGCAAACGGAACCGAACTTGGCCTAGCGCCAACCCACGAAGAGCCGCTAACGAAGCTTATGAAGAACTACATTCATAGCTACAAAGACCTTCCCGTCTACCCGTACCAGTTCCAGATAAAGTTCCGCAACGAATTGCGCTCAAAGAGTGGCCTTATGCGTGGACGTGAGTTCTGGATGAAGGATTTGTACAGCTTCAGCCGAAACCAGCAAGAGCATGAAGTGTTTTATGAGAAGGCGAGTGAAGCCTACCTGCGCATCTTTGACCGCCTTGGTCTTGGCGAAGGAACATACAAGACTTTTGCCAGCGGTGGAAGTTTTGCCAAGTTCAGCCATGAATTCCAGACAGTGAGCCCGGTAGGCGAGGATACAATCTACATCCATAAGGAAAAAGGCATCGCCATTAACGAAGAGGTCTATACAGACGAAGTGCTGGCGGATCTAGGGATTAAGAAGGATGAGCTTGAAGAGGCGAAGGCAGTTGAGGTGGGGAATATCTTTACACTCGGCGAACGCTTCAGTGAACCGCTTGGTTTGACATTTGCAGATGAGGGCGGCGCCAAGAAGCCAGTATTCATGGGAAGCTACGGGATTGGCCCAAGCCGTCTCATGGGGCTTATTGCTGAACATTTCGCGGATGAAAAGGGACTTGTCTGGCCAGAGAATGTCGCACCATACCAGGTATATCTGGTGAGTATCGGCGACGTAGAGGATCAGGCAACTGAGCTCTATGAGAAGCTCACGGCCGCTGGAGTGTCAGTACTCTATGACGACCGCAAGGAACGTCCAGGTGCAAAGTTCGCTGACGCAGAATTGATTGGCCTCCCGCACCGTGTTACAATCAGCGAGCGCTTGATTGCAGAGGGTGTAGTAGAGTATACTAGCCGACAGGCAAGTGAGGAAACAGCAAAATTGACAGCTGATGAGCTGCTTGCTAAAATAGCTTAAATAGAGTTTTATACATATCGCCACACGCTACATATAGCGTTTGGCGATACTTGTGAGGAAGATTATACATGATTCAAAAAGCATACCAAATTACCGCTGAAGGAAAGGCGGAACTAGAAAAAGAACTAGAAGAGTTGAAGTCTCGCCGCGGTGAGGTGGCTGATAAGATCTCTGAGGCACGTGACTTCGGTGACCTGAGCGAAAATGCTGAATACGACTCAGCACGCGAAGAACAGGGGCTTCTTGAGACACGAATTGCGGAAATTGAAGATATCATCATGAATGCAGATATCATCAAGTCAAGCGGCAAGGGCGCTATCGGCCTTGGAAGTACCGTTGAACTAAAGAGTGGCGCGAAGAAGTTTACCTACACCGTTGTTGGTCCGGTTGAGGCAAACCCACTTGAAGGTAAGGTGAGTAACGAATCACCAATCGGTATGGCACTCTACGGTAAGAAGGTAGGTGACAAGGCTACTATCTCTACGCCAAAGGGTGATACTACCTACGAAGTTGTATCTATTAAGTAGTACGGTGCTTTCTGAAAAACACCTCGTCATGCGGCGAGGTGTTTTTTATGTACGTAAGGACTTTACTTGTATTTGTAAGGGATATGCGTGGCTATTCACCTCTGGTAGTGAGTAGTACATCATGGTATACTATGGGTAATATATGGCAACACTACAAGATTTTCGCAACGAACGCCTGCGTAAGCTCGCAGACCTAAAAGAACTCGGTTTTAACCCATACCCGGCAGAAAGCTACCGGACACATGAGACTGCAACTGTAAAAAATCAATTTGATGAGCTTGAAGGCCAGACGGTGACCGTTGCTGGGCGGGTCATGGGAATTCGTAAGTTTGGAAAACTCGCTTTCATAGTAGTGCGTGACCAGTCTGGTGAAATTCAGCTCTTCTTGCAGCGTGGCACGGTAGGTGAGCGCCAGGCGGAAAAAAGCATCCTTGGGATGGAGGATCTTCCGCTTCTTGATACCGGTGATTTTATTGAGGCAACCGGCCCCGTTATCCGTACGAAGACTGGTGAGGTTTCCGTAGGCGTAGAATCGTTCCGTCTTCTGACGAAAGCACTTCGCCCAATGCCGAGCGCCGTAGACGGCTTCACGAACAAAGAAGAGCGCATGCGCCGCCGCTACGTAGATATGAATGTGAACCTTGATGTGCGCGACCGTTTCGTGCGCCGCTCTAAGTTCTGGCAGGCAACCCGTGACTACCTAAATAGTAACGGCTTCGTGGAGGTAAATATTCCGGTACTCGAACATACTACCGGTGGGGCGGACGCTACGCCTTTTGCAACACATATGGATGCGCTGGGGCAAGATTTCTTCCTGCGTATTAGTCACGAACTCCCGCTGAAGCGTCTTATCGGTGCGGGCTTTGAAAAGGTCTATGACATTGGACCGCGCTTCCGAAATGAAAATTATTCAGACGAGCACCTTCCTGAGCACGTTGCAATGGAATGGTACTGGGCATACGCAAACTGGCAAGATGGCATGAAGTTTATGGAAGGGATGTATAAAGACGTCCTCCAGAAGACATTCGGTACGCTGCAGTTTAACGTCCGCGGCTTCGATGTTGACATGGGCGGTGAGTGGCAGGTCTGGGACTACGCAACGGTTATTAAAGAACGCTATGGCATTGACGTCTTTGCGTCATCGCTTGATGAGGTGAAGCAAGCGCTCAAGGATAATAACCTTGAGGTAGAGCAGACAGAAAACCGTGCACGCGGGATTGATAAGCTTTGGAAGAATATCCGTAAGGATGTTGCCGGCCCGGTATGGCTTGTGAATACACCAACATTTATTAGCCCGCTTTCAAAGAGTAGCCCTGAAACTCCTGAGGTTGTGCAGCGTTTCCAGCCAGTGATTGCTGGATCTGAGCTCGGCAACGGCTTCTCTGAACTGAATGACCCTGTAGACCAGCTTGACCGCTTTGTTGAGCAGCAGGGGATGCGTGACGCTGGTGATGACGAAGCAATGATGCTTGATATTGATTACGTTGAGATGCTTGAATACGGCATGCCACCTGCATGTGGTTGGGGTTGGAGCGAGCGAGTCTTTTGGATTTTTGAAGGTGTCACTGCGCGTGAAGGCGTGCCATTCCCGCAGCTTCGCCATGAATATGACGAGACAACAAAAGCAATCTACTCACAGGTCGATTTTAGCGAGCCTGACACAGTAGAAAAAGACACAGAGTAGCCACATTTCGTCACCCTCTTCGTGCTATGATAGATGCATGAAGAGGGTGATGTTTTTTATTGCAGGACTTATAGTAACGCTTGGAGGGGTGCTTCTTGCATCACCGCCAGATACTCAGGCGATATCTGTAAACGCTTTTACTATCACCTCGTTTGACGCAGAGTATGAGCTAAAGAAAGACGCTCAGCAACGCTCCGTGTTGGTAACTAAGGAAACAATCACTGCTAATTTTCCGTACAGAAATGTAAATAGGGGTATTGAACGGGCGATCCCGCACGAATATAAGGGTCATCCTACGAGCCTTTCTGTTGCTTCTGTGCAAGATGAGTCAGGGATGAGCTTGCAGTACAGTACTCGCAAGGATGGCGATGCAACGGTGCTTCGTATTGGCAACCCTGACAGGTATGTGCACGGCGTACAGACCTACGTCATCACATATACCCAGCGTGACGTCACACACTACTTTGAGAATACCCAGCGCACCGAGTGGTACTGGGATACAAACGGAACGCAGTGGCGAGTTCCAATTCAGGCACTGAGCGTGAAGGTAACGCTTGATGAGTCTATCCGAGATGAAATTCAGGGTGCGCCAATGTGTTACCAGGGGGCGTCCGGGTCTACGGATGTGTGTACGCTCAATGAAGTAGACGGTGTGTATTATGGCACTGCGCAAAACTTTACGCCCGGAGACAATATGACACTCGCATTTGGTTTTAATCAGGATGTATTTACTGCGTATACACCAAGTTTTCTTGACGTCTTTTTAAAGTGGTGGCGCATTGTATTCTTTATAACGATACCACTTGGAGTGCTGGGTCTTACACTCTTGAGCATTGCGTACTCAAGAAAGCGGAATCGCTCTAAGGAGCTAAAGCCGATTCCTGTTGAGTATATTCCACCACGAGGTGTGAGCGTGCTAACGTCTGGGCAAATCGTCCTGCCGTCTGGCTCTGTTTTTGCTGCGCAGCTCATTGATTTTGCGGTACGAAGGTATATTGCGGTGATTGAAACAAAGCCAAAGAGTGGATGGCGCCCCGCTGAATATGACATTGAGATTGTACGCGACCCTTCAGAGCTCCTTGCGGAGGAGCTGGAGATACTCAGTGACATGTTTGGCCGTATACCCGTAGTAGGTGAACGACTCTCTCTAAAGGCGCTCCGTTCTGATTATGGGTACGCCTCTAGGACAATTGATAACGATGCAAAGCTTACAAAGCTCATTCATGGCGAATACGCACTTCGTGAGCAGAAAACACCCGCTGCTTTAAAGAAATATTTCAGAAAATGGGCGGGTGCCTTTCTGGTGCTGATGTTCGTGACGTTTTCGCCGGTGTTCGCTATTCTAGCGCTGATCGCCTTTAGTCTTAGTTTTACAAATAAGCCACTGACGGATAGGGGGTTGGCGCTGCGACGATACCTATTTGGCCTGAGTCGCTACATCAAGGCGGCAGAAAAGGATCGCCTAAAGATGCTTCAAGGTCCTGATACTGCGGATAAGGTAGGGGAGCGGGTGGATACTTCTAACCCTGGCCAGATAGTGAAGCTCTATGAGCGTGTCTTGCCGTATGCGATTCTATTTGGACACGAGCTCGAGTGGACAAAGCGACTGGCAGACTTCTATGTAGAAGCTCACGAGTCACCTGGCTGGTATAGCGGCACGAATATGACAGCCTTCAATGCGGCAACGTTTGTAGCGGCGATACATAGCTTCTCGTATGCAGCGTCTTCATCTGGTGGATCTTCGAGTTCATCATCTTCGGGTGGTTCGGGTGGCGGTGGCTCCTCTGGTGGCGGCGGCGGTGGAGGTGGTGGCGGGGGCTGGTAGCCCCCTCGTTACTATATAAAGTATAAAAAAGGTCTTGCGTTGCAGGGTCTTTTTTACTATACTAAATATAGTAAACAATTAAGGAGAAATAATGACAAAGATTGCTGTTCTTGTAGGAAGCCTCAGTAAAGCTTCGATTAATAAAAACCTTGCAAATAGGCTTGCCGCACTTGCACCAGAGGGCGTAGAGTTTGCATTTGCAGATCTTGACCTGCCACTATTTAACTATGATCTTGAGGGCGACTTCCCAGTGAAGGCACAGGAGCTCAAGGATCTTATTGAGTCCGCTGACGGAGTTCTCTTCGTAACACCAGAGTACAACCGTAGCTTCAGTGGTGTTCTAAAGAACGCAATCGACTGGGCGTCACGTCCATGGGGTTCAAACTCATTTGACGGGAAGCCAGCAGGAATTGTCGGCGCATCACCATCTCCACTTGGTACAACGCAGGCGCAGCAGCAGCTTCGTAACGTTGTTGTCTACCTTGGCATGAAGCTTCTTGGTCAGCCAGAGCTCTACGTTGATGCAACCCGTGCATTTAACGAGGACGGTTCTGTTGCAGAAGGTGCGCAGGGTCTTTTCCAGGGCTACGTTGACACGCTTTTGGCGCACGTTCAAAAAGGCTAATTGACAGCCTGATATCACCACTAAAAGACACCCGTAGGGGTGTCTTTTTCTTTCTTAACTGCAGAAGACGTGCTTATGGTTGAACAAAAAAGTGCTACAATAAGAGTAGATATGATTGAGGTGAAGAATGTAACAAAGACGTACGGAAAAAAGCAAAATGCTTTTCGTGCGCTTAATGATGTAAGTTTTACAATACCAGATGGCGCTAGTGTGGCGATCTTGGGTAAGTCGGGGAGCGGCAAGTCTACACTCATGCATGCCATGAGCGGCCTTGATCGGCCAGAGGCTGGGCAGGTTCTGGTTGACGGTGTAGATATTCTCAAGCTCCGCAGCAAAGCGGTTGACCGCTTTAGGGTTGATAGGATTGGATTTATCTTCCAGAGTTTCTTCGTACAAGGGAATGAAAGCGTTTATGACAACGTCAGCCTTCCCCTTGAGATTGCACGCATGTCACGCACAAAGCGCAAAGCGCGTGTAAAGGCGGCGCTTGAGGCGGTAGACCTTGTAGATAAGATTAAGAATAAGGCGAAGAATCTTTCTGGTGGTCAGAAGCAGCGCCTTGCTGTGGCACGTGCGATTGCAAATGAACCACGTATTATCTTTGCCGATGAGCCAACCGGTAACCTTGATAGCGTGACGGGTGAGAAGGTTGAGCGCATGCTCTTTGGCTACAATAAGGAACAGGGTGTGACGCTTATCATTGTGACGCATGACCCAGAACTCGCGGCTAAATGCGATATGCAGATTGATATTAAAGACGGGACGATTGAAAATATCCGCGGTGAAAAAACCGCAAACCTAGAGCAGAGTGAGGGGGCGAAATAATGAGAGTTTCAGATACAATTCGCCGAGCTGGCCGTAGCCTTCGTCAGGCAAAAGCACGTACGCTTCTGACAAGCCTCGCTATTGGTGTTGGTGCATTTACTATCACGCTTGCACTTGCTGCGGGTGAGGGCGGCCGTCAGTATGCTACAGATATTGTCAGCAGTAATACGGATGTGCGCGAACTGTACGTTCAGCCAGCGGTGGACGAGAGTAGTTTTGACCCAACAAAACCACAGGAATATACAGAAGGTCCAGCGGTCAGTTTTGGAGGCGGATTCTCTCAGAAGATGCTCTCACAAAAGGATATTGATGTACTAAAAGAACTTGATCACGTTGACCGTGTTACGCCTATTTATAACGCGTCAGCAAAGTATGTGACGCGTGAGGGTGAGAAGAAGTACCAGGCAAGCATTGAGCCGTATAATAGCGCTATTAAGGCGGATGTTGTAGCAGGTGACGTTGCAGACCTGAAGAATGACAGCGTGATACTCCCAAGTGCATTCGCTGAGGCGCTTGGCTTCTCGGATGCATCGAAGGCGATTGGTCAGAATATTGATGTCGTTATGGCAAATACCGTTACTGGTGCAGAGCAGGCCTACACACAGCGAGTTGTTGCGGTGGTGAAAAGCTCAGCGCTTTCTATAAGTGGCGGCGGTACAGGGCTTCTTGTAAGCCGCGATACCGTTGCAGCAATGTACGGCTTTGCGCAGCAGGGGACACCCCTTGAGGATGCATTCCTTGGTGCTACCGTTATGGTAGATAAAGAAGAAAACGCTGAACCACTCAAAGAGGCAATCAGCAAGGCCGGGTACAATGCACAAACTGCAGAAGACCTCATGGGCTTCCTCTTCCAGTTCATTAACGTTCTTATGGGAATCTTAATTGGTTTTGGTGCACTTGCGGTGCTAACGTCAGTCTTTGGGATTATTAACACCCAGTACATTTCAGTGCTTGAGCGCACGCAGCAGATTGGCCTTATGAAGGCACTTGGTATGCGTCAGCGCGATGTGGGCCGCCTGTTTAGGCTTGAGGCGGCATGGATTGGCTTCCTTGGTGGTGCACTTGGTACGGGGCTTGCGTTCCTGACGGGAACCGCTGCAAACCCACTGATCTCTGATGCACTTTCTCTTGGTGATTCGTACCTACTTATCTTCCAGCCACTCATGTTTGTGGGGATTGTTGGTGGGCTTATGCTTGTGGCGGTGGTGTCTGGAATCTTCCCAGCCCGAAAAGCCTCAAAGCTTGATCCAATTGAAGCGCTTCGTACAGAGTAGCTCTGTGGTACAATAGGGTCAGTATGTTAGACCTAAAATTCATCCGCGAAAACGCCCAGCAAGTACAAACTAACGCCGAAAATAAAGGCTACAGCGTGAGTATTTCTGAGTTGATTTCGCGTGATGATGAGCGCCGTAAGGTCATGAAAGTTGTTGACGATCTTCGTGAACGCCGTAACCAGAACGCGGGCAAGATGAAGGGTGGCGGACGCCCAGATCAGGCACTTATTGACGAGGGTCGCCAGATTAAAGAGGAACTTGCGCAGCATGAGCAGACACTGAGCACCCTAGAGGTAGAGGTGTTGGCGCTGCAAAAAGCAGTTCCAAACATGGCGCTTGAAGACGTACCCTTTGGCAAGACCGAAGATGAGAACGTTGTATCCAAGGTAGTGGGTGAGCCAACGCAGTTTGCATTTACTCCACGTAATCACTACCAGATTGCTGAACAGCGCGACTGGATTGATAAAGAGCGCGCCGCAAAGGTGGCGGGGAGTCGCTTTGCCTACCTAAAGGGAGGGTTGGTGCAGCTTCAGTTTGCCATTGTGCAGTTTGTCCTTGATGCACTTTCAGATGAAGAAAAGGTAAAAGAAATTGCCACTGGTGCGGGCCTTGAGGATGTTTCATTTAAGCCATTTACCCCAGTGCTTCCGCCGTTCATGATTCGCACAGACCTATATGACGCAATGGATCGCCTTGAGCCACGCGATGACCGCTACAAGCTTGAGGGTGACGACCTTTGGCTCCAGGGAAGCGCAGAGCACGTCATGGGGAGCATGCACGCCAACGAGATTATTGACGAAGCTGAACTTCCGATCCGCTACGTTGGTTACGCCACCAGCTTCCGCCGTGAAGCCGGCACCTACGGCAAAGACATGGAAGGTATTCTTCGTATGCACCAGTTTGATAAGCTTGAGCTCGAGTCATTCACTACCGGCGAGTCTGGTCTTAATGAGCACCATCTCTTCGTCGCTATCCAAGAGTATCTTTTGAATGCGCTCCAGATTCCGTACCAGGTGATTCAAAAGTGCACCGCTGATATTGGTAAGCCAAATGCACGCGGCATTGATATGGAGGCATGGCTTCCGGGGCAAGATAAGTACCGTGAAACCCACACCGCAGACTATATGACTGATTACCAGACACGCCGCCTCCAAACCCGTGTTCGCCGTGCAGACGGTACTCTGGAGCTTGCGCATACCAATGACGCAACAGCTTTTGCCCTTGGCCGCATCATGATTGCGATTATTGAAAATGGTCAGCAAGAAGACGGCACCATTACCGTTCCTGAAGCGCTTCGCTCATACCTTGGCGGCAAAGAAGTGCTATAATAGTGGTATAGCAATCTACAACTAGGAGGGCTCCATGATTACATCAATTGACATTACTGGTATCAAGTATTCGGTCACCGAAAAGACGAAAAAGTACGTACTTGATAAGATTGGAAAACTTGATAAATATGTCCCGCTTCATGCACGAAAAACTCTCAGTGCAGATGTGAAGCTCCGCGAGGTCAACAAAGACCACGGAAATAAGTACGAAGTAGAAGTGATTCTTCAGGTTCCTGGCCGCGTTATAACCGCCCACGACACCACCATGAATATGATGGCGGCGGTTGATATTGTTGAGGCAAAACTCATTGGACAGCTACGAAGGTATAAGACTGAAGTTCAAAAGCGTAAGCTTGCCGAGGCTTCGTAGCAGTTAAGCGCCTCTAAGTTCTTGCACTCCCACCCCTATAGTCGTATACTATAAAGTAAGTAGTATACCGAATTATTTCCTGAAAGGCGGGGTAGAGAAACATAATGGCAGTTTCACGGCAAAAAGCGCTCACTAAAGTTTTTGGTGATCCGCAGAAAAAAATTCTAAAGCGACTCGAGAAAAAAGTCGCAGATGTGAATGCACTTTCTGATAAGTACAAGAAGATGACAAAGGTCGAGCTTCGTAAGCAGACCGAAGTTCTAAAGAAGCGCCTTGACAAGAAGGGTGTCACTCTTGATACGATTCTTCCTGATGCGTTTGCGGTTGTCCGTGAGGTAGCTGACCGTGTGCTTGGTATGCGTCACTTTGACGTACAGCTTATTGGCGGTATGGCACTTCATGAAGGCAACGTTGCTGAGATGAAGACCGGTGAGGGAAAGACGCTTGTTGCAACCGCACCGGTATATCTGAATGCCCTTGAAGGTAAGGGCGTGCATGTAGTAACAGTAAACGATTACCTTGCACAGCGTGACGCCGGCTGGATGAGTGAAGTCTACACCTTCCTTGGCCTCAGCGTTGGTGTGATTGTGAATGAAGCTTCATTTATCTTTGATCCAAAGTACGAAAATGAAAGCATGACCGACCCGCGCATGAAGAAGCTTCGCCCGGCTACTCGCAAGGAAGCGTATGCGGCGGACATTACTTACGGTACGAACAACGAATTCGGTTTCGATTACCTCCGTGACAACATGGTGAACGAGGTTGAGCTCCTTCGCCAGCGTGATCTTCACTTTGCGATTGTGGACGAGGTAGACTCTATCCTTATTGACGAAGCGCGTACACCGCTTATTATTAGTGCGCCTGCTAGTGAAAACCCAGAAAGTTACGAGCAGTTCGCTCGTGTTGCCTCAAAGCTGTCTGACAGTGACTACGTTGTTGATGAAAAGCGCAAGATGGTCGCCCTTACAGAAGATGGTGTAGAGCGTGTACAGAAAATGCTTGGCGTAAAGAACCTTTACAGCCCTGAGTATGTTCGCTCTGTCTACCACCTTGATCAGGCACTTCGTGCGCAAACACTTTTCAAGCGTGATAAGGACTACGTTGTGACAAATGACGGTGAAGTTGTGATTGTTGACGAATTTACAGGACGCCTTATGCAAGGTCGCCGTTATAATGAAGGTCTCCACCAGGCAATCGAAGCAAAAGAAAACGTTGATATCCTCCAAGAGAGCATGACACTTGCAACTGTTTCATTCCAGAACTTCTTCCGTCTCTACAAGAAGCTCTCGGGTATGACCGGTACGGCATTTACAGAGGCAGAAGAGTTCCAGCAGATCTACAAGTTGGACGTTATTCAGATTCCACCAAACCGCCCAATTGCCCGTGAAGACCGCGAAGATCTCATCTTCCGCACAGAAAAGGCGAAGCTTAAGGCAATTGCTGACGTTATTAAAGAGCATCATGAGGCGGGGCGCCCTGTACTTGTGGGTTCAGCGTCTATTGCGAAGAATGAACTCATTGCGCGTCACCTAGAAAAGGAAAAGATTCCGTACGAAATTCTTAACGCTAAGAATAACGAACGTGAAGCTGCCATTATTGAGAAGGCCGGTGAAAAGGGCGCAGTGACACTCGCGACCAATATTGCTGGTCGTGGTACTGACATTAAGCTCGCAGATGGCGTAAAGGAACTTGGTGGCCTTGTGGTGATTGGGTCTGAGCGTCATGAGTCGCGCCGTATTGACAACCAGCTTCGTGGACGTGGTGGGCGTCAGGGTGACCCTGGTATCACACAGTTCTACGTTTCTACAGAAGATGACCTTATGCGTATCTTCCAGGGTGAGCGTATTGCATCACTGATGAGCCGTATTGGGGTTGACGATGAGACACCTATTCAGCACAAGATGGCATCAAAGACACTTGAAGCAGCGCAGAAGCGTGTTGAAGGATACAACTTTGACAACCGTAAGAATGTCGTTCAGTACGACAACGTGATTAACCGTCACCGCCGCGTGGTCTATACAATCCGCCGCAAGATTCTTGAAGGGCAAGATATCCGTAGGGAAATTGAACGCCTTATTGAAGAAAAGGTCCGTGAGCTCACTGTTGTTCCTGCTAAGAATAACAAGAACTTCGAAGTTGAGTTTACTGAAATGTTCCCACTGAGCGAAAAGAAGATCAAGGCGATCGGTGCTGAGAAGCGCGATAAGGTTCGCTACGACCTTGCGATGAAGGAAGTGAAGAAGCTCTACCAGGCAAAGGAAGATGAAGTTGAAGTTGACGTGATGCGTAAGGTTGAACGTGAAGTGTACCTTCAGGTCCTTGATACGCTTTGGATGCAACACCTTGAGAATATGCAACACCTCCGTGAAGGTATCCACTGGCGCAGTATTGGTCAGCGCGATCCACTCGTAGAATACCGTGCTGAGTCACAGAAGATTTTTGCAAGCCTTCAGGCAACACTTCGTGAAGAAGTAATCCGCGCAATTATGCACGTGACAACACGTGACGCTATTGCTCGCGCTGCTGAAGACCACGAGACTGAGCTTACTCGTCTTGCGGAAAGTGCCGTTGAAAAGGGCGTGAACGAAATTACTTCTGGTGAAGCGTCACGTGATGATGATTTCAAGACAAATAAGGCCGATCCAAACGAAGTTCGCCGAAAGAAAAACGCGCAGCGTAAGAAAAAGAAAACACAGCGCCAGAATAAGAAATCTGGCCGACGGTAGACCTCGATGAAGCATACAGTTGAAGAGGTGCGGCTGAAAAATGGTGCACGGGGGCTGTTAATTCATGTCCCTGGTGCTACCGTTATGAGTATGCAGTTCCACTTTAGGGCTGGGAATCGCTATGCAAAAAGCAACGATATCGAGCAGGTGGCGCACATCATGGAGCATATGGCGTTTGGTGCCAATGCAAAGTACCGCAGTGAAAAGGCATTTGAAGCTGAATTCACGAAGAACGGGGCATATCATAATGCGTATACCTCTGATTTTGCCATGGTGTATGAATCCGACTGTGCTGATTTTGAATGGGATAGAATTCTAGAGCTCCAACGGCTCAGTATTTGCCAGCCACGCTTCAATGAAAAAGAGCTTGAGGCAGAGAAGGGGAATGTCCGCAGTGAGCTGACAAACTACCTTAATGACCATCACCGCCTTCTTTGGCCACGTGTGCAGCAGCTTCTTGGTGAGGATGTCCTGACATTCCGTCAGAGTATCGCAACTATTAATAATGTGACACTTTCAGATATCCGTGAGCACCACAAGCGTACGCACACCACAAAGAACATGCGCTTTGTGATTGCCGGTAAACTCCGTGGGCGAAAGGCTGAAATTATTCGTCAGCTTGAGGCCTTTGATATTCCGGAAGGTGAGCGCCTCGCAATTCCACGCGATGAACTCCACAGTGCGCCGCCAGCAGTGATTCGCCGTAAAGACGCTTCAAATATTACCTTTGGCTTAACGTTTACGCTGCCTCGTCAGCTTGAAGACGCGGAGGTAGATGCGATGAGCGCACTTGGCCACATTCTTACTGGGACGGCAACGTCACGTATTTATGGTAAGGCACGCTCCAAGGGTCTTGCGTACTACGTTGGCTCATATAGCGGCGCAAGTTACTATGACAGCGCCTGGGATATTTCAGGGCAGGTAAACCACGAAACGGCACCGCAACTCTTTGATATCATTGCGCGTGAACTTAAGGTAGTATTGGACGGAAAGTTAACAGATGCTGAAATTGAAGCGGCGAAGTCCTTTGGGCTTGGTCGTCACCAAATGGGCGCGCAAACTGTTTCGCAGATTAGTAATTTCTACACACACCGGTATTTTGCGGATGACACCATTAAGGATTACGATAAAATCCCAGACATGCTTCGCCGCGTAACGCGTGAGCGGATTCGTGACGTTGCCTGTGAGTTTATTCAGGCAAACACCTGGGCACTTGCGGCAGTGAGTAGCGGTGACCGTGATGAGCTCATTCAGCTGAGCGAGAAAATTACAGCACTCCTTCCTCAGGAAAGTACGGCGGCCTAAGTAATGCCCCTGCAGCATACAGTTGAGGAGATTGTCCTGAAGAGTGGCGCCAAAGGACTCCTCATTGCGACCCCAGGCTCAACATCAGTCCGCTATAGTATTCAGTTTCGCGCTGGTAATGAGTATGTTGCAGATGAAAAGATAAGCCAGACTGCACACATTATGGAGCACATGGCTTTTGGCCAAAACGCTGAGTTTGATTCAATGGAAGAGTTTAGCCGCGATTTCTCTAAAAACGGCGCCTTCCACAATGCTTTTACATCGAGTGTTGATATGATCTATACCGCGAGTGCGGCGCTAATGGAATGGGAGCGCATCTTACGCTTGCAACTCCTTGCAATTACGAAGCCAGTTTTTACAGAGGCCTCATTAAAGGCAGAGAAGGGGAATGTGCGCGAAGAGATTGTTGGCTATGCAAACAATCACGGGCGACTCCTCTGGCAGGAGATGGCGAATCGCGCAGGGATTCATCGCTGGCTTGATACGCGCGAGCTTGAGACGATAGACGCCGTGACGCTTGATGACATCATTAACCACCATAAAAAGACACACACTGCTGAGAATATGCGGTTTGTTATTGTAGGTGATTTGGGTAATGAGCGCGAGAAAATCACCGCCCTCCTAGAGGGGGCTTTTACTGAGCGTGGCGTACGGTTGCCTCTTCCTGCTGATGTGGCGAAGGGCGAGATGCTTGTGCCGATCGTCCGCAAGGACCTTCCGAGCGTAACGTTTAGCATTATCTTCTTCCTTAACCGCACACTGACACGTGAAGAACTTCGGGCGGCCAATGTTTTAACGCATATCATTACGGATACTTTCCATTCGCGCATTTGGGGTGAGGCTCGCACGCGTGGTATTTGCTACGGAATGGGTTCATGGGTAAGTTCTGAGCCAACGCAGCTTACCGAGTTTGGCCTTGGTGGCCAGGTGAGCCGGGAAAATACTGCGGAGCTCTTCTCGCTTATTGCAGAGAAGCTTGTAGAAATTGGACGCGAGGGCATTACTGAGGCGGAACTTGCCGCGGCGAAGGAATATCGTATGGGCGGAATGCAGATGGGCACCGAGACTACTGGCTCGCTTGCAAACTGGTACGCCACACTTTACTATGACCTTGGTGTTATTGATCATGTCAGTACGATGCCAGACATTATTCAAGGAACTACTGTTGAGCATATTACAACACTAGCTAGCGAACTTCTCAGGAGTGACGCATGGTCATTTGGTGCTATCGGTGATATAAATAAGCCAGAATTACAGCAGCACTATGATGCATTTAAGCAAACAATACACACGCTTCGGGGGTAAGTATGAATATCGCAATTGCAGGCTACGGAGTAGAAGGTAAGACGAGCTACGAGTACTGGGCTTCACAGACGGACGTGGAGGGCGGAGCGCCACTTCACCACGTGACAATCGTGAACGAGACACCAGTGGACGATGCGCCAGCCGATGCTGCGGTTATCACAGGTGACGGTGCCTTCTCTAGGTTAAATGGATTTGATATGGTGGTGCGCACAGCCGGCCTTGCGCCGCACAAAATCACCACTGACGGCACAGTGTGGTCAGCGACGAACGAGTTTTTCAAGCAGTGTCCAGCTAAGATTATTGGTGTGACGGGCACGAAAGGAAAGGGAACAACGAGTAGTATCATTGCCGCAATGCTTGAGCAGACCGGTAAAAAGGTACACCTCTTGGGCAATATTGGTATCCCAGCCCTCAGCCTCCTTCCTGCTATTCAGCCGGAAGACTACGTTGTCTTTGAGCTTTCAAGCTACCAGTTGTGGGATATCCAGCGCTCGCCTCAGATTGCCGTCGTACTTCTTATTGAGCCAGATCACCTAAACGTCCACACGGGTATGGATGATTACGTACAGGCAAAGGCGCACATTGCTCAGTTCCAATCAGAAGATGATAGTGTTATTTACCACCCAACAAACAGCTATTCTGCCGGTATTGCCGCAGAGAGCCCTGGGCGAAAGGTGAAATATAACACGCCAGAGCAGGGGAGTGTGCATGTTGAGGACGGTCAGTTTGTATTAGATGGCGAAGAGATTTGCCCGGTTGATGCACTACAGCTGATTGGCCAGCATAATGTTGAGAATGCCTGCGCAGCTATTACTGCAGTAAAGCAGCTTCCTATTACAAATGAGCAGATTGCAGCGGGTCTTCAGAACTTCTCTGGACTCCCGCACCGTCTAGAGTTTGTTCGTGAGCTTGATGGCGTAGAGTACTATAATGATAGCTTCTCATCAGCACCTTCTGCTACAGTTGCTGCGGTAAGATCTTTCACAAAGCCTGAAATCCTCATCCTTGGGGGTATTGATAAGGGCGCAGACTTTACTGAACTCGCCACAGCACTCCAAGGCGCAAATAATATAAAAGAAATCTTCATTATTGGCGAGATCCGCAATAAGCTTGCAGGTGTACTCCGCGATAATGGCGTACAGGCCAATATGACGCTACTAGACACCCGGACGATGCCAGAGATTGTTGCCACTGCAAAGAGCGCTGCGACTAGTGGTGATGTGATTATTCTCAGCCCAGGCTGCGCGAGTTTTGACATGTTCCGTGATTTTTACGACCGCGGTGATCAGTTTAGGGAAGTAGTACAGGGGCTCTAGTGGCATTTATCTTTGATACGTATACATTTAATCCGGCAACTGGCGAAGCTGCATTCAACTATTCTCTTGAAGGCGGACTTACTTTTACGGAGAAGATACGCTTCGCAGTGGACGTGGATTATAATCAACAGGTCCTTGAGCGTGCTCTGTTCCTTGCGTTCATCCTTATTGGCACCTCGTACTATAAAACGCAGCCAACGCCGGAGGTGCGCTTTCCAAACCACACCATAGACGGATGGCAGGCGGAGTTCTTAAACGTAGTCTACCAAGAGGGCTTGAGCCAGTTTGCATTTGAAAATAATCTTACGCGCACAGACCTTGCACACTTCACGGCGAACGGCGAGGCTCAGTCAGCGCTTACTTATGAAGGGGATGGTATACTCCAGCTCCAGAGCGGCGGCAAGGATTCACTTTTGACGTGGACACTCCTTGAGCAGAGTAACCCGTCCATGACACCGCTCTATGTCAGTAGCAGCGATACATACCCAGCTATTATCGATACACTGAGCGACTCGCCAGTCATTCTCCGCCGCACCATCGACCGTGAGGCGCTTATTGCAGCTAAAAAGCAGGGTGGGCTCAACGGCCACGTCCCAGTGACGTTTATTGTACTGGCAATCAGCCTTGTGCAGGCGGTGTTGAGTGGCAAGGATACGGTGGTTGCGTCTATTGGGCATGAGGGTGAAGAGCCACATGCGTGGATTGATGACCTTCCAGTAAATCACCAGTGGTCAAAAACATGGGGTGCCGAGCAGCGATTCGCGCAGTATGTGGAGCGCTACGTTTCACCTGATATCACCGTTGGCTCGCCACTTCGTGCGTATAGTGAGCTGAAGATTGCAGAACTTTTTGTGCAAAAGGCATGGAGCCGATTTGGACACGCGTTTAGTTCATGTAATGTGGCGAATTACGAGCAAGGCGCGCAAAATACCGTGCTTCGCTGGTGCGGGAGTTGCCCGAAGTGCGCGAATTCGTATCTGCTTTTTGCCGCATTTGTTGAGCAACAGGAACTTGATGCGCTCTTTGGTGGAGTAAGTCTTCTTGCAAAACCAGAGTTACAGGAGATCTTCAAAGGACTCCTTGGTATTGATGGCGTCATGAAGCCATTTGAATGTATTGGCGAGGTTGACGAGCTGCGACTTGCGTACCAGCGTGCGCAGGAGCGTGGCTATCCGGCTCTTTCTTTTGATGTACCGGCGTCTTCGTTTGATATTGATACGCGCTACCCAATGCAGCCCAAGCTGATGGTACAATAAGTATATATGCAACCACTCCAGAAACGCCTCACCGACCTTCAGCCGCAGATTACCGCAGCCTACGCAAAACTTTCCATAGACGAAAAACAGGAGAAGATCCACGCCTTTGAGGAGCAACTTGCAACCTCTGAAATTTGGCATAATCCACAGTATGCGCAGGACTTGAGTCGTCAGCTTGCAGCGCTCCGTAAGACAGTTGACCCGTGGGTAACACTGAACGCGCAGGTGACTGACCTTATTGAACTTATGGAGCTTGGTGATGATGAGCTTATTGCTGAGTTTGACGGGCAGATTACTGCGCTTGAAGGGGAGTACGAGCTTCTTCGAAAAGACCTCTTGTTTGACGGTGAATTTGATGACCATGACGTTATTCTTCGTCTCAGCGCTGGAGCTGGTGGTACCGATGCGCAGGATTGGACGGAAATGCTGGAGCGCATGTATCTTCGCTGGGCAGAGAAGTCTGATATGACTACGGTAAACATCGAACGCTCAAGTGGTGATGAAGCGGGGCTTAAGTCTGTAGTAATTGAGGTGAGCGGCCCATTTGCATACGGTAGGCTCCGCTCTGAGCACGGTGTGCACCGCCTTGTGCGGCTGAGCCCTTTTAATAGCGACAACCTTCGCCAGACGAGCTTTGCGCTTGTAGAGGTCTTGCCAAAAATTGACGCCCCAGACGCCGTAGTGATAGATGAAAAAGATCTTAAAATTGATGTCTATAGGGCAGGTGGCCATGGTGGCCAGTCTGTGAATACAACAGATTCAGCGGTGCGCATTACGCACATCCCTACAAGCATCGTCGTGGCAATTCAGAATGAACGCTCGCAGCTCCAAAACAAAGAAACTGCCATGAAACTCCTTCGCTCTAAGCTGGTGCAGCTTCAGCTAGAGCAGCACGCAAGCTCAATTACGGAGCTCCAGGCGGGAGAGTCGGCCAGCTGGGGTGCACAGATACGAAATTATGTGCTTCACCCGTACACGCTTGTTAAGGATACGCGTACAAAGCATGAAACAAATAACGCCCAAGGTGTGCTTGACGGTGACCTTGATGGATTTATGGAAGCGTATCTGGAGCAGGGCGCATAATCAGGCGACTAGGCCTAGAAATAGCAAAGCCGCTTATGCTACAATAAGCCTATAAATGATTCTTCTAGATCGCGTTACAAAAAGCTATGGAAAAGACCTTGCGCCGGCGTTGAACCGCGTGAGTCTCTTTGTTGAGCCACGTGAATTCGTGATTATTGTAGGCTCTTCTGGAGCAGGGAAGTCAACACTTCTTAAGCTTCTGACCCGCGAAGAAAAGCCAACCACCGGGAAGATTGTTGTGGGCGGTATAGATTACGACACATTAAAAGATTCTCAAATCCCACTCCTGCGTCGCAAGATTGGCGTTGTCTTCCAGGACTTCAAGCTTCTGCCTCAGCGCACTGTTTTTGAAAACGTTGCCTTTGCGCTAGAAATTGCCGGCATGACAAGCCGTGAGATTAAAAGCACCGTACCAAAGGTGATTGACCTTGTTGGCCTCACGGGCAAAGAAAAGAACTTCCCACGCCAGCTATCTGGTGGTGAGCGCCAGCGCGTTGCTATTGCTCGTGCGATTGTCCGTCAGCCGAAGATCCTCATTGCCGATGAGCCAACTGGTAACCTCGACCCTAAGAATACCTGGGATATCGTTCGGCTTCTAGAGAAGATTAATAAATACGGGACAACCGTTCTTCTGACAACGCACAACGCAGACATTGTAAACAAGCTCAAGCGCCGCGTTATCACAATGGAGGGCGGAAAAGTAACCAGCGACCAAGCAGAGGGGAGCTACCGCCAGTAAACACCCCTAGTGTACACGGTAGAAATGAAACTATGGCTAAGAAAAAAGTAAACTCAAAAGTACTCGCTCAGCAAAAGGCACGAAGGCGCCAGTGGATTACCTTTGTGCGTATGTGCCGCTACGGCGTTAATAACTTCAGCCGCAACGCATGGCTAACGGTGGCAGCGACTGCAGTAATGACCATTACACTCCTTGTAGTACTTGCAAGTGTGGTTGCTCAGAGTATTCTTACGAGCACCCTTGAAGACTTCCGCGGCAAGGTAAGTATGTCAATTTACCTAAAGAACAGCACATCTCAAGATGATGTAGACAAGGTCGTCGCTGAGGTAAATAAGCTCGAATCCGTCACCAGTAGCTCAACAAAAAGCCCAAGTCAAGCCCGCGAAGAGTTTGTCCAGCAGCGCAAGAACGACGCTGATACATTAGATGCAATTAAAGAAGCCTCAAACCAGTTCTTCTGGACGGTAAATATTAAGGTCGTCGATATTAACGACACCTCAGAACTTGCTGCGCTTGTAAAAGACAACCAAACCGTAAAGGCGCATATTGATCCAAATCATGAGCCGTCCTTTGCCGGAAGTCGGCGTGCGTCTATCGAAGGTATCGCTCGTACCGCACTGTTCCTACAGCGCCTCGGGATTATTGGTAGTAGTGTCTTCGTTGTTATTTCTATATTGATTATCTTCAACACCATCCGCATGGCAATCTTTAACCGCCGCGAAGAAATCCAGATGATGAAGCTTATTGGAGCGGACCGTTCATTTATTAGGGGTCCATTCATTGTTGAAGCGGTGGTGTACGGGGTCTTTGCGGCAATTGTTGCCACGGGAGTGGGCTATGCACTGCTCCACTTCGCAACACCGGCACTTGATAGGTTTGGTGTCATCGTTCAGCCAACGATGCAAGCCGGCACGTATTACATAGGATTCGTCTTACTTGGCATGATTGCCATAGGTTCACTGATAGGTATACTCTCATCAATGCTTGCAACGCGCAGGTATCTTAAGCCAAATTCATAAGAGAAACGTTTTGTATGGAGAAGGGGAGGAGTAAATTACTCCTTCTTTCTCGTGTTTAAAATTACTACACTCATGTGCTTGACCGTCTAAAATGCTTATGCTATAGTAAAGTAAGTAATGAAACTGCGTTCCACCACACTACCAGCTTCAATCTCTAGGGTTGCCAAGATCGGCACAATCTTTGCCGTAGTCGCTGCCATCATTGTTGGCGGCTTCCTTTATGCAAATCGTCCAGCATCTGCAGACGAGTACGATGCTAAGATTCGTAGCCTCTCCGCTGACATGTCACGCTTCCAAGCTGAAGCCGACCGCCTTAATAATGAGGCAATAACCCTCGGCAATACCCTTGCTCAGATTACCAATGATAAGAACGCGCTCCAGGCTCAGGTTGACCTCAGCCAGGCAAAGCACGACAAGCTTGTTGTTGAAATCAAAGACACAGAAGAGCAGATTGAAAAGAATCGTGACGCCTTAGGGACAACTATTGTAGACCTTTATGCAGGTGATGCGGTTTCGCCAATCGAGATGCTTGCCAGCAGCCAAGACATTGGTGACTTCCTTGATAAGCAGGAGTACCGTACCTCTGTGAAAGATTCACTGAGCGCAACAATCAAGAAGGTGAAAGACCTCCGCGCTCAGCTTCAAGAGCAAAAAGACGAAGTAGTAAAGGTACTTGATGAGCAAAAAGTAGCCCGTGACGGACTTGTTGCGAAGGAGTCAGAGCAGGCATCACTTCTAGCAAGGACACAGAATGACGAAGCGGCATTCCAAGGTCTTGTGAAGGACCGTGAAAAGCAAATTGCTGATGCGCGCGCCGCACAGGCTGCACTCCGTGCTCGTATTAATAACGCAGGTGGCGGTGGTCAGATTGTTAACTCTGGTAGTCTTGGTGCGTACCCATGGAACAACGCAAACTGTCCAATGCTCAGCTGGCTCTCTACTGGTGGTGCTGACGGAAACGGTGGCGATGGCCGCGGATACGGATGCCGCCAGTGTGCAAGCTACGCTGCATGGCGCGTTGCAAAAGAAACAGGCATTTATTACCGTTGGGGTAACGGTGGTGACTTCTACCGAAACGCAGTGAACGCAGGCTACGGTGACCTTGGACGCTCACCACAGGCAGGATCACTTGCAGTGATGCTTGGAACACCTGGACACGTTGCATGGGTTGAAGATGTGAGCGCAGATGGTTCACAGGTCCGCGTCAGCCAGTATAACTACAACTACGGTGCTGGATGGGGTATGTACAGCGACATGTGGCTCCCAACGTCAGTCTTCGATAGGTACGTAAAGATTAAATAGTTCATAACTGATGTAAAATAAGCAAAATCACGTTCCTCGGAGCGTGATTTTTGGTATACTAGAGTAAGTAAGAAGTAGAGCTTGAAAGGGTAGACACAGACATATGAATGCACAGCATGATGCACCGTATGTATCGCCACGGCGTGCATCACAGCGGGGTAAAAAAGAACAAACACCATTTGGAAAGCTAATGCTTTGCTTGATTGTTGGTGGGGTCGCATTCCTTGCGGGTGCACTTTCGGTACGGCTCTATCCAGGGAGCACGTCACCACTATTCCACTCAGACACACTTGATCTGAGTAGTGTGCAAACTACCTACACAAAGCTCGTAGAAAGCTATGATGGCAAGCTTGACCGTGAAGCGCTTATTGAGGGCGCCAACCGCGGGCTCGTTGAGGCTGTAGGTGATCAGTACACGGTATTCCTTAATGCAAAAGAGTCTGATCAGTTCAATGATGGCCTGAGCGGAAACATTGGTGGTGGTATTGGTGTTGAGGTTGGTATGCGCAGCGGCGTGCCTGTTGTTGAACGCCTCTTACAGGGCAACCCGGCAGAAAAGGCTGGAATTATGGTAGGCGATGCTATTACGGCGGTAAACGGCGAGTCTACAGAGGGAAAGACTCTTAATGAAGTTGTGAGTAAGATCCGCGGTGAAACAGATACGAGCGTGAAGCTCACTGTTATCCGTCAGGGCGAGGCACAGGATATTTCTGTGACGCGCCAGGTAATCAATAACCCAAGTGCGTATGGCACAATCTCTGATGGCGTTGGTGTCCTGACTATTACGCGCTTCGATGACAACACCGCCTCGCTCGCGCGCGCTGTCGCTCGTCAGTTCAAGGACGCAAACGTAAAGGGTGTTGTACTTGACCTACGCGGAAATGGCGGCGGATACATCACGGCAGCAAAAGATGTCTCAGGCATCTGGCTTAGTGATAAGGTTGTCGTCTCTGAACGAAAGGGTGGCAAAGCTGTAGAAGAGCTTCGCACCGGCACCGATCCAATCCTTGATGGCGTTAAGACAGTCGTCCTTCTAAACAAGAGTAGCGCAAGCGCAAGTGAAATCGTGGCAGGCGCACTTCGCGACCATGGTGCTGCGAAGCTTGTCGGTGAGACTACCTTCGGCAAGGGGAGCGTTCAGCAACTCATTCAGCTTCCAAACTCTGCAACCCTAAAGGTAACCGTTGCGCGCTGGTTCACACCAAAGGGCCTTAATATCTCTGAGAAGGGCATTGATCCAGACGTAAAGGTGGAGCGTACCGTTGAAGATATCAATGCAGGGCGTGACCCGCAGCTTGAAAGGGCACGCGCACTTGCGCTGTAGGGGTTTGCGCCGGTAGTCCAGAAGAGTACGCATCGCTTGTGCTTATAGAGACAGCATAGTACAATACAGATATGGAAGAAGTCAAAAAGAAAATCCTACTCGTTGAAGACGATGAAGCGCTTGCGGGCGTATACAAGTCACGCCTTGAAATTGAAGGCTTCGAGACTGCATGGGCAAGTAACGGAGAGAACGCACTCTCTGAGGCAATCGCATTTAAACCAGATCTTATCTTGCTTGATGCAATGATGCCAAAGATCAGCGGTTTTGATGTGCTTGATATCCTCCGCAACACCCCAGAGACAGCAAACATTCATGTTATCATGCTCACTGCGCTAAGTCAGCCAAAAGACAAAGAGCGCGCTCAAGCGCTTGGCGTTGATGACTACCTTGTGAAGTCACAGGTAGTGATTGGCGACGTTGTTGAGCGTGTCCGTCATCACCTTGGGATGCCAGCCGGCGCCTAGTGCGGAAACATCTAAGAAAAGTATAGCCCCAACAGGGGCTTGCTTTTTTATCAAGCTTGTGCTATAATTTACCTAAATAAGGATAGCATCAAAAAGTAAAAACCACCATGAACAACCACGAATCAGCCCCAAAACCACAATCATTTGAAGTAAAGAAGGAGACAACTCCTCCTCTTAACGAAGTAGTGAAGGGCTTGCTTGAAAACAGCGAGATTCAGGGGCTTCCAGAGGAAGAGCAGGGGAAGGTTATTGTCGACCGTTTCATCGGCTCACTTGTCCGCCACGGTGGTGTAGAAAGCTCAAACGCCCAGGTGGGCGAGATGGCACCTCATGAAATTCTTGCCAAGATTGATCAGATTGGTATGGCTAGTGAGGACGAGCTTCATACTGTGCGCGAACTGACGCGTACCGACGGCCTCCGCGGCGGTGTGTCGCTTCTTGCTGAAGATCCACGCACGGCCGCACTCTTTGGTCGTATGTCTCAGCAGCTTGCGATTGGCCGTAATAGTCGTGGTGAGGCGTTCTATGCGCTCACAAGCCCTGCGCAGATTGATGGATATATTGATGCTGGTGGTGAGAACAACATAGATACGCGTGCCCAGCAATATACTGACCCGACCGAGTGGATTGGGGTGCTTGCATCAGATATAGATAACGTTGCGAGCGGCTTTAGCGAATGGAAGTCAGACAACGAGCTTGCGCGTGATGTACAGAGTAGCGGGGCTATTACGCCAGAGGCGCATAAGCGTGCTCAGGATCTTTATGCGGCCCGCCGTAAGGCACTCTCTGCGGGTATCGATATGAACCTCATGAAGGATTCCGCTGAGTATATTCGCGATAGGGACGAGACAACAAAGCGTGAGCTTGGTGCACGTGCGGTCATGTTGGTGACAGGTCAAAAGATGCGCCGCTACCGTGATGCGCATGACGATTGGTTTAACCGCCACCTTAATAGCTATCGACGCTAGGCAATCAGGGCTTCTCATTAAAAAACCTCCCAATCAATGGGAGGTTTTCTTTTATGCAAGCGCTTAAGATTAAATAACGCTTACTTGTGTGCGAGGCACAGACTTGCCTGTAAAGTGACTCTTGCGCACCTTCTGGAAGACAACAACACCATCTTGAGCGGCGTGAATTGTGTAGTTGCGGCTGATAAATGTACCAGGACCGGCTACCTTTGTGCTACCAGTTTGGCGTACGAGTACTTCACCAGTACGTACCTTCTGGCCACCGAAGCGCTTTACACCAAGGCGCGCACCAGCGTTATTATGGATATTTTTACTTGATCCACCTGCTTTAACTTTTGACATAGAATTAACTCCTTATGAGCGATTCGACAATTAGGGTGTGCGACCTGCCAGCGTACCTATTAACGGCTGACGGCTCCATACCTTGGCGGATGCCGCGGTTAGGACAAGCGCACCTGCAGGCTTTGTTGCTGCAGACCCGATGCTCATTCAATCTGTTTAATTTTACAGGAAAAAGGGTGTTTCGTCAAGGGTTAGACTTTTTTAAGCACAAGAATTTCACGTGCTACAACCTGCTCTGGGCGGAAGTAGAGGAGCTGTTCTGGGGTGACGTTTTCAAAAGGAATCCAGCTAAAGCCGTAATCCTCTATATTTTGAATGAGCGGCAGGTGGGTGAACATTGGATTGCCGTACGGCGATAGGTCTTTACTGCGCCACGCAGGAACGGCGAGGGCAATAGGGGTGCCAGACGGAATTTGTGCGGCGAGGTTCTTTAAGAATGATCCAATAATGTGATTACAGTTACCCTGAACTTCAGTGAGCTTTGCGGGGCTTGGTGGGGCGCTGAATGGCTGGCCGAGGTAGGTCTCTGCGGCGACGACGGTAGGGGTGGAGAAGTCCCACTGCGTATCCATAGCGTCGCCCTGGTGGACGCGCGCGCCTGGAGCGGTGCGGTAGTTCTCTTCAAGCCACGCTAAGTTATCTTCAGTGTATTGAATCATTTTTTCAGAAAGGTCGCTGCCGTATGCGCCGTAGTGGAGGAGGGACGCTTCTTGAAGAAGAACACCGGTTCCACAGAACGGGTCAAGAATAGTGAGGCTGTCTTTATGGAGTGTTGGCTCTGTTTCTGCGCTTCCAGCCGCAAGGTTAATGAGGATTTGCGCCAGCTTTGGTGGGAGCATGCCAACAAAGGCATCGCGGCGTGGACGGCCTTGGTCACGTGCGGCAAGAGCGGTGATATTTTGCGCGCCAAGACTCTCGGCAATAATGGTGGTAGATTTACCTTTTACAATAATAAGTTCAACTTTGTTTGCGGCCAGGCCAAGTTTGTTGTGGTGCGATGTTGCGGTGCTGAGAGCAATTTCTTTGTTCGGAATGAGGCGCAGGCTGACACCGCGTTTTTTGAGGGATGACTTAAGGATGAGGCCAGTTTTTTGCAGTTCGCGAATAGAAGGGGAGTTGTCTGTCCCGTAGACGCTGAGGCCAAGGGTAATTTTTCCTTCATGTGCAGCCCAAACTTTTTTATAGTGAACAATTAATTTCTTCTCTATTTCTGACCACTTGGTGCTTTGGACGGTTGCCACAACGCGGCCAAGCTTCTGCGTACCGCCAAGACGTTGGATGTCTGGCTTTTGGGTGCTTTCAAAAAGTGCGGCGCTACTAGAGAACCAGCGGGTATCAGTAAAAACACGTTCAAGTTCTGCGATGGAGAGTTCGGGCTGACGGCCCAGAAGAGCAATATACATGCTTTTATTGTAGCACAATATGACGCCATCCGCCCCTGTATGCTACACTAAGAGTATGAAAAAGCTGTCGTTCCGAGGGTGGTTGACGATTGTGACATTGGCGTTACTGACGCTGGTGATGTTCTTTGCATGGCCTGAAATTCAAAAGGCATGGGGGCTGATGGGCCGAGTGGACTTATGGATCTTGGCACTGCTTATTCCGGTGCAGTTACTGAGCTACTATGCTACCGGCGGGATGATTTTCTCGTACCTTCGTTCTAAGGGTGAGCTCAAGACAATGTCGCACTGGAAAATGACACGCCTGGCTTTAGAGCTTAACTTTGTCAATCACGTTCTTCCAAGCGGTGGTGCGGCGGGGTTCTCCTACCTTGCGTGGGTGTTGAGCCGCTACAAGGTATCCGCTGCGCGCTCTACTATGGCGCAGATTATTCGCTTTACACTGACGTTCATTAGCTTTGTGGTGCTGATGCTGGTAGCGCTTCTTATTCTTACCTTGAATCATCAGGTGGATAGGGCGATGGTATTGATTGCCGTAACCCTTGCGGTGCTGGCAATTGGCGCGACCTTTTTTGTGATTTGGCTTGTGAAGAGCCGTGCACGGTTAACGCGCTTTTCTGGCTGGGTGACCCGGAAAGTAAACGCGCTGGTGAAATTCTTTACCGGTGGGCGCAAGAAGAAGGCGCTCAAGCCCGCTATTCTCCTGACGTTTTTTGAAGGACTTCATGATGACTATGAGGCGCTCACAAAAGAGCGTAAGATTCTGGTGCGCCCCTTTGGCTGGGCATTAATTGCAAATATTCTTGACGTGGCGCTGATTTGGATCGCGTTTTGGTCACTTGGCTTTATGCTTGATCCAGCGCTCCTGTTTATTGCCTTTGGTATCTCTTCTATTGCAAGTGCGGTATCGGTGACACCGGGGGGTGCGGGTGTGTATGAAACTATCATGGTGATGTTCTTGGCGGCAAGTGGTGTAACCCCTGAGGTGGCGATTGCGGGAACACTATTGGCTCGTGTAGTGCTTCTGGCGGGCACGATTGTATTTGGCTACGTATTCTACCAACTCACATTGGCGACCTATGGAAAACGCACCGTTTAGCGTTAGTGATTTTGTAGCGCTGGTAAACCAGACGCTGGAGTACGCCTACCCAACGGTGACGGTGGTTGGTGAGGTGGCCGAATTTAAGGTGAGCCAAGGGAAGTGGGTGAGCTTTAAGCTAAAAGACGGCGGCGCGGTGGTGAACTGTTTTATGGGAATTTACCAGATGCGCATACCACTAGAGGATGGCATGAAGGTGATGGTAGTTGCAAATCCAAAGCTCAACCCTAAGGGTTATTTCAACCTGAATATCCGCATGGTGAAGCCTGTGGGCGAGGGGTCAATCAAAAAGGGCTTCGAACTTTTAAAGGCGAAGCTTGAGGCCGAAGGGTTGTTTGCTCCTGAGCGAAAGCGGCTGCTTCCACGCACACCCGTACATATTGGCGTTATTACCAGTACCGAGTCTGCGGCCTACGCAGATTTTAGTACTATCTTAAATCAGCGCTGGGGCGGGCTAAAAGTAACTGTGGCGCATACGCAGGTACAGGGTGACCCGGCGGCTGATCAAATAATTGGTGCAATAAAGTACATGAATGGACTTGAGGAGCTTCCTGAGGTTCTGGTCATTATTAGGGGCGGCGGAGCAGCTGAGGATTTGATGTCGTTTAATGACGAGCGGTTAGCACGGGCTGTGGCGGCGAGCCGTATCCCAACGCTTGTGGGTGTAGGGCATGAGATTGATCATACGCTTGCTGATATGGTGGCGGATGTCCGTGCGGCAACCCCTACAGATGCTGCGAAGATTGTGGTGCCAGATAAGCAAGAGATTATCCGTGATGTGCGCAGTAAGGTTGTGCATGCTGGGCAGATTCTTTTGAGGCGGATTGATGAATATAATGTGCGAAACAGGGAAGCGCTGCGCCATGCCTACCGTAGGATTGAACACGAACTTGAACGTACGACTGCGCAGCTGGCGGCGTTGAAGCTTGCCATAGAGCAGGTGAATCCGGCAGCGGTGTTGCGGCAGGGGTATGCAATCCTTAGGGGTGAGGTGACGATAGGTGCGCAGATTGAGCTCGAAACCGCCACGCATACCGCCACGGCAGAAGTGAAGTCAGTGAAAGAAAAGGAGAGAAAATAATGGTGAATAAAAAAGATGTTCAGGCAGGTGAGGAGCACTCAATCCAAGATGATTTAATCCAGCTATCGGAACTTATTACGTGGTTTCAGAGTGATGACTTTGAGCTAGAGAAAGCAACTCAAACCTATGAAGAGGCCGAGGCTCTGGCGAAGAAGATTGAGACGAATCTTGATGGTCTAAAGAATGAGATCACGGTGATACGTCAGCGGTTTGAAGACAGCGCTGAGTAGGCCGGGCGCAAGTAGACGGGCGCTGAGTACCTCTTTACATTAACCATAAGCATCACGTATAATAATCACCAGTATGAATCCTCATGATCCTTTTCAACAGCCTCAGGGTGGAAGTCAGCCACAGTATGGCCCGCTTAATCCTGGTCAGCCAAGTATCCAGCCGCAGGTAGTTGCGGGCGAACCATTATATGATGCAGCGCCAAGTGGCGGATCTGCAGCGGGCGCTTCGGCACCTGCACCGGCACCTCAACCTATGAGTGGTGCGTTACCGCAGCCTGCCCCGCAGCAAAATGGCGCGCCGTCTCCTGCTGCGCAGCCAGTTCCGGCAACACTCTATACACTGCCGCCAAAGCCACCAAAGACATGGATGATTGTCTCAATTATCATGATAGTTGCCGCAGTAGGGCTTGCTGCTGGTTTCGTTTGGGCAATGCTCCAATACATGGACCACCGCGATAACGTGGATAGTAAAGTAACAAGTGCCGTTGCTGAAGCGGTAAAGAAGCAAGCAGATGACGACGCCGCTGCATTCCTAGAAAAAGAAAAGGAACCAAACCGTCTCTTTGTTGGTCCGGATGATTATGGGCGTCTTGCGTTTAACTACCCAAAGACATGGAGTACGTATGTAGACAAGGATGCCCTAAAGGGTGGCTCGTACGCCGCATACCTGAACCCGGTTGTTGTGCCTCCGGTCAGCACTGTGGGTCAGCAGTTTGCGCTCCGTATTCTTATTGAAGAAAAAGATTACGATAGGGTGGTTGAATCGTACAGGCAGCAGGTGCAAAAGGGTGAGCTTAAGTCATCAGCAGTGAAGGCAGATGACCAGAACGGTACACGCCTTGAAGGTATGTTTACAAAGAACATCCGTGGTACCGCAGTTATCTTTAAGATACGCGATAAAACAGTGACCATGCAGACTGATGCAGACGTATTCCGCGGCGATTTCGATGCAATTATAAAGACCGTTACCTTTAACCGTTAGACACTCCGTGCGGGGAGATTCATCTTCCTGCTTATCTTTGCCGTGAGGTGCGTGAAAGTGCTACACTAGAGCTATGAATAACGAGGGGAAGAAGATGATTCATGAGCCGGGCATGACGTCTGTTTCTTCAGTGGTCGCTGCGGCACATGAGCTCAAATCTCCCTTCGCTTTAGTGCGACAACTCCTCCTTCGGCTTGAGTCGCCCGACCTTTCAGATGCACAGCGCGAAAAAGCCGTGCGTCAGGCGCTGATGACTGCAGAACGGGGGCTGCGTCTGACAAGTGATATTACAAAAGCGGCACGGCTTGATGAGGGCGCCCTGTTTAGCCTTGAGCCAGTCAATCCTGAGCAGATTTGCCAAGACATAGTAGGTGAGCTCACGCCGCTCTTTGAGGCACACGGGCGTACCGTCCATGTAAAGACACGCAAGCATCCACTGCTTTTGGTGGCGAACCGTGATTTGCTGCGCCGTATCCTGCTTGGATTTAGCGACAACGCACTGCACTACAGTAGTGCTGGTTCTCCTGTGCATATGCAGATTACTGCCCTGAAGAAGGCGGGGGTAGTGCGCGTGGGTGTGCGCGATTACGGCCCTGCGCTTTCAAGCGACCTCTGGGCAACACTTCAAAAGAAGATAAAACTTGCACCACAGCCAGTGCATGCTCGCCCAGAGAGCAGTGGGCTTGGTCTCATGCTGGCGCAGCAATTTGCTGAGGTGATGAACGGTGAGATTGGCGTTGTCCGCCATAAAGACGGCGCGACGTTTTACGTTGACCTACAGGCATCAACACAGTTGAGCTTGTTGTAAGGGACATATGAAGAAGCAATCACTCCACCTCCTGCTTATAGAAGACGACTACTGGCTGGCGGATCTTGAGGCTGATGTACTGCGCGACGCAGGGTATGAGGTTACTACTGCACACAATGCGCTTGAGGCAATTGATGCTGTTGATGAGCGCGCTCCTGACTGTATTATTGCCGACGTCCTTTTGGCGGGTTCGACCATCTTCGCCCTGCTGAATGAACTCCAGTCCTACCACGATACGCAGGGTATACCGGTGATTTTATGTACAAGTATTGCCGAGCAGTTTTCTGCGAAGCAACTCGAGGCGTATAGTGTCAAAAGGGTTGTAGATAAAACAACAATGGAAGCAGATGCGCTCCCTGTTGCGGTAAAGGCGGTGTGTGCGGTATGAAAACCCAGCGAACGCGCGCGGTAGTGCTGCGACGTACAAATTACGGAGAAGCTGACCGTATCTTACAGCTCCTTACGCCTGAAGGTCGCCGTGCGGTTATGGCACGCGGTGTCCGTAAGGAGAAGAGCAAGCTTGCGGGTGGTATTGAACTTTTTGCGGTCAGTGATGTAGTGCTTGGGGAAGGCCGGGGTGAGCTGGGGATCTTAACGTCTGCAAAATTAATTCAGTTTTATCACCATATTTTAGAGGATTATGACCGGTTACAATTTGCCTATCACGTGATTGCGCTGGTGACGCGCGCAAGTGAGACGGTGGATGAGCCCGAATGGTTTGATTTACTAGTGGAGGTTTTGGCAGCGCTTGACGTAAAGACGGTGCCGCTTTCGCTGGTGAAGGCGTGGTTTTATATTCATTACAGTGCGCTCCTAGGGTACGAGCTGAACACGGGACGAGATGTTTCAGGTGCGCCACTAGACGCTGAGACGCACTATACGTATGATGTTTCCGAAAAAGGCCTGCGCGCGGCGCAAGGTGGTGAGCTAACAAGTGAGCACATTAAACTCTTGCGGCTTCTTTCAACACGTTCGCTCAAAGTACTCCTTCAGATTGGGGGAATTGGCGGAGTGATTGGTGTGTGTGCGCAGGTGGCGGAGCAGCATGCGGCTGTAGAGCAAACGGCACGGTAAAAAGCCAAAGAAAAAGGGACCCAATACGCGGGGTCCCGGTCGCGGCTCGCCAAAAGGGTGAGCTTCTAAAAGAGGTTAGAGCGAGCGGGCGAAGAATCGCTCGTCAAACTTATACCCGATGCGACCAAAGTAGGTCAACATCCATGCACGGAATCTTTCCAGAGCAGTGAGCCCCGTGAGCTGTAGATACAGTTCACTGCGTTTCTCTATTGGTGCGCCGGCAGCAGCCTGGGCACGAAGGGAGTGGAACGCATTGACTACCCTGATCTGGGCAGTGTTGCTCGTGTTCTGGTGCGCGATGGTAGACGATGCCTTCTGGTGCGATTCAATCGCACCCGACATATCCTTTTGGATGAGCCGATAACGCCCTCGGAGCATCTCGTACGTTGCCGTACGGTCAACGAGATCGTGTAGCTCAGCGCCGCCCCAGTGTGAGGTGCCCTCATCCTTAAGGAGGGGTCCTACTTCATCGAGCAGAAGCAAAGCGAATGGCAGGTGCCGTTCATCAAGTGCTTCCTTGATTCGATTGTGCTTGTCGTCAATGACCTTGAGGTGCGTCGCTGGGTCAACAGGTGTGACAGTCATACCTTTTCCTTTGATAGGTGTGGGGTTAGTACCGCTGAAAACGCACGAGCGTTGCGGCGACGTGTTCTGATTGGCGATAGAGCCAAACGGCGGGAGCGCTGTAGCGAAGAAAGGCCTTTACCCACGCCTTGCGGCGCGTATCATCACTCTTAAGAACAAGGGCGATGAAGGGGCGAAGGTCAATCTCGTCAGCGTGTCTTCTTCCTTTATGGGCGATAGCCGCTTTTATCAGGTGAAACGCTGTATCAAGCGCGCCTTGCTCGGCTTCTTTGCCGGCAAGACGCTTCCAGTAGACATGAGCAGCCCGGTAGAGCTGCGCTGCCTTTTTGTACTGCTTGCGCCCAAAGGCCAGATGTCCTTTGACGGTTGTCTGGGCACCTGTGCGAGCACGGTCTCCTGTGCTCAGCGCCTCAGCGTTCTGAAGTGCATTTTCCGCATCCTTGAAGTGTCGCGCACGAATATTCATCCGCGCAACGTCTCTTTGGAAATCGCCCTGGAGGAGCGGAGTATAGCCGGATGAATTCCGTGCCATATTCATACACCACCAGGGTCGCGATGTGTCTTGCATTTGTAGCAGGACGCGAGCGCACATACACCAGAACTGCGCATCCGGTTGGACGGGCTCTGGTATATCTGTGCTTCGCGCTGCGACATCACGTTGATTGAGGTAGGAGGTGATGAAGGAGAGGGCGTTTGCTGCCGCCTGCCTGTGGTCACGCTCCGCCTCGTATTCTGTGATGATGCGCCGAGCACGCTCAATTATTGACGATGTGATGAAAGGTACATCCATGCGCGAACTCCAATCTAAAGAGGGTGAGAGGCGGCCAAATGGCAGCCCAGTTCAATAAGCATATGGATACATCCATTATAGCACAAAATAGTGAAAAAGTCAATTTCTATAAGGGGCGGAGGGAGCTGGGGTATGCCTTTTGAGCGATTCTGCAGCCAGAGAATCTGATTGGCGTGGCAACCCAACCAGATTCCCGGCGCGAAGCCGTAGCGAAAAAGGTGTATCACAGCTCTCTTCACCTTTAGCTAGAAGTGACTTTCATCTGTTATTCTGCTATAATAACCGTAATTATGAGTAGTAGTGTGAATATGGAAGATATAGTTAGTTTAGCAAAGCGCCGGGGCTTTATTTACCCAGGGTCTGATGTATACGGTGGCCTCCGCGGAACGTGGGATTACGGTCCGCTTGGTGTTACCCTGAAGCGTAAGATTTTGCAGCTGTGGTGGGATCACTTTGTTGATAGCCGTGAAGATATGTACGGTGTTGATGCAGCCATTCTTATGAACCAGAAAGTCTGGCAGGCAAGTGGTCACGTCGATACCTTTGTTGACCCGCTGTGTGAAGATACAGTCAATCACCGCCGCTTCCGTACTGACCACATCCTTAAGGACAACGGCGTTGACGCTGAGGGTATGACAATGGAGCAGATGGACGCTGCAATTATTGAGCATGGCATCAAGAGCCCAGACGGCAACCCGCTCTCAGCTTCACGGACATTTAATATGATGTTTACAACACACGTTGGTCCAACTAGCGACGACGCGTCTATTAGCTACCTTCGCCCAGAAACTGCACAGGGTATTTTCACGAACTTCAAGAATGTGGTTGATAGCTTCTATCCAGACCTTCCATTTGGTCTTGCCCAGCAAGGGAAGGCATTCCGTAACGAAATCTCACCACGCGACTTTATTTTCCGTTCACGTGAGTTTGAGCAGATGGAGATTGAGTATTTTGTTCACCCTGAGAAGTGGGAGGAGGCGTTTGAAGAATTGCTTGCAAGTACGCACGAGTTCTTGGCTAAACTCGGTCTTAAGCCAGAACATATTCATGAGCTTAACGTGCCTGAAGCTGACCGCGCACACTACAGTAAAAAGACAATTGATATTGAGTACGATTTTCCAATTGGTAAAGAAGAGCTCTTAGGAATTGCCTACCGCACTGATTTTGACCTTGGTAACATTCAGCGCGTCAGTGGTAAGAGTATGGAATACACCATTAAGGGAACGAACGAGCGCTTTGTGCCGCACGTTATTGAGCCAAGTTTTGGGGTTGAGCGTGCACTCATGGCTGTGCTTTCAGCTGCATACCGTGAAGATGAAATTAATGGCGAGAAGCGTACGTACCTTGCACTCCCAGAACATCTTGCACCAGTTCGCTATGCTGTATCACCGCTCCTAAAGAATAAGCCAGCGTTAGTAGAGAAGGCGCGTGAAGTCTACACTGCACTGAAGAAAAAATACGGAAATGTTTCATGGGACGACAACGGAAATATTGGTAAGCGCTACCGCCGTCAGGATGAAATTGGAACACCATACACTGTGGTGATTGACTTTGAGACTATTGAGGGTGATGGTACTGTGACGGTTCGTGACCGCGATACGACTGAGCAGCGCCGCGTGACGGTTGAAGAACTCCTTCAGGACGCCTAATGGGCGCATATATTACATCGGCACAGAATCCACACATCCAGCACATAAAACAGCTGGCTACGAGCTCAAAACAACGCCAGAAGTCTAAGCAGACTATTCTTGATGGTGTGCATCTTGCGGATGCGTACTTACGGTCTGGTGGCACTCCAGAGCAGGTAGTTGTGGCAACGGAATCATTAACGAATCCTGAAGTTTCTGAGATTCTTTTTAGGCTGAATGACTCACTTGATATTATTGAGGTGCCACTTTCGCTCTTTGAGCGCGTGAGCAGTTTAGAGAAGGGTGTTGCGCTTCTTTTTGTGATTGCACAGCCTGCTAAAGAGCAGCAGGGTGAACTTGCTACTGATGCGCTTCTTCTTGATACGGTCCAGGATCCGGGTAATGTGGGCGCGATGCTTCGTACGGCTGCTGCTGCCGGAGTAAAGGACGTCTACCTCTCTTCAGGTTCTGCATCTGCGTGGGCGCCAAAGGTGCTTCGCGCAGGGATGGGGGCGCATTTTACACTCACGATTCACGAGGGTGTTGACCTACAGGCTCTTATTTCACAGGCGTCAGTGCCAGTAGTGGCAACAAGCCTCGAGGCATCTCATTCACTGTATGAAAAAGACCTCACAGATCCACACGCTTGGCTTTTTGGGAACGAAGGCGCAGGTGTCTCAGGTGAGCTTTTGGAGCTTTGTAAAGATGACGCGGTGATCATTCCACAGTCAGATGGGGTAGAGTCGCTCAACGTAGCTGCAGCTACTGCGGTGTGTCTTTTTGAGCAGCGACGCCAGCGAATTACCGGCTAGCTCTCAGCTAACTCTTGACTTTTTAAACCCTTTATGCTATAAATAAAGTAATACGTTACTAAAACAAAAAAGAAAAAGCAGAAACATGACATCAAAGAAAAGTATGCCCCAGTGGGCTTGGTTTGCTATTGCTGCCGCGGCGGTACTCCTTGCGGCGCCAAACGGCGTAATTGTAAAGGTAGCCATGGAAGAGATTCCTGCCGTGTGGGTGAATGTGTTTCGCTTTGCGCTTATTGCACTGGTGATGCTACCGGTTATCATCCGCTCTATTAAGGTGATGACTCGTCAGAATATGAAGTACGCGTTGCTTGCGGGTGTGATGTCGGCTGTTGCTGTGACGGGGTATATGCATGCCATTGACCTCAGCCAGGCAAGCTACGTTGCGGTGATTAACCTTGGTATTCCAATCCTTCTGATGCTCTATTCTGTCTACCTCACCAAAGAGCGTGTTTCGAAGCGAGCGATGCTAGGGATTAGTATTGCTGCACTTGGTGCGTTTATTATGATTGGTACGCCGCTCCTTGTAGGGCAGGGGTTTGAGCAAGGATTCTATCCGCTTGCAACCGTCCTGGCGCTCATTAACTGTGCTACCTTCCCGTTAACTATTATTTTCTCACGTAAGGCGAATGAAGCTGGGCTGCCGATTACGGCAACGTACGGAATATCTGCAAGCATGGTTGCCACCGTGAGTGTTATAGCCGCACTTATTATGGGCGTGTCACTTCCGGCTGAGGCGATTCAGAGTAATCCACTCATTCTTCTGCCAATTGCGTATTCAGCGCTTGCGGTATCTTTCCTGGCGCGGGTGCTCACAGTTGCGGCGTATCAACGCCTTGGATCTGTGGCGGTGAGCGGCTTCCAGTACATTGAATCATTCCTTTCTATTCTTCTGCCAATTATTCTTATTGGTGAGCTCATGACAACAGAAATGCTGGTTGGTGGTGTGATGATTCTGATTGGCGTGATTGTGGCTGAGATGCGCTTCCACCCGAAACTTCATGCTGACCGACAAGCTGGTCATATCCATAGCTAATATCTTGCTGCTAGTGGTACAATAGACGGTATGATTGTCTATTATACCGATGGGAGTGCAAGCCCAAATCCAGGTCCTGGGGGCTTTGCAGTGATAAAGAATGGCACTCCACACATCTTGGGGAGCGAAGAGGGTGATACAACCAATATCCGTATGGAAGGCAAGGCACTTGTTGCGGCTATGAAAGACGCGGGCGGTGCACACGCTGAGATTTTCACCGACAGTGAATTTTGGATTAATGTCATTACGAAGTGGGCGCCAGGCTGGGCGGCAAAGGGCTGGAAGAAGAAGGGTGGAGAGATAAAGAATCTTGACATCGTTCAGGAAGCGTACGCGCTGTTCCAGGATTCAAACGTGACACTGACATGGGTGCGTGGCCACGAGGGCGATGAAGGTAACGAGATGGCCGATGAGTGGGCAAACAAGGCTCGTGAAGGAGTGCGTCTCTAGGCGCAAAAGAATATGGAAAAGGTGCATCACTACGGCGGCGATGGAATGAAAGAGCGCGCTGAGTATGCACCGTTAAACCCTGAGCGGCGATTGGGACTATATGTTGATGCTGCCGAGGCACTTGAGGCGGTACTAGAGCAGGCGCATCAGATTGCAGGGATGACCGGTTCTGTAGAGGTAGGTCCTGAGGTGTCGCTCCGTGAGGCGTATATTCAGAGTAATGGTATTGATACTGACTGTGATGAAGTGCTGTTTGCGAATGTTGCTACGGGAGCGGTGATGCGTTGGCGCCAGCCAATGAAGAAGCCGATTGAAAAATCTGTACTGGTGCGCCATGAGGCGTATCGCACTGGTCCAAAGGAGGAGGAGTATATCCTTTCTGTGCAACGTGAAATTCCGGGGGTGGTAAATAGTTTTTATGCAATTTATACCATCGAGTATTTTAAAGGTGGCGGGGTCCAGGCAATGGTAGCGCTGAATAATATTCCCGTGAATGAGAATGAAACTGCATCGCAGGAGCGGCATATGACTGAGTATGACGTGGATGAATTTGAAAAAGAAGTAAACGATGTCATTTCATATATGAGTACGGTGAGTGAAGAGAATAGCCGCCTTCACGCGCTGAAGCTTGCAATGGAATAGGGGTTTTGGCGCCCGGATGGGTTGACCGCAGTGCGTCTTAGCACATACAATATAGACTGTTGTTTAAGAAAGAAATAGGGAAACACACATATGCAGGATGCGCCTGAAAAGACTGATGAACTTGCCGAAGAGGCGATTGAAGAAACTGTAGTGAGCACTGATGAAAGTGTTGAAGCGACAGACATGAGCGATGTTGCAGATGCTGACGAAGAAGTTGAGGTAGCGGTAGGGGCGGCAAACCTTCCGACTGAACTTGCTGGCGAGAAGCCAACTGGTGCTGGATCTTCTACTGATGGTGAGGTTGATATTTTCAACTGGGCAAACACAACTGATAGTGTAAAGAACGAGCTTCGGGCTGAGTTCTTCCTATTTAACCGAAATTATACACCGTACAGTATCCGTATTGCTGATGAGCTTGATACGCAGATTAAGGCGCTTTTTCTCTATGACCTTATTAACGATGTAAACCTTGGTGCAGGAACAGGACTTTCTGTACGTGATTATGAACTTTCTGAAAAAGAAGAAAATACACTCCTTCGGACTGATCTTGAGAAGGTAGGGCGTGCCGATACGTTGATTCACCTGATTAAGCACGAACGCCACGATATTGTGGAGTTTAGCGAACAGGAGCACGAATTTAAGCGCATAAAGGGTATTGCTGCACGTTTCACGAAGCGTGACGGGACGGGTGAGTTCTTTGTCCTCAAGCAGGTGAGCAGTGGTCAGGCGCTTCAAGGTGCGACTTCATGGGAATTTAATGAAGGAACATTCCGTCCATTTCAGCCAGAGTTTGGCTGGAAGGTACCGGCAGATAACCAAGTGCTTGTTATTAAGGGCGATATCTTTATCTTTAATCAAAGTAAATTTGAGCGCCTCTTTAACTACGACTATAAGAAGCAACTTCTTGCGGATAAGAAGGTGGCAGAGATTGAGCAGAAGTACAAGCTGAGCTTTGCTGAAGGTGCGGATCTGCAGTCACTTGTGATGGAAAAGAAGAAAATTGTGAATAAACTTCAGAAGATGGAGATTGGTACAGTCACGCAGGAGCAGGCAATTGAGTATGCAGATACAATGCAGCTTGATCTTATGACTGATGACGAAGGTGCGATTATTATCATGGATAGTAACGACCTTGATATGTTTGTAAATCTTATTAACGAAGACTATATTACTAGTGAAATTACTGGCACGCGCTTTGAGATTAAGAGCAAGAAGCCACTTGATGAGCCGGAAGGTGAGCCACCGCGCGGGTAGCGCGCTGCCTACATAGGGATAGGTGGCATATCGACGAGCGTCGTTGTCACGGGACATCCTTTCGTACAAATACGTACCTATGGTGCACGCCCCAAGCCTTGTTTAAGCAATAGCGGCTTATTTTAAGAGGTGGCGAGCAAAAGGCGTTGTTTATTTGACATGATGGAAGCGTGCGATTTCATGACTATTTAATAATCGATGTGTTTAATGAGAGTATGACAGTGACTATTAAAATGCTTCAGGCGCAACTTACGCAAATCCAGGTAAAGGTGGATGCTGTTGATCGCGACGGCATTTATTACCGCGAACACACGAGTCGGCACATCGGGCTTATGTATACAGCAATCGATGACGTAAGAGATTCTATGGTGACCAAGAAAGAGTTTATTACTGCAATGAGCGGTATTGATAAGCGATTCGTGTCGCTTGAGGGCGATATGGCTGAGGTGAAAGAGGTGCTTGCAACGCTTGCGCAGACGTGTGCTACGACTGACGAGCTACAGGAGCTGCGAACTGAGCTCAAGGAGCTCAAAGACCTTATTGTAGAGCGATTGCAGTCACACCAGGCGACACCATAAGGTATACTAGGAAGAGATGGATCAAAAACTTGCATTAGAAATTATGCTCTCTGGGGCGAGCGTACTGTTGACTGGGCCGGCGGGGTCGGGGAAGACGTATGTACTTAACCAGTTTATTAAGTATGCTAAGGCAGACGGAAAGCATGTCTCTGTGACGGCTACAACGGGCCTTGCAGCAACGCATCTTGGCGGTGCAACAATCCACGCGTGGTCGGGGATCGGTATTCACGACTCGCTTCCTCCGGGGTTTGCGGACCACATGGCAAAGGGGCGCCGTGAAATCATTGAAAAAACTGACGTACTGATCATAGATGAGATCAGCATGCTCCACGACTACCGTCTTGATATGGTGGATGAGGTGTGTCGCCTCGTACGGAAGAAGCCGGATGTTCCCTTTGGTGGGATTCAGATTATTATGTCCGGTGACTTTTTCCAGCTTCCTCCAGTGAACCGTGGTGATTCGCGTGCCGGCAGTTTTGTCGTCAATTCGAATGTGTGGATGGAGCTTGAGCCGACCATTTGTTACCTGCAGGAGCAATACCGCCAAGATGACGAAGTGCTCCTTGATATTCTTAACGCGCTCCGCGGCGGAGATATCCGCAGGCATCATGCAGAGAAGCTTCTTGAGCGGGCAGATGTGCACCCAGAAGACCCGTCGCAGCTGACCGAGCTTCACACGGTGAATATTGACGTTGATAGTATTAATGAAAAGCGTCTGGCGGAAGTAGGGGGCGATGAGCTTTCCTACCAGCAGGTGGTCACCGGTGCGCAGAATTACGTGGATACATTGCAGCGCTCTGTGCTGGCGCCATCGGTGCTTCGCCTCAAAGAAGGCGCGTTGGTGATGGCAGTAAAGAATAGTATTGATAGGAAGTATGCCAATGGTAGTATTGGCGTGGTTGTTGAGTTTGACCCGGCAACAGAATATCCAATTGTGCAATTTAGAAATGGTAAAGAAGTCACCATGCAGCCAGACACCTGGGAGCTCCGTGATGGTGACAAGAAGCGGGCGAGTATCACCCAGATTCCACTGCGCCTAGCGTGGGCAATTACGGTCCATAAATCTCAAGGGATGACCCTAGATGCCGCGCGCATTGACCTGCGTAAGGCATTTGTTGAGGGGATGGGATACGTGGCGCTGAGCCGTGTGCGCAGCCTTGACACCCTGTACCTTACGGGGATTAACCAGATGGCGCTCCGTGTCAGCGATGAAGCACAGGCAATTGACGCATATCTGCGGCAGCAATCTTCTGCGGCAAAGATTCAGTACGCGCACTTAGAGAAGGTGGCCGAAGAGCGTGCCAAAGAAGCGAAGAAAACGGGCGGCATACCGGCAAAAAAAGCTACGGGTTCGAGCGGTTGGGCGGATAAGATTGCGAAAATGCGTGAAACGCACCCTAATGCATATAAGCCGTGGAGTGCCAGTGATGACGCTGACCTGAAGCAACACTTTCAACAGGGAGAGAGCATTAGTGAGCTCAGCGACCGACTAGGCCGGCACGAAGGGTCTATTAAGATGCGCTTGCAGAAGCATTTTGGCGAAGAGATGGTGGTATAGCGGGGGTATGAGCAGAATGAAAGCCGTATCGTCATTTATAAAACGACACATCGCCTGGATTAACTTCATAAATATTATTTTGCTTGCGGGGTGGGCGACGGTAATTGCTGTTAAGGGATGGTTCGTATACCTACCCTGCAACCTTCTTGTGTTGTTTGAACCGATGACCTGTAGGCAGGCTGAGGAGCCCAATCTTCTTATCTATGCACCTATACCCCTGTTAATTATAGCTATTTCAATCGGTGTAATCTCTATGATAAGGACTAATATCTTTATTAGAACTACCGCAATTATTGCTCTTGCTTTAATTTTGAATATTCTCGCAATAAATTACATAGCGATTCTCATGCTTTTGCTGTTCCTGTCTTAGTTTTGCTGGGCAGTCCAAGAAAATAGCCCCCTCTTTTTACAGAGGGGGCATTCAGTTGTTCGGTGATGTCATACCCCCCCTCGCATTACCCCAGAACGATAATCCAACCTGCATATACTGATACTGCAGTACTGGCGGATCGGAGCTGGTTGTCTGGACCCATAAATACAGCCTCTGCTGTGTACGGGTCTAGGGGTATATGGCAATCAGTCCGCTCTTAGCTGCGGTAATCTAGCAAGCCTATCTCCGCCAATAAGGTATACTAATAAACATGAAAGAACCCTTCGCACGAAACGATATTAAGATTGCCGTCATTGGTGGGGGAACGGGAAGCTTCACGATGCTTTCTGCCCTAAAGCGCCATACGCGCCAGATTGCTGCCATTGTCAGCATGGCTGATGATGGCGGAAGCACCGGTGTGCTCCGCGATGAGCTTGGTGCGTTGCCGCCGGGTGACGTGCGTCAGTGCCTTGTGGCGCTGAGTGATTCGCCGAAGGTGCGTGATATGTTCCAGTATCGGTTTGATTCGGGGACGTTTGGTGGGCACTCGTTAGGCAACGTGCTCCTTTCTGGCTTAGAGCGGATGACGGGCGACTTTACCGAGGCGGTTGAGACTGCTGGTGAGATTCTTGGTATTGAGGGGACGGTGATTCCAGCAACCCTGGACGACGTCCGCCTTAAGATGAGCTGGGATGTAGACGGCGACGGAACAGAAGATAAAAGCGTGGTACTTCACGGTGAGCGGGTGATTGATGTTGAGCAGTTTAAGTATGATCCACGTCAGGCAGTTTTGACACTCACGCCTAATGCAACCGTCAACCCTATGGCAATTCGTGCTATTGAAGATGCTGACGTTGTGGTGATTGCGCCTGGCGATGTGTATACGTCACTTGGTCCACTGCTCATTATTGATGGGGTAGGCGAGGCGCTTCGCAAGTCAAAAGCAAAGAAAATCTACGTCTCTAACCTTGTGAGTAAGCACGGTCAGACAGACAGCTTTACGGTAAGCGACCACGCCTCAGAGATTGAGCGCCTGGCGGGCGGTCCATTCCTTGATTACGTTGTCTATAATGACGCCGTGCCGCCAAAAGACATCCTCGCGCGCTACGACGCTGAGGGTGGCAAGCTCTCTGAGCCAGACCCAGAGGCGCTGGATGCTGCGCACTATACGGCGGTGAGTGGGAATTTCCTTGGGGCAATCGCTACTGCTAACAAGGGTGATAGCCTCATTACGAAGCGCTCACTTATTCGTCATGATACGAGTTCTATTGCAAAGGTGATTATGAGGATTGCAAAACAGGGCTAGGGGGCGCTCCTAGGATTGATTGTGACAGTGCTGGCACTTGTGCTAGTACTTGTCTAGGCGTCTACGCGTGTGTGTGCATCTTCTCATCTCTCCTGGATACCCATCCGTTTACGACACCCATGAGGTGTTCAGTAAGCGGGTGGGTTTTTTCTTTTTTCGGCAAGTTATCCCCAAAAGTGTGGATAACTCAACATTATACGTAAATTGTCAAAATTGGGGGTTGAAGTGGGTAATAGTGGGTGATATAGTAATGAGCAGTGGACAAGGAACCACCACCCAGCAAAAGAAATCTGGCTGGCATGGTCCCCGCTAAACAAACATACATTAAAAAACAATCCAGTTAACACCCCAGCGAAAGGCGACTGTGGCGAAGATAGATTACTTTGAACGAAAGCTTGATGATAAGCGTCGATTGACGATACCGTCAGAGCTTCGTGAAGAATTTACCTCCGGAGTAGTCATCACACGAGGGTTTGGTTCATATCTGCATCTCTACTCAAAAAGTGTATGGGACGATATGGTTGAACCGGAACTAAACGCAGGTGATAGCATTCTTGATGAAAGAATTGCTGATATCAACGTACAGTTCAGGCGCGGCAAAACCGAAGCAGAGCTTGACCAAAAACAGGGGCGTATTACACTAGAGCAGCATCTGCTTGACTACGGCAAAATAGATAGAGATATCGTTGCTGTCAGAGCAGGAAAGTACTGGCGTATTATGGCTGGAGATTCCGAATAGACTGAAACCAACCTCAAAAAAGGTTGCCGACTTAACATAAAAAGAACATTAACAATTTTACGAAGAGAATGAACAACTCCTCGAGATCAACTATCTGGTAATAGGGCAGTGGCGTGCGGGAACACATAAAACATCCCGTTGTACCTTCCAAAAAACACACCTCCCAAAAAAAACTCCACCTCACATAAGTCTCTCAATACGATGAAGCAACTATCAGTGTCCATTTTGGCGCTTACAAACGCTTCGTCCGACTTTTACAAAAACAAACACACTATGCGAAAACAAAAAGCTCTGTTATCAGTTAGGTGATCTCGAGAAATTCCGAATGAATGAAGAAAAATAAAGTTCTTTATTTTTCTGCTATTCTGAGGAATTGATCCGAGATATGTAATCATATCTAGATCCCCTTGGTCTACAAATACTGTATACTAAGGGTCATGAGTAAAGAACATCCACCACATCATGTTCCAGTTTTACTAGATGCCACACTCCGTGAGCTCGCGCCAAAAGTAGGTGAGTCATACCTTGACTTAACTGCCGGATACGCAGGTCACGCCAGCGCGGTCCTAGCTAAAACTAACAACTTCAAAGATTCCGCTTTAGTCGACCGTGACGAATATGCAATTTCGCATCTTCAGCACATGGCAGACAAAGGCGTTCGTCTTATGCACACTGACTTCGCTTCAGCTGCACAGCAGCTTGTAGAAGAGGGCAGGGTATTTGACCTTATCTTGATTGATCTGGGGGTGTCGTCACCACAGCTCGATCAGGGCGAACGAGGATTTTCCTTCTCACACAATGGTCCACTTGATATGCGAATGGATAGGCGCGGCGAAACAACAGCTGCTGACCTTATACAACGCACATCAATACGGGAGCTCACCGACATCATCCACCGCTACGGCGAAGAGCCTTATAAACAGGCGCAGCGCATAGCAGAGGTGATAGTAGAGAACCGGCCATTTAAGGATACCGCCGCGTTAGCTGACTGTATCAGGCAAAATTATCGTGGTAAGCGGATGAAAATCCACCCAGCCACGCGCACATTCCAAGCCCTCCGCATTGCCATCAACGACGAACTCGGGCAGGTTGAGCGAACGCTACCGCTGCTTCCAAAGCTTCTTAGTAAGAACGGAAGAGTAGGGGTAATTAGCTTCCACAGCCTTGAAGACCGCTTAGTTAAGCAGTATTTCAAAACCCAGTCGCAGGCAGGATATGAGGCTGAATTGACCGTTCAGACTAAAAAGCCCATAGCCGGAGACATTGAAGACGTTCACAATCCGCGTTCACGAAGTGCAAAGCTTCGGGTCGCTGTGAAAAAATAAACAAAAAAGAAAGGGCACAAAAATCATGCCAGTTCACATTCCAGTACAGTACGCAGAGCAAGCACAAATCGTTGCAGTTCGCGTAAAGTAAAGTAATTTACTAGGGATTAGTAGGGTAGCTTCCATGACAAGCTACCCTCATCCCGAATACCCAAAAATAAAAACAAACTACAAAAAAAGACGTACCGCCACATGTCACAAAATACACCACAGTACTACACAAGCCGTCGTCAGCAGAGTTATTCACGTAACCAGAATACAACTCGCTTCCAATCGGCTATCAAACTTGGACCCGTCGCTCATACCGTGCTTGTTGCACTTATGATCACTGTTCTTGGTTTGATTTATGTGACACAGGCCACTCGTACAACCAGCTATGACTATCAGGCGCAGAAGATTGATTCGCAGATTGCCGAACTCAATCAGCAAAAGAGCGAGCTTGAAGTAGAGAGTGCGCGCCTGACTGCACTTGAATCTGTAAAGAACAGCACTGTTGCGCGTGAAATGGTGACACCTACGAGTACACAGTACGTAAATCAGTAGTATAATAAGCATATGAGACCTGATCTAGTAAAGGGGAGTCGTTCGCAGATCTTAGCGCGAATTGTGCTTATCGCCGCAATCCTGTTTGCGGCTCGTTTATTTTATCTTCAGATAATTCGCCATGATTATTATGTTGCGCAGGCGCAGCAGGAGCAGGTGAAGCGTGAACGGCTGCCGGCTTCACGTGGCGAAATCTACGCTATGAATGGCGATTCTCCGGTGAAACTAGCAATGAATGAGACTGTCTACACGGTGTTTGTTGACCCTGTTGCTATTAAGGATGCAGATAAGGTTATTTCTGCAATGAAAGATATTGCTGGCGGAAATGTCCGCGATGGCTTTGAAGAGCTTGTGAAGAAAGAGAAGTCACGCTACCAGGTAATTGCTCACCGCGTGACGCGTGCGCAGGCAGATAAGATAAAGGATCGAAAGCTCTACGGCGTTGGATTCCAGGCGGTGTCGCAGCGCGTCTATCCAGAGGGGCGGCTTGCTTCTCAGGTGCTTGGGTTTGTAAACGTTGAGGGTACGGGAAATTATGGTGTTGAGGGGTATCTGAACAAGCGACTTGCCGGTGTTGATGGCCGACTTGAAACGGTAACAGACGTCAGTGACGTTCCGCTTACTATAGGCGGGCGAAATATTCGCGAAGCCGCTAAAGATGGGGATAATATTGTCCTTTCTATTGACCGAAGTGTGCAGGGGAAGGTAGAAGATGTTATTGAATCGCACGCCAAGAAGCTCAAGACAGATCAATTTAGCGTAGTAGTAATGAACCCGAACGACGGTAAGGTCATGGCAATGGCGAACTACCCGGATTATGATCCGGCACGGTATTACAGTGTGACGGACGGCTCGGTCTTTAGTAACTCGGCAATTGCAACAACCTATGAGCCGGGCTCAACTATTAAGGCGTTTACTATGGCAACTGCGATAGATAAGAACGTGGCACGCGCCTCCGATACTTTCTATAACACTGACCTTATCCAGGTGGGTGATGCGAAGATTTCAAACGCCAGCAAGGGGCGTACCGGGACGATTACCTTCCAGACAGCTATGGACTGGTCACTCAATACCGGTTTTGTCACGCTAGGGCAGCGGCTTGGAAATGGACGAAATATTACACTTCAGGCCCGTGAGACGATTCACGAGTACTTCCATGACCGTTTCCGCCTAGGAAAGGCAACGGGAGTTGAGCTGGCTGCAGAGGCGGGTGGGACGATCCCGGCGCCAAATACATCAGATGGTGCAGAAGTGCGCTACGCGAACATGACCTTTGGTCAGGGCATGACAGCAACGGCACTGCAAGTTGCGGCTGGGTTCTGCGCAGTGGTGAATGGCGGTGATTACTACACGCCTACTGTAGTGAACGGTGTGGTTGAAGGCGGCGTATATAAGCCTAACAAGGCGCCAACGCCAGAGCAGGCGAATGTTGTGAGTGAAAGTACCTCAGCGCAGATTCGTGAGACAACACAAAAAGCCCGCGCCTCAGTATTTAGCCGTTTTGATAAGCCAGGGTATGTTATTGGTGGTAAAACAGGGACGTCACAGGTGGCAAAGGCCGGTGGGTATAGCGACTCTGAGACGATTGCAAGTTATGTTGGCTTTGGTGGTGCAGAAAAGCCCGAGTATGTCATAATGGTATCAATGTATGGCGAAGGCAAGGTCTTGCAAGGCGCACAACATGCTGTTCCAGTATTTACAGAGATTTCCAACTGGATGCTCGATTACCTAAAGATTCAGCCGAAAGGATAAAACAAATATGACCATGATAACCGCAGCTTTGAATGATGTGATGTTCCGTACAGTAGTACTGAGCGTGACAGCGTTTGGTATTGCGATGATACTGACGCCTCTTTACACCTTCATAGCGTACCGCTATAAGTTTTGGAAGCGGCAACGCACAGAGAGTACCACGGGTGAGATTCTGAAAGTATTCACGAAGCTCCACGCCAATAAATTCAAGCGTAATATCCCTACGATGGCCGGTATGGTCTTTGTGTTGGCGATTGTGATTGTGACATTCTTCTTGAACCTTGATAGGAAGGAAACCTGGCTTCCACTGGCGGCGCTTGCTGGTGGTGCATTGGTGGGGCTGATTGACGATATTATCAATATTCGCGGTGGCGGTAAGGGTGTGGCAGGACTTCGCTCGCAGCTGAAGTTCTTGATGATTGCCGGTATTGGGGCGATTCTTGGCTGGTACTTCTTTAGCAAGCTTGGCGTGAGTGCAGTGCATGTGCCGTTCTTTGGAAATCTTGAGCTCGGCTGGTTTATTGTGCCACTCTTCGCCTTTGTGGTGGTAGCAACCGGAAACGCTGTGAATATTAGCGACGGTCTTGATGGGCTTGCTGGCGGGCTTTCTGCGATTGCCTTTGGTGCCTTCGGTATTATTGCCTTGATGCAGGGGAATGGGCTCCTGGCGGCCTTCTGTTTCACCGTAGTGGGCGCGCTCTTGAGTTATCTCTGGTTTAATATTTATCCGGCCCGGTTCTTTATGGGTGATGTGGGAAGTTTTGCGCTAGGGACGTCGCTGGGTGTCGTGGCGATGCTGACGAACTCGCTCTTTATTCTGCCTATCATTGGCCTTGTGTTTGTGATTGAAGCGGGCTCAAGCCTCATTCAGATTGCAAGTAAGAAAATCTTCAAGCGTAAAATCTTTATCTCAGCACCAATCCACCATCACCTAGAGGCAAAGGGCTGGCCTGAGACGAAGGTGACAATGCGCTTCTGGGTTATTGCAGCGGTCACTGGGTTTATTGGCGTGATGATTGCTATTGCAGGAGGCGTCACGGTCTAATGGAACGAGGCGGGTGGACGCGAAGGCGCCGCTCAGCACCGGAAGGGGTTGTGCGCGTACATAGGCCGGACAAGCTCATTCTTGTGATGACCTTTGTGTTGATGCTTGTGGGGCTGCTGATGATTTATGCCATTGGTCCGCAGCGTGCAAACCTTATGAACTCGGTCTTTGGATACGAGTATTCTGACCAGTATTTCTTCTTTAAGCAGGCGGCAAGTTTTGGCTTGGCGCTGATTGCTTTTTTCGCGGCATATAAGATTCCGTATGAATTTATTCTTAAACATGGAACGAAGATGCTATGGATTGGTTTCGCGGCCTGTATTGGGTTGGCGCTTGCCTCTATGGTGGGGATTGTAGAGGGGACGTACGGTGCAGTGCGCTGGATTAATCTGGGGCCGTTGGGAAGCATCCAGCCATCGGAAATTCTTAAATTCGGGTTACTTCTGTATATGGCGGTATTTTTAGGAATGCGCATGAAGGAAAAGGCAGTGAACGATATCCATAAGACGCTGATACCTCTGGGGATTGTCGTGGGGTTGGCGCTGTTTTTGGTGGTGGTGGTTCAAAAGGACCTTGGTACGGGGATATCCCTGGCTGCGGTAGCGGGCGCAATGCTCTTTATGGCAGGGCTCAGCAAGAAGTTCTTAAGTATTCTTGGGATTACAACGCTGGTACTGGGGCTTGCTCTTATCTTTACTGCGCCACACCGTGTAGAGCGCGTCATGACGTTCCTGCAAGGAGATAATACATCCGTTTCCGATGCGGACGCGTACCATATTCAACATGCAAAGATTGCGATTGGCTCTGGCGGTCTCTTTGGCGTAGGGATTGGCGGAAGTGTACAGGCGTCTGGGTATCTTCCGGAGGCAATTAACGACTCTATCTTTGCGATTATTGGCGAGACTTTTGGGTTTATAGGCACGATGGCGCTTGTGGCGCTCTTTGTGACGCTTTTGATGCGGCTTCTCAATACTATGGACCACTTGATTGATCCGCGGCTACGGCTGCTTGTGGCGGGTGTCTTTGGGTGGCTGGCGGCGCATGTTATCCTGAATATAGCCGCAATGATTGGCATCTTCCCGCTCACTGGTATTACACTGCCACTGCTGAGCTACGGGGGGACGAGTATGATATTTATTACCGCTGCACTTGGGCTGGCATTCCAACTTTCCCGATACACCGTGCACACATCACAATTAAAGGAGACACCAGGCAATGAAGATTCTCGCAGTAGGCGGGGGGTCGGGCGGACACGTCACACCAGCCGTCGCAGTTCTTAAAGAAATCAAAAATCGCCAGCCAGATGCCGAGGTTCGTTTTTGGTGCGATACGAAGTTTGAGGCGCAGACGAAGAAAATCGTTGGTGCGTTTGACGGCTCTATTAAAATAGACACCATTGCCTCAGGGAAGCTTCGTCGCTACCATCACCTGACGCTTCTGCAGCATATTCTATGGCCGTCATTGATGTGGCAGAATCTTATAGATGGATTTAAGTTTGTGGGCGGCATCTTCCAGAGTATCTTCAAGCTTCTTTTTTGGCGACCAGATGTGATTTTTACGAAGGGCGGCTTTGTGTGTCTTCCTGTGGGAATAGCGGCGCACGTTTTGCGGATTCCACTGGTGATTCATGACTCTGATGCGCATCCAGGATTGACGAACCGTGTCCTTGCGCGCTGGGCGTCGGCGATTGGGACGGGCGCACCGCTTGAGTACTATAATTATCCAAAGAGTATTAGTAAGTACGTAGGAGTGCCGGTGAGCGATGAGTTTAGGGTGCGAAGTGCTGCTGAAAAGAAGGCGTTAAAGAAGGAGCTGGGGCTTGATTCATCTGCGCCAGTGACGGTGATCACTGGTGGGGGATTGGGGTCGACGCGACTCAATAACCTTGTTGCAGAAGTGTTGAAGGATTTACAACAGTTTACCTCTGTGGTGTTGGTTTCAGGGCAGGGGCAGTATGACGAGCTGCGAGAGACGCTTCCGGATAATTCAGAAACTTTTCAACTTCATGCGTTTGTGAGTACGATGCCGCAACTTCTCAGCTCCGCTGATGTGGTGGTGGCGCGCGCCGGCGCAACAACAATCCTAGAATTGGCTGCGGTGCAGGCACCAACAATTCTTGTTCCAAACGAGGCGCTCACCGGTGGGCACCAGATTAAGAACGCTGCGGTATATGGTGAAGCGCAGGCGGCGATTGTATTAGACGAAGAGGAGATTGTAACGTATCCAGAGCGTTTCGTGGAATCTGTGAAGGCGTATCTTGATGATCAGAGGACGACTCAGTCTATGACTGAACGCTTTGGGCAGTTTGCGAAACCTAGGGCAGCTGCTGAGATGGCGGAGATGGTCTTAGGGGTAGTGGGGTAGGGTACTCGGGGCCCGTTCCTCACCTTCGCCCTTTTTCTCTACGGCTTCGCACCGGGAATTTACTGGGCGTTTAGCGCCAGGTAAGGTTCTCGGGCTGCAGAATCGTTCAAAAGGCCAAAGACGAGGGGTAAACACCTAGTTCCGCTTATGCTATACTTAAGTCACTATGATGTGTACGTCAACTTTACCTAGAGTGAGTAGAAGTACGGGCTTTACAATCGCAGAGCTCCTTGTTGTCGTGGTCGTTATTGCTATTCTCGCCGCTATCACTATTACTGCCTATAGAGGAATCACTAGTCAGTCTCAAGATTCTTCTGTCAAGTCAGACCTCGCCACCGGTGCTAAGCAGCTTCACCTCGCTCAAGTAGAGACGGGCTCCTTTCCAAGCGACTCCGCAAAGCCGGACTACCTTGGCGACAATCTCACATACACCGGTGGTGGTAATGAGTTCTGTCTCGCTGCAACGAGTGGTACTAGTACTTTCCATGTCACTCAGGTCGGCTCTGTAGAGAAGGGTGTGTGTCCATTCACTCCAGGCGGTCACATTCAAATCGCTAATAATTCTAATTGCCCAGCCGCTCGCACCCTCGCCACTGACGCCCGTGACACCCACACATACTGGATTAAAAAGATGCCAGACGGCAACTGCTGGATGCTCACTAACTTAGCTTACGCAGGCGGCGGCACTAATGCCTATGGCGATGTAAAGACAATAGAACTCACGGGCGGGCTTACCTATACCGACCCAAGGTACTATACGCACTCAGCCGCCAGCCCTACTACATATCCCAGTGAACCTAGTACCGACACCGTCGGCGGCGGCTTCGGGCCTGGTCGCCAGTATGGCTACCACTATAATTGGTGTGCTGCTATGGGTAACCAGCAGGGTACGGCCGCTTGTCTAAATGCCATAACTCCAGAGGCGAATATGGGGGTGTCTGTATGCCCAGCCGGCTGGCGGCTGCCCACGAGCAAAGCTGCAACTGGTGAGTTTCAGCTCCTTGCCAGCAGTATAGCCGCGACTAATAATTCTGTCGGTTCCACTAACCTCCGTGTTTCATGGCTTGCTCAGCAGAGCGGCAGCTGGTATAACACCTTTTACAGTCAGGGTGATCTTGGCTATTACTGGTCAGCTACGCAGAGTTCGGCCACCAATGCCCACTATTTTGTATTTAGCGGCTCTGGTGTCTATTCGTTAGATGGCGGCAATAAATATTATGGAGCCTCTGTCCGCTGCGTGGCTAGTATATAGAGTTTGCAGTGCTATACTAGACATAAGTAATGTTCAAGAAAAAACAAAAAACTAACACACCCACACCTCGGCGGCGCCTCCCTGAGTATTCTATTGACGACGGTTCTCGGCGCTCTTCTGGTGCATCTACACGTCAAGACTCTTCTACTGAGAGTCCAGAGCGCCACTATCGCCGCAACCAGACAGTAAGCGCCCATAAGCGCACCGAAATGAGTGAGTCTGAACGCCAGAAGTCGCATAGTCTTGTACTCCAAAGACGGCGGCTCAGTATGGTATTTCTTGTGGCGGCGAGTGTCGCAGTACTTCTCCTAATTGGTCTCTGGCAGTTTATTTCACACCCTGTGGTTGTGTTTAACGACACTGAGATCACCCAGTCTATAAAGAAAGATACGTATGAAGACACCATCGCTGAGTATGTAGGGCGAAACCCATCGCAGCGTTTCCGTGCAACCATCAACCAAGAGGCGCTTACGGCTTATATGGTTGCCGCGCACAGCGAGATTGCGAATGTGACACTCTCTGGTGGCTTCTCTCTTCCAACAGAGGTGGGGTTTACTGTTGAGTTCCGTAAGCCCGTCGCCAGCTGGCAAATCAGAGGTTCGCAGTATTTTGTTGATAAAGACGGTATGGTTTTTACGAATAACTACTTTAGCTCCCCGGGGGTCAAGGTGATTGACGAGAGCGGAATTGCACCAGAACAGGGGAGTGCAGTGGCAGGCTCACGCCTTCTAGGGTTCCTAGGTAAGGTAGTGGACCAGGCGAAGGGGAGGGGATACACCGTTTCTGAGGCGCTTCTGCCGGCCGATACAACTCGCCGCGTTGATGTGAAGCTTGAGGGAGGGGAGACCCGTATTCGATTCACTACTGACAGGGGAGTAGGGGTGCAAGTTGAAGATATGGATCAGGCGCTGAAGTTTTTTGCTGCACGTGGAAATACGCCGCAGTATATTGATGTACGTGTTGCAGGCCGCGCGGCGTATAGATAGTTAAGGCTATGTAATAACTGGCTGGCACTGGGATATGCTGGGTGCTGGTAGGAAAAGTCATACCCTCTTCCCCTTTTTATTTTCATGCGCGTGTTCTATTTTTGTTCTTTTTATGGTTTGATGCGAAATGATAAAAAACTATATTAAAATATCAAAAATGCAAAAAGTCAAAAAAGCGAGTGGTGGGAGGGAGTAGTGCAATCTTTTTGAAAAAATGCAAATATCGCTGCAGGGCCTGGATTTATGTGGAAAACTATATGGCGAGCTCGTTGTAGGATCTACATACGTGTAAGTATGTGATGGATGACTGTAGGGTCACAGTATGCGACGCATATAAGTGTACAATAAGTAAAAAACTATACATAGTACAGGTGCGAAGAGTGTGTATACCCCTCTTCCTGGTAGAAGTCTGTATTTATATAGATATATAGATGAGTCTATATACGTCGTAGTTTGTATATATACATAACGTAAAAGAATTATTGTGCGACGTTAAGTCTATATCTTGGTTGTGAGTGTGCATGCGTTGCGTTTACGCTCTGCTGACTGGGTTTTTGATTTTTGGGATTTAATTTATGGACTTCTGCCCTATCTTTGTGTATCTTCGCTTTTTAGGTGCACGTATGTCTTTTTTCGTGTAATCCAAAAACATATTGTTTATGTATGTTTTTCGATTGTTGGCTTTTTGACCTATATACCCGGCGCACCTCTGATTACGACACCTCGCGGATCATCAAAATCTACAGGGGTCCATCAGGGGTGGATTTTGAGCCTATTTGAGCCCCAGTCGACCCCAAAATGCCCTAAAGCGCCAAATACTCAGTGTTCTACTTTTGTTCTTAAAAACAAACACAGCCCTAAAACCTCTCCTTCTCCCCCACTAATTGTAAAAAAGCCTAAATTATTATATAATATACACCATAGGAAAAGTTCCTTGTTCTTTATTTTTAGGAGTGACTATGTGGCGTGAGCCCGAAGTACATCATATAAACAATTTTGCGAGTTTGATGTCTGCGTATTACATGCAGATGCCATTCTTGGAAGAAATGCGTTTTCCGATCCCGGATGACGACCCTGCCCTTGCCCGGCTTTACAAATGGACAAATACCATCAATGAAGCCGTCCGAGGCGGCCTGGAAATGCGCGACCCAAATGCGCTCTATCCGTGGTATCGGGAGTTCATCCTAGGAGAAACCCGCAAGATTCACGATGCTGACGAATATGCGCTGATTCCAGAGATGATGAAGCAGGTGTCGATTATATCGGGTGGGTACGTATCCCAAGATAAGATACCGCCCGCCCTGCGTGAACTCTGGCAGACACTGCTCTCTCAGGTCATGACCCTCTTGGGTGACAAAAGAACCGTTCTAGTGGGAGTGCGCGATGGCGTCCCTGCCTGGAAGGGCGTGTCTGAGGTTCAAGACCGTGAGCTGACTGGGCGGATGATGAGCTCATTCATCGCGAGTTACGGGTTTATGGAATGCGTAGACCAGGCTTGTGTATGGATGGTTCCGGATCATCGTATATTCGATATACACTGCTATCGGAAGTACGAACGTGACCGAGAGTATATTGAGGTGACGCGCGGACTTCTGGAGGCGGCCTACTACGGCCAGCACTACGTGATTGACCCTGACGGCGTGTACGTAAAGTTCACGGATGCAGGCGATGTGACGGGTATGTACCTAAAGGTACGTGACCGCCGTGAGAGCGAGTTTTCAGAGATCCTTGTGAGGGCTGAGACGGCTCGGGGTGGCGCAGTCTTCTTTGTCCTTGATGAGGAGTCGCTGCTTGAACCGAGCCGTAAAATGGCGCGGTTCTGGGCGGGAAGTTATGTTGGTGCACTTGCTGCGCAGGTGTATCACGACCTCGTAACGGTTGCTGATGTGGCAGCGAATGGTGAACAGCAATCGTCCATTATCGTCCCAACGGGGAAGCATGGACGCGAGCCGCTTTCGCATGAGAATCGCTTTGTTTCATGGAGGGTTCTTCCGCGAAAGAAGGGCAAGTTTATGTATACTGCAAGAGGACGCGCGGCGGGCTCTACTGCCCGTGCTGCAAGCGAGCCGCACCGTGTCACAGGGCATCTGCGCAATGCGCCGCTCTCTGATACTCACCGCGAGGAGTTGAAACGTTTCGAAGCCACGACTGGCCTTGAGGTACTTCGGTTTATCCCTGAGGGGTATACCTTTGTGCGGCCGCATGTGTCGCCTCGTGCCTCAGCGGATGACGTACTGGCATTGCCGCGGTTTATCCGCTTCCGTATTCAACAGAGGCTGGAGGGTACGCTCACTGCACGCTCACCTGCCCTCTCCTAAATAAAAAACGCCTCCATAAAAAGAGGATCGCTGACCAAGAATGGTTGCCCGCGCTGCAATATGCGCGGGCTTTTACTTTTACGGCAGTTTTTGGAAATAGAAAAGCCCCGCGGGAAAAGCACGAAGCTTCTCTACCGCGGGGCACGCGTAGTGGACGACTAGAGGAAGATGAGGCCGACAACCAACGCAACAAGTGCGATAGGTGCCACTACGAAGAGAAGTATCCGCGTAGCGCTGGCGTGCATCTTTGTGATAGTAAGGGTCGCCTGCTCAACAGAGCCGGTCTGCTCAAACGTTTTCACGTAGATGCGCATCATGATGAAGCCAAAGGTCGCAAGACCACAGACCACAGATGCTGGCATGAGGAACGAAGACTGGACAAGTCCAAACATGAGCGATGCCCATATCTGCGTAGGAAGACTCCACTTCTCTGCTCCGTAATGGAACCAGTAGACTTTGTCTACGGCGTCGTAATCGAAGTAGGTCGTGGAGCTATTGTAGAGCCACGGTTTATGGAATTTCACACGCCTATTTACAAGGGTGAGAAAGAGGCCCATAAGTATGCCGCCAACAATCAGTGCTCCGTATTCGCCCAGGAAGCCCTCGAAGAGGCCGGCGATGAACGTGTACGGGAAGACGCTCGCCCAGGGGAAGAGCACGTAAGTCATGACTGTGACCGCAGCGGCCGCAGCAAATGCCCAAAAGAGCTTCTTTGGTGCGGCGGGCACGGTGCGCATAACGTCCTTGGTAGGATGCACTACGGTCTCGTGGTCTGGAAGTGCAGGAAGCAGGTTGCTGATGAAGCCGAAAAGTCCCTTGACGGGACGGCGGTACATCTTGCGCTTGCGCTCCTGGCAGTTCATGAGCTCGCGGTGGACGGTGTTGTAGTGACTGAGTGCGTCGCGCGTTGCATCAAGCAGCGGCATCATCTCATCACTTCCGTAGTCGTCACGCCGTGAAAGCTCATCTATCTTTGCCTGGAAGATGGTTATCTCCTCAGACGCAGAGGCGAGCTGGCGCTCAAGTTCGGTAATCTCGTCGTCGATCTTGTAATTCATAAAGAACCACATCCTTAAAAAGTCGGACTTCAGCAAACGGTGTGCTGAAGTGTGTCAAAGTACGGCAAAACGCGTAAGTACATTATACCACAAATGGCATAGATAATCAATAGCCTTCTAGAGGTGAGGGCTAATTATAGCCGAGGTGGATGCCCTGGAGGGCAAAGGCGGCGGTTGTAGTGTCGACGTACTCACGTGGGAGAGGGTCTTCAGTCCGCTCTGCGCGTGCGGTGAGTGTGTGAAGTGCTGCTGCGCCAAGGTTGGCAGGAATGTTGGGGTGCGCCAGGAGGAAGCCTTCTCTGAGGAGCCCAAGTGAGCCAGTTTCGGGGTGAGAAACATGGAGGCCATTCTCTCTATATGGCGTGACGATACCGCCAGTGACGTCGCCTTCAAGGAGGAGGAAGGGCTCTTCATTATTAGGGTTGAAAAGGTAGCCAATCAATCCTGTTCGCCCTACTTCGGTCTGAATACGTGCGGTCTGGAAGTGGAATTCTGCGGCGTTGAGGCCTTCTCTAGACTCAAGTTGTGCAGCCATAAGATACTGCTCGTTTGAGCGAAGATCTTCTTCGTGCACGCGCTCGGACTGAGCTTGTTTGTAGGTTTCAAGTGAGACGCGGTTGAAGATGGGTTGGCTCATATAGTGTTATTGTACCACGTTCCAAACTGCTTCCAATGCTGAAGATCTTCGCCGGCGGAAGCCACCTCCCCTGCCGCAATTTGTTCGGCCATTGTTTGGCCGCCGTAGAGGCTGACGACGCGCTCAATTGACACGCCCTGCCCTTCTGGGCCGCGTGCTTCGGCGGTAAATGCACCGGTGTAGATGTGCATGAAGTGCTGGAGATTTTCGCCGTCAAAATACGCCAGGTGTTCATGACATTCAATGGTTGTATCTGCGTGGCGCGCCATGAGCGCAAGCCAGTCGTCTGCCTGAAGCCAGCCAGCGACATCTTTCATATAGCCGCCCGGAAAGCCATTAAGCGCCGGAATTGCCCAGCTCGTATCAGATACAACCACCGGCACTTTTGTCACCTCGTACGCGGCCCGTGCTTTAGCTTTGACGATTTCTGACGGGTCTTGATGCTGGATTTCGTCAATATCAAGTGCCACAGGGCTGACGCTGAGGTTGAGGGGCGCAAGCGTGGCGTTTGCTTCACTGATTTTACGGGAATTGGTGGTGGCAAAGAGGACTGATCTCATACCGTTATAGTAGCAGACGGTATGCTAGAGTAATAGTATGAAGCTTGCTATTTTTGTCTCAACGATTGCTGATGGATCAATGAAGTCTTTAACGGGTGATTTCCGTGAAGCGCAAGACGCGCGCACTCAATTCTTAAATAAAAATGAAATTCAGGTAGATCAGACGACGCTCTTGCAGGTGGTGTATGAGGGTGAAGACTATCGCCGGTATAAGACTGTTGGTGGCGTTGATGGTGGCGATGGGATTACGCGCCCAGCCTCTATTGTGAGTGATGCGCTATTGACGCGTGATGCTGATCACGCACTCCTCCTTCCTATTGCCGACTGTGCTCCGCTGGTTATTTTTGATGAAACAACAGGCGCGATGATGCTTTCGCACTTGGGGCGGCAGAGCGTTGAGCAGGACGGCGGCCGTGGTTCTGTGGAGTATTTTATCCGTGAAACAGGCGCCTCCCTTCCCTCTTTGAAGGTGTGGCTTGGGCCGGCGGCTGGTGCGGAAAACTACCCCGTATGGGCGATGGAAAACAGAGGCTTACATGAGATTATTCTTGAACAGCTGAAGGGTGTGGGAGTTTCTAGCGGCCAGGTTGAAGAGATGCTTATAGATGTAACAAAAGACCCTCAGTACTATTCTCATAGTAATTTCCTTAAGGGTCTTCAGGATGATATAGGTGACGGCCGCTTTGCGGTTGTGGCCGTAACGCAAGATTAGCGCTTAGCGCGCTTCGTATTCAGCGATTTGCCCGATGCGGCGGACGTGACGTTCTTCACTAGTAAATGGCTCTGCTACAAAGGTATCAATAAGCTGGAGGACTTCTTCCTGTGTGTGCTGACGGGCACCAATAGAGATGACGTTGGCGTTGTTGTGTTGGCGTGCCAAACGCGAGGTGTCTTCATTCCAGACAAGCGCCGCGCGGATGCCAGCTACTTTATTAGCGGCGATTTGCTCACCATTTCCAGAGCCACCAAAGACAACACCAAGGGCTTCGCTGCCCGCTTCTTGGTCTTTTGCAACCGCCTCTGCGGCAGAAATAATGAACCCAGGGTAGTCATCTTCGGCATCGTATTCATACGCACCGTGATCAATGACGTTGTGCCCTTTTTGCGTGAGATGCTCTGCAATCACGTCTTTGAGTTCAAGACCAGCGTGGTCGGTGGCGATATGGATAATCATATCCCCAGTATAGCACGAGGAGTTGAGCGGAGTGAGCCTAACTGAGGTCGATTAGCTTTATCTTCAGATATAGCGCATAATAGAGAGAACACGTGTACATATTGCAAAGGAGTAAATATGACATTAGATGACGCGCGAGATGCGCTTACGGCAATGCAGGATGACCCTGCGCTTATTACGGAGTCTCGATATAGTCCATTAGCGGTTGATTACCCAGACAACCAACTTCCCTTTGTGGAGATTCACATGGCGTACCTACGCAAGAATAAAGCGGTGAGTCCAAGCGCGTATATCTCTAATCTTGGGATTATGATTAAGAAGCGCTAGGCTTCTTGTGATCTTTGCGGCGATTCAGTTCGCCGTCATGCATTTCATACACAGCATCACAGTATTTAAGAAGACGTTCATCATGAGTAACGATGATGGTTGCCTTCTTGCGCTCGTGCGTTTCATGGGCAAGGAGTGAGATCACCTCAAAGGCGCGGGTAGAATCAAGGCTAGCGGTTGGTTCGTCTGCCAGGATGAGGCTTGAGGTCCCGTAAAGTACCTTCGCAATGGCCACACGCTGGCGTTCACCACCAGAAAGATCACTGGGATATTTGTTGCGGAGCTTTTCAATCTGAAGGGTCTTAAAGAGGTCCTTTTTGACGTCATTTTCTGCTGGGCGCTTGGTGACTTTATCAATCAGCTTGAGTTGCTTCTCTACTGTGAGGAACGGAACAAGGTTTGATGCTTGCAGGATAAACCCAACAGTATTCAGGCGGACGGCTGAGAGCGCCTTCTGTGAGAGTTTTGTGATGTTCTTGCCCTGAATTGTTACTGTACCGCTGGAAGGGTTCTGGAGGCCTCCTGCGATGGTCAGGAAGGTGGTCTTACCCGAACCTGATGGTCCAATGACGGCAACCATCTCCCCTGCTTTCACGCTGAAGTTTGTTTTCTTGAGCGCTACGATTTTTTGGCCGGCCTGGTGAAAGGTCCGTGAAACGCCCTTTAGTTCAAGAATAGTTTCATTTTTTTGAGTAGTCATTATCCAATCGCCTCCACAGGGTCAATCTTAGTAACGGAGCGAACTGACGCTAATGCGCCCAATGCTGCACAAGCAAGGAAGAGCGCACTGATGGCGGCAAAGAAGGTTGGGTTGACGGCAAACGGTACTTTGCCTTCTAGGAGTGCGCCGGTGAGGAGTGCAAGCCCCATACCAATAAGGAGGCCGCCGACAGAGAGGATGCCGACCTGAATGATCACGGAGTTGGCGATGTAGCGGTTTGGTACACCTTCTGCTTTAAGGACTCCGAAGATTCCCTTCTTTTGGAGTGTGAGGATGTAGATGAAGATGGCAAGGACGAAGGCTGCGATGCCAATGAGGAAGCCAATCATAAGGCTAAATGTGAGCACTTGTGCTTGGTAGCCTGGGAGGGTGTTGATGAAGTCTTTGATGGTTTGGGTTTGGAGGGGCGCTTCTACCTGCGTTGCTTCCTTGAGAATTACGGCGTTGATTGAGGTATCATCACGCATGCCAATCATGCCTGAGGCTGCGCTGGCAGCTTCGCGCCAGTCATTGAGTGACATGTAGACAACGGGTGCGGTTTGGAAGCTGGCTTTTGTTGTAACGCCTACAACGGTGTACTTTTCTTCTTCGCCTTGGAGGGTGAAGGTGTCATTAAGGTTGAGGCCGATGATTGAGAGTTCGTCGCTGACGATGACTTCGTTGGCATTTTCAATCTGGCGGCCTTCAGAGAGGTCTGGGGCGATGAAGCTTTTTGTATCAATACCAAAGAGTGAAACGTCGTCTGACTCGTCTTTTTCAAGGGTAGCGACGCCCACGCCGAGTGGTGCGGCGGTAGCCGTGGCTTTGTCTGCCTCTGGGAGAAGCTGCTGGTAGTCTGAATGTGTGAGGATGGAGCGACCGATGGTGCTATTGGCGTTGTCATTGAGGGCAATGCTATGTGCGCCCCATTTATCTACTGCCTGGGTGTAGCTGGTTGCAAGGCCGTACGCAAGGGCAAGGAGGAAAAATACCAGATAGCTGACAAGAATAATAACAATGGTAATCAGCGCGAAGCGTGACTTTTCCTTGAGGAGTTCGTTAATTGCTAGAAACATGTAGTTAGTATAGCATTAAATGCGCACGTCAGGGCTGGTTTAGGTATGACACTACGTCTTGGCGAGCTGCTGTAAATGCCTTGATAATGTCGGTATCTGTCATTGCGCTAGGATTTCTTAGTCTTACGAGGGGTATTCGAGCGCTACGGAAAATTTCGTTCACAAAATCATCACGATTTACTCTTGTTGATATGTCATGTGTTCGATCGTCAAGCTCAATGGCGAAACTGGTTATGAGGCTTTCTTTATTTACGAGGACGAAATCGACGGATTTGCGTTGAATTTTTGATAGTGCGGCGCGCCAGTCCTGGCCGTTCTTTACCTCATGACTCAGGAGAGAAGAGAGGTGTATTTGAGGGAATATATAATACTTACTCCCCACCACCCTTTCGAGGCGTCTGAAGAGTGCGGCCTCTGCTTTTGTCATGATAAAGTTCTTACGCTCGTATTTATAAAGGGATACCGGCTGTATTACTGTAGGTTGGATGTGCGCGGAAGAATATGCGGCTTGTGTAATATGCTTTATCCGCTTACGCTCACTTCTACCCCTGGCGTCGTACTCTCTATTCTTGCGCGCAATAGGTTGCGTTGCTGCGATGATAGTTGCAGCAATAAGGATTATGACAATTACAATCAGTGTTTCCATTTTTTATTTTCGTTTAAGAATTTATTCTAAATACAGTATAGCCTATTCAGCCCAATGTGTCTGGTAGAACTCCGTCACCCCTGCTCCATGGCTAATTGCATAGTGATGCTGCTTGAGTTCATCGCCAATGGCGTGGATATGGATGATAGATTGCAATCCACCCCTGAGAATGACCGTAGGTTCTCCGTAGCTTTCTATTTCACCAGAGTGTTTTGCGCGTGCAGAGACCATGTGCGCCGCTTTCATAGAGAGCGCATCTTTATGGTGAGAAATAGCTTCTATCGGAGCGGCCTCACTCCCCTTTTCGTAGCCGTCAATGCGCCGACCCATCATGGTGAAGAGCTCGGTGTGGCCAAGTGTGTACGGCTGCACCTCTGCGCCCAAAAGCCGCGCCAAGTCTTTGGCGGTTTTTTCGCAGCTATCTACAGAGGGCTCCTCGTACCCTTCCCTACTATCGGGCCAAAGCATAAGAATAAGTTCAGAATCTTCCGGCACCCAACCGGCGGTGACAGTGTTGCGGCTTTCGGCGACGTAGGTATTGATGACGCCTTGGAGGATTTCTGCGGTGTAGGTATCCGCAAGCTTAAGTGATGTCATCCAGAGTGGTGTGGTGGAGAGAAGGTGCATGTCTCTATTGTACCGCTTCTGCTGATTTAATGAACTGTTTCTTCATAAAGTTAGGCTGGCGAAGTTTCTCGAAGGATTTTGTGACGCCACGCTGCAGGATGGCGCCGTAGACTGGCATTGGCGTGATGCGCGCAAAGCTGACAAATTCTTTGAGTGAATGCCGAGCAAGTGCAGTAGCTGTGTGAAGGTTAGGCTGGATGTTCATATTGCCTTCATTGTGGTCGCGGATAAGATCTGAAAGTGTATCCACGGCGTAGGCGGTTCGCCCCATCTGCTCTAGCCAGACGTTAAATATTTCACGCTGCGGATAGTCTGGGCGCGCCAGGGTATTTTCTACTTTGAGGACGTCAGACATGAGAATAGATTCTGTGGATATGACCTCTATGTACTCGCCCACTGTTTCGGCTTCAAGGCGCTTCAGAGCGAAGTTGCCTAGTTTTGTAGCGGCGTTTTGCCAGCGCTCCTTCGAAGTTTCGCTTAAATTACGGTAGGTTTCACGGACGAAGTTAGTTTCGTCTTCTGTGAGGTATGGCATCTGGCTGCCCGCTAGGAGCTGCTCCGTATAGAAGGAGGTGTCATAGATGTGATCTTCATCTACAAGGGTATCCAGTACCTTCGCCATTGTAAAGGCCGCCGACCAGTTACGCGTATCTTCTGCGTCGACGCCTACGTGAAATGCCTCCGCAGATGACGCAATCAGCTGTGTAGATTTGTGGTGGGGGTATTGTCGCTCCATTATCGGTCTCTTTCAAAATGGCAGGTGTAGCCGCCGGGATTTTTCTGGAGGTATTCTTGGTGGTAGTCTTCTGCTGACCAGAACTGCGTAAGGGGTTCTAGCGTGGTGACGATGGGGTCCTGCCAGTGTCGCTGGTTGCGTGCAATTGCCTCCTGCGCGGCTGCTTTCTGGGTCTCATCTGCGTAAAAGATGGCCGAGCGATAGCTGCTGCCGACGTCATTGCCTTGGCGATTGAGCGTGGTGGGATTGTGGATGCGGAAAAAGTAATCTAGAAGTGTGTCTTCGGTGGTGTGGGTGGGGTTAAATGTGAGCGCAAGCGCCTCGGCGTGCCCGGGGTGGTTTTGATAGGTGGGGTTGTCATTTTTGCCGCCAGCATAGCCGACTTCGGTAGAAATGACCCCCGGCTGCATGCGGAAGAGATCTTCCATTCCCCAGAAGCAACCACCAGCGAATACAAGGGTGTTTGCGTCTTGGATGGTGCCTTTGGGTTTCTTCATACTCCCTTTAGTATGACAGGAGATTGTTGAATAGTCATGAGCTATAGGTGAATTCCCTAGGGTCTTAGCGTATTTTTTCTTTGCGCATAGAGGTAGAATCGAGTATAATAGACTGTGAAGTAAAAGGAGCCCTATGGCTAAACAACGAAACCAGCACGCCGCTGATATCAAGCGCGCACGCAAGAAGAAGCTAAAGTCTGCAAAGATCAAGGCTCAGCGAAGCTAATAAAAACCGCCTGTTAAACCGGGCGGTTTTTTGTTTCACTAGGGATATATTTATTTGGACGTATACTAAGAGCATGACATCTATTGAATTTTACTTTGACCCTACCTGCCCCTTTAGCTGGATTACGAGCCGTTGGCTGCTGCAGGTCCAGAGGGACCGTGCTATTGACGTGAAATGGCGGCAGTTTAGTTTGGCATTAAAAAATGATGAACTTGAGGCGAAGGATGGCGATAATAAGTACGTTGTGGCGCACCGTGCATCGCACCGGATTCACCGAGTGATTGCTAAAGCGGTGGCTGAACACGGCGCCTCCCCTATTGAGCTGTATTCTGAATTTGGGATTCGGTTTCATATTATGGAACGGGCTTTTGACGACGAGGTGATTGCGGAGGTATTAGCTGCGAAGGGACTTCCGGCCGAGCTTTTGGCGGCGGCGGATGATATGAGCTTAGACGCAGGACTGCAGGCAGAAATAGATTCTGCTATAGAGGCGGCCGGTGGAGACATTGGCGTGCCGACGATCGTCTTTATGGGCAAGGATAGTGAGCGCCTGGGTTACTTTGGCCCGGTATTGAATGAGCTTCCGGAAACCACAGAAGAGGCTTTGGCGATCTGGGATGGTCTAGAGAAGCTCGGTACGGCGAAGAGTTTTTATGAGCTGAAGCGGTCGCGAACGGGCGGACCGAATGTTTTTAGTGCGGCGAGGTGTTAGCTAGCCCGGTCTGCAATTAATCCGAGCGTAGAGGCGGCCCGCACGACTTCTTCATACGTTGCCGACCTATCTTCATCTTCTGACTGCGAAAGCCGCCACAGCTCCTCTGCGGTGCTTATAAGGCTACGTGAAACACTATTGCGTAGGTAGTCTGGGTTAAAATTACCTAGCCGTACCCTATCAAGGTTATCTGCGTCTTTTAGGATGGATAGTTCCGCTGTCATGACGGGCGCTTCTTTATCTGGCAGCGCGTGCCAGTGCACGGCGTAGGTGGAGGTGTCTAATTCTTCTGGTGTCATTTTCTGCGCCAGATGTTCGTTCATCCAAGTGGCCGAATGCCGACCGTGGTCCGGGTCGCGGTCGTCATTAACGCGGCCAACGTCATGTGCTATAGCTGCGTAGCGAAGCGCGGTGCGGTCAATTTTCACACCCTGCTCTTCTAGTTTGGTGCAGATAAGTTCCTGTAAGATAAACACCCGAGTGAGGTGATCAATGCCGTGAAAATAGCTGTCATGCGATAGCCACGCCCGGCGCGGTTCAAATGCATGGAGGAGGTGTTCTGGGATTCTAGTCATTTGTGACAATAGGAAGAACCACCGTGATGAGCTCTTCGTCTTTCCGGCGTTTATCATCTTCTTTTGAATCTTGCGGTACCTTCATACTACTCAGTATACTCCCCTTTTATCTCAAACACTTTGTGCTTCGAGGTGTGCCCGCGCACAAGCCGTACGTTTGATTTGCTGACGCCGAAGTGCTTGGCGAGGAGTTGGATGGCGGCGAGGTTGGCTTTGTTTTCTACCGCCGGGGCTTTGGCGTGGATGGTGTAGGTGCCGTCTTCGCCCAGGATGACACCTTCGCGGTGTTTTGAGTTGGGTTTGAGGTGGGTGTGGATTTGCATAGCGGCTAAGCCTCTTCTGGTTGGTAGTGCGGAGTGACCGCCTGTTCTAGCCAATCACCAAGCTTTGCCCATTGTATAGTATTGTTCAGCTCCTGAACATCAATAAGTGAATACCCGATTACAGAACCGCCAGAATCTGTGTGAAATTCACCAAGTTTTTCAAGCTCTGCGTACACTCTGAGTTGATATTCTACTTCGTCACTTCCCTCTTGAGTGTTCTTTTGATAGCCTAGTGGGATCCAGTTAATTGCGCGCATATTGAGTTCTTCGCTCAATTCTCTTTGAAGCGCGTCCTCTACGGATTCGCCCGCCTCGATACCTCCGCCTGGAAGGTTGTCTTTATGATCTACATAGTGCACGATGGGCACTTTCCCGGAGTAGTTCCCTACGGCGTAGACTTGGCTCCAAGGGAGGCTTGGGAGAGGTTCATGTGCTGTAAGTGGGAAGAATTCTAAGGCGTAGGTGGTGTTTTTGTGGAGGAAGGTTTCGGTGATGATCGGGCTATTATTCAAAGCTGCCTACTTTCTAGTTTGCCTAAGGATTTACGTGCGGACGGCTTTCTTTAGACCATATGTATCATCCGCATCTAGTAGCACTATGTCCTTCATATCCTTCAGCTTCTTACCTCCAGATACCCAATGTGCCGCACCCTGATAGGAGCCACTGGGATTAAGCTGCCCCTTTTGTTCAAATAGTCTTCGTGTTAATGGAGATAGCTTCCACACCTGTCCTTCATATTCAACTTCGCGCTCACCAACAACGATGGCTGTAATAGAGGGGTCTGCTGCGAATGTAACGACGCTACCGTCGTGCATACCTTTTCGATAAAAGCTAAATAGTGCAGATTGCTTTCTGCTCTTCGATACTTCATCAAATTCACGCTCCTTGTCAATAGATTCGGGGTAGATAACCTTACCATCAAATGAGGGTAGTAGTTGCTGGGTCAGGTCCTCTTCTAGTGCAAATAGCTCGCTTGTGCCGACTCGGTGCTTACTGAATATTTCATGCAACAAACTCTCCTTGTCGCCGTAATCCTCGAGCTCGATTGCAAAGAATCGCTTTAGTCCGGTAACATTAGCGTATCCATTTGCCTCCAGGAAGCGCATCCGCTCTTTGTAGCTGTCTGTGCCGGACTTACCTATCTTAATTAAGCCAGAGACGGCTGTAGTCATGATGTAAACGATACCCTTTGGAGTTTTTGACATAGACTACCTAACTATATCCAACAACTCTTCGTACCCGACAACCACATCATACTTGACACCCTCACTCTCAATAAGCTTGAAGTGCTCCCGTGCATAATTAATCTTGAGCTCCTCGCTTCTGCGTAGTTGCATTGTCGACATAGATCCCTTTGTTTCAGCAACAAAGTAAATATGCTTCACAGATTCGCTATCGAATACAATTGCCCAGTCGGGGTTGTAGTCACCCACTGGTGTAGGGATTTTGAAGCCGGTTGGCAGCTTGGCGTATACAGAAACTTCGGTGCTTGATTCAAGCTTTTGGGCAAATTCGCGCTCATTTTTAGAATCGTAGCGCAGAAGGTCGTAAACGTGCTTTTCGACGTCAAGGATGCTATCCTCGCTGCCGCTGCCCTTTTTACCCTTCAAGTTGTTGATAGTGAAGATGTCGTCTTCGTACGTGTCATCAGTCTTCTTGTAGGTAATACCGTTAATGAGCGTCGTCGCCTTCTGCTCTTGAATAAGTCGTGATGCCTGGCGAATGAACTCTTCCGGGTTGGCTTTATAGTTTGCAAAGGTTTTTGCATTTATTCCTGTAAGGATTTTACCGGCAGTTTGGCGAGTTAGTCCGCCGCCACGTGCAACTTCGCCAATAATGTCGTAAGTTGTGTCTCCAAGAAGGCTATCTGCCTCTTCTATTCGTGTTGCTTCGCCAACGAAGCCTGCGCCGTCTTTTAGTCCATCGGCTGTAAGGATATCCGCCTGCTCGCCTTCGTGAACACTGACGCGAACACGGCGAACGTGCAGTTGACTGTCGAGTGCTTGAATTGACTTCTGAACAAGCTCGTCTGAATCAAAACTCACCTCATAGCTTGATTTGAATTTGATTTTATTCCATAGCTCCTGGAATTCTTTCTTCGCAAAGTTGGCGTTTGGCTGATAGTTCTTTTCATGAACGTTTTCAGCACGATCGTTTTCAGCGACCTGGAAGGTTGCGGTATCGTGCGCCGCCTTAGCAAGTTTGAGGATTTCAGTCTTGAATGGCTCGAACGCAGGGCTAAATTCAACCTTTTCATCAGTTACGTCAGCAACAAGCTGGTCGGTGACGTGGTATTCTTCGTCAAGATACCCCTTACCTCGAAGTTCAAAAATAAGATTCATAGCAGTTGTACTATCAAGTTCAAGCTTGTCGCCAGCTGAGTTTTGCAGCGTGCGTCCTACAAGCACATCTGTTGTGAAGGTTGCTGAACGGTCATTGAGGGAGTCGACGATTTCCCGTTGCAGTACATTCACCCAGTCTTTGTACGATTCACTAGCAATAACAGTTAGTGAGTTAACATCGAAGAATCGCTCGCCAAGGATGTCTTGGTCCATGCGTTCACCCTGTTTGTTCACGGCAATACGAAGTCCGCGTCCAATTTCTTGGCGCTTGCTGATTTCAGACTGGCTGTGCTTGAGGGTACAGATTTGGAAGATGTTTGGGTTGTCCCAACCTTCACGGAGTGCAGAGTGGCTAAAGATGAAGCGTACACGGTTGGTGCCGTTCATATCAAGGAGTGTCTCCTTGTCCTTCATGATCAGGTCGTAAGCACTGACGTCGTCGCTGCCGCCTTCGCCACGCTTTTCACTACTGTTTACAAGACGACCCTTCCTGTCTTTTGAGAAGTAGCCTTCGTGAATTTCACTAGCGTCAAACTTTTCAAGATATTTCTGGTATTCAGTATCAAGAAGGCTGAGTTGTTTTACGGCCTCACGATATTCTTCTTCAAAAATACGTGCATAAACACCAGGCTGCACCTCGCCGCCCTCGCCGTATTCACGATACTTGGCTACTTCATCAATAAAGAAGAGTGACAGCACCTTAATGCCCTGCTGGAATAATTCACGCTCTTTTTCAAGGTGCGATTTAATTGTTTCGCGAATCTGAATGCGGCGAACGTGCTCTTCACTGATATCGCCAATTGCTTGCCCAACATTAACGGTGACGCCATTTGTGAAGCGCACCTCATTCTTAATACCGTCTACAATTGCACGGAAGCCTTTGTACTGCTCCATATTGCCGGAGTGGTCATATAAGTCAAAGTCGTCGCCAATACGCCGCGTAATGCGCTTAATACCGTTTGCCTGCTTTTGGTCAAACTCAACAATAGCCGTTGGGTTGTGTTTTGGTAGTGCGTCAATGCGGTCAACGAATACATAGCCGCTTGTACCAGTATTGCCAACAACCTCAACACCCTTAGCCTTTACCTTTTTAACGAGCTTTTCGTTATAGGCATCAATTGGGTCAAGCTTGTAGATTTTGTTGAAGATCTTATCTTTCAGGTGGGTTGCAGAGTAGCGAGTGATGAAGAGTGGGTTAAACTCTGAAAGCGCCGCTTCAGCCTTTGGTCCGAACCGCTGCGGCTCGTCCATAATGAGGATTGGATTGGTACGGCGAATAATCTCAATTGGCGCCACCTGCCCAGTTGCATCAAGGTCGGCGTTATAGATTTTACGGGCATCCTTACTACTGGTGGCAAAAGCCTGGTAGTTCATAATAATCACTTCGATATTTGCTGTGTTACCGAAGTTCTTGATGTTTGCAATGTTTGATTTATTCTTAGTGTCGTAAATAAAGAAGCGCAACTTCTTTCCGTACTGCTGCTGGAAGTAATCTTGCGTAAGGCTGAGTGACTTATAGACACCTTCACGAATCGCCACACTTGGCACGATGATAATAAACTTACTCCAGCCGTATTCACGGTTGAGCTCGAAGATACTTTTGGTGTAGACGAAAGTTTTACCGGTACCGGTTTCCATTTCAATGCTAAATTGGCGACCGCCGTATGTTTTAGCTGGTTTGATGTCGTTGCTGTTTTGGACGTCTTTGACATTCTTATAGATGTCATTATCGCTCAGTAGGAGCTTTTTATTAGCAAAGACCTCTTCTACATACGTCCCCTGCCTACCTGCAACTACCTTGCGGGAGCCATTTGGCTGCCCATTAAAAACCTCAACGAGCGAATTAACTGCGTCGGTTTGATACTGCTGAGTGGTGAACCGAAAATGATTTGCCATACCCTGCCCTACACCACCTGTATAGTTGTATCTGGTGAAAGTTGCTTGAGACGGATGTCGATATTGATACGAGTTTGGTCATCCTTGAATGACGAATCCTTAAAGACAACGCGCACCGGCTTCATGGCTGCAATACCGTCAACAATATCAAGTGATATTGCATCGTCGAAACACGCTACGAGCGAGTTGATGTCAACTGCGTATACGTTGTATCCGGCGATGTCCTTTTGTTCAATTGGAAGATCGAGGGTAAGGCCAAGGTCAAGAATAGTTTCAGTCAGGAGGTCTTCGGCACTACGCCCTTCTTTTATATTATCGGCAACTTCAAGAAGGCTTGCTTGAGTTGTTTCGTTCGGGTGCTGTGCGGTATCAGTAAAGTTACTACTGCTAAGCTTGTAGGAGCGGAAGCCGGTGTCGAGTGGCGTGTCGCGCTTGGCGATTTGTTCAGCGAAGTCTTCGCGGATCTTTTTACCAGCACGGCGGATGCGCTCTCGGCTGATTTCAGGAATGGTTTTGTAGCCAGCTTTGTAGGCTTCGGACTTTTCATCAGTTGGCTCGGCTAGCTGTACCTGGATGTGCTTACGGTTGCCGCCGTCTTCGGCGTTGAGTTGCATGACCGCATGGGCGGTGGTGGCGGAGCCGGAGAAGAAATCGAGAATAGTAAAGTTATTATTTTCATGAATCATATTGATAAGATATTTTATTAGTGAAACCGGCTTAGTATAATCAAATACGTTTAGCTTCCCCATTAGCTTCCCCAGTTCATTGAATGCATCGTCGTTACGAAGAACACCAGCTTCTTCGCTATTTATGATATCTGAAGGAGCAATAAACTTTGAACCATCTTCGTTGTCCAGACTGTAGTACATGGTTGCAAAGTTAGGCTTCTTAAAGGTATAAGACTGACCCTCTTTGAATCGTTCATCCACGGTGCTCTGTGTCCACTTGAATCTCGCGGTTATGGTTACTTCATTTGAGTTGTAGCCATCTTTAATAATGATACTATTTTTAATTTCTACGCGGCTTGAATCTTTACCGTAGATTCCTGCTGGGTATAGGCCGTCGGCAAATTTACACTCGATCATGCCAGGGGCAAATTTTACGGAGCTATATTTATTTATAGCGTTGAGTAGTGGTCCAGCTGTGTTGTACGAGGCCTGACCCCTTAGTGTAACCCTGCCTCCCTTATGGTAAGCAAGAAGATACTCGTATTTACTCCTATATAGCTTGCTGAGAGTTGGGGCCTTGCTAGTTTTATTCCATTTAAATGATGTTATAAAGTTGCTTTCGCCGAATATTTCGTCGCCTATTTTCTTTAGGTTTGCCTGCTCATTATCGTCAATCGAAATAAATATCACGCCGTCATCAGTCAGTAGGTCGCGCGCCACGATCAGTCGCTCTTGCATCATGCTCAGCCAGTCGCTATGGTAGCGACCATTGGTTTCGGTATTTTTCACTAGCTTGCCACCGCTTTCGCCATCACGCACGCCGATTTCTTCTTCGTAGTCTTCACGGTCGGCAGTAAAGTTATCGCGGTAGATAAAATCTTTACCGGTGTTATACGGTGGGTCGATGTAAATCATCTTGATCTTGCCAAGGTAGCTTTCTTGTAGAACCTTCAGCACTTCAAAGTTATCACCCTCGATGAAGACATTCTCGGTGGTGTCAAAATCAACACTATCCTCACGCACCGGGCGGAGAGTTTTGGCGATTGGCGTATTGGCCTTCAGTATACTCGCCTTCTTGCCTGGCCAATCAAGGCGGAAGCGCTCACGGTCACCCTCAACGAGCGTATCGCTCAGGTGCTGACGCAAAAGGTCGAAGTCGACAACCTTCTTTAGCTCGCCGGTAGCTTCGTCTTGCGACTCAGTAACGACGCTCGGGAATAGCTCAGCGATCTTTTCTATATTTCCGCCTAGAATGTCTTTGGTTGTGTGGGTGATCTTTTCCATGGTTGTATCTATTGTACTACAGATAAAACTATACGCACGACCAGTAATAATATATACTAATAACAGTTATGCTTGCGTAACTGGATATAGTAGTCAAAAATAGGAGGGATTTATGACAACGGATGCAGTTGCTGAAAAAGCGCAAGAAATCTTGAAGAAGAATAGTATCACATCTCCTTTTGTGAATGTTTTTGATATTGCTGAGCGTGAAGGTCTTAAGATTGAGTACCGCGTATTCCCAAATGGCAATTCCGATATATCCGGTTTCCTGATGGCCGACGAGAAGACGATATATCTTAACATTGATAACTCTCCTGAGCGACAGGCTTACACTGTAGCGCACGAGCTAGGGCATTACCTGCTTGGTCATGCGCCAGATAAGTACGGTGTGCTACGGCGCGCCAATGACTATACTAATACGGAGAAGTCGCAGGAGGAAAAGGACGCAGACCGTTTTGCAGCAAACCTACTGATGCCGGAGAAAATGATCAGGCGCGAATTAAGGCAATACCCATTCCTAAAAGACGCACCTCAGATATTGGCCGCTAAATTCGGTGTGTCTGTGAGTGCTATGAAATTTCGCTTGATGAACCTAGGTATAGCTCCGGGGTATTATGCCTGAGGAAAAACTAGGCACTACTCCAGTCGATACAACCACCCTGGATGAGAGGCGTCTACTGCTTGAATCAATGCAGCTACCAGCAACAAGTCGCTCGTCGGAGGAGATTACTGAAAAGTTCGAGGGGCGCCTGTTAAAAGGTACGACCTTTGCTGAAATGGAGATTATCGAGTTACAGAGTAAGATTGAGCAGCGAGAGCTCTGGAGCAGGGTGCTGTTGTGCCTAGTTGGGTTGATTATTGTTTCGGATATGGCGATAATCTTCCTCACTGGCTTTGGGTGGATGCAGTTTGAGAATGAAACAACATTACCTTTGTTTATTGCAAGTAACCTTGCTCAAATCTTCACCCTAAGTGTTATTGTGGTCAAATTTTTATTCAAAGAAGATCCAGCAAGACGTGATACAGGAAAGAGGTAGACTCAGCACGGCTATCTCCTGTAGGCAGCTACATTAGAGTTTGGCGACGATGTGCCAGTGTACTACTCTCTTCTAGGTAAAGATATCTTTCGTGAATAGAGGCTATTCACCCCCTTGAGCCGGGTATGGAGAGTGGCTGATTATATATAAAGAACAAACCTCTGCCTCATTCATTAATTGGAGGCGCAGCCGATGTCGGTGTTCATACTGTATACTAAGGCTATGGGGGCTTTTGACTCAATAGATGAGAATGTCATTAGACAACTGAGCGACAAAGAGGCAGTTATTCTACTGCATAAATTAATTTATGCCGAGGTGCGAAAACTTTCGATTTCAACTGAATTAATATCGGTGCCATACGAAGTAGACACTCCAGACGGTGGTATTGATGCTGTCGTCAAAACAGGTCAGCCTATTGAAGGCAGTGAACTCATTTTTGAGGGCGATACTTATTACCAGGTGAAGTCTGGCAGGGTAACTTTTACAGAAAAGGGCATGGAAGATGTGCTCTGTGAGGAAAAAAATAAGGATATACCCGAACGTGCGCTTAAGCCTAAGGTTCAACAGATCATAGAGGGCGGCGGCACTCTCGTGCTTTTTTTGACAGGTCAGAGTGCACCTAGGGTTGATGATGCACTATTGAACGCCAAGAACGTTATTGAGCAGAGGCTACCAAGCTCATCTCCGTCCATTCGTATTGTCCAGCTCGAGAATATACTAGCGATACTCAATAGCTGCCTACCCTTGCGGTTAAGTTTATTGAAGATACCTGATTTTACAGGACTCACTCATGACGAGTGGAGTGGATTGAGTAGTATGTATAACTACTTTGAAGAGGATGAGCGGCGCCTCGGCGTGATTGGCAACGTTCGTACGCTTGCCGGGAGTTCAGAGCCGAGCGATCGCATTATCCGAGTTATCGGCTATCCGGGTGTCGGTAAAACGCGCAGTGTACTAGAGGCGCTACGTGAAGATAATCTAGCACCGCTTGTTGTCTATTTTGACAAACCCTCTATCGCACGTGATACAAGCTTCATAACCCAGCTTGTACGTAATGAGAATGAAGCAATTGTGGTGATAGACGAGTGTGACCCGCTGAGTCATGCACAATTTGTAAATGCTGTCGCAGGCGCAAAATCGAACATAAAACTAATAACGATATACAACGAGGACTGGCGTGATGCTGACAAGACTTTTAGACTCGTAGATATGAACGAGAACGAACGTCTTGCTACCGAGTCTATTGTCGCTATCATAAAGGATTACGGGGTTCCTGACGACATCGCTAGGAGATGGGAGTCATACTGCGAAGGGTCACCTCGAGCAGCTCATATGATAGCCATAAATCTGCAGCGTAGCGCGGATAATATCTGGGAAGACCCTGGCTACGATCGAGCCATGGAGCGCATATTAGCCGACACTGACAAGATTGATAGCGATACATTTAAGATGAGTAAAACTATCATAAGTTGGTTGGCACTATTCCATAAGTTCGGCTGGAGTCGTAGCTTTGCTGATGAGCGCAAGTTTATTCTCTACAAAATCATGGAGAATACTGGCTATTCTGAGAATGATATAGATAGCGTAGTAAACGAGCTAAGAAAACGCAAGGTATTGCAGGGTGATAAAACTTTATATATATCACCTCGCCTTCTTCATATACGCGCCTGGGTGTGGTGGTGGGAGCAGAATGGTGACAATTTCGACCTTAACGACATGAAAAGCGTTACTTTCAATGGCGAAACCGTAACTATGACAAGTGAACTGTACGGCTGGTATACGCAGATGTTCGAATATGCAAGAGAGGTTCAAGGTGCCAGCGAGGTGGTGCAGACACTACTGTCCCTCGACGGACCGCTCGCTAGCGAACCAGGGCTGACAGAGGCTCTCGGCGGCAATTTTTTTAGTGGACTAGCTATAGCCGACCCTGAAAATGCTCTTTTACTTTTAGAGAGCTGGTTTAATGGCAAGACTGATGACGAGCTCAGGGCGGCTGCGTTTGACCGCATGAGCTTAGTCCGCTCCCTTGAAGGTATCGCTGTTTGGAAAGATCTCTTTGTTCGCTCGGCTGAACTAATGCTTCGACTTGCCGCAACTGAAGAGAATCACACCTACTCAAACAACTCAGAGGGTACATTTGCTAACCTTTTTAGTAACGGCTACGGTAAGGTTGCATCAACGGAGGCACATCCGTCGGACCGACTGCCTGTCCTAAGAAGAGCTCTTGAGTCGGGCGATGACAGAAAGCAATTAATGGCTATCAAGGCTATTGATCAGGGTCTAGAGTCGTCACACTTCACGAAAGTAATGGGTGCGGAGACGCAAGGTTTGCGTGCGGAGCCAGAGCTCTGGATGCCTATAACGAATGGTGAGCTTTGGGATGTCTTTAGGAATATATGGAATTTACTATTAGAATTTCTACCTAATCTATCCGATGAGCTGAAGACTGAGGCGACCAGAGTACTGAGTGGTAATATACGCGACCTAGTATTACATACAGGGCATGGCGAGCAGTATATGGAAGACTACACCTCTTTAGTCAAGAAGAGTATTGTTTTACCTGGCGATGCGGTCGACCTCGTTAACGCCATGCTTCGGTTCGATAGAGAAAGGGTTAATAAAGACGCACTCAATCTTGTAAAAGAACTAGCCGAGCATCTAGAGGGTGATGACTTAACCTCTCGACTCAAGCGATATATCGCGCACAATTCACCGGATGACTGGTGGGGTGGCGATGAAGACGTAAAAAAGTCGGAGGTGAAGGTTGCAAAGCTCGTCCAAGGGATTGTAGCCAACCCTTCGACACTAGATGCCAATGATTGGCTTTTCACTAGAGAGGCACAGAATGGATATCGACTCGGTAGGGGTGTCGGGTCTGTGGATGTATCGAATAGTCTTATAGGTAATCTTCTTCGTCTCCAGAAAACGAGCGATGAAAAACATGGCGAAGATGCAGCGTTTGCATTCGTCGCAGGCTATCTTGCAAGTCTGTATCAGCGAGATGTAACCGAATGGCAGAATACTCTGAATTACATATACGACAATGGCGATCTAGAGCGTTGGTATGCCGAGGCCAGCTGGAGAAGCCACCTTGATAATCATAACGCGGAGCGGATATTGATACAGCTAAAAAATGGAGTAATTGACTTTGAGCAGATGAGCATATTCCGATATGGTGCGATGACTAATGGTTTAAGTCCAGCTGTCTTTAATCGATGGATTGAGCATCTATTATGTGTCAATACACTAGATTCGGTCGCAATCGCCATAGATTTATACGCCTCCTACTACATACACCAAGAGAAAAGAAGTTTACCTGTCGACTTAACGCGAAGAGTCATTACATCCCCTGCCTTAAGAAATAAGGATGGCAATATAGCGCGCAGGATAGACTACGACTGGGCAATGATAGCAGAGGGTTTTATAGAGCAGAATCCAGCCCACGCACTCGAACTATTCAGTTTCCTTGTTAGCAATTTTGATGAAGAAAAGACCATATTTGGATCATACGGAGGCTATGTTAAGGGCGTGATGAATAAGATTGTCACCATAGACCCAGACGAAACATGGAGGCAGGTATCTAACTATCTCGAGAAGGAGGACAGAGGCTGGCGACTAGAGATGAGCTGGTTAGGTGGTGGAGCATCCTTTGGTGACGACAACGATGGTGCAATAGTGCTGTTTCCTAAAGATGCCGTACTTGCATGGGTGGATGAAGAGCCTGAAAAGAAACGTGCTAATAAGATAGCTTACATAATGCCACATGACTATGATCATGCGGAGAGTGAAGATTCGTGGTATGCAGTAATTCTTGACAGGTATGGAAGCGATAAGTCTGTAATGAATTCCGTTACAGCAAACTTTGGAACCGAGGGCTTTTCTGGACCGTCCAGCCTGCACTATGCCAGCAAGGTGGAAAAGGTTAAGCGCTTCGGCGAGATACATAAAGAATCCCCAAATATACAAGCCTGGGTTAGTATGATTGTTGCTCAGCTAAGCGCACGGGTGCAACAGGCACGAGAAGAAGAGGAGCGGCGAGGGTATTAGGTTACATCAAGACCAGCCCCGACCGTACATATGCCCTACCTCACCAACATCCACTCCTCATACTCAGCAACCGACAAAACAATCACCCCTGCATCACCCTTGTACTCCAGGAGGTCCTTATCCCCTGTCACAATGAGCGCCGCATGTTCAATAGCTAGCTGAAGTATAGGCGTGTCCTTGATGTCACGTATGTCATGGGTGGCGGTTGTATTGTAGTCTTTTGCATGTTCAAGCAGGCTTCGCTGCAGGGCGTTAGACTTGTCAATACAATTCCTATACAAGATTTGAAAGTTCCTGTATCTTCCTGCGCAGCTCCCTATTTAGCTCTACCTTCCGGTTAAACTGCGGCTCTGCCCGCATCTTATTCTCAAGCGCAGAGATTTCTTTTTGCAGTTGCTCACGCCGGACGTTTGTAGCAACAATCTCGTCAAAAGATTTGTCGGTAGTTAGGCTGTCTGGGCTGGCGTCACTAACGCCATCGTCAACCGCAATAAAGCTCGTTATAATACGCTGGTACACCGCCTCTAGGTCGCTACCGGTGAACGATAGCTCGGGCAGCTGATTCCACTCTGTCTTGTAGTAGCGGCGCTTGCTATCAAGTTTATGTTGAATGATATAGCAGATGCTCTCTTCGCACTTCAATACAAAAAGAATTGGATATGAAATAGCCTTATCAATTACGCCAAGGGCCTTGAGGGGCACTTCTTTCGTCTTGAGCTCAATAAGGAATACCTGTAACTCCTCTACCCTATCTGAGGTTGGTATATTGAGCGTCTCTGGCGCAAGTTTGTGGAGCCAAGTGATACGGCCGATGATGCCGGTAAATTCATCACGAATAGCAGTCGATACCTGTATGCGTTCATAGAATTTAGTCTTTGGAATAATCCGATCAACACTTGTGGAGTTCGGAAGATGAAACACTAGCGCACCACCATAAATGTCACAAGTTCAAAATCTTTAAGCCCTTGGAATTTTTGTGATGATACTGATGTTCCGCCGGCGCTGAAGAGGCTGTCGATATCTTTATCTTCTTTGACGTCAACAATTGAGCTAATTGCTTTTGTGAGGAGGTCTGAGTATTTCTCCATGTACTTGCCATCGTTTGTTTCTTCGTTGAAGCTTTCGTAAAGCTCGCGAATTGGCTCGCCTTCATTACGCGAGATAGCACGGAGCGTGTCGAGGGTGTGTTTTATGGCAAGATGGTCAGAAAGGACTCGCCCGTCATCATTAACGTACACAAGGTAGAACGGGTGGAGCTGATTGGTGTTGTCGATATTTACATCTTCATTGACGTTGCGGAGCACGAATATCACACCCGGGTCGGCACCTATGTCGTAGCGTTTCGGTGCAACGGCATGCATGCCGCTTGGCGTGTCGCGGAAGTCTTCACCGTCTTTGATCTTTCCAACAAGGTCCATGCGGAAGTCATTGAGTCCAAGGTCGGTAATGGAAACCCCGGTGTCCATATCTTCAATATCAACAACTTCATCTTGTAGCTTTTCAAGCTGCGCCTTGCGGAACATAAGGTCTGAGGATTCGTTCGTGAGGACGTTGTCTTCGCCTGTTGCCGTAACGTCAACCATTACCATACGCCCCTCGACGCGGTCCTTGAGCTTAATGTAATCATCAAGTGATAGCTGCGGCCAGAAGTTAATAAGCTGAATCTCGTTATTCTGTGAGCCAATACGGTCAACTCGCCCGAAGCGCTGAATAATACGAACTGGGTTCCAGTGAATGTCATAGTTCACAAGCGTGTCACAGTCCTGGAGGTTCTGCCCTTCTGAGATACAGTCGGTTGCAATAAGAAGGTCAATCTCTGGCGCACCGCTAAACTTATCTGAACGATTTTTCGAGAGTGGCGAGAAGTGAATTAGGAGATTGTTGAACTGGGGGCTGACGTCGAGGTTAGTCTTATTGTCCGAGCCGGTAATTTTGGCTGCGTAAAGTCCGTATTCACTTTTAAGCCATTCGGAAAGATTGTTATACAGGTAGTTGGCGGTATCGGCAAAGGCCGAGAATACGATCACCTTCTTATTACCTGGGTTGATTGGGTTCGCTATCTTTTCTGCAATAGCCGCTTTGAGGTCGTTAAGTTTTTCGTCGTGCTCTGGCGTGACGCGTGCAATTTCAGCGAGTAGACTCTCTGCAATGCTGAGGTCAAGCCGAAGGTCCTCTTTCCAGCCGAGCGTATCCATATCGGCAATGTTAATCTGTATCTTGCCGCCGATTGCGTGAGTGAATTCGTTGTCAAATGACCCTTCGTCGAAAGAATCTTCATCATAGTCGTCTTCATTAAGCACCGTTCCGGTAGCTTCTGCGGCGACACCGGTGCGCTCGAACTCTTCAATGGCATCGATATTCTTTTGGATATTATCGGCAAATTTACCAAGTGTAATACGGAATGAATCAACCGAACTTTCAAGGCGCTTCAGGAAATTGACACGCATAAGTTTCTTGAGCGTCCCTTCGCGGTTTTGCTGCGTGAAGGTCGTGTTGTTGATGTCGGTGTCATATAGCTGAGCGTAAATACCTGCCTTATCAGGTAGAATATATTGAGTCGGCGCATAGACAGAGAGGTTGAGCCGGGTGAGCTGTTCGTACAATTCTTCAATTTTAATAAAATTAGGAAGTTCTGTTATGTCACTACGTACCGTTATTGGCTTCCGACGTGTTGGAAATTTACCAATACTGCTTGTATTGTAGTAGCGTGAAATATGCTTGCGGCTACGAGAGATAGTAATGCCGTCGAGCAATTTGAAGAAGTCGTAATTTCCACTCAGACGATTTTGCAACTCCTTGCTCGTGCGCTCTTCTGGCTCTAGCTTTGACCAGTCGTTGAAGGTCTTTTGGGCCTGCTGGAGAATAAAATTGATTGACTTCGAGGTGTCGAGCTTTTCGTCGGCTTCGTCGGTATGCCCTTCGTATGCAAGTGCAAGCTGATTCTTAAGGTCTGTGAAACGGTTGTTGACTGGCGTTGCCGAGAGCATGAGGACCTTTGTTTTTACACCTGTGCGCATAACGTGATTAAGGAGTCGCTGATAGCGCGTCTCTTTGTCGCCCTTGCTTGGATTGTTGTTGCGGAAGTTGTGTGATTCATCAATAACAACAAGGTCATAGTTACCCCAATTGACGCGTGACAGGTCAATACTGTTTGAGTGCCCACTCTCCCGCTGGAGGTCAGTATGATAAAGGACATCATAGTTAAAGCGGTCCTCAACAAGCGGGTTGTCGTCGTAGTTATTGAGGAATGTCTGCCAGTTATCGCCAAGTTTCTTCGGGCACAGTACAAGCACACTACTGTTGCGTTCTTGGTAGTATTTTATAACTCCTAGCGCGGAAAAGGTCTTTCCGAGCCCAACGCTATCCGCCAGAATGCAGCCGTTGTGGCGTTCGAGTTTGTTGATAATTCCAAGCACGGCATCACGCTGGAAATCGTAAAGTGAATTCCATACTTTAGACTCTTTGAAGCCGGTCTTTTCGTTAGCGAGCTCGTTCTCGTCAATATCTTCTAAGAATTCATCAAATATTTTGAACAAGGTCAGGTAGTAGATATATGACGGTGAGTTTTCTTTGTATAGATTGGCAATAAACTCACTCACCTCTTCCGTAACGTCATCAAGTGCATCGGTGTCATTCCAGACGTCGTCAAACTGCTGAATGGCCTGCTTTGCTGTGGCCTGGTCGGGGACCTTAATGATTTGTCGAAGCATTGAATTGTCGCTCTCAAACCCAAGACCGGCGCTACTGAACTCGTCAATGCCGTTATAAAAGAATGCATTGTCGGGGTATTCAATAATCGTTTGAGGTTGAATGTAGCGGCTGCTCGTATTGGTCTTGAATCGCGCCTTCTGCTCAATCCATCGCTGGGTTTCCTTTGCAACCGCCCTACCCTTCAGTTCATTCTTGAGGTTAATCTCAAACTCTGTGCCAGCAACGGCGCGCTCTGCCGGGAATTGAATAGAGAACTGGCGTTTTTGCTTCTGTTCTTTGGCGTCTTTCAGGAACGTTGGTGTTGAGTAGATGAACTGGAATGAGTCAACCTGCTTTAGCTGTTTCTTCAGAGATTCGAAGCCGTAGATAGAAAAGGCATTTGCGGAAATACGCAGCCGGGCGTCTTTAGCAATGCTCTTAGCGAGATCCTCGCCAACTTTCCTTGTTTTGTTATCAAAGAAGTTATCCATGTTAAGGCTATTATACCGCAATACATAAGGATTATAGAATTAAAGCATGACCACGTTGAGACATAAGGATATGGTAGATGAGTGGGATGCCCAGTATAATTCCGGCTTTTTGAATTCTATCTGTAGTTCTTAGGTCTGATGCTCCTGGGGTTAAATTTCCGCTCGGGTGATTATGCCCCACAACAATCGAAGCCGCCCTATCCAAAATAGCATCCACAAAAACCTCCCGCGGATGCACGAAGCTCGCCGTCAGCGTCCCAATAGAAATCACGCGCACGGCAATCTTCCTGTTCGCCGCATCAAGCGTCATGCACACGAAGTGCTCGCGCATCTCATCCTTAATGAAGGCGAACTCGGCAGCGGCTTTAGCGGGGGTGTCGATGATGGGGTTTTTGCTACGGTCCATGTATTTAGTATGACAATCAAATCTGAAATAATCATAAGCCCCTGGTTCTTTATCTCAGCTCCCCCTCCCTCACACCCTGCTATACTAATACCATGACCAAAACCACCCAAGAAGAATTCAAAGTCTCCGGTAAAGATCTCCTAGAAAAGGTGAAAAACCTTATTAATGAAGGCAATGTTCGCCGCATTATCATAAAGAATAAAGACGGCAAGAAGCTGATTGAACTTCCCTTGACTATTGGCGTGGTGGGCGCTGTGCTCGCCCCTGTACTGGCTGCCGTAGGCGCTATTGCTGCACTCGTAACGGAATGCACTATCGTGGTAGAGCGCGAGGTTCCCGAATCTACGGACGCATCCTAGGTCCAACGCCCAGGCCTATCGCCACTCCACCTCAGTCCCACCCCTAGCCAAACCTCCATAAAAATGGTATACTACCCCTGAACGCGCACAATCCCGTGCCGTTCGTTCGTTTTATACAGAGGAGGTGGTGCCTTTTTGCAGGGTACCGTATCAACAACACAATTCACGCCGCTGGAGGCGATGGAGATTCTGGGAGTCGATATGTCGTGGGTGGTTGAGGCAACGGGCCTTAACTACAACGCAGTTCGGCGCGCCATCATGGGTGGCAAAAAGAAGATCCATCAGGAAACCGCGAATCTGATTGCGAATGCGCTTGCGCTTGGGTTGCATGAAGTTGCGTGGCCGAATGATCTTACGCACCTTGGGCGGCCGCCGCTCACGGGTGGCCACGCCAACTACAGGCGTCCCGACGAATGGCGTCTTGGCAAGGTCTGCGAGGAGCATTTCATTCTCCTTTCGGTCAGCGGTGAGTGTGGGTACTGTGATGTCACCCAGGAGGTGGCAATGCGCGCATAGTTCGCGTAGTCTCTCTATAGGCGCACGCCCACACACCCCCCGCAGGGCTCTGTCTATTGAGAAGCTTTCCGCTTTTCTGGGCAGAGACCCTGCGGGGTTTTTCATTTTCCGCCCCGCCTTCCGCACATGAAATGCGCACCAGGTCCCCCAATCACCGAAAGAAAAGTGCTATACTAAACCCTATGCCCAACCGTTATACCCTCTTCGATATTGGCGAGCTCAAAGACACCTTTGCGCTGCCGCTTGGCGTCCCTGCTGGAGTCAAGAAAAGTTACAATATTAGCCCAACACAAACCGTGCCTGCCATTAGAATAGAAGACGGCCAGCGTGTTGCCGAGCGCATGAAATGGGGCTTTGTTCCAAAGAATGCTAAAGATATGAACTCAGTCTTCCGCTACAAGACGCACCATATCCCAAGTGGCGCCGTGCTTACAAAGAAAAGCTGGCAGGACGTTGTCCGCACCCAGCGCTGCCTTATTCCGGCAAATGGATTTTATGAATGGCGTAATGCGCCTGAAGGTAAGCGCGCTTACTACCTCCGTCTTGCGGAGCGCCCACTCTTTGCGTTTGCTGGTGTGTATGGTGAATGGACTGACCCAGAAGGCGTCACGCACGGTGTCTGCGCGGCTATTACAACGCGCTCGGATTCTCAATCTGACCAGATCCCAAGCATCCTTCCGGTCATTGTTGACCCGGCAGATGAGGACGACTGGCTTAACCCAGAAGTGAGCGACACTGGAACGCTCTTTAAGATCCTCCGCCCACTTGAACCTGAAGATTTTATTGTTACGCGCGTGGGTGATGCGGTCCATTCGGTAAAGCCAAACTCGGCTGACCTGATTCTCCCCTTCCACCGAAAAGACTAAATAATCCGTGAAATCCGTGCGCTCTTGTAGAGCAGCGGAATAGCAATCAGTGTATCTTCTGTATACGACACTGATTCAATCGTCCCCTTGCCTTCTTCGTCGAAGGTGCGTTGCGTGTAGGTTGGGTTCCGTAGCAGGAGCGCCACACTTGGGGTCTTCTCTACGCCATAGAGGGCGTTGCCGCTGCCGGCTGGGTGGTCGGCGCGGTTGAAGTCGCGCATGCTTGGGACTTCAATGACGGTGAGGCGTTCGAAATCGCCGGTGACTTCCGTGCGGGGGTCGAGTTTGTATTGCTCGGGGGCGTCGTCGCCGTCTTGGATGTGGCAATAATATGTGCCATTGACGTTGATTGGTTCACCAGTTTTGAAGAATTCATTTTGGTGATTGAGGCTGTTGAGTTGACGTTCCTGGAATTCAAGGACGGCGATTTTTGCAGCTTCATCTGGCAGGTGTGTGCTGAGGGAATTGAAGCCTGCGCGCAGTGAATTAAAGTGCGCGGTGATCTTCTCACGCTCTTTGTTGATGGTGTGGAAGCGCGGCATTTCAAGTTGGCCGCCGATGATTTCTTCAAGGCGCTCATCACTTGGTGTATAGGTGTCCGAATCATGCGCTGAAGTGTCCACCTGGTAGTGCTCTAGAAGCGATTGTGAGCTAATAGGCATCCCTGGCTCATAAAGCTCCTCAATGGGCGTCCAGAAGCCTGCTAGCGCCATTTCATACGTCTCTGTGTCCTCTACGTACAGCTCTGGAAGGTAGGTGTAGGCAAATTGGCGGAAGTCTTCAACGATTTCGCTGTTTTCTGCTGCCCAAGTGATGCCGTCAAACTGGAGTGCTTCGGTGAAGTTTGTGACGGCGTTGATGTTTTGGGTGAAGGGTTGCTGGTCGAGTTCGCGTGAGTGGATCTCTTCAGACATGTCACTCCAGAGGTAATTGTGTGCCAGGGTTCCGCCGGTGAATTCACGGTGCGGGTGGAGTTCCTGGATGAGTGAAGATGAAAGCAGCGCGCCTTTGTAGAAGGCTTCCCCTTCTGGTGTGTTTGCGAGGGCGTGGGGCGTAGCGATGAAGTGGCCAACCCTGTGGAGGCGCAGGAGCTCTGCCTTGCCGTCTGAAGTGCTTGCCTGTTCTTTTTGTAGCGCTGCAAGATACTGCTGCACGCCGCCAGCCTTTTCAATCCCGTAGCCTACGGTGTCACAGGCGATGTCAATTTCCTCAGGTGTGTATTTTACAAAGAGTTCTACGGACGGCTCGTTTTCATGCATAATAACCACTACTGTACGACTAAAGGGGGTCGGGTGCAAGCATGAGCGTGGCTGGTGGCGGGGCTTTGTGGCTGGCGGTTAGGGTTGTTGGCGCCGGGGCAAAAAAAGAACCCCGCCATACAAGACAGGGCCGGAGCGGTGGCTCATACGGCGGGGTCTTTTAGCGGGGTGGTGAGATGGTGCTACTGCACGGTTATGCAGTCCAGGGCGGCTTCGTTAGTGCTTTTGAAGAACTCCTGGAGAGTTGTATCTTCATGGGCACTGAGTGCTTTGAGCTGACCAACAAGGTACAGCAGGTATCCCCTAGCTCTGGACCATTCAGCATCCTGAGGCATCAGGGTGTTGAGATAGCCGAGGTAGCGTGCCATTGATGAGACAATGGCTTCCCTTTCTCGATTGATTGTTTGGAGTGACGTGGCGGTGATGTCACCAACCATGTCACGTGCGATGATGGCGCGGAATCGCTCTTCATCTGTAGGCTCGTTTGCCATGGCACTTCCCCTTTTTCTTGGGTCACTGCGATGTGACCGTGGGTATGGACGGAATAAGCTCCCTTCAGGTGTCGATGGTGGACGGGTCTATCCTTTTATTATAACATATAATGTAAGTATAAGCAATATAGGGCTGGAGCTGAGATTTTTGGTTTGAAGTGACCTTTGGACGAGCCCCTGGCGCATATTCCCGCCAGGGTATACGTGTATCTAGCCTTCCGTGCTCGATCCGCCAGCGGCACTCGCGCCTGATTTCTTGCGTCGTCGCCTACGTTTCTTCTTCGCTGGTTGCCCGTCATCCGCCTGGGCTGGGCCGCTTCCAAGTGGCCCAGTTGGCGCTGGTGAATCTCCCATATCTGGAGCTTCAATCACACTACTCACCGCCTTCGCACCAGCATCAATCGGCCAAAGCTTCGCCTGAGATGGCGTCAGCGGCACAACTGGCTGAGCTGGTCCTTGCCTCTTCGCACCGCCACCTCCGCCACTATTACCTCCGCCATTCTGCGCCACACGGTTCTGGTCCATCGCTTGCATAAGACTATTAATCTCAGCCTCAACATCAGCACGGGTGCGGCTATAGTTACGGCGAGTATTCTCAACAATTCGCCCAGTATTATCAATCTGCTCCGGCGGTAGTGTTAGCGTTGTTGCACTAAAAGCCGGCGCCTTCTCACCGTTAATTACCATATTAATAATGAAATGACGGTTGTGCATTTGCAGAAGATCGCCCGCTTCAAACTGTGGCTCAAACTGCTTGGCAAGAATCGGTGCATCATCGGCAGAAACACGGAAAGAAATCATCGAACCGACGTTTCCAAAGACCGCATCGCGCACGGTGTCAGTCATCTGCCCAATATACTGGTTGGCAACGGTAAGGTTCAGGGCATACTTACGCGCCTCAGAGAGAATCGTCGCAAATGAATCTGTGGCAAAGTTTTGGAACTCGTCCACGTAGAGGTAGAACGGACGGCGGTCGGCAATATTAGGAATATCCGAGCGGCTCATAGCGGCAAGCTGGATCTTCGTTACCAGGAATGACCCCAGAATCGACGCATTATCTTCACCAATCAGACCCTTAGAAAGGTTCACAATCAGAATCTTCCCTTCATCCATAATCTGCCTAATATTAAAGGTAGACTTCGGCTGGCCAATAATATTACGGATGATCGGGTTGGCGGTAAACGCCCCCACCTTGTTTAGTACCGGCGCAATTGCCTCTGCCTGGAACTTATCATTCCAGCTAGCAAATTCAACGTTCCAGAACTGGAGCACCACGGCATCTTTACAGTACGAGAGCGTTTCCTTGCGGAACTTCTTATCCGTGAGCATGCGGGTAATATCAAGCATGGTGGTTTCTGGGCGGTCCAATAGTGCCAAAATAGTATAGCGAAGGATGTATTCAAGACGCGGACCCCAGCTTTCGCCAAACATACGCTTGAGTACGCCAATCACCTCAGAGCTAATATTGTTCTTCTGGTCAGGATTCGTCACCTCAAGCGGGTTAAATCCAAGTGGGAACGCCGTATCGGCAGGGTTGAAGTAGACCACATCTTGCATACGACTTCCAGGAATGAAGCGCATATTGTTAATGGCGAAGTCGCCGTGTGGGTCAATGATGGCGTAGCCTTGGCCGTGGAAAATGTCGCTGAGCGCAAAGAGCTCAAGGAGGCCCGATTTACCTGCACCGGTCTGCCCAATAATATAGACGTGACGCGAGCGGTCGTAGCGCAACATACCAAACTGGTGGTTGATGCCGCGGAAGTTGGTGAGGCCAAAGGCGCTGATGTTTTCATCGGTTGCTGGGTTGCCACTAATAATAGGAAGTTTTGCTGGCGGTTCAGCGGTTTTACTGCTTGCCCAGACGATGTTTGGCGTTTCTACGTTTGTGTGCGGAAGGTGGTAAACAGAAGCCAGCTCCTCGATGTTGAGCACAAAGCTACCGTCGCCAAACGCACGTTTGCGGTACGGCTCAAGGTGTTCCTTACCGAAGTGCGCTGCCCCACCCTTAAAGCCGTTAAGGTTGGTTGAGTTGTACTGCTTAAACGTACCAATAATAGCCTGCATTTGCTGGCGCGCATTCACTTGGCTCTCACCAAGGTACGCCACGCGCATTTTTACTTCGTAGCCAAGTTTTGTGGCCTTCTTTTCAGCCTCAGAAATACGTGTTTTTGCACGGTCGGACAGTTCCTTTACTGTAGTGGTGCTACTTCCCTCTTCTGGTGGGCGCCATAGTGCTTCAAAGACCTGCGGGAGCCAGCCAAGGGTGGCGGATGTGACGCTTTTTCGACCGTTACGGACGCCGTTTATCCATTTTTCGGTGTTTTCGTGCCACTCATCGGCAATTGGACGTACAAGAATCTGCACCCAAATTTCTTCACCGGTAGACTCAAGCTTCGCAAGGGTCCCCGTGATTCCCGCCAAAGGGTCAACCTCAAAGTTTTGGAAGGTTTTAATAGGAAGGACGTCATTTTCCGTCAGGGTAATTTCAGATGAATAGATGACGGTGTGGTCACGTTCGTGGGCGATGTAATCTTCGTCGGCATCACGAATTTGCACCGCTGGGTACTGCGAGTAGATCTGACTCTCTACGAAGCTACGCAGGCCGCGCGGCACCCAGACGTAGAAGCGAATCTGACCGTTAACAGAGGCAATCTCAAAGCTAAGATGCTCTTGGTGACCGTCGTTGGCGCGGAGTTCCTCTTTGTCACGGAGGATACCGTGGAGGCTGGCAAACATCTGCTCGGCGGCAAGTTCCTGTTTGTCGTTGGTTTTTGGGATTTCAAGAATAAGGAGGTCGGCCTCGTCTTGGCGCTCTAGCTCTACCTTTTTGTAGTTACGCCAGGTGAGAAAAGAAAGGACAGCAACAACAGGCATCCAAATATACCACTGGAGGAAAAAGCTGAAGAATGCGCCGATGAGTTCCATAGTCTTTTTATAGTATACCACGAGGGCTATGCTTTTATGCGAGGCTAGGAGAGCTTTGCTGTGAGGCGTTTTTCTAGTGTGCAAAGGCGTGTATCGTGCTTTTTTTGGACGACTTTTGTTTCGCTTGTGAGGTCGTGAGAGGTTTGCGCGAAGTCTAGGAGGATTTCGTGGATTTCGGCGAAGTTTTTGTCTACCGTTTTGAAGCGGGAATCCATGGCGTCAAAGCGGGCGTCCATAGCGTCAAACCGGGAATCCATGGCGTCAAATCGGGCGTCCATAGCGTCAAACCGCCGGTCCATAGTATCAAGGCGGGCGTCTATAGCGTCAAACCGCGCATCGTGCTTGTCTATTCTGGCACCGAGCGTTTCGCCAATGCCAACCATCGTACTCAGTAGTGTTAAATATTGCTTATCCGTCATACTGCTTACTATACGTACCAATTATTAAATAGTTCTTAATTAAATAAAAAAGAGGCTGTAGTAATTACAACCTCTTGATTCTCTTGCGGCGTTAAGGTGTTACGCAGCTACGTCAGCAAGCTTGTACGTCGCCTTGGCAACTCGCTTAAACTGTGGCTTACTCTGAAGATTAAGCAGAATTGTTGTTTCCTTCACCTGGCGGCTATCAAGGACGCGTTTTACGATCTCATCGCGGTGAAGTGGTTCGCCCGCTTCCTCAAGAACGTGCACGATGATATCGCTCACAGTCCCCTTCTTGTAGCCCCATGTATCAAGGGCGTAGATGCCACGGCCAATAAGTACGAAGCGCTTGTCTTTAATAAGTTCGTTGTGGATTGCCTGTGTGGTCACGTCTTTACGCTTGAAAGAGCTGTCTTTAATAGCGTCAGCAATGTCAGAAAAGTGCATTGGCTTGCCGTTGTCTGCAAGAACGACGTAGATTTTATCACGGATGTTCTTTGGGTTGACGGTCGGCCATTTTGCAAGACCCCAAGTGTCCTTAAGGTGTGCAAGGAGCTTGCTAATGCTAGCAAGTGCGGCAACCTGTGACGGGTGCTCGTAGCTGAGGGTGTCAAAAAGCTGGTCAACGGTCCGTGGAACTCTCCCGGTCTTAATAGTAGTGACGATTTCATCAACGCGGCTCTTGAGCTTCTTCTGGTCACCGTAGTCGCTGTGGGCAACTGCTTGGTGGTAGCTGTCGTTTTCATCAAGAACGGTCAGGTTTGGTGCAAGTGTGGCGATGAATGCAACGTGGGCACGCTCTTGGAGGTTTGTAGTGCGGCCATAGAGTTTGTCGGCAAGGTCCTGAACGCGGGCAGCGCGGCCCATTTCGCTGAGTGTGCGGATGAAGGCTTTCTCTAGCTGACCAATGACGTCTGTCTCGCCTTTTTCTGCTGCGCTCTTAAGACGGACGAGGATTGCCTTTTCAAGCTGACGAACACGCTCACGAGTAATGCCAAGAAGCTCACCAATTTGCTCAAGGGTTTCACGGCGCTCGTAGAGGCCAAAACGACGGGTAACAATTTCACGCTCGCGTTCTTGGTCAATGAGGGAAATGATGTCAGTAACACCTGTGGCGAGGTCAATTGTCTGCGTTGTTTCAGTGGTTTCAGTCATGTATATCGTCTTTCTTCCCGCCACACCCCTTGGAGGATTCATAATGTTGCTATTCTCTATCTTTACTACATTATACAAGATTATGTGTATAATGTCAAAGAATTTGTATAGTTAACTTATAGTACCATAATTCTTGCATTATTGTACCATAAATTAGACTTATTTTGTAGATGGTGTTCTGAGTTTACCCCACCCAGAGATTGTATAGGAGATAGTGTTGGGACAGGCTAAGGTTGAGGCTATAGTGAAGTCTGAGATAGATGCTCATGCCGAGACATCGCGATTGATTATTGAAAGAAGAAGGAGGGTCAATAATTATTAGGTAGGAGTATGTCGTGAGCCTTTCCTATGCTGGTTATTACAGAGTTGTTTACATAAAGGGCGGAGTTTTCATACAGGCAGATAGTTGGGTGGTCTTGACTCTCTAGGCTTACCAGAGTGCTGTCGTCTTTGTTGTAGTGACATAGGAGAGATAGTCCACCAAGCAGGTCTAGACCATCAGGGGGTGAACTCTCGTAGCCCACTCTTGCATCCTTAGCTGATGCTATAGTTCGTCCAAATATAATAGCACCTGCACTTCCTCCGTAAACCCTACCTCCGGACTGTACGTATCTCTTGATGCGAGTGTCTAGGCCAGTTTTCCTTAAAATATGCATCAGCCGGTATGTATTGCCTCCGCCGATATAAATCGCGTCATATTTATCAATAGATTCAACCAACTCTAGATTAAGAGGAGTGTCTATTGAAATACTTTTACCTAGATGGTTTACATTATTCAACGTGGCCGTAAGCCACTGGATGCTAGGGCTGTAGTCGTCCGACTGTTTGGCATTTGCATGGGGCAGGTACAAGATAGTTGCTTTTTTCGGTAAAGATCTGACAAAAAGTGAATCAACTTCGACACTATCCTGTGCTCCACCACCGCCTGATAGAAATAGTAAACCCTGGTTCATACTATGCGTTATTGTAGCACATAGGTTTCTTTCATTCTCTCTTTATTGCACCTAGCGCACCCCTCTCTGTCGCGTGAGGTTCGGACCATCTGCCCCAGTACGAGATGCGCGCTTGCAGCTCTCTGTTTATATGCTCGCTTGATAGAAGGGAGTCTTGTGCTATTTGCTTCGAAGCCTGCCTAAACCTGTAGCCAGCTCCTCTGTTTGATGGAGACACTCCAGACAGTGCAAGTAGCGCTAGTGAAGAGCAGTTTGACTTGCTCGTTAGCGATAGTGGCGTCAGTCTCTACTCCCGTGGCTAGGTACGAATGTATGAAGGGTTGTACGCCAGCTGTTATAAAGACAGTGTCACCCATCTCGTTTTTTATGGGTGCAGGACTTGCTATCGAGTAGCCTTTTTGCTTGAAAAAGTCGTTTATGTAGTCGGGATTAAGGAGTGCCTCTCCAAGGGCGGGATCAGTTCCGTACTCAAAGCTCTGGCTATGTGGATACTGGGTCTGTTGCCCCTCTGGGTGCTTAGTGTAATGAGATGACTCCATTGTATGCACTTACTATACAGTAGCTAATTAGAAAATCAACCAAGAGAAAAGGGTGGGTATGTAAGGTTACGCTGCCTTCTTTGTCGATGCCTTCCTTGCGGTCGCTTTCTTCGTAGCTGGCTTCTTTGCCGCAGTAGTCTTACGTGCGTAGCGACCCTTTGGCGCAGGTGCATCTTCTAGAATCTGCTTTGCCTGCTCGTGAGTAACGTCTTTTGGTTCAACGTCTTTAGGAATCTTGGCATTTTTTGTGCCGTCGGTAATGTACGGCCCGTAGCGGCCCTTGAGTACCTTGATACCATCGCCAAAGTCAGCGATGTTCTTTTCTGCCTCTGCCTTGAGCTTGTCTGCGTAGAGCTGAAGGGCTTCTTCGTGCGTAATAGTGTGCGGATCAAGTGGCTTGATGCTGACAAAGAGCTTCGTCTTTGTTTCTGGATTATCAATCTGAATATACGGACCAAAGCGGCCAATATTCGCCTTAATAGGAAGCCCTTCTTTGGTTTCACCCACAAGCCGTGGGAGTTGGAACGCCTTGAGCGCTTCTTCTAGGGTGACAGTGTCAACGCGGAAGCCCTTTGGCATTGGGGCAAACTGTGGCTTTTCATCGCTGTCTGAGCCATCTGGGTTTTTGGCATCACCAAGCTGGAGCATTGGACCAAAGCGGCCAATACGCGCAAAAATCATCTTGCCAGTCTTCGGGTCGTTGCCAATTGGTGTAGCCTGTGCAACCTGTGAACGGTCAATGCCGCCAGATTGCTCAATGAGCTTATGGAACGGTGTGTAGAATTTCTCTAGCATGACGTTGCGTGCCAGTGCGCCGGTGGCGATTTGGTCAAATTCTTCTTCTACTGTAGCGGTAAAGCCGTAGTCAATGACTTGGTTGAAGTATTCATTCAAGAAATCAGAGATCATCATACCAATAGAAGTTGGCACAAGCTTGCCCTTATCTGAGCCGGTCTTTTCCTGCACGATTTCACGCGCTACGTCTGCACCTTCTGTAGAAAGAACAATCACGTCACGCTCCTGGCCTTCGCCTTCGCCCTTTTCGGCGTAACCACGGACCTGCACGGTGTTAATAATAGTTGCGTAGGTAGACGGGCGGCCAATACCTAGGTCTTCAAGCTTCTTCACAAGTGAACCTTCTGTAAAGCGCGCTGGTGGACGGCTGAAGGTTTGGCGAGCGCTGGCGCTTTGGAGCGCAAGGATGTCATTGGCTTTTACTGCTGGAAGAAGGTCTGGATCTTTCTTTCCGCCGCCGTAGACTTTAAGGAATCCGTCGAAGATAACCACTTCACCCTTTGCTTCAAAGGCGTGCTCTGAACCGCTTACCGCAATAGTAACGGTTGTCTTTTCAAGCTTTGCTGGTGCCATCTGGCTGGCAAGGGTGCGGCGGCGAATGAGGTCGTATAGCTTCTGGTCATACTCATTACCACTTCCCTTTTCAAGGCGCATGTCTGTAGGGCGAATAGCTTCGTGAGCTTCCTGTGCACTTGATGACTTCGTCTTAAATTTACGAACCTCTGAATATTCAGGACCAAAGGCACTCTTAATGTAATCCGCTGCAGCGGCAATTGCCTGGCCGCTGAGATTAACGGAGTCAGTACGCATGTAGGTAATCTTACCTTCTTGGTAGAGCTTCTGAGCGCTACTCATAGTGGCACGAGCACCAAAGCCAAGCTTGCTGTTGGCTTCCTGCTGCAAGGTGCTGGTAGTAAACGGCGCGCCTGGGTTGCGCTTAGAAGGGCTGGTGGTGACATCTGAAACGGTAAACTGTGCACCCTGAAGGCTGGCAAGAAAAGCCTGTGCCTCCTCCTCTGTCTCAAAGCGCTGCGGAAGCTCTGCCTTTACGGTGACGCCTTCATGAGTAAACTCAGCCGTCACCTTAAAGGTGAAGTTGCCTTCAAAGGCTTGAATTTCACGTTCACGTTCAACAAGAAGACGAACTGCTGGTGACTGCACGCGTCCAGCAGACTTACCGCCAGGAACTTTTTGCCAGACAACCGGACTCAGTTCAAACCCTACCAGGCGGTCAAGAATTTGACGTGCCTGCTGTGCCTGCACAAGTTGCATGTCTACGGTGCGAGGGTTCTTGATAGCCTCTTCAATAGCAGACTTTGTAATTTCATGAAACGCAATGCGCTTGGTGGTTTTTGGGTCAAGACCTAGGACCTCGCAAAGGTGCCAGGCAATTGCCTCCCCTTCGCGGTCTTCATCGGTTGCGAGCCAGATAGTCTCTGCAACTTTAGTGGCGCGCTTGAGTTCTGTGATGGTCTTTTTCTTCTCTGCGTCAATCTCGTAGATTGTTTTGAAGTCGTTTTTTACATCAATTGGCGGCGTGCCGTCTTTTGTCTTTTTTGCAATAGAGCGAATATGCCCCACGCTGGAGAGGACGTGGTATTCTTTGCCAAGATACTTTTCAATAGTCTTAGCTTTGGCTGGGGACTCTACGATGACGAGATTCTTGCTCATATATATAAGTGTACCGTGTAATTCTTAATTAATTCTTTATTGTGTTGGTATTTTTTAGCTGTACGTTGGCGTATTCCGTCAGCTAGTACAGGGTTGCAGTGTACACAAGTTTTTAGGCTTTGTAAACCGCGCCCCCTTATAAACCAGAATATCGGCAAATGAAAAGGGGCTGCTCCGCATACTATATATATGCAAAGCAGCCCCTAACTATCAATGACGCGCCACGTGCGACACGCTCCGGTACGGCTGATACCCTACGCGGCGCACATCCTCGAGCCTTGTCAGGAATGCATCGGCAGCGACGAGCCACATCTCTTTGCTCTGTGCGCGCGGGTCCGTGAGGTAGCGCAGCGCAATCTCTTCAGAGATGTTTTCCAGATAGATCGTGTGACGATCCTCGCCCCTCCTCGCCCAATTGGTGAGAAGGTAGGTGATCATCTCGTCGACTTCCCCGCTGGTGCCGTGAATCGGGTCGGCTGTGACCTGAAAGCGAAGGCTCTTATGACTGGTTGCTTCGGCGACGGCCGCATACGCTGCTTGGATTGCAGTGATGAATACGGTGGCGTCTTCCTTGTTGAACCATTGGACGCGGCGAAGCACCATTGCGGCTGCGAGGTAGACGATGAAGTCCTTACTCCCTATGACCCCCGATTGCCCCTGGGTCTGCTGAGCAGCGCGCCTCTTGTAGTGCTTGCTCCGTACACTTTTTCTTGCCATGTATGTTCCCTTCGGGTGATGACGTAATGTCAGATACTGAACAGTGAGACAGAGTATTGATAGGTGCATAGCGGAGGTCCGCACTTGCAGACTTCAACACTAAGTATTCTAATTATACAATATTTAGCTTAAAAAATCCACTCGCACCGCACCTACTCATAGCAGCTTCAGCTCCCATCTATCCGCCCCCAGCGCATAGATAGCCCCTTTAAGTTCAAGCATGGTCATTGCCTGGAGATATTCAGCCACAGGCGCACTGCATTTCTCTGCGAGCTCCGACCCTTCCTGGACCCCCTCTTTTATCAGCTGGAGGATCTGTGCCTCAAGGGGCGTATCCCCCAGTGGGAGCTGTGCCTGACGCCGTTTCGTGAGAAGTTGAGGTGCAATCCGCTCCAGGATATCCTCTGGCTTGAGCGCCGCGTAGCCGTATTGCTGGAGTGCCCTGTTTGACCCAGCGGAAAGTGCGCTTGTGATGGGCCCGGGTACGACGAAGATATCTTTTCCCTGATCTACCGCGTGCTGCACCGTGGAGAGTGTGCCGCTTTTTTCCGTAGCTTCAATAACGAGTATGGCATCTGCAATCCCAGCAATAAGGCGGTTGCGTGCCAAGAAATCATACGGCCTGGCTTCATAGCCCGTTTCTTTTTCTGAAATGAGCGCCCCGCCCTGCTCTACAATGCGCCGCGCAAGTGGAGTGTGCGATGCTGGGTAGACGCGGTGTAGGCCGTTGGCAAGGATAGCAATAGTAGTGCCTCGTGCCTCTAAGGCTGCTTGGTGGGCAATGCTGTCCGTTCCTAGCGCAAGACCACTCACGATAATGACACCGTGACGCGCCAACGCAGCGGCAAAGGTGCGGGTGACCTCTTTGCCATAAGGGCTGGGCTTTCTTGTCCCAATAATGGCGATGGTTGGGCGCCTCTCTACAGGAAGCGTCCCTTTGTAGTACAGCTCTAACGGGGGTGAGTGCAGTGTTTTTAGTGGCGAAACGTAAGCGTTATTTACTATATCTATTCTATTGATTTTTCTTATATTCATGTTTACCCTCAAATAAGTATTGACATTAAGTCAACTAGGTGCTATAATCAAAAATGATTGATACAGCAAATATGCGTGTATCAAGCACCTTATACCCCCTATTTCTAACGGTAGTTACTATTTATAGTACTGCCAATGTTAGGTAGTATGCAAGGCGCGTTTAGAGTATCTACCCTCCACTTTTCTCGCTTTTTTGAAGAATTTAATCTTTGAAATGACAGCTTTGCATATTTACTAACCCCTTTAACGCCGCTTCTTCCTTTATGGTCGGACGGATACCCAATTTAAGGATATATTCAGCAACTATCCAGTAGTGGATGAGTTCTCTGCGAGGTTCATTCAGGCGCGCACCTATGTGAGATCAAGGTCGACGACGCTTTGCAGAATATGTTCCGGGGTGGGTTAAAGGGTAAAATGGCGCCTACAGCGATGCCCACCCTTGCTGTAGGCGCTTTTTTATTTCCGGTAAAACATGAGAAGCTTTATGCTTGTGCTACTATTGTTAGTATGAATGAACAGCCACAGCCACAGCCACAGCCACAGCCACCGGTGCCACCTCAGTCAACGGTACAAGGCATCCCCTACGCACATATTATTGAGGAGATTAAGCGACAACTTGTCCACCGTAAAAGAGCATTATTTAAGCGGGTAGCATTGACATCATCTCCACTTATAATTACGGCCGTGCTTTTTGGGAGTTCAGTTAAGATACAAGAAACATATCAACTATCCGATACGATGCACGGTGTCTCTATGACTATTGCCGGGGTTGCACTTCTCGTTTCGTTAATCTGGTTTATGATAACAAAGAGAATTTTTAGAATCGAACGGGCGATTTGGATCGACTCCTTTTTTGATCAGGTAGTATTGACCGATAAGGAGAGCTGGCGATTAGCGATGGGATTGTTTTTTCCGAATATTGTTGTGAGTCTGCTCATTTTTGCTCGATACCATCTTGTGCTCATTTTGATATGGATTAGTGTCCTGGTTTTGGGCGGCTTTGCCATGGGTGGCGGTGGCACGCCTGATGCAGGGATCCTTATTCTCCTTATAGCCGCTGTCCCGATAAGCTTCGTGCTACTAGCTATCTATCTAAAGATCAGATTACGCTACTTGACTTTTGTATTCCTCGATACATACGGGACGCCTGGATTCTCATACAATGCACTTTTTAAGAAAACACGTGAAATTAACCATGCAACTAAGGGTGATGGGTTTAAGAAATCGCTTACAGTAGCGCTAGGATCCGATGTTGCCGAAGCTGGTGTTAATATGGCGATTGGCGGTGCTATTGGTGCCGTATCTTCTAGCCTACCACTTCCCGGCCAGGCTGTTGGCCAGGCGGCTGGCATAGTGGCTAGTGAAGTTACTGCGGCGTATAAGCAATATATTCAAGAGACGACATTTTACGTATACTACCGAGTTGGTCGGTCTATGGTGTACGGTGAGTCACAGTTTGTAAATAATAGTTTGTACGTAAAGCGTCAGACACAGTCGTCATTCTAGTTGGTGTCCACGCAGTCTTAACGGTAGAACGACTGGAGTAGTGCTGGCCCATCGTCATTGCACCACGGGTTTACATGAAACAACCCCGCCCTTTTACAGGCGGGGTTTTGCAGTATCACGTACACATTCCCCTGGAATCGCTTGCGACTCTCTACGAAAGAAAGTCGCGCCCGAAGGCTTTCCAGAGCAGGAGCTGTCGCTTAAGCTGCAGTTTCAGGTACTGAACGACATCGCGTGGATAGGTATTCAGTACTTGCGGAGGGATGGATTCCGTGAGGGTTGTCCCGTTCTTGCCTCTTGCGAGTATTGAGCGATGAAGACTTCCTTTAACATCAACAAGGAAGTACACATGTCGCTCGTAGGGGTGCCGACAGATATCCCACGCGTGTGAATACGTCGACGGCGAGACATCTGCTTCGCTTCTCAAGAAAAGGCCGGAAAACTTTTCAATGATTGACGCCCGATGTTCAGGTGTGCCTGCGGGTGCACCAGGGTCTAGTACTGGTGAAATGTACCGTGTCTCAAGGAGGCTAGGATCTGACTGAAGTGCCTTGTCGGCTACCTCTTGCAGTAGGGCTAGCAGCTCTCTTGTCTCCTCTTGTAAAGGAGGGGCTAGTTCTGTACTCATGATACTCCAATGGAAATAGGGTGTGCGGATTGTGAAACTGCAAATCTCTTGGGTGTACCGCTTAGTATGCGACCAAAGATTAGGTGTAGTATGCAGAAAAGTTGCATAATTTGCAAGCATAAGCGGCCCCCAGGGCTTTTTTATGAAAAGAAGAGGCCCGCCATACGGTGATATGGCGGGCTATTGTCGACACGAGTACCCTACTAGGAGGTGACGCATCGCATGAAGTCATCTTCTATGGCAGAGAGGTCTCCTTTTGTTGCAATCTTGATCCGATAGATGTCGTCCTCAGAGAGGGTGCTGGGGGCGACATAGACGTATTTGCCTGAGTCATTTTGCATAACAATCCGCTCGTTATCGCATGTCCATAGGTAGGGGTGTGAGCCGCCAGAGATGGCCGTCTCTTCCCCGCTACTGTCGTGATGGATAGTGCCGCTATGGGCAAATGCGATAGGTGCGAGTTTTTTGAAATGCCAGCGGAGAGATGAGTGGTATACTCGTCTCCACCTGTTACGGAACGCTGGCGGTGCCTTTTTCGGAAAGGGGTACCGCTCTCTGACAATTAGAATAACAAAGGCGGCTTTTCCGCTTTGTCCGTTGCTGTACATGAGGGTCCTTACTGCTGTGTCGACGAACTTCCTGTATTCCAGGAATGAGCTTACTATATACTAAAAATAGTATTATGGCAAATATACCGAGCTGTACACTAGGGAGTAATGGCGTGAGTAACGCTGTGCGGGGTGAGCTTTTGTTGCACGAAGTCATTCATAAGAGTAAGGACTGCGGGTGTGATTGTTTCAGTAAGATGCGTTTGTTCGGCTTGAGAAAAATGAGCCAGGACAAAATTGACATCACCTATACGCGATGCTTGATCGGTCCAGATGCCTATGCGGATACGGGTGTAGGCATCGCCAAGATGGGTATTAAGGCTTTTGATACCATTGTTACCTGCATCACTTCCCTTCTCTCTGACGCGAAGCGTACCAAAGGGCAGGGCAAGGTCATCATGAAGGACGAGGAGGTCTGTACTGGGGCTGAGCTTATAGAAATGAATGAGGCTCTGTGCAACACGGCCAGTTTCGTTGTAGTACGATAGGGGTTTTACGAGGAGTGTTTTTTGACCAGCAATAACCCCCTGTGCAATAAGGGCATTGTGTTTTGCGTCAGTCTTCCAGGGCACACCAAGCTGCGTGGCAAGGGCGTCAAGAACTATCCAGCCCGCGTTGTGTCGGGTGGTGGCGTACCGAGGCTCTGGATTTCCCTGTGCAAACAGTATCTTCATCCCTTTATAATACGGTGTTTATGGCGTTTTTGGAAATTACGCAGCGTTGTTGGCTCGCCGTGCGATAACGATGTCTCTGGAGTTTTCGCCGCCAACGGAGTAGTTTTTGAACGTTCGACTATGCGACGAGTAGCCAGCTTCGGCCGATGCGGTGTCGGTGGTATCCATAAAAACTTGGTAGGGCGTGACATCCCACTTCTCAAGGATGGATTCGTAGGTAGCCGCGGCAACGTCGATGGAAAAGCTGTATGCTGCTATCTTGGGGTCCTGAGCAATGTCAAGGAAGAGCCCTTCGCTTACAGGGAATGTATCACGAGGATCACTTGCGTAGTTGCTGTACTTGTATGATGCTGCGTGGGCACCGGCCGAGAGTCGTACTTGCATACTATTCCAGTCTACCGCAAGTGTATCAAGGGCTTCCCTGGCCTGCTCTACGTAGCCGTGTGCGACACCAAGCCAGGCAAGGTGCAAGAGCACCGAAACCTCACCGTCTGGTGTTTCTGCTGCTATATAGGCAACAGGACAATCGGCGGGCCGGGCTGCAAGGGCTATATCTGGATTGAACGTATAGATAAAGTCACCTTTTTGAGTAGTCTTAAGGAGGCCTGAATCGTCCATTTCAAGGGTGGCTGTGTCTAGGTTGATGCACGTGAGTGGTGTTGTGTAATCGCGTTCTGGGGCAAGAAGCCGGACGGTATCACGCTGAATGTTATTTGCCTGAAGGAAGGAGGCGACATTTTCTTGCGCATCCTGGATGCGACCCTCTGTAGTAAGGTGGGTTGGCCCGTAGCTATTGAGGGGGCTCATATTGCCGCTTAAGATAAGCCGAAATGCCGCTTCACCTGCTTTTTTTGTGAAATCACGACTATCTCCAGCGCTATGGAGTGAGTGGATAACGTCTAGTTTTGAGGGTTCATTCATAAGAAAGCTGTCGCGGTTGTTGCGTTCGATTATCTCGTAGCGATTCGCAGAGTAGTCGGTATCCTGACGCAAAGGCTTTTCTAATGAGTCCATAATATTATTTTATCATAAATTAAGAATAAAGTCAAAACATGTTCCCTATTGAAAATATAAAAAAACATGCTATAGTATAAATATACCCACTGTCAAATTGGCAGTGGTAGTTCTTATGAATGGATGTGTTGGTATGAATATCTTCCCTATTGCAGTATCAGTTATTGGAGGGGTGTGGTTCTTTCTGCTCGTGGCTTGTCTCCTGCTTCTCTTTTTGGGGGCGATCCGGATGGACTGGTACGCGAGCCGCGTTCCAGAGCGAGCGATGGAGCTCCGTAATGGACGAAAGTTCACCGGGATGACGGCGCTCCTCTTGGGGGTAACGGCAGTCGTTGCGGTGACCCTGATGAGTGTGACGGATTATTACTTTGCGGTAAATTCGTGGAGGCTGTACGTGCTGCTTATAGCTGCTGCTGGGTCGTTCTTGCCCTTTGTGGTTTGGGCCAGCGCCGCGCGGTCCGAGGAAAGGCTTTGCCGCCAGGCACTTACCACCGTATCCGCATAAGAACAGGGGCTTCCCTTGAGGTGCATATGCACTTCGGGAAGCCCCTTTTTCATTGGATTTTATGCTGATTTAATTTTCTTCAGCTTCGAGCTCTTCAGCGTTACGAGCAGCTTTTTCTGCGGCAAGCTTTTCTTTTTCGCGGTTGGCCTTGATCTGCTTTTCGTCGCGGAAGCTAAACTTGATAGCGGTCCCAGCAAGGTCGAAAGTTTCACGCATGACGCGCTCAAGGTGACGCTTGTAGCTCCAGTGTACGAACTTGAGGTTGCTACCGTAGATCACAAACCATGGTGGTGATGTGTCTGTTTGCACCATGTAGCGAAGCTTCGGGTGGGTGTTCTTGAGCCCAGATGGCGGGTGCTTTGCAATAGTCTTTTGGAGAAGGTCGTTCAGCTTACGAGTCTTAATTTCCTGTGTGCGGCGTTCCTGGATTTCAAGGACGAGGTCAAAGAGTTTTGCAACGTTCTGCCCTGTGACGCTGCTGGTAAAGATAAGTGGCGCCCATGGGGTGAAGTTAAATGTGCGTGCAATGCGCGGCGCAAGTGCGTCGCGGGTGTAGGCGTCTTTATCTATAACGCTGTCCCACTTGCTCACAACAATCACCATGCCCTTGCCGGCTTCGTCGATGATGCCAGCCATGCGCTGGTCAAGCTGGGTGTTGAGTTCGTTAACGTCCATGAGGAGCAGACAAACGTCTGATTCTTCAATTGCCTGAAGGGTGCGAAGAACGCTGAACTTTTCAATTCCAACTTCTTGCTTACCTTGGCGGCGGACACCGGCAGTGTCAAGGAGTTCAATGTGCTGCCCCTTGTACTTTACCTTGATGCGGTTGACGTCGCGGGTGGTGCCGGCAACGTTTGCCACAATTGCCTGCTGTTTGCCTGCAAGGGTGTTAAAGAGGTGGCTCTTACCTACGTTTGGACGGCCGATGAGTGAGACGCGGATTGCATCGTGCTCTTCCTGTGACTTTGCAGGGATAAGCGCAGTGACGCGCTCGAGCGTTTCGTTGATACCAACGGCGTGCTCTGCACTGGTAGCGATCATGTCTTTGATGCCAAGACGGCGGAATTCGTCTAGTGGAAGACTTTCTTTCAGGTCTGATTTGTTGACAAGAAGAAGGACGGGCTTTTTGCTTCTGAGGGCTTTCTTTGCCACGATGCGTTCTTCGTCGCCAACGTATTCTGTGCCGTCAATGACAACAAGAATAACGTCTGCAGCGTCTGCAGCTTCGGTGATTTGGTCTTGGATTGATGCTTCGAATTCGTCATCTGGGTCCTTAAGACCTGCTGTGTCGACCATCCAGAACTGGTGATCTTCGTAGGTGACTTTTCCAAGAATGCTATCCCTGGTAGTACCGGCTTCCCTCGCGACAATAGCTTGACGAGATTTTAAAAAGCGGTTAAAAAGAGAGCTTTTTCCTGCGTTTGCTCGTCCAATAATTGCGACTGTAGGTAGTTTTGATGCCATAACAGAGGTAATTGTAGCATAGTTTTGGGGTTTTGGCGAGCATGAGCGGAATGTTTTAGGGGTGGCGGGGTTTTGGCGTCTTTGGTGTGGGGATTCTAGAGGGGTCTACCCCGTACTCCTTTATCCCTCGCCTATAGGTCTTTTTCTCAGTATCCAAAAACATATAAAAAGGATAAGTTTTACGAAGCGCGCCGAATATCTTCAAAAGACGCTTCGTTATGAAGATTTAACTGACGACAAAGAATGAGTAGGCAGGAATTTTCCTGCTGCAAGGTCTCCAAGCACATAGGGGCCAAAGCTCGTGCGGTGTAGCGCTGTTACTGCGTAGCCGAGTGTGTCAAAGGTGCGGCGAATCTGCCGATTGCGCCCTTCATGCATGGTCACAAGCCAATCTTTACGGTCGTCACTGCGGCGCTCAAGACTGAGTTTGCTTGGGCCGTCTTCTAGAATAATTCCATAATCGCTGATCATCTGCTGGTGTAGCGGCGCAAGCGGTGAGTTCACCGAAACTTCATAATTCTTTACCTTGTAAAACTTCGGGTGCGTCATTTGGTAGGCAAAATCGCCATCATCGGTAAGGATAAGGAGGCCACTACTATCTTTATCAAGGCGCCCTACCGGCTTGAGGGCGTGATATTCTTTTGGAAGTAAATCATAAAGGGTTGGATTATCACCCTGCTGCTTGCGTGACGAAACGTAGCCTGCTGGCTTGTGAAAGATAAGATACGTATATTCTTTCTTCTCTGCCACAGCGGCGCCATCAACAGCCACAGTATCCCCCTCTTTGAGGCGCGCACCAAGAATTGCAGGTGTGTCATTAATTGTCACCTTACCTTTTTCAATCAGTAAATCAGCCTCGCGCCGTGAAACGCCAAGATGAAATGCAAGATACTTATTAAGCCGTTCTATCATAGTGGTAAGTATAGCACGGAGTGTGCGGGGCTACTGCGGCCCTGCTACTGGAGGCTGCTGTGGAGCTGCTTGCTGGTCTGGCTGTTGGCCGCCGCCAAGTGCCTGTGCCATCTGTGAGGCGATATCGTGTGGCTGCTGAGCAACTGCGGTAGGATTCACGAGTGGTTCAATGACGCGCTCACCAAGTGATGCTGGCGCGGGAGATGAGAACGGTGCTGTTGGCTGCGGGAGTACCGACTCTGGCGCAGTAGGTGCTGGCGCAGGAGCGGGCGCTGCAGGGAGCTCTACTGGCGCAGGAGCTACAGTAACTGGTTCTGGGGCTGGTACTACAGGCTGCGGCGCAGGCATTTCCGCTACAGGTGCAGGCATAACAGGCTCAGGTGCAACAGGAGCTGGCATTGGTGCCATTGGCGCTGGAGTATCCGCTACTACAGGTGCAGGCATCTCTACCGCCTCTGGTGTTGGCGGGATTGGTACGAATGGAGGTGCTGCCGGTGCTTCGGTTGGAGCGGCCATAGGAGCAGGCTCTACAGGAGCGGGCGCTGCAGGCATCTCTACTGGCGCAGGAGCTACGGCAACCGGCTCTGGAGCTGGCGCTACAGGCTGCGGCGCAGGCATTTCCGCTACAGGTGCAGGCACTTCTACCGCAGGTGCGGGCTGCACTGGCTCTGGAGCTACAGGTAAGACAGGTGCCTCTACTGGAGTGTCCATTTCAGGCTGTGCAAGTGGCACGGCTGGGATTTCAATAGGCTGGTCAATGACAGGCTCTGCAGCAACAGGCTGAGCAGATTCTACAGGCGCAGCTGGAACTGGCGTGAAGTCTGGTGCGGCTACAGCTGGCGCTGCACCAAACGGCGCTGGAGCTGCTGGCTGTGCTGCTTGGATGCTATCGCCAATAACTTCGTGGACTGTACGGACAACGTCCTCAATGCCAACTTGAGATTTTACAAGGTAGCGATCGGCGCCAAGTGATTCACCGCGGGCGCGCTGGTCTTCACTGGAAAGTGCGGTCATCATAATAACTTTTACATCTTTTGTTTCTGTGGTGCTGCGGAGGATGTCGAGCATGTCGAAGCCGCTGATCTTTGGCATCATGACGTCGCTGATAATCAAATCAGGACGCTCTTTAATTGCCATTGCAAGCGCTTCCTCGCCGTCACCGGCCGAAACAATTTCGTAGCCTTCGGCCATTAAGCGTACGCCGTAAATTTCGCGTAGGCTCTTGTCATCCTCAACTAATAGAATCTTTGCCATAATTACCTTTTATTTTACCTAACTTGTGTAAAAATTACCATACCTCTTATGCTTATCTGCTGCGCCATTCGCCTATCTCCCGGTGCTTTCTTCGCGTTGCTGCTGAGAAAGTGCTTCAAGTTGACGGACGCGTTCGGCGATTTGTTCACGAGTAAGACTTTCGCCGCGCGGGACGGTTGTAGCTGGGCGGACGGCTGGGGCGGGTTGAATGTCAGCGGGGCGCTGCGGTTGTTGTGCGGGCTGAGGGGCTTGCTGTACAGGTGTCACTGGAGGTTGCTGGAGTGGCTGAGGAGCTGGTGCTACTGGTTGCGGCGTAGGCTGCACTGCTGCTTGTGCTTGTACTGGAGCCGCTGTAACTGGGATTGGTTGTTGCTGAGCTGCGGTTACTGGCGTGGCTGGAGCTGGCGCCTGCGGTACTGGTTGCGGCGCTGAGGCCACAGGGGCTGGCACAGGCGGCGTCACTACTACAGGCTCATCAGCTGGCGTCTGGATAGGAATGCTGACAGGCCCCATGCTCTGTGCGGACTCTTCCTGGCGCTTGATGGTCTCGGCTTCGCTGGTGCTAATGCGCGGGAGCTCAACGAAGAACGTACTCCCCTCTTTAAACGTACTTTCTGCCCAGAGGCGGCCGTTCATGGATTCAACTAGGCGACGTGAAAGATAAAGCCCAAGACCAGTTCCGCCGATTTCCTGTCGGTCGACGTTATCAATACGGTAGAACTTCTGGAAGAGGTGTGAAATATCTTCGGCTGGAATACCAAGGCCGGTGTCTTTTATGCTCACAATTACCCTGTCTTCAGAGCCGGCAATATCAACGGTCACTTCGCCTTCTGGCGTATATTTAATGGCATTTTCAATTAAGTTATCAATGACCTCGCGCATATGGCTTGGGTCTTGGTGGACGTAATACACAGGCATGAGCTTACGCTGGGCGCTGGCCTGGCCTGGATTGAAAGATAATTTAAGACCCTTTTCAAGCGCTTTTTGGTTGAGGCCCTCTACAAGCGACTGGACGAATGGCACAAGATCAGTAACCTTAGGGATACTGGTCATGCGGCCGTCTTCTGAGCGGGATACATCCAGGAGGTCCTGAAAGAGGCGGCCAAGGTGCTGTGCGGAATCTTGGGCTTTCTTGATAAAGTCATGGGCGCGCTGGTCAATAGTGGCGGTGCTTGGGTTGATAGCAAGGCCAAGGTAGCCCTCAATAGACGCCACTGGTGTGCGCATTTCGTGGCTGGCAGTGCTAATAAACTCCGCCTGCTCACGGCCCTCTGCGCGCTCTTTGGTGACATCGCGGAAGATGACAATCACACCGGAACCGGTGGTGTCTATAGGTGATACGGTGACGGCCACAGAGACTTTCTGGTCAGTTTTAGTAAGCGCAACGAGCTTATTGTTGTGCTCCTGCTGGTTATTGTTGAGAACAAGCTGGATAGGGTTTTGGGAATCTTCAACGGCCTTTCCGTGTTCATCGGTGAGCCGAAGAATAGACTTGTAGTTAAGAAGAAGCGCATCTTGCTTGCTCCAGCCAAGCATCTTTTGAGCAGCAGGATTAATGAGCTGGACAATCCCCTTTGCATCTACGGCAATCACTCCGTCACCAATTGCGTTAATAATAATCTCAGATTTAGTTGCAACCTCAGAAAGCTGACTGGCGAGGTGTTTGACGTTTGTACCTGACGGATCCGGCTGATCAGTATGATCGCGCAGGATGAAGAGGCCGGCACCAAGCGGCAGGACACTACTTAGGGCAATAGCGACCATGGCGCTGACAGAGAGGTCTTGGTTAAGATACGCGGCTGCAGTATAGCTTCCCGTCATAACGATGGTTGGAAGCCAACCGTAGGCACCAAAAAGTGGTGAGAAAAACACCACTAGGCCCCAGAAGGCTATGAACGGTGAGGCAACTCCCCCGCTCTGCTGGACACTATAGGCGGTGGTGATAGCGAAAAATAAGAATGCAATGAGCGCAATCGCCCCCAGTTTTGTAGCGGGCTGCTTTTTGGCCATGATAAGCCCTATGACTGCAGCGCTGAGCGAAAGCCCTGCGCCAATCAGTGCGAGGATATCAAATGCACCACCGTTAAAGAGTGGTTTTGTGACGGCGGTGTGTGTGACATACAGGGCGCCGTACGAGACGGATACCACAAGAATCGTCACAAAAAAACGACGGTACCAGTTCAGTGATAATTTTAATGGAGCCATGCTGCGTTGCCTACCCTATTTATTTGCAAACCTCTTGTGCTTTAGTATGCGTCATCTCTGTGAGAATGACAAGACGTAATGCGCAGGTGCGCCTACTGAAGCTTCCCTTTGTAGCGCTCGCCTGGCTTGCGGATTTGGCGCGCTGGTGCTGCCTTCTTTGGCTCTGGCTCATCGTCTTTTAAGTCATCAAGGAGGTAGCCTGGAAGGTCAATCTCTTCTTCTGTTTCACGGCGTGCTACAAGCTTTCGCTTTTGGGTGTTCTTGCGCGGTGTGTTGCGCTGGCTATTTTTGTAATCAAAAGTAAAGAACAAGATAATGAAGGCAATGATAGTGCCGGCGCCAGTTGCAAGCATGAGCTGAAGTGACTCGCGGACGTTGACGGCGGTGTCAGAGCGCTGGGCGGTGTCAATGACGCGTACTTCGTCTGTAGGGATATTGTAGACGTTCGCCACCTCCTGAACGAAGGCCCTGGTAATGCCGCTTGCAAGCGCACGTGAGCGATCTGGATTTGGCGTGGTGACGGAGATATCAAGGACGTCGGTGTTCTTGTCATTTGTTACGGTTGTTGCCGTAGAGAGCGCTGTAAAGGAGATATCTTCACCGGAAGATTGAATAGCTTTGTTGAGGACGCTGCGTGAGGTCACGAGGTCTGCGTAGTTGCTGATGTCGCGCATGGTGCGCACAGATGCATTGTTTTTATTGATAAAGGTTACCTTGGCGTCACTTTGGTAGAGTGGTACCTGGACAATCCGTGTGTATGCGAGCCCTGCAATAAATCCTACAGCTGCAAAGAGGAGAATAATATACCAGTATTTAAGATAAAATTTTAGTAATGACCAGAGATCTATCTCGTTGTTCATGGTGAAAAAGTGTTCTTCCTTACGCGCGACGTAGCTGTTCTATTTAAGGTTCTTTTAATTATAGTATGATGGTTGTGCTTTTGCCAAATGAGGGAGAGTGTGAGGAGGGTGAGGATACCAGCCAGCCCTCCCACCGTATCAATCAACACATCCCGCACTTCCGCACTCCGCCCTGGTATAAACGACTGATGAAATTCATCTAAAGCGGCGTAGCCAGCAACAATGAGGACACTGATAAGCACTCCCCTCTTTTGCGACCGCACAGCCGGGTGTAGCGCCCAGAACATCAGTGCGCCAAGGATAAAGTACAGGAAGAAATGAGCGGATTTTCTAATGACAGTAATAAGCAGGTCTTCATCTAGGTACGGCGCAAGCGGCGCAACAAGCTGGAGGAAGAAGCCACTCTGCGTATCTGACGTGGCGGCTGCTTGGTGGGAAAAGAAGAAAATGAGCAGCGCCCAAAGGAGTGCTGGTATGAAGCGAATGAAGATTGTTTTAATAGAGGTATGGTTTTTACCGGGCATACCCACTAGTATACAGAATAGCTTTTTTACTGGAAATATGGTATAATTAGCTATGGAGGGTGATCGTATGAAACTAGACCTGAAAACGACCGTACGCACCGACATTGAAACATTCTGGCAGAAGCTGAAGACGCCGACATCGCTACAGTTCGTAGCCGCGCCCGTCATCTACTTTGACAGAATCAACGATGTCACTTTTGGAGAAGATTGGAAAGAAGGTGAAACGTATTTCCTGCCCATGCAATACTTCGGGCGTATCCCTGCGGGGGTGCAATCGGTAACGATGATGACTATTGACGACGAGTCAAAGACGATTGTCACCGATGAATCCGGAGGCGCTGCCAAGCGGTGGATTCATACCATGCAGCTGCGCAGTACCGGAAACGGCACCGTGGAGTACCATGACACACTAGAAATAGAGGCGGGTATAAAAACCCCATTCCTCTGGCTGTTTGTGCAGCTCTTTTACCGCCATAGACAGCGGCGATGGAAGAAGCTCCTTGGGAGCTAGGTGGAGTGAAGAACCCCGTGCTTTTGGCGCGGGGTTTTTTCTTTTAACGCGATACGGAGCGCTTCAAGTTATACCTTTGTTATCATCCTGGAAAGCATAGCGCGAAGGGGCGCTAGATTCCCTTTTATGGACTCTCTTGATACAGCGATATTTTCGTTTTTATCTAGCCTACCCCACTCTATGTCGTAGCCGTGTTTTAACGCAAGAAGACGCAGGAATGTTCTTATGGCCCTGCCGTTACCTTCTCTGAACGGATGAATTGCATTTAGTTCCGCGAAATAGTATGTCAACGCATCTACTAGGTCGTCTATGTTGCTAGATAGGAGTCTCCTATCCTGTTGGAGCTCGTCTATGAGTATGTTGAGTGACGAGTCTATGAATTGAGCATGCGCAAAATAGGATGTCTCCTTGCTGATATCGTAGGTCCGTGTCGTACCCGCCCATTTATATATGTCACGAAAGATTTCGTTGTGAATATCAAGGAGTAGCTGGCTGTTGAAAGTGAGTGTTTCGGGGCGCGAGCCAACAGTAAGGGTTGTGATGACGATGTACGTAATTTCAGCTTCGGCTTTGTCGAGCTGCTTTTGTTTCTTAGCGCCAATTTTATTATAGAGAATTCCCGTCTTCGGGTTTATGTAGGGGTCGGCGATGATATCATAAGGCATGCTTAACCTTTGATTTTTGCTTTTACTTCACGGACAACAGCGGCGCGGAGTTCGCGCTTCGTTACCTTACCATGAACGTATCTTTCTGCTTGTTTTTGCACGCGCGCGCTTGGTGTGAGCCCCTCTGCACGAAGTGACCCGAGTGCAGCGGCTGCAGAGCGTTTTTTCATGTCGACAGATAGCATATTCATACTCTTATTATACTAGCGTTGGCGGAATGGGGCAATATATTGCGCCAGAGCTTACCGCTATCCTGCGGGACTACACCTTCCCAATAAACACTTCCCGCCCACCATGCGGATTCCTATCCGCCTATCTTTTGTGTGGTTATGCGCCCCCTAAGTAGGCGTGTCTTCTATATAGCTGTGCGACCGCCAATCGCTAGCAATAAGATACTTAAACGCCTGCGTCCGCGCCCTTTCGCGCACGATTGATTCGATCATAATCAAGAACCCGTCACCGACGCCGATATCAGCACCATACAGGGAATATACGACGGGTCCTTATTATGCCCCGGCTCATAATGACAAACGAGGCGCCAGCAGCAAGGATGATTGAGGCGAGGATGAAGAGAAGGGTGTTGTTTATTTTTAGTACTTTGGGGGCTCCTTTGGGTTTATGATACTACACAGAGAGGAGAGTAACTAGCTTATGTTCACTGGTATGATTCGCAGCCGTATCCATCACCATCCCTGTCAAACCGGTGAACGTCTGTACCAACAACCCGCACTTGCCTTCCTATGTCGGGGCAATCTAGGTCATAGGAGACTTTCGGTATACACGGCGTGTAATTAGGGTCGCAGTTGCTCGCGGTATTATTTTCTGATTTTACAGGTTCCGCGCTCTTCACTGTTGTAGATGATTTGGGGGTGCCGCTTGCACTTGAGGCTGTATCGCCGTTGCACGTACTAGGAGACCAAAGACCCTTGTTGTTTGCCCTAGCATAGGACTGAGCCCTCTTGAATTCTTCTTGGTAGTTATAGGGGATTTTATAGGTATACTCATGGGCGTATCCTTCTTCAATCATGAGCTTATTGAAGTGAGTTCCGTCTTTTAAGAATACATACGCAAGGAGTCGGCCATATGTGTCTCTTTCAGACTGAGTCGGATCCTGTTTTAGCTCCACCTCTGTATTTTCAAGAAGCGATTTTGCTTTATTAGACGCCTCTTTGCCGAAGCACTCTACTGTTTTTCTTGGATCAACTGTCTCGGGGGTATCTATACCTATGAGGCGAAGGCGTTCCGCTTTGCCGTTTATATCTACATCAATTGTGTCGCCATCGATAACCTTCGTGACTTTATAGTAGACGATGCTATCTTTTGATTTAGCAGTAGTCCCGACTGACTGTAGAGATGGTGATGAAGAGCTGGGTGTCTTATTGATGTCTGAGCTACTCTTTGCCGCTAGGATAGCCCACGCGATGATAATCAGGGGTAGGATACCTGACATGACGACCCATTTCAACCAAGGTCTATACACATAGTTAGGGTCGTAGACTGAGCGCTCCTTATTCCACATCATCGCCTCGCTACATTGTGAGCTTCTATGGTACTCCTGAGGTCCTGTGTGTCGTTGCCGCTCTTTGCGCGGATAGCAAGGGCGACTGAGTTTTGAGCAGCTTCAACCGAGCTATCGATAATCTTTACGAGACTCGGCTTTATGGACGTTTCAAATTGGTGCTCTTGTTTGTCAATTGTTCTGACGTAGTCGATGTTAGTCGATATCTTTTGATAGTGACTTTTTATCTCATTAAGCTTTTCGTTGTAATTCTTTAGCGCCTGGCCATAGGTCTTCGCAAGCTTCAGCTCCCCTGCTTGTTTCTTGGCATTTTCCTCAGCTTTTTTGCGCGCTTCTTCTGCCTCTTTGAGCTGCTTTTCGCGTGCAAGTCGTGCTTTCGTCTCGCGCTTTGACTCCTCCGCTCGACGGGAGAGTTTCAGCTGCTTTCTCTCCTCGCGCCATGCATCAAAGTCTGGGTTGAGCAAGAGGTGCTTGACTCCGTCCTTCGCCATAACACCGGTTGCTAGATAGAGGAGCATCATGAGGGGCGCTATAACGAGGTCGACCTCGCGCACATCCATTCCGAGCAAACTAATAAGGGCTTGATCACCCGTCTCATCCCCAAGTTGCATAATTGACGCCGAGAAGAATCGGATGACTACAAAGGCAATTCCTAGAAACACCCAAAGCGAGTAGTGACCTATAGAGCTCCATAGGCTTGAACCCCCGTGTGAGGCTTTTACACCTTGGTGAGCCATGATGCCGATACCCACCATTCCCAGTGCGAATGCGATGAGCATTGACTCGGTTGTACCGAGGTCAAGGACTTTACCGATTACGTCATTAAGGAACATGAGGTCAACAAACGAAAGAATTACGGCCGCGGCTATAAGTGAAAGTGATACTGGGATCGGATACGTCGCTTTCATTATACTAATACACCTATCTTCTTAGTAGTTGCTGACTGTTGCTTACTTGAGTCGCTCGTTAGTTTTTCGAGTGACTTCTTCAGCTCGCTCATATCCGGCGGTGTAGCTATGTCCTGCTTTAGGTCATTCGTGCGCCCTGACTCCTTTGCTCGCTCCTGGAGGTTGCTGTAGAGTTTTCTGAGATTACCAAACTCCGTATCGTAAAATGCCATTAGTTGGCGCGTTTCGGCAATTTTTGCCGCACGTATTGCTTCATAGTCAGTAATCGTGGTTGTATTGAGTACTTGTGCACGAAGGTGTTCATACCTAGAGTCGATGTACTTAAGGTAGAGCGAAAGGGCATGCGAATCAGGGAGTTCTCCCCTCTTGACCCGCTTCTTTGCGTCGCGTACGACACGCTTTGTTATGCGGTCGGTTTTTACTTGAACCACCTGTGAGTTTACGAAATTCGTTTTACGTTTAAAGAACATGGCATCCTCCTAGTTGGCGCACTGCTTATTGTCGCGACTAATGTTAACTTTTACAGTTCTATTCTGAGCGTCTGTCTCGTATGGTCCATATCCTTTGCCGGTTGCTGTTATTTTATTCGCATCGACACCAAGACCTACGAGTGTCTTTTTGACGGTATCTGCCCTATCTTGCGATAGCTGTCCTGCACCAGGATAGTGTGCCGTATAACCATCAACCTGGATAAGCTCGATTGTATCTTTTTGCTTGCTCCAGATGTCACTGATTGTAGAGAGGGACTTCGACGCAGATGCGCTGTCGATAAATATAGCCATATCTCCTACAAATTTAAGGTCTTCGTCATCAAAGATGAGGTTGATATCACCACAGCCCGTGTCAGTAGTACCTACTACGTAGATTGTCTCAATAGGGTTGCCTGTTTGTGTACGAGTTGTGATTACTGATTCCCCGCCAAGTTTGCGAACAGTGTCCTTGTAGATATCTCTTACGATACCTTTCTGTATAGAAGAGAGCTCTTCCTGAGGCGCCGCTGTATCACCAAGCCCAAAGAACTCAATAGTATAGCCTTCTAGGCGATCATGGCCGTATTTTTCCTGTATCTCTTCTATTTGGGTATCTCTAGCTTCTTCATTCGTTAGGATGTTTGTCTTTGAGAAATTGAGGTCTCCACTATCCGAAAGGCCGGAACCTATCACTATGATTGTCGAGCCCTTTTTGATATTTTCGCTTGCCTCGATGATTGCTTCTAGGTAGTTTGCGCCATTGTCTGCGGGCTTTATGCCGTTAATTTTTTCCTCAAGAGCTTCTAAGTTGAGACGTATATCGCGTTTGGCGTTTGAGTTATTGTTGCTGATTTTACGGATTTTAACGTCTGAGCTCCTCATTTTAATAACATCAGGTTGCTTGACTGCGGATATAAACTTAATAGACTCCATGAGGGTATCTGCATCTTCACCCTTATGGAAGAGCATCGCGTCCGCAATTGCTTCTGAGATATTGCCGGAGATAGATGGGGCTGGGGTGTTTTGCGTGTTACCGATAACGACTGCAATCTCTCCGGTTGGCGGTGCCTTATAGGGCGTGAGGAAGAAGACGATAATTCCTAGCGCGATTACTGATGCAATCCCTGCCGACACCTTCTTTGGCTTTGATGCGAATTCGAACATAGTACCGTAGATTTTATTTTGTTTTAAGAAATATGGAATGGCAAACACAATAACGATTAAAGATAGTATGAGTAGTGCTACAAGTACAGGACTACTAGAAGCGTGCTTCGCTATGTCATCAATCAAGACCCTTATCCCCCAATGAATGTTGCACTTATTTTATAGTACTTTCACTTCTTATGCAATTTAAGGATATCCTAAGGATTATATTCACTCCCCTGCAATACTAAATAAAAGCTAAGGAGTTTACACTATGCCTACCGTTTCTCAAGTCACTAAGATTGAAAAAGAATTACGCGGACTATGTCATTCAGCTGGCTCGCAAGAAGCATATTGTTATTGAAGTGAAGTCGATTCAGATTGATCTAAATAGTAACCACCTCCGCCAGGCAATGGGCTACGCTGCCGATGAAGGTATTGACTGGGTGATGCTTACGAACGGTCGCCAGTTGCGGCTGTATAAAGTTATCTTTGGCAAGCCTGTCACTCGTCACCTTGTGTTTGACTACAATCTTGCCGACCTGACAACTATTAAGCGAGCGGCCAGTGACCTAGCCTACGCCCTCAAGAAGAATGTTCAGAAGTGAGAACTCGACGGATACTGGAAGCGCTTTGATGCACTCACGCCAAAGAGTATCGTGAAGGCAATCTACACAGAGGATGTCATTAAGGCAATCCGCCTGCGACTCAAGAAAAACTGCGGCATGAGTTTTACGCAGGATGACGTCGCCGAGGCGGTGCAGGAGGTTATTTTGGGGGCACAGGAGGGGGCTGGGCGGCCGAGGGTGTTGCGGTAGACTCCCGGTCACTTGCGCGACCGTATTTTGATCAGTATTGCATTACACTTGTTTTTATGATATGTTTTTGACATGGACGCTACTATGTGTTCAGGGACCTTTACAGAAAGACTAATCATGATTTCATTTGATTTTCAGCCAATTTTAGTTGCATCCATCGCCCATGGCGATGGACTAATTGAGTTTCGAACAAGGACCGAGCAGATTATTATTAATAGCGATCTGCTTGCCATCAACGAGCTGGTTAGGCTCTGCGACGGCAGGTCTTCTGCCGGTAAGATTGCTGAGCGCGTCGCCAGGAAGACTGGATACGCGACCGACTATCTCGTCAGTATGATTGATGAGCTGGTTGAGGCGGGGATTTTTATTGATAGTCGTGACTATGCTAGCTATACACATCTCATGGGGAATAACCCCATGATGTTTATGCGTGAATTGAGTGATGCTGAGGTGGTGACACTTCAGCATGAACGGCCCGACTATACTGTTGATGCCGCACGCCACTCAGAGCTTTTAGGTACTAGTCAGGACGCGATTAGGTCTCCGCTTGTAAGTTTACTGGAGATGAGGAGGTCTTGTCGTAATTTTTTACGAGAAGATTCGCTTGACCTCACCCAAGTTATTTCGCTGAGTGAGGTGGCGTACAGTAGGGATCTTTCGCCTGTACCTTCCGGTGGCGGGCTGTTTCCGCTCAGCCTCTTCATTATTGTAATGAGGAGCTCTCAGGGGGTCGCTGCTGGTATCTACCAGTACGATCCTATGCTTAATGGTATCCGCAGTATAGAATCATCGATCGACCGAGATGATGTCACTTTTGTGCTTAATAGTGACACGCAGCTTCATGGAGCGAGTGCTATTTTCGTGATCGCAGGTGATCTGGGTCGGCATCCATCAAAGTACTCGAATAGAGGTTATCGGTATACGCTGATTGAAGCTGGGCATGTCGCTCAGAATATTCACCTACAGGCAGTCTCTGAGGGCCTCGCCTCGCTTGAGTACTGTGGATTCAATGACAAGAAGCTTAAGGAGTTCCTCGGAATTGAGTATGAGGATGTGTGGCCGCTCGTATGTGTCGCCGTCGGTAGGTCTGGTGGTGACGATGAGTATCGTAGTGAGGATGCTGGTTTTCGCACCTGGCTCGAAGCGGAGTTGGTAGGGAGGTCTAAGAGTAGCCCTATCAACTGGGTAGTAGGGCTACACAAAGAGCATGAGGAAAACCCACCATTTCATGCGATGATCGCGCACTTTAAGCCTGGTGTCTTTTCTGATGCTAGGCGTAGCTATAAGGAGCGTATCGCCATAGGTACGAGTGTATCTAGGGATCTGGCTACGGTTAAGGCGTTGGCCGAGGGGTATGAGAGATATCTTTCAAGCACCCCCTATGTCGACGCGGTTTGTCGCGCAAGTGACCTTGCTAGTCAGTGGGTTGACCCACGTGAATACACGCCATTCACCGAATGGCAGCTTGTTGACCAGGGCTTGGAGCTGTTTAGTCCTGACGCGGAGCGTGAATGGGTAAAAGGCGAAAGTGCGGACGGAGAGGATGTCTTCGTACCGTCCGAGCTCGTTTTCTATCCCTACAGGGGTAATAACCTATCGTATCGTGCCCATTCAAGCGGGTGTGCTGCGCACCGAACTCTGGAAGCGGCGAAGATTAATGCCATCCACGAGCTGGTTGAGAGGGATGCAATTGCGTATAATTGGCTTCTGAAAGAGGTGCCCTTGCGTATTCATCCCGACATGGTATCTGTACATTGGCGGAATCGTGTGATATTCTGGCAGTCACAGGGCTGGGAGGTTGATATTATCGACCTCTCACACTCTGGGGTCGCTGTGGTAAATGTTCTGGCGAGGAACGAAAACAGCCGTCCGTATTTTGTGCAAGGATCATCCGCCTCGAGCACTAGTTTTGCAGAGGCTGTAGATAAGGCATTTCATGAAATGGAAGTGTCGATATATGCCCTTTCGGGATGGCGTGCGAAACGCATCCCGTACAGGGAGGTTGATTCACCTGCCGATCACGGACAGTTGTATCGCTTTGCCGACCATGGTGATGAATTGGCGTATTTATTTAGTGGAGAGTACGCCAGTGAGGTACCGTTCACAGCTGGAGTGGATACGCTAAGTGTGTTCCAGCCTGTGTATGTAACGTTGAGTTCTGAGACGTCGCCACTTCAGGTGGTAAGGGCGCTCTCATCTGAGCTCTTGCCGGTTAATTTCGGCTACGGCAGGGATCATATTTCTCACAAGAGGGTGTTCGGAAAGGTTGCTCAGAATGAGCCCCCCTTCCCCCACTATCTTGCCTAGTTTTGAATTTCGATTTGAGAATGGAGGTGAAATCATGAAGAAACGTGTACTGTCGATGAAGCGTACGCCACTGACGAAGCTTAGCTTCGCCAAGGCAAGCGCTAACGGGTGCAATGGCCACTCGGGTGGCGGTGGCAATGGCGGTGGCCAGGGCTGCTCGCGCGGTAAGTAAGCTTACTGGTGTGATTGCTTTCGTGGTGTACCTTGCGTACGCTAACGTCTACGGGCGTCCCGGCTAGATCGTGACACGGTCTAGCTTTGGATGGGTGTCAATTACATATTGACACCCATCCAAAAATACAATAATAAAATATTATTAGAAGGACGGGCTTTATGGTGAGGTATACTCTTTTGAATAGCGCAGGCCTATTTAGTAAGAAGCAGGCGGGTGATATTGAGGAAGTTTTTCTAGAGGCGGTTCGAAGTGTTCGAGGGTCTCTAGAAGTACTTCCTGATATAGATGTAGTATTCTATCACAACCCTGACTACGTCGTGCCAGATACGGGCATAGGCGGGAATACGGATAGCGAAAACCTTATATTTATACCACTTGATGCAACTGTAGATATTAGCATGAGAGAGTTACTTTTTGTTGTAAGACATGAGCTTCATCATGCCGTTAGGATGTCAAAACTTGGGCAGACTGACTCTTTGATTAAAAAAGTCATTTCTGAGGGCCTAGCTGATCAGTTTGAGTTATGTTTTGATCCGGCCTATAGATCGATTACCTATAGGGATGACATAAAGCAAGCAGACCTCTTGATGGGCCTTGAGGATCTCATTACTGTGATTGAAGGTGGTGACTATAACTACTACGAGTGGTTCTTTGGCTATGACGACACGTACCCGAACTGGCTTGGTTATACACTGGGGAATATGATTGTCGAAAAATACTGTCGAAGACACGACACGAATGCTGCAGAGCTTGTTTATGAGCCTGCTGAAAGCTTTGTGGATACGGCAAAGGAGCTTATGCGCGAATTAAGAGGCGTCAAGGATGTTACGGCTTAAGGCGGTTAGCTTTAGTCTCTCTGGTGATGTTATATTTGAGAATATTTCGCTTTCCGCAACGAGTAGTGATAGAATTGCACTCATCGGAGATAATGGGTCCGGCAAAACGACACTGCTAAAACTAATAGCCGGCGAGCTACAGCCTGATTCTGGTGCAGTTGATCGCTCTGTGGTAGCTAGTGTTCGGCAAGTTATCAGCCCTACTGCTATTGTGAGCAATATTTTCCGCAACGCTGAGCAGTGGATGGTGGAGCGTGCGATGGAAGAGGTGGGGCTTGATATGCAGATACTTAATAGGACATTTGGTGAGATTAGCGGCGGACAAGCCACGCGAGTTTCCATTGCGGCTATACTTGCACTGTCTGAGGCTCCAGATTTCATTCTGCTTGATGAGCCAACGAATAATCTTGACGCGGAGGGATTGGAGTGGCTTGTTGAATTTCTCGATACCTTTGAAGGCGGCGTTATTGTCGCCAGTCACGATCGCGGGTTTATTGATAATTTTGCAAATAAGATCTGGTCAATAGAAGGAAAGAAAGTTGTGCAGACAAACGGCAACTATTCGACATATAAGACCAACAAGGACGCTGATGCGAAGTATATGAGTCAGCTCTATGAAAGTAAGCAAGAGGAAAGGCGCAAAATAAAACGCCTTATTCGCATTGCTACTCAGAAAAGTCAATCCGCCAGTAGAGTACAGAGGCGTGATAACGATAAGATGCTATATCACAGCAAGAAAGAGGGTGTTCAAAAAAAGGCTGGTCAGGAATTGAGGCGCCTTACGTCAAGGGAGCGGCATATAGAGGCGATAGATCGCCCTCTGGTCGAAAAGAGCTATGGCGCGACACTGTTATCACCTCAAGCTCGTGTCAAAGCCCTCCTCAGTTTAGAGGATGTTACGAAGTCGTTTGAAAAGCCTGACAGTACGATTATTTTTAAGCAATCACTTACAGTTTATGCTGGTCGTCGAATTATTTTATCTGGAAGAAATGGGTCGGGTAAGACGACACTCCTCCGGATTATTGCTCGCGATTTATTACCTACTTCTGGCAGAGTAATAGTATCACCTAGTGTTAATGTGGGGTATTTTTCACAAGATACTTATGAATTAGATATGACTCTCACTCCCATTGAGCTCCTTACTCCATACTGTGAGGATATATCGGAGGCCTATAAGCGACTGCGGACACTAGGGGTCGGTGCCCCGAAGGCTGCGCAGGCAAAAATAGCCACGCTTTCCAGGGGGCAACAAGCTAAAATAGGTCTTGCTAAGCTCATACTCAATGGAAGTGATCTGCTCGTACTGGATGAGCCGACAAATCATCTAGATATATCGACCAGGAGTGTTATGGAGGACATGCTCGATAGGTATAGAGGTGCTATCATCTACGCCTCGCACGACGAGGCATTCGTTAACCGCATAGGTTCGGATGAGAGAGTTGAACTGTAGGGATTTAAACAAGCCTTATTACGTACTTCTTCATGTCATAGTGGCGGAAGATTGCCATAGAGAGGAATGCGACGCCCATGGCAATCGCCGCGGCGTAGATGCCGATCCAGTGAATGAATATAAGCGTGAAGCTGATATTGATTGCTGCGGCGATGAGGGATGTTGTGAACACCTGCTTCGTAAGCTTCTTGGCAATGTAGATCGCGCTATACAGTCCGACGATTGAATTAAAGAACGCGCCAATGATAAGAATTGGGATGTATTGATATGCTTCGACGAACTCTTCGTTTACAAAAAGATTAAAGACGAACGGTACGGCCGCGATAATAAACGCGCCGAGTGCAGCGAACATCTTGAGGCTCGTATTCATGACCTGCGAGAAGTATTTGTCCCTGTCGGGGCTATTGATGTGCATTGATGCTGATTCGGTCCATGACATGCCAAAGAAGGAGAAGAGGCCGTTGAATATGAGCGGGAATCGGTATGCGACTGCATAGACGCCGTTCGCTGCAACGCCAAGGACGATGGTGATAATTGTCCTATCCCCTACTCCTACACCAATATACCTGCGTAGTTTAAGAGCAATGAATAAGTAGACCGCACCAATAAAGTTAGCAATGACAATCGCAAGGAGCATTCCTTCTGCACCCATGCCCATGGCGACAATAAGTACCAAGTTAGCAATAATTGTCATCACTCCAGTAACGATGCCACCAATTACGTATATGCCGTATGGAATAGTTATAAATGAACTAATGGTGACATATAGTCCTATTGCGACTAGTACTCCAATGCCAACAACCTGGAGTGCATTAGTTATGATTCGTTTCTTCTCACCTTTGGTGGAGTTGGTATATGGTATTTCATTGACCTCATCCTCATCCTTACTGGCAGTATGAAGGACTCTAAGGGTCATGAACTTGAAGGTAGGGATAGAAATATCAAGAACCAACCCAAAAAGGTCGTATAGATGCTCGTTTTAGCTCTGCCGCTAAAAAATCCATGAGGGGTTGGAGTATCATATTTCTGCCTCCAGAAAATGTCGCAACGCCCCTAGGTCTCGCTCCTCATGATCGTAAGAGTAAGTCAAAATTCCCACCGACCCTGCGCTTTCGACTGCCGCCGGGTCATGCTCGAAATAAACAGCATTAGTCGCCTGTAATCCATAGCGTGCGAGCATCGTGCGGTAATACTGTGGGTCGATCTTCTCTGGGTCATGCTTGAGCGTGAAGACTTCGTACGGCGCTTTGTGGAGGTTGAATTTTTCAAACTGCTCATCATTCGCACCTGTGAGGATGATTTTCTTGTTTGGAAACTCTTCAAGAAGCTCGTGCATTTCTTGAAATACAGTACCGTCCCGGTTAATAAGGCTGTTGATTGCATCGACGAGGATTATTTTTTCTATCTTCTGATTTTCCATAAGACCTCCTGTCTATGGTTGTAGTATATAGTACTATTTCTTGAGTGACAGGATAAGTTTTACAATATCCCTATTGAGGGTGATACCGAATACTGTAGCTGTGAATACAGCCATGAGGTTGAGCTGTATGCTTGCTACTGGCGCGTAGTACACTGTAAGTACAAGCCCTAGTCCAAGAGCAATCAGGAGTATATTGAGTGGTCTAATTCTAACGTTAACTCCCCTCCTTCTGATGTCGTAATACCGGAATACAGCCATTGTTGCGAGCCCAACAACCGATGCGATAACTGGCGCCCAGAGGCCGATCGTGTTGATAAATAGAAGGGTCCCTGTAAGGCTTATGGCTGCCGCTGTGATGGTTGTGTACATAACCTGCCTGGTGAGTCGTAGCGCAACGTATAATGCGCCAATCATCCGAACGATTGTATCAAAAAGGAACCCGATCGTTAGAATTGGTATATAAACTGCCGCAGAGGAAAAGGACTCGTTAACGAACCACGGGAATGCAATCGGAAGTGCGGCGATGAGGAGGATCGATACCGACCCAAAGAAAAGAAACGCTGCGTTGATGGTTTTTGTAAAGAATTCGTCACGACCTTTAGACGTAATGTTAATCGAGGCGGACTCTGTCCAGGTAATATTGAACACTTCATAAAGTCCGCTGAATAATGTCGTAAAACGACCGGCGACTGCATAGATACCATTGGCGGTAACACCAAGGGTGGCCGAGATGATCACCTTGCTCCCTGCGATAATTGCCCATCCTGATAGTCCGTTAGGGATCATCGGGGTTGAGAATTGTATCATTTCTTTTTGCAATGAGTGGTCTCTTGGCCCAAAGGAGAGTCGTGGTAGCTTGAGGGTGGTTATGACTAGGAGGCTTGCAGCAGCTGCTCCGACGAGCATGCCGGTAAGCACGCCGTTGACACCCATGCCGAATACTGCAACGAGCGTGCCGCCTACTGCTGCCGAGAGAGCTCCATTCGTAATTCCGCCGATGGCAAATATGCGAATATTTCCCAAACCCCTAGCTATCTGAAGGGCAATGCCAGATAAGACGCTCGCGATAAGGTAAAGGTAGATGAGCGGTGCGTATGGGATTGGTATGAAGAAATTGATAGCCCAGAACGCTAGCGAGAAGATGGTAGTACTCAGTACTACGATTCGAAGCGTGTTGCTGATAATCGTGCGTACCCTATTTGTATCCTTGCGTGCATCAATGAGCCAGCGGAAGATGGCCAGCTCAAGGCGAAGTGTTAAGGTTGGCACGATGAGAGCGGCGTAGACAGTAACAAGGTCAACTACCCCATACTCCCCAGTCGTAAGGTGTTTTGTGTAAATCGGCAGGACAACGAAAACAGCCAGAGCAGTACTTACCTTGCTGATGCCAACGATAATTGTGTTGAGGGCGAGCTGTTTTCCTTTTGACATGGGGCTACTTCTTGAGAGTCTCTCTGAGTTTTGATGATGAAATGTGGTCTGTATAGCTAAAGTAGTGTACTCGTGATCCCTTTTTAGACAAGTCCTTTTCAAGATCTATCCATTTCTGTTCATCTTTATGGTCATCGCCAACAAATATAACGTCATATCCATGCTCTTGGTGGGCATGGTACTTATCAGTGTTTGTTACGAGTGTGACCTCGTCAACAAACTTGAGTCCATCCACAATCGCCATGCGCTCATGTTCAGGTATGATAGGGTACTTATTCTTGTAGGAATACATGGCCTCGTCTGCATTGATCCCAACGATAAGATAGTCGCAATTTTGTTTTGCGCGACGCAGGAGGTTCATATGGCCTATATGAAACAGGTCGTAGCAACCTGCTGTGTAGCCAATTGTCTTACCGTCTCGTTTGGCGAGGTGGTACCGGTAGGAGTGTGACAAGTCAAGCAGACCGTCACCGTGACTAGGTATTCTTTGTGACTCAGGGGGTAGCGTTGTGTAGTTTGGGTACAGGGAGTTCAGATAGCGGTCGTATCCTATTGGCAGGGCGATAGTGGTGTCTTCGAAGGTGAATTCTTTCGACTGATTAAAGTCTTTTTTATAGTACCTAGACAGTGCTTGCAGGCCGTGATGTGAGCTAAACAGCCAGGTCCTTGCTAGGTATTTTGTCTTCCTATCATCAAATGCATATTTCGAGGCCAGTTTCGCAAACTTTCGCTTAAGGATTAGAGTGTCGGTTCGTGCTGTTGCGACACGGGCAAGGCTCTTTAGGAGCGCTTTTGCTTTGGTTGATTTCTTGTTTTCAGGGCGGTAGATATTTGCCCAAATCATAAGGTATAGGAGTTTTAGTCGTAGCATGTGAACGCGAAAGAGGAGACTGTTCGACGGGACGCCGTCGAGTGGGAAGATGTCAAGGAATACACCACTCCAGTTGGCGGTGTTATCGATATCAACGACACCGATATCTGTTGTGTTTTCGTCACTAATCTTCCCGAACACCAGGCTGGAGGAGCTGTTCACTGTATGGTCGGTAAATAGATATCTATCGGATAGCTCGGTGTTGGCTACTTTGCAGAATTCTAGGTAATCCTTGCGAGGCATGGCAACATCGAGGTCGTCATCCCAGGGTATAAATCCCTTGTGTCGCACTGCTCCAATTGCAGTGCCACCAATGGCGAAGTAGCGAAGATTATGTTTTTCGCAAATCCCCCTAAAAATCTTATACATATCGAGTATGGTTTCTTGAATATACCTCGTCTGGGTGTCTGTAGGGTTAATTTCCATAGTCGTCTATTTCCTCTGTGATTTTATTTTTCTAACAAGATTCTTTGCGAATCTCCTCAATGGCGCCGGTGATGTTCGAAACAGGGCGTAGAATATTCTGCTCGACAGTGGGTGCCAAGATGCATCATACCAGTGTATAGAGTACGTATTGGCGGTGACATTAAGCTTACCTGTTGTAAAGTTCTTGGGGCAGAAGTAGTCGGTAGGATACACTGTAATGCCTGCTATTTCCTGCAACGTATCGCTATTTATAAAGCCATCTTCCTGTAGAGTTCTTGTGACTCGTGTAACGATAGTTGACAAGTTCTGTCGACCGTTTTCTAATATAAATCTATCCGACTCATAGGATGCAATGAGCTTTTTATAGAGGTCGGCTCCTGCGACGCAGGCCATACCTAATCCTGTGGCTATGGCGACGCCGCCATCCTCTTGCGGCTCCAGCCCCATATAGCCGCCATTTTGGACAATATCCTCCAGTGACCTTATGAGCTCCACGTCCGTATCTAGGTATATCCCTCCGTATTCATGGAGGATCTTAAGTCGTGCATAGTCTGATACAAAGGCGTATTTTTTCTCGGCATAGGCTTGCTTGGAGTATAGTGCCATGTTGACATCGAAGTTATCTTCATTCCATAGCTTAATCTCGTAGTCGGGCATGTATCGCCTCCATGAGTCAATACACCTCTTTGCAAGCTCCGGCAGTGGTCTTGGTCCAAACCAGAAGTAATGTATCGTTTTTGGGATTGTAGTACGATCTGACATTATGCTGCTTTCTTTTGATCGGTAGCGTCTAAATAGTAGTGCTCAACAACTGCCTTGGTTAGAAAAATAAACACTAGGCTATAGAGGTACATTCTTTCTGTAAACATCAGTAGGCATGCAATAAGTATGTACGATTGGATTGCAGGGTCATCTATTAGTTTAGCCCCTCGATAGATTATTAAGAGAATGATGAGGTATACGGGGATCCCGTAGTATACGAGGATATACAGGGTCATGTTGTCGAGCGCATGCGATTTATCGGCGCCTTGATTGGGTGATGATAGGTACTCGTCATTATTGCCGTACATATTCAAGTACGATTCATTCTCTATCCTTAGATTCCATGTGTACGGACGGGTTGTCAGGGTGTCGTTTACTGGATTTGGTAGAGTGCTTGACGGCCCAAAGAGTAGTGCAACGGCAAAGGTTAGGATGGTGATAATGGGGAATGCCTTCGGGGTAACTTTCTTCAGCCTCCTTAGCGCTCTGTCGCTATGCTTAGCGCTATATGTCAGGAGGATGAGTCCTAGTCCAGCGAGGAGGCCTGTTGTTGAGCCAGTGAGTGACGAGAGAATTACTGTAAGCGTAGCAAGAGCTATCGCCGCCAGGAAGTCTTGCCGCTGCGACCTTGTGATAATAAAGGTCATCGCTATGACGCTGATGAATAGTACCATGAGGCTATTTGGATTCGAGAGACCGAAAGCGGGAGCTGTTGTCGATAAATCACTGTCCGACCCGAAGAGTGGCTTACTGACGACGTCACCACCTGTTAGGCCGATAGTGTGTAGTATGGTCGATGCGACAATGAGGGTTATGAGGGAGGAGAGGATAGTTTTCGCAATTAACCTTAGGTTAGAGTTGGCAGCAAGAAGGCCGAGGGCAATAGGTAGGGCAATTGATATGCTGCCTATGGCGATTAGCAAGAAGGCTATAATACTAAGGATTACTATGGATGTCCAGCGTTTGCGCCTAAGGGTATTAATATCCAACAGGAGTCCATAGGCCATTAGGATGGCGACCCCAGAAAGTGTGATGGTTGATACGCCTGAGAAGAGTAGCTCTAGGCCCACCTCCCCCATTCTACCTGCAGATGTGGCCCAGTTTTCGAGGAATATGTAGAGTATATAAAGTGCGATTGACGCACATAGTGCTAAGTTTTTCGTTCGCATCACGCCTTGCCTATTACCTTGCGAATTACAGGTGTAACATTTATAGCTCTTAGGAGGGTGAAGAGAGGAGGTAGGTTTACGGGAATAGCCCCGAGTACTACTGTTGCGGATCGAGATTTAAGTATAGAATTATTGTACTTTTGCTTAAACTTCATGAATGCCTGTGGTTGCGTGGTGCTCGAAAGTTTATACAAGATACTTAGGTGGCGCAGTGCCTTGTGTCGCTCAATTGCACTCTTACTGATAGGGATGTTATGGGAGGATATGAAACTCTCAAGCTCCTTGTGGTATAACTCGACGGCACCGTAGTGTCGGGCTGAGTACTTTGAATTCATGATACTTGCGCGGTTGACTCGATAGAGATAGAGATTGACGCCTATTAGAGAGATGGATTTCGCAAAGTACATAAGCTTGTATACTACTGCGGTATCCTCATGCAGTCTGTTTACCGGAAAGTAGACCGCATGATCGGTGAATAGTTTTCTCCTGTAGACCTTACCCCATGCAGTTGGAGATATCTTCTTGTATTGCACTAGGGAGAGAAATGCAGCAATACCCGTGAGTGTCTGTACTTTACTCCCCCCTTTACCGAGAAGCCTACCAGTGCGAGTATTGTTAGCCTGGGCGATGTCAGAGCCCTGTGCGATGCATAACTCGGTCAGTACTCTTACGAGATCTCGCGAGATATAATCGTCGCTATCCACGAAAGTGATAAACTCTCCGGCTGACTCGTCAATGCCGCGATTCCGAGCCGATGACAGGCCGCTATTGTCCTGGTGGATAACTCTCGCTCGATGATCTGTGGTGGCTAGTCTGTCTGCAAGCCTCCCTGATGCGTCCGTTGATCCGTCATTGATAAGGATGATTTCGATATTACGATAGGATTGGCGGGAGATAGAGGTAAAGCACTCTTCGAGATATCTTTCAACGTTATATACTGGTACGATAACGCTCACGAGAGGTGTATTTTCTGTACTAGGCACGACCTTTAGCCTCCCCTACCTGCTCATGCCCCTCTACATAGCCTGCCGCTACACCAATCACAAGAATAGTTCTCAGTGCGACCTTAGCGTCAGTTTTGACACCGCAACGCCTGACATACTCGCCGTCCATGCGTGCTTTTAGGGTGTCTTCGACCTCATCCCGCCCATTCACCTGCGCCCATCCGGTAATACCCGGCTTGATACTGTTAGCGCCATATTTATCCCGGAGTGCAATAAGCTTTTTCTCACTGAGGACAACTGGACGTGGTCCAATAATACTCATCTCGCCGCGCAGGACGTTGATGAGTTGCGGGAGTTCATCGATAGAAAGCCTGCGCATAATTTTACCACTGCGGGTGATATAGTCACTGGCATTCTTGAAGCTGTTTGTTGCTATGTCGCGGGGAGCTTCTGTCGACATAGTGCGGAACTTGTAAACAGTGAATGGCTTTTTATCTTTACCGTAGCGAAGTTGTTTAAAGAATACAGGTCCTTTTGAATCAAGCTTCACCCAGAGGATTAGAGCAATACTTGGAAGGGCTAGCAAGATGAGGGCTGTGCTTGCCGCAATGAGATCGAGTCCCCTTTTTCCAAATTTCTCGTACATCTAAACTTCTTAATTCTTTCTTAGTTTACCTATAAGTATAAGCTATAACGCGCCTACCGTTAAGCTTTTGCGCTCTTCTTTTGCTTTGGCGTTGGCTTTTTAGTGGTGCGCGCCTTCGCTGCCTTTGTTGCTACTGTGCGCTTTGGGGTACTGTTTTTGTAGTCGTACACAAAGAAGAGTGCTATCACCGCCATAAAGAAGGTTGCAAATGTAGCAAGGCTAATCTGCATTGCAGGGCGGACGTTTTCTGCCTTGTACGGGAGGTTGGCGCTGTCAACGGTCGTGATATTCTCAGATCCGTTGTAAGTACCCTGCGCACGGTCCTTAAAGGTGGCCACGGCCGCATTCACGAGTGTCTGGCTGACGTTCGGGTCGGTGTCGGCAATGGAGACACGGAGGATGTCTGTCTTTGCGTCTGTTGTAGCGGTAGTGCGCGCCAGAAGCTGCTGGTAGTCACCAATATAGCCCTTCTCATGAATCACCTTCTCTAGAACAAGACGTGACTTAAAGAGCTCTGCGTAGTTGTTGATGTTCACAACCTTCGCAGCTCCTGCCTTATCCTGAGCAATAATAATCATCGTCGCCTCACTCTTATAGAGCGGCGTCTGGATGACGGTGGTATAGACGGTGCCAATCAGCACACCTAGAATAACGGCTCCCAAGAGGTTAAGCCAGTTTTTTGCGTAGTAACGCATAAGGTCGTAGAGGTTTATTTCTTGCACTAAATATATCCTTTTGTTGCGGTGGTGGTAAATTTAGTCAATAATAGCATATTATTGACAAAAAGTAAATAGTCTTACCTCTGTTTGGTTGGGGCGATGTGTGTGGTGGCGTGGATACTGCTTATGCTTTTATTGCCGTGCTGGATTCTGGTACACTAGAAGGAATTATGGCAAGAGAGGGAAAAGCGAAGGTGCCAATTATGCCCCGCTGGGCGCAGGGTATATTCGTGCTGGGGGTGTCGTGGCGCTCCTGGGACTGCTCGTATTCCTTGGTGCCGGCCCTGATATTGTGCGGCCAAGCCTAAAGAAAGAGGTTGTGAAGACACAAGGCCCTGGCGGGATCACCCTTTCTGAGGAGGCGCAGAAACGTGCGTCTATAGATGGCTTTGCAGAGAGTATTTCTACGACTGAGGTGAAAAAGCCGGTGATTATTACGCCTGATATTGCAGGTGAGCTGAGTACGGATGGGATGGGGGCTAAGGAAGCTGCTCCTGCGTCGGTTGCCGAGTCAGAGGTACAGCCGGAGCCTGTAGAAAAGAAGGTTTCACATCTTACGTACGAAGCGCGCAGTGGCGATTCATATACCGTGATTGTCCGCGCCGCCATTAGCCATGTTGCTGATATGCAGGGCACTCCCCTTTCTCTTACGCAGCGCGTTGCCGCAGAGACACTTTTGGCGCAAGGTGCGGTAGAGCTGGCCATATCCGAGCAAGTTGTCCTTTCTGTTGAGACTATTGAGGCGGTGATTGAGAAGGCGCAAGCGTTAGAGGCTGATGAACTTGCGGCCTGGGGCGTTTTTGCTGAGAGGGTGGATTGGACGGCTGAGGGTGGGCCGGAGTTGGCTGGCAGTAGTGTTGGTGGAATTCAACCGTAGTTAAGTACAATCCCGCCAATGCTTATAGGGTGAAGTCGGCGGATTTTCTTGTTGGCGGTATGGCGTGGGAGGTGAAGTCACCGATCGGTAGTTCAAGGAAGTCTACAATAAAGAACCAACTAAAGGGTCTTGGTCAATCCAGGGATATCGTCATAGATGGGCGGAGGTCAGGATTGAGCGACGACTATATAGTGGCAGAGATACACAAGAATATAAAGTTAGGCTTACGCGCACGACGCCTTCTCTATATAAATAAAAAGGCGATAATTGTTGACCTAAAGCGTAAGCGGTCGTATAATAAGACCTAGAGAAAGACCGGGTTGACCTGTATGGACAGTTTACTGGACTGGGATGATCAAAGGAGTATTCTCTACGAAATTATTAAACCATTGTTTGTGCGGTGGTTTTTCTTTTTGAGACAGGTATTAACTGGAGAGGGACGGTGGGCCGTGAAGGTATACTGGCAGTAACAATACCACCCCGCAAGCGCTACCCTTTACAAAACCAATAATTTAAGATACAATAAATCAGATTATGAAGAGCAATTTACATCCAACCGACTACAGGCCTGTCGTATTCAGCGACGAGGTCGCCGGTTTTGCGTTCTTGACTCAGTCAACAGCACAAACCAACGACACTATTAAATGGGAAGACGGCAACGAATACCCACTTGTGAAGGTGCACCTTTCAAGCGCATCTCACCCATTCTTTACAGGTGAAGAGAAGATCATCGACACCGAAGGACGCGTTGACCGCTTCAAGAACCGCTTTGCTGCGGCAGAAGCGCGCAAGGCTGAACTTGCCAACAAGGCAAAGAAGAAGGCTGCAGCTGCTAAGGCTAAGTCAGACAAGTAATCCTACGGGTTATTTTCTAGAAGAACACCGCAGAATGGTTGCGGTGTTTTTTTGTTGCGATGGTGTGTCCAAAAAGCGACATGGGATAGAGGCTGCGAGCGCAAAACCTTCAAAACCCCCAAAAAACCAAAAAGAAGCAAAAGCAAGCGGCGGCCTTACGGAAATTTACTAAAATACAGAGGTAAGCATGCTATAATAGTATAAAGTTATGTCTAAAATCACCCTCAACCTTGAAGACCTCAACGCAGAGAAAACCTCTCTGGACGATTTCCTTATGCAGCCAAACGCTTACAGCGACCCAGATTTCTCAAAAAAGAATAAGCGCCGCACGGAACTTGAAGCTATCTTGGAAAAGGCAACCCTTCGCCAAAAACTTGAAACACAGCTGGCAGAAGCAAAAGAACTTATGGGCGGTAGCGATGAGCTTGCTGATCTTGCAAAGATGGAAGCCGCAGAGGCAGAAACACAGCTAGAGAAGCTTGAAGAAGACCTCTTCATGATGCTTGCACCAAAAGATCCAAACGACGAAAAGAACGTGATTGTAGAAATCCGTGCTGGTGCCGGTGGCGACGAAGCCAGTCTCTTTGGCGCTGAACTCTACCGTATGTACCTCCGTTACTGTGAATCAAGCAACCTCAAAGCTGAACTTATTTCAGAAAGCGCAAACGACACCGGCGGCTACAAAGAAGTTGTCTTTGCCGTAAAGGGCGATTCGCCGTACTCCAAGCTGAAATTCGAATCCGGCGTCCACCGTGTGCAGCGTATCCCGGCAACAGAAAGTCAGGGCCGCGTCCATACCAGCACCGTTACCGTGGCGGTGCTTCCAGAAGCGGAAGAGACGGATGTTGAAATCCACGCTAATGACCTCAAGGTTGACACCTACCGCGCCGGCGGCCACGGCGGCCAATCTGTCAACACGACAGACTCTGCGGTACGCATCACTCACCTCCCTACTGGGCTCGTGGTAACAAACCAGGACGAAAAGTCACAGATTAAGAATAAAGAAAAAGCCATGAGCGTCCTCCGTTCACGCCTTCTTCAGCAGAGGATTGACGAAGGAAATGCTAAGCTCGCGTCTGAGCGCCGCAGCTTGATTGGGTCTGGTGACCGTTCTGAAAAGATTCGCACCTACAACTTCCCGCAAGATCGTATTACTGATCACCGCATTGGCTACAGCCGCTCGGGTATTCCGCAGGCAATGGACGGCCGTATTGACGACCTTATTGATAATCTCCAAGCCTATGAGCGCGAACTCGCCGCGAAAAACGCAGAGGTATAGACAATGACAGTGCAGGAATGGCTCACCAGCGCAGTACGGGCACTAAAGGGGGTGGGCATTGCATCGGCACGGCTGGATGCCGAGCTTCTTTTGGCGCATACGGTGCGCAAACCTCGCACGTGGCTCCACGCCCACGGCGACGATGAACTTACCGACCGCCAACACGACATTGCTGATGCACGCCTTGATCTGCGCCTTGACCGCGTCCCGGTGGCATATATTGTTGGGCACAAAGAATTCTACGGTCGCCGTTTTAAAGTCACTACCGCCACGCTTATCCCCCGCCCCGAAACAGAGGATTTAGTAGGTTTGATTAAGCAGGCGGTCCCAGCAAACGTGGCGCTCCTCACCGATACACCTGTCCGCTTGGTTGACGTTGGTACAGGCAGCGGGATTTTAGGTATTACCGCAAAATTAGAGCACCCAGAGTTGGATGTGACGCTTCTAGATGTGAGCCGGCATGCCTTGCAGGTTGCAGAAGAAAACGCCGCAGCACTAGAGGTGGAGGTGCTGTGTCTACAGAGCGACCTTCTGGCGCAGTATCCGTACGTTGCTGACATTATTGTGGCGAATCTCCCCTATGTAGATGAAGCGTGGGAGCGCTCCCCTGAGACGGATCATGAGCCGGGGCTTGCGCTTTTTGCTGCTGATGGCGGCAAGGCACTCATCTTTAAGCTGCTTGACCAGACGTCAAGCGCGTTGGCAGTGAATGGCCATGTGATTCTAGAGGCAGACCCTGAGCAGCACGCAGCGCTGATTGCGTACGGCGCAAAGCTCAAGTTAGCTCATGTTGCCACTGATGGCTATGGTGTTCTTCTTCAGAAAATTGCGTAAGTAGCGCAGGCGCGCCGCCGGCTACTAGATTGCCGCGCCAACTTGGTTGAAGGCAACCAGAAGGATAAGGATAATTCCTACCGTGAAAAGAATCGGCATGAGCACATCTGTAGAGCGGACTCTGTCGTGCAGGTGAAGCGAATTGTAGACTTTGTACGCCATGAAGCTCAGGAGCGTCACAATGATTGAAACTTGTGGAATCATCACGCTACCAAAGAACGGAAGTGGATATGCGATTGCCCAGTGGTACGCCACCCATGCAATCTCTGCTATGACAAAGCCCCAGACAAGGCTCAGGAAGAGTGTGTGCGTTTCTTTTTCATAGGAGCTCAGTGCGTGCTGTGCGGCGGTGAATCCGTTAATCCACATACCAATCACAACTACTGATACTGGCCAGTCATACCATGCAGTAAAGAGTGCGGTGCTTCCAAGGAAAATCGCTACACCAGCTTGCGCAATAACTGCGCTGCGCTTTGAACGAGGCTTGAGGAAAAGGAGCCAGCCAATATAGAGAATGGTGAGCGCCACCATAATGGCGATCTTGCTGTTTTCTGGAAGGCCGGACATGTGGATGCCGTACATATGCAGGACAATACTGATGTTAACCGTGAAGTCCACCATGTTTGAGCGCAGGTTTGCCCACCAGTAGCGCGGGCGTACCGCGAAGACGCGCCATTTACTGATAATAACCGCAATAATAGCAAGAAGAATTGAGCTCGTGTAGTACACAATAAAGGTAATCGCGATAGCGAGCGCTATGTTAAGTAGTGCGTAGATTAGTTCGCTAAGAAATGATTTCTTCCGGACAAATTTAAGAAACTCCATACTTCTTCTATTGTAGCATATTTACGGATTTGAGATGGCCATGGAATTGAAAAAAAGCACCGCAAGAAACGGTGCTTCAAAACAATAAAGGTATTTTACCATAAATTATATAAAAAAGCAATAGGGGGTGGTTTTTTGGGTGGGGAAACCAACCAAAGAAAAAAGTTCACCTTTTGGGTGAACTGTTTTCTTTGGTGATCCCGCGGAGAATCGAACTCCGATTGCCAGGATGAGAACCTGGTGTCCTAACCGTTAGACGACGGGACCAAATACTAAATAGTACTTAAAAATCATACCAAAAATAGGCTGACTTGTCTAGATGGGTGCTGCTACTTCAGGCGTTCGATGACCGAAAGAAGCTTGCGCGGGGTAATCTCTGCCTTGATAAGATATGCATCTGCATGTGCTTCCATGGCGCGGCGTGATTCATCGTCCTGCTCAAAGTTTGTCAGAACAATCACCTTTGCTTCTGGGATAAGATTTTCCTTACCTCTAAGTGCTTCAAGGATCTCGGTGCCACGGCGCTCTGGGAGCATCACATCAAGCAGGATAAGGTCGTACGGCTTGTTGCGTGCGGCAATAAGCCCATCATTGCCATCAATCATCCAATCAACGGTATACCCCGCCTTTTGGAGGCTCCGCACGTACATTTCACCAATGAACCGATCGTCTTCAACTATCAAAATTGTCTTTATTGCCATGGTTATCCTCTAAACATTGTGTGATTTTTAATCCAGCTCTTTCCATCACCAAGGAGCTCTTTGTTTCCATTATTACCTGTCTTTAGCTTCTCTGCAACTGATGCATAGGTTGGTAAGATGACGGTAAAGACTGATCCGCGCCCATCTTCACTGGTGACGGCGATGGTTCCGCCGTGCGATTCAACGATTCCCTTACTGATGTAAAGGCCAATTCCTGTTCCGGCAACGGTCTCACGTGAGCGGTGTGAGCGGTAGAACTTTTGGAAGAGATTGCTGATGACATTAGCCGGCATGCCAATTCCCTGGTCCTTGACGGTAATCTCTACGGTATCCCCTTTTGAGGCGGCAGTGACGGTAATGGCGCCACCTTCGTTACTGTATTTAATAGCGTTGTCTATAAGGTTAGAGAATACTTCGCTCAGGCTCCCAATATCCGCCGGTATCGTTGGGAGTGCGTCAGGGAAGCTAACACTGAGGAGGCGGCGCTGTGAGTGCGCGCGTAGGTTCATGTCGTCCGCAATGGTGGCGTACACATTCTGAACAGTGTCTTCGCGCAGCTGAAGGTTAAGGTGATGGCGGTCGTACTTAGACGTATTAAGGATGTTATTAATGTAGGTGCTGAGGCGGTTAGCCGAAACGGTGAGGCGGCGGAAGAGCTCCTTGTGGTCGGTATCAAGCACTTCGCTCATTTCATCCTGAAGAACGTCAAGGTACCCGCGAATCACGGTAATAGGCCCACGCAGTTCATGTGCGGCAAAGGCAATGAAGTCCAGCTCCTCTTCACCCACAGAATACTGTTCCGTGCGGTCAACCAGTGTCAGGACAAGTTCATCGTCAAGCCCCTTATTGTAGGTTGCAACAACGTCAAAGAGTCGCCTCCCCTCTTCTCCGGGAAGCTTATCTGGGATACGGCTCCAGGTCTTTTCTGCACGGACGGCAGTTTCTGCGCATTCGTTCCACCAGATATCAATAGTGTTGCTTGGTTGGAAGAAAAGGCTAAGCTCTTTGACGCCGTCTGAGGTGGTGCGCACAGGTGCGGCTTCGTTGGCGTAGGTGATGGTGCGGCTGCTGTTGTAAACAACAAACCCTGAGTGTGAGGCGTCAAGTGCTTCTTCAAGCATGGTATTTGTCGCCATAAGGTTTGTTTCCTCAGTCTGCGGTGAGTCCTTTGAGAGCATTGCGTAAATAGCCTCAATGGCAGCGCTCAGGCCGCTGCGCTTAAAGTATGTCTCGTTTGCATTTGGTGGTGTGCTTCCGTCACGCTCACCACTGGCGTAGGTAAGTGCGGCTAAAATGTGCTTTGTAGGGCGTGTTGTGAATGTGGCAAGAACAAAAAGCATGAGGTAAATAGTCACGAACTGGACAAACAGGAGGATGGCAGCAAGCTCGGCCCGTGTCTCGAATAGTCCAGTGGCAACGAGTGTCGCTGCTGCCGGCGCGAGCGATGCTATTGCTAGAAGAAGGCTAATGTTAGCAGTTTTTGCACTAAAGCGTGGCCAGAAGTTTTTTACAAGCCGGGGCGCTTCTAGCTTTTGTTTTTTAGAAAACCACCGCTTCTTTTGCTTCTTTATTTCCACGAAACACTCCCGGTGCCGTCTGGGATGGCAGTGATCCATGTCTGACCCCTTGCAAGCGCCACTTCTTTACCTTCCGCATCAGTAAAGGTAATCTGCCCTTCCCTGCTTGGCTTATTCCAAGTAACTTCTTGGGCTACGCCGTCCTGGAAGATGTGCGCGGTGCCGCTGCCAATTGCAACGATCTGTTCGCGCCAGCCATCTTCAAGTACTTTTTGCTGTTTTACTTTCATAACAATAACGACGCGTGGGCTGATTTGCCCCGCTTCCCTATCAAGGTGCGGTGCGCCAGCCTGAGACCTGTTATAGAGGCCTGTCTCGGCATTATATACGTACGAGCTATTATAGAGCGGCCCGCTGATCCCTACGGATACTTCGTTTGCCGTCAGGACTTCGGCTGTTTTTGAATCTTTGCGGGTAAAGCCTGCAAATGATGATTCTGTATAGCCTTTTTCTTTATTGAGCGCGTCAAGGCGTTCGAAGTTTGTGTAGACATTGTGGGGTGCGTAGCGGTCGCTTGCACGCCAGTAGGCGCCGGCGTTAAAGAACTGGTCTATATCGCGGTACTTTCCATTTCGCACCTCTTCAAGTGCTGCGGCGCTGCCGCCAATGTGCGCAACGCTGGCGTTAAATGGTGCAAGCCAATCTACGTAGTACATGCGCAGGCTCCGCACTGGGCCAACAAGCCCTGGTTTCTGCTCTTGGTAAAGAGAGAGGAAGCGTGTAATGCCACCCTCTGCAATGGCTTCAAAAACGACGCCACTATCCTTTAGGCCAGATTGCGGACGTGCGTCGGGGCTGTTTTCAATCATGATTGCAGTGACGGCCTGTTTCGTGGCCGCTTCGTCGGCGACTTCATTTCCAGTGAGTGGCGAGTAATATTTCACCACAGGAGTTGGTTTTTCTACCTTCTTCTTGACCTGCTGCTGCGCTTCAGGCTCTTTGTTGAGAAGGTAGAGCGCAGTTGCGGTGCCGCCAGCAACAAGAAGCACTGCGGCAATGATAATAACAATCGTCCACTTTTTATGACGTTTGAACCAGTTTGGTTTTTTATCTTTTTTAGCCGACGATGCATCTTCAATAATAACAACGGGCGCTTTTTGCTTACGCTTAAACATACGCTCATTATAGAGGATTCACTGCTGTTTAAGCAAATGAAAACGCCGATGGAGTCAGGGTGCTATTATGCGCTGATTGATGCAATTGCTGCGGTGATGCGGCGAAGCGTTGTTTCGCGGCCAAGGGTTGCCAGTGTCTCATTCAGTGCTGGGCTAAACGGCGCCCATGACACAGCGAGGCGGATAAGGCTAAAGAGGATGCCTGGCTTCTGACCGGTTGTTTCAAGAAGTTGGTTGAGTGCGTCTTGAAGCGTATCTTCTGTGAAGTTTTCTTCTGGAATTGCTTCAAATGCGGCGTGCGCTGCAGTAAGAAGTTCGTTCACTTCGCTCTTTTCAAGCTTTTTAAGTTGCTTGTTACCTTCAACCATAGTCCAGTCTGGAGTTGGTTCTTCAAAGAAGTAGCTCGTAAGAACAGGAAGGTCCGTGAGTGTCTTGAGGCGGTCCTGAGCAAGTGTAAGGACTTCACGCTTCTTTTCTTCTGGTGCGTTTTGTGCAGATTCAGGCCAGAAGTCTTCAACGCGGACAAGGAGGTCATCAAGGCTGAGGCTGCGGATGTGTTGGCCGTTGATCCAAAGGAGGCGCTGCTCGTCAAAGCGAGCCGGGCTTTTTTGAACGCGTGAAAGTGAGAACTTTTCAACAAGTTCATCAACAGTAAATACTTCCTGCTCTGTGCCGTCGTTCCAGCCAAGAGTGGCAAGGAAGTTTGTCATAGCCTCTGGAAGGTAGCCTTCTTTTCCGTATTCAAGGATGTCCTTTGCGCCGTCACGCTTCCCTAGTTTCTTTTTGCCGTCCATTGCCATAACAAATGGAAGGGTGGCAAGGGTTGGCATTTCAACGCCTAGGGCTTCATAAAGATTTAAGAACTTTGGCGTGCTGCTAATGAACTCCTGGCTGCGAAGCACGTGCGTGACGCCCATAATTGCATCGTCAACAATGTGGCAGAAGTTGTATGTTGGGTAGCCGTCTGATTTCACGAGAATGAAATCGTCAATGGCATCCTCTGCGGTAGAAAGGTCGCCCATAACTGCATCTGTCCAGTTGTATGGCTTTGGGTCTGACTTAAAGCGGAGTGGCTGTGTACCATCCCATACTGGAGGGTTCTCTGGGCGGTGTTCACGGTAGAGGAATGGTCGCTTCTCTGCTTTTGCCTTTTCACGGAAGGCTTCAAGCTCTGCTGGTGTGTACGGATCTGCATAGGCGCGGCCGGCGTCAATAAGCTTCTGCGCCCATTCTTTGTAGATTTCTAGGCGCTCAGACTGCTTGTATGGCGCGTGCGGGCCACCCTGATCAATACCTTCGTCCCAAGTAATCCCAAGCCACTTAAGGCTGTTTTCAATCTGCTGAATACTTCCTTCAACTTCACGGACCTTGTCTGTATCTTCAATGCGAAGAATAAACGTTCCTTCGCCATGAGTCTTTTTACTTTGTTGTGCAAGGAGCCATGCAAAAAGAGCGGTGCGGACGCCGCCTACGTGCATGAAGCCGGTTGGGCTTGGGGCAAATCGGGTTCGGATAGATGTCATAATTACTTTTATTATAGCATATGAATCAGGGGTAGTGGCAGTCAGCTCCCTACCGTTTTCACGGAACTTGCTTCACGCAAAAACCCTTAAGGGTCTCTACGCCTTAAGGGTTGTTGGTTACGCGAAAGTGTCCTTTGAAAAGGTAGGGAGCTGACTACCCTACCCTGCCAACACTATAAACTCGTAGCAATCTTTCGAATCTGATCACCCGATAGCTCTGCGTCACCCTCAATGGTGAAAAGTGTGCCGCCATTTACCCACGCTGCATTTGACTGGTAGGTGTAGATGGTGAGGCCGCGCTCACGGGTGGTGACGTAGTTGTTGTCTGCCTTCTTCTTCACGAGGTTATCAAGGACGGCGGTTGAATCCCACGAGCTACTTGATTGAGTGAGCATGTACTTTGTGTCGTTACTGTTTGAAGTAAAGGTAATTGCCACGCGTCCATCGCTATATTTGATTGGCTGTGAAAGCGAGTAGCCATCAGGGACATACTTAGGGTATGAGGCGGTGACGCCGGAGCGGATAGAGGCTACCTGTACGCTGAGGCCGGGGAAGATATTTGTTGCTGCAAAGACCGCAAGGAGCGCAATAACTGCCACGGTCGTAAGGATAATCGTACGCTTCTTCCATGGTGTTGAAGGTGTGTTCTTTTTTACGGTCTTCTTCGTGCTTTTCGCCTGCTTCTTTGTCTGTGGAGCTGGTGATGCGCTGAGTGCTTTTTGGATTTGCGCCTCTTTCACCTGCTTTGCAGTAGGTGTTGTTGCTTTTGCAGCTGCAGCTTTCTTCATCTTTTGCACTGGACGCTTCGCAAGTGCGCGTTTTGCAACAGGGTGTGTCTTCGCAGGCGCGTCGACGGTCTTCTTCGCTGCGTCTGTAGGTGTCGCTGCTTTCGCTGCAACCGCCTGAGGGTGCGGTGCGAAGCGTGCTACCTGCGTACTACGCGCAATGTCCATATGGCGTGCGCCAGCTGGCTTCGGCCTGCGGGTTACAACCTTGGTTGGTGCAATAGGCTTCTTTACGGCTGTGCGCCTGAGTGTTTGTGAGCGCTTTGGTTCTGATGTGTGCACTGAAGTCGCAGCCTTTGTGCCACGCTCTGTAACAGGTGTGCGTGCAGGAGCAGTCTTTTTTATAGGAGCAGGTGCTTTCTTTGCTGGTTGCGCTGCCGGCTCTGCTGCTGCCGCCGCTGGCCGTGGTGCTGGTTTACTGGCAACAGGAAGCCCGGTCTTGGCGTCGTATTGGCGCCCGTTTATGGTAATTGTATCTTTTGTTGCCATCTTATGTTGATTCCTCGCAGGTTTCACATTTTTTTAACAGTTGAGCAAGGACATGCCCACCTATGCTTACCCTCTATAGTAGTGTGAATAAAGCGCTTATGCAAGCCTAATAGTGCTTTTATAGGGTGAACTTTGATATACTTTATTAAGAATGTTTAAGAAACCTACCAAGAAACAATTTATTATTCGCCGTGTCATTTTATCGGTCATTGCAACGGTATCTGTGGCTATCATTGTCACGACCGCTGTCCTTTTCATGCTTGGCTACAGGATTAATAGTAATGACGGCACACTCCAGCAAGGTGCACTCCTCCAGTTTGATTCACGCCCTAATAATGCAAATGTCTACGTGGACGGTATTCTTGTGGGCGGCCGTACTGCTACTAAGCAGGCGGTTGTGGCAGGTGCGCACTCGGTGACAATTGCGAAAGACGGCTACGAGGACTGGAATCACGAACTTACAGTGAAGCCAGGAACGCTGACGTGGCTTAATTACACACGCCTTGTGCCAAAAGAGCGCAAGCCGCAAGCTGTTCAGCGGTATGAAGCGCTGGCACAGATAGAGTTCTCGCCAGATTATAAGTGGGCGATTGCACACGAAACGCCAGACTCCCCTTCTTTTCACTACATAGATCTTCGTTCAGAGCAGGTAAAGAGCCAGACACTCACGCTTCCAACCTCGCTCTATAGTGAAGCTGAGGCTCCTGATGTAGCGCACACCTTTACTATTATTCGTTGGAATACCCCAAGCCGCCATGTTCTTATTAAGCACGAATACGCAGGAAAGCTTGAATGGCTTGTACTAGATACGCATGATATTTCTCGTTCTACGAATGTAACCCGTTCGCTGAATGCGGGGTTTAAGGATATCCAATTCGCTGGCACAAACGGCTCTTCGCTGTATGGTCTGACTGATGATGGGTTGATTCGTAAGCTTGACCTTGGCGCCGGGACGATGTCACGCGCCTTTATTGCGCACGTGAATGGCTTCCGAATGTTCTCTACGAATATTCTTGTCTACACAGGTATGCACCCAGAAAAAGAAAATGTACAGGTTGCGGGCGTGTACCGTGACGGCGATGAGGCTTCGAATATCCTCCGTGAAGTAGAGGGTGATACACCACTTCGGATTGCTACGGGCGAGTATTTTGGAGATGACTACGTTGCTATTGCTGAAGACAATGAGGTGACGGTGCTTAAGGGTACCTACCCACGTTCCCAGGCACAGAGTGCAACAGCAAGCCTGCGTCAGTATGCAGTCTTTGAGGTTCCAGGTACTGTAAGCGAACTTTCATTCAGTATCAGCGGTGAGTACATCATTGCTCAGGTAGGTGCGCAGTTTGTGTCCTACGACATTGAATATAAGCGTGTTGCGCGTGGTGTCTCTACGGAGGCAACAGAAGGTGTCCGCCCACTTTCATGGCTTGGTGCGGCACATCTTTGGAATGATACTGATGGCAACCTGACAATGCGCGACTTTGACGGGACGAATACGCACACTATTATGCGGGTTGCGCCCGGCTACGACGCCTCTCTGAGCCAGAATGGTCGCTTCTTGTACGCTATCGGTGAGACCGATGCTGGCTATAGTCTTCAGCGTGTACGCATGATTCTAGAGTAAAGTGTAAATACACAGAAGGCCGCAGGCATTGAGTCTACGGCCTTTTTATATTGGACTTGAGGTTTGATTCTCTTGAGTGTCTGGCGAGCGCTAGCGGCGGCCGAAGAGGCGCTCTAAGAGCGTTGCTGAGTTACCAGGCATTGCTGAGTCGGAGCCTGTGTCTGCGGATGAGTCTGGAGCAGCCTTGGCTTCGCTTGGGCTTGGACTGATCTGCTCGGCAGTCACAAGGAGTCGGTTGAGCGATGTACCAAGTGGCGTACAGGTGATGAGCGTGAGGATTGGCTTATCTGTTGGGTAGACGAGCTTATCTACCTGCGTTGGCTTTACGACTTCTGTTTTCGTAACAACGTATGTGTAGCGGACACCTTCGTAGTGCGTGTAGATAGTATCCCCTTCTTGGAGTTTTTCAAGTTGCGCAAAGATGAACTTGTAATCGCCTGGGTCAAAGAGGTCATTGCTACTGTGGCCTGAAAGGACGGTATTGCCGATCTGCCCTGGGTGGCTATTTGCGCCTGCAATGCCAAAGTGTGCAACTCCTCTCTCCATTGCGTCCATTTGTGAGTTGTGGTCGGGCCCAATCCCGTAGACGGCTGGGACGTCGACGTTAATCTTTGGGATGATGAGACGAGGGTCCTCGCCTACGATGGCGTCATCACCTGGTTTGATGACGATGTTCTGCGGGTCAATGGCCCCTGGTGAGACGTACGCGTTGACGGTTGCAATGAATACGCGGTTGTATTGAATAAAGACAAAGATAAGCATCACAGCAAGTGCTGCAATGAGTGGCATGAAGTGCCTGCTTTTACGTACCTTTTCGGCACGTGTTTTTACTTTACCAAGGAGGCGCTGGCGCAGTTCTTGCATAGCCTGCATTTTGGTGAGTTCGTCTGAGCTGACAGGTTGTTCTGTGTACTGTGCGGCATTGAGGCTCTGAGGCTGCTGCGTTTTCGTATCTTGGAGTTGCTGGGAGAGCTGCTGATTCAACGCTTCCTGCTTTGCTGCCTTTTGAGACGTTTGGTGGTCGTAGTAGGCTGCGTAGTATTTCTGGTAGTAGTCTTGCCAAGCTGAGTGGTACTGTTTCCACTGCTCTGGGTTGACGCTTGAGTGGCTCCGCACTTCCGGTGAGTGCGTGCGTTCGTAAGGGTTTTGAGTATCTAAGTTTTGCTGGAGGATTTCTTGGTTTATAGCGCTGTGTTGGCCAGGGACATGTACTGGTTGTGGCTGTGCGGCGGTTTGTGGTTGCGTTGGCGCTGCTGCCTGAATTGGCCGTACGGTTTCTGGTGCCGCAACGGGCTGGTCACCGTAAAGAGAATCAATCTGAGAGCGAAGGACGTTAATGGTCGCCTCTTTTTGTTGAGGCGATGCCGAGCGTGTGTCGGTTTGCGGGTGCGGCTGAGGATGAAGCGGCGCCCCTGATGGCGCTGGCTGCTGCGGCGTTCCCTTGAAGCCCCCACTCTGACTTTGATTATTAGGATTCATATACTTCGATCTGTATTCTTGTTCTCTCTTATTGTACAGTATATTGTTGTATTTTGCCTACGTAGTTGAGGCGAGAGCTGAGGGCGAGGTGTTTGCTCGCGAGGATGGGCCTGTGTCCAAAAGCTGACCATCGAAAAACATATAGAAACGATATGTTTTTCGATAGTACGATTATAGACATATAGGGCACGGCTCTAGTGCGATAAGGCGCGGCTCGCAATATAAAAAAGCCCCAGAAAGGGCTCTATTTTTGGTACCGCAGGCCGGAATTGAACCGGCACGTCCATAATGGACACGAAATTTTGAGTCTCGCGTGTCTACCAATTCCACCACTGCGGCATGGAAAGTGTGCAGAATTTAGTATAGCACCAGATAGAGTGAAACTAAAGTGGCAACTACGCCGATGCGCTCTTCCCGTTGCCAAGGGTGCGAAGTGCGCGCACGGCAATGCTGCTGGCTGTGGCGATTTCTGTCGTCTCGCGTTCTGTAGCGGTGTGTTCACTGTCGTGAATAAGTGACAGTGGCAGGCTGTATTTCCCCTTGAAATAGTCCCCCGTGAGCTCTTCTGTGCTAATAACAGGCACCGAGCGGGCATACGGCGCACCAAGGTGGTTGCGCGCAGTCTTTACCTGAAGGTCAATGCGCTCATTCGGCATTCTTTCATTGAGAACGCTAAAGTCAAACGAGTGCCGTTTTCCGGTGACGTCTCGCGGCGCGTGGTCGTCATGACGGTTAGATGGCAGGGCTATGTACCCATGTTGGTGGCGGTTGCGTAGGAGGAGTGAGAAGAATGTAAGTTCTGAGATCGCCCCAGAGAGCTGGTTGAGTGTGTACTTATTCTCCGGAGAGTGCTCGGTGCTGTCGCGACGCGTAACGAAAGTATCAAGGACTGAGGCTGCTTTTCGGTAGGTAGCGTTGGCTGCGGCGGCGGTTTCTTGGTCCACGGCTGTATTGCGATTTCGTGCCGCAAGGTACTCATACAGTGGGATTGAGAGGTGCTTCATGTGTGCACGGGCAAGGTCTATAGGTGTTCCCATGACTTCTTGCTGCGCAACAAGCTCTTCGCTGAGCACGAGAGAAACGGCGAAGTGACCGATGCGCGCCTCATGCCCAAGAGTCCTATCAAGACGACCTTCCACGACTTCGGGTGCGACGAAAGTATCACTTTCTGGAGTGAAATACATCTCTTGCGATGTTTCGTGTGCATGTCGTGCCATAATATTATATTATAGCATATTTTAAGCAATATATCAATCTATAAGACTTGCGGTAACGGCTTCGAGTGGCTTCTTTGGGTTCCAGAGCCAGAACGCTGCCGCCTTGGTTGCGGTGGTGCCGCGCCAGATGGCCATGGGATTCTCCCAAGCGGTTGTGGTCACCTCGCCGTTGGATGCGACGATGAGTGTTTCACGGTGAAGAACGGCGATCGTAACCGGATAGGTGACGGTGAATTTATGGAGCGCCTCAACAAAATGCAGGAGGTGCATGCTAAAAGTGAGTACTTTTGGGTAGTAGACTGCCTGAAACAGTTTTTGGAGTTGAGCAAAGGACATAACTAGGAGGGTGTTTGGGCGGTCAAGGAGCGTTGAGGCTGAGTTTTTCAAAAGATCAACGGCGTCGCGAGTGACCACAAGCTGCCCTTCGTATTCCCTGATGAACGTCTCGTAGGCTATGGCAGTCTCGCTACTGCGCCCGGCATCACCGATGAGCAGAATACTCTCTGCCCAAGCACCAAGCGCCTTCATCTCTGAAAGGGCATCGCCAGAAAGACTTCCGGAGATATTGGTCGGGGCAAAAAGTGTATCGGTAATGGTCTTTGGGATGGTACTTTTGAGTGCATCGGGAAGAAGGACGCGAATCTCCCCTACTCCAGCAGCTTGGCTCTGGGTATAGCCTTCGGCAACGCCAGCAAAGCCAAGTTTGTTGCCGCCAATAATACCAAGCCTCCCTGCCTGCGCGCGCCGCTCTGGTTTACTCCAGGCGATATCAGGAAACAGGGGTTCAGTAGGGGTTTGCGTTCGCCAGTACGAATGACTGCGCATCAGGTGTTCCTTCTAGCTCGTAGCTAATATTCTTACGCTCAATGACGATCTTCCAGCCGTGTTCTAGGGCTTTTTCCAGAAGTTCGTGGGTTGGGTTAAAGGCAATAGGGTTATCAACAATACCAAGCATGCCGCTATCGCCGTTACTATCCCCTACTGCGTAGCTGCCCTCAAGGGTGAGGCCGTGCTTCTCTGCTATCTGGCGGACGAGTTTATCTTTACCGGTGTGGGTTTTGGTAACCGTTCCGGTGAAGTATTCTTCGCCGCGCTCCCATTCCTGGCCAATCCAGTCATGGAAGCCGTAACGCTTCGCAAATGGCTCAACCAGCTCTTTTTGCGAGCCGCTGATCGCCACCGTAAAGTACCCTTCATCTTGGAGTTTTTTCAGAAGGCGTGTGGTGTAGACGTAAATATTTTCCGCCTTCTTATCAAGGACGCGTCGGACAGCTTCGTCGTAATCAGCAATGCGAAGACGCGGAAGATACGAATCAAGCCCCGCCACCATAATGCGTTCAAACTCTTCAAAGGCATTGCCGTGGATACGGTGACGCCATTCGCGGTGCTTTTCCGTGGTTTGCTCCGTGAGGTCGTTTGGAAGCACCCCCATCTTATAAAGTTCATAAAATACTTCACGATACAGCCCACTCCGAAATAATGTACCGTCTATGTCAAATACTGCAATCTTTCGTGTCATACCTGTTAGTATACCAGTTTAAAAAGAAAATACCCCACCGCCACGGCAAGGTACTTCCTTGCGGGCAGTGGGGTGTGCGTACTTAGAGAGCGCTTACTGAGTTCTTCTCCTTCCCTTTATAGACGGACCTTGCGATGATGTTTGTTCGCTCGTAGACGAAACTGCCGGGCAGGATGGTTGACTCTTGTCCGATAGTCACGTTGCTGCCAACGCCTGTGTTTCGCATGACAGACGCCTCCTTCTCCACGCGCACAGCATGGTAGAGGTGGACGTTATCGCCGATGACAACACCGTACTGGATGTACGAGTTGCCACCAATGATGCAGTCACGGCTGATAGTGACGAAGGGTTCGATGACTGTACCGCTTCGTATCTGTGTGCGCATTCCGATGTGTGTACCGTTGCCGATGGTGCATCGGGAGTCGATCATTGTGTGTGGCGCGAGGCTGGCATTGCTGCCAAACTCCGTCTGGTCGCCGACGATTGTGTCGTTGGCGAGGATGGAACCTGTACCAATATGGACATCGCTGCCGATCTTCGCGTAGGAACGGATGATGACGCTGTTTTCAATGATGCAGTTGTCACCTACCGTGCTCCTCCGTTCGACGATTGCACTGCGGTCGATGCGGACATCGTTGCCGATGCGGACATCATTTCCGATGAATGCGTCAGCTTCGATGATGCATCTGTCGCCGACGGTGACATCGCATCCGAAGCGCGCCGTTGCGTTGATGTGGACATTTGCGCCGACCTTGATGGAGCGCAGGATGCGCACTGTTGAGCCGTCTGGGTTGATGTGAAGTCGAGTTGTCTTCTCTGTACTTTCCGTTGCAATGGTCAAAATGACCACCTCCCTTACGTAGTGAGCAAGCAGAATACTTATATTATAGCAAAAAAAGTGATTTTTGTCAATCTATCTCGATACTGACGGGACAGTGGTCCGACCCCATGACATCGGCGTGAATCTGGGGGCTCTTTACTCTATCCGCAATGGTGTCACTTGCAAGCCAGTAGTCAATCCGCCAGCCAACGTTACGTGCACGTGCATTTGCCCAGTGACTCCACCAGCTATATGCACCGGTCTGCTCTGGGTAGAAGGCGCGGAAGGTGTCTGTGTAGCCGGCGCCGAGGATGTTATTAAAGCCCTCGCGCTCTTCGTGTGTGAAGCCGTGCTTGCCGACGTTTGGCTTTGGATTTGCAAGGTCGATTTCATTATGTGCAACGTTGAGGTCGCCACAAAAGAGGACCGGCTTTGTTACTTCAAGCGAACGCACATGCTCAAGAAATGCTGGGTCCCACTGCTTATGGCGAAGCTGGAGGCGGCCTAGGTCACCCTTTGAGTTTGGGGTGTAGACGGTCACGACCCAGAAGTCGTCAAACTCTGCAGAGATGACGCGGCCTTCTTTTGTTGGGTCGCCGAAGCCGTCATCACCTAGTTCGTATTTAGTGCTAATTTCATCAGAGAATCCATTGATGACTTGGTGCGGTTTTTTCTTTGAAAAGATGGCCGTCCCGCTGTAGCCCGCGCGCTCTGCACTGTTCCAGTATTCTTCGTACTCAGGCAGGTCAATTTCAGCCTGCCCCTGCTTTGCCTTGGTCTCCTGGAGGCAGAGAATATCTGGCTGATGTGTCTTGATAAATTCTTGAAAGGCGCCTTTATTGATGACGGCACGGATACCGTTTACGTTCCACGAGTATAACTTCATACCCTTAGTATAGCACCTCCTTAGCCATTGTATTAGGGGTTACTTTATGGTATAATAAGAAGGTTCTTTGTACGATACTGCTTTAAGGAGCAAAACAATGACATTTAGGGGAAACGCAGTGGTGTCAATGGCGTCATACGCTGCGTCTGGGAAGCCGCGCACTGCACAAAAGCCGAGGCCTCGGGCTCAGTCACAAGCTGAACCTCGTGTGCCCGCTGGGTGCATCCATGTCCGGCAATTGGTCCGAGACGCATGGGCGCGCGCTGGACGTACCGCTGCAATACGATCCGCATCGGGGAGTTCTGCGAGCAATAGCTACGGAAAGGCGAACGGAAACCTCTCCGAAGGACTCAAGCAGGCTGTAACGATATTCATTCCTACGGGAGAGAATTATCCGAGCGGACTGCAGGAGATTGCTGATGTGTACGACGGTGCGCGGTACTCTGAAGAGGGTCTCACTGTGCGCCTGCCGGCAGGTACGCAACTCCTCGCCTACTCCAATTTCACACAGGAGCATGCGTGGGATGTAGTCCCCCGGGCTGTCGCAACATTTTTTGTTGATGACGGGGCCTTCCAGTTGACAGTACGTTCAACCGGACGGGTCTTTTTACGGACACCGGGGAGGCGACTTGACTCTATCGCGCCAAATGGTCAAAAGGTTGTTATGGGAACATAACGGCCCTATCGAACAAAGAATTACCCAGCTGTTATGGCTGGGTTTTTCTTTATCTAAGCTTTGCTGCGTCGCGCATTTGATCACGCTGTTTTATGCTCTGGCGCTTATCGTAGTTCTTTTTACCCTTACCAGTGGCAATCACTACTTTGATGTATTTTCCCGCAGTGAGAAGCTTGAGAGGTACAATGGTAAGTCCGGACTGTTTCTTTTCTTTTAAGATTTCAATCTGCTTGCGGTGTGCAAGGAGTTTTCGAGGTGAGGTATCAACCGTTGTTTCGGATTCACCTTTCGTATTGAGTGTAAGGCTAAAGCTAGCGTTGTTAAGCCAGAGTTCGTCATTTCGGATGCTGACGAACGCACCTTTTAGCTGAACGCGACCAGTGCGGGCTGCACGTACTTCATTGCCGGTAAGAGAGAGACCTGCGACGATTTCATCGCCCAATGCGTAATCATACGAAGCCCGCCGGTTTGTAATGACCGGTGCTTTTGTTCTTTTGAGGGGCTTCTTTTTCGCTGCCATGTATTCTATTGTACCAGAAGAATGTCCGTATCGCCCCTGTTGTTTTCCGTAAAGGGCAAGGAATGTGGTATAATCAGCATCAGATTATGAAAATCCTAATTGCGTCGGATTTACACTACCCGACTATCAACGGTGTCGCAACGTTTAGCCGAAACTTAGCAAAAGGCCTTGCTTCGCGTGGCCATGAGGTGTTGGTGATTGCCCCAAGCCAGACCGGAAAGCGCTCTGAGGAGATAGACGGAAATTATAAGATTATCCGCACCCAGTCTGTCCCCTTCCCGTTTTACCAGAACTTTAGAATCTCTTTAAATCCTGCGCGTGAGGTCCGTAAGATTATTGAAGCCTTCGACCCTGACGTTATCCATATTCAGATGTTGATGTGGATTGGGCAAGCAGCAATGAAGCACGGGAATAAGGTGGGAATTCCTATTGTCAGTACAAATCATGCAATGCCAGAGAATCTCATGGATAACCTTGTGCTCCTGGCGCCAGTTTCACGCCCTATCAACTACATTTTGAAGGCATATGGTGCACGCTTCCATTCAAAAGCTGATTACGTTACGATGCCAACGCAATCTGCAATCGACATGTTTAACGCAGGCGATAGGCTTGCGGCGCCACTAGAGGCAGTGTCAAACGGTATTAATTTATCAGAATTTACACCAGGGGTTGCACCAAAGAGTATCTATGAAAAGCATGCTATCCCAGAGAATGCGCCAGTTGTGACATATGTAGGGCGCCTTGATGCAGAAAAGCACCTTCCCGTACTGCTGAAGGCCTTTGCTGAGGTGAAGGCGAAAGTGAGCGATGCGCACCTTGTTGTTGTGGGCGATGGGACTGAGTTTACATCGCTGAATGCGCTTGCGTGGGAGCTGGGTATCTCAGAGAGCGCCTCGTTTACCGGTCGCATTGACGATGATGAGCTTCGGGCTATTCACAAGCTTGGTACGGTGTTTTGCATGCCATCCCCTGCTGAGCTCCAGAGTATTGCAACGCTTGAGGCAATGGCAAGTGGCCAGCCTGTTGTGGCGGTGGACGCCGGTGCGCTCCGTGAGCTCTGCCAAAATGACCGTAACGGATTCCTTTGTGAGCAGGATGACGTTGAGGCGGTTTCTGCAGGAATTATAAAGATTCTCAAGGACGCCACTCTTCGCGAAAAGATGAGTAAAGAGAGCCTTGCGATTGCAAATACGCACGACCTCTGTACAACACTTGATAGATTTGAAGAAATTTACACAGATTTAATAAAAGCTTGAACGTGCTTCGCCACCGTGTCTGGTGTTTCGTAGTGCGTAAGGTGCCCAACGTGGTCAATGACTTTTAGCGTGGCGCTTGGGAAGTGTTTTGCCAGTGCGTACTGATCGCTCAGTGGCGTGATGTCGTCAAGCGATCCCGCAACGAGGAGTGTCTTTACGGGAATATCGGCTGCGAAATCACGGACTGTATGATTCACGGAAGTCTTGAAGGCATCGAGCACGGAGGCTGGGCTGTGAAAAAGACTGAAATAACGGCTATGTTGACCATGAATGTATTTTCGCAGGTCGGCGTCTTTTGTTTTTGCCATTGTGACACTCATGATGCGCACAATGAGCGGTGAGGCAAGCCATGCGTGAGCGAGGTTCCGTGGGAGTGCCGCGCCAACCCGATAGTAAAGAATCGCAAGCTTCGTTAAGGTCTTTTTTGGCCCTTCAAGTGCCGGCGCACCAATGGGGTTGACGAGCACGAGCGACTGGATGCTGCGAGGATATTTTGCAGCATACGCAGCGCAGATAATGCTCCCAAACGAATGACCAAGGAGATGAATTTTCTTTCTAGGGAATTTTGCCTGCGTCTTTTTCATGTAGCTATGAAGCCATTCTACGTAGGAATCTAAGGAGTAGTCTTTTAGCTGTGCTCCGCGTCCAAACCCCGGAAGGTCTGGGGCGTGAAGCGCGTAGTGTATCCCCTGTTTTTCACCAGTTGCGCTGAGCTCTTTTGCGATCAGCGAAAGTCCCTGCCGCGTGCCCCTAAAACCATGAATCAGCACCAAGGGAACTCCTGATGCTGATGGTGCGGCGTTTTTACGCCGTGAAAGAGTAGTGTCTCTAGGCTGTGATGAGGCCATTTGCCTTGAGTGACTCCTGAAGCTTCGGACGATCAAAGCCGAGGATGATGTCACCCGAGATATCTGTGACAGGTACGCCGCGGAAGTCGCCGCCTACCTTCGCCATAAGTTCTTTATGCGCTTCTTCGTCAGCTTCAATATCTTTTGCAACGTACTTTACGCCAAGACGGTCGAGCCACTGCATTTCAGTGTGGCAGAATGCGCACCAGCTTGTGCTGTATACCGTTACTGCTGCGTCGTTTTTTGCTGTTGATTCTGTCATAGTACCTCTATTCCCATAAAAACTGTATCGTTACTATACATTATACAGCGTTTTAGACTTGCCTGCAATGATGGTGCTTGTGCTACAATAACAAATAGAATTATGCAAAAAACTATGTTTGCACGAGGTGGGGTACAACGCAAGGGATTCGCACTCCCTACTGTCTTAATTTCGTCTGTAATCCTGCTGACAATGCTTGCCGTGACGGTGGGTGCAGTAAACTCCGCACGCATAGCCTTGCAAGGTCAGTACTACGCACAACTCGCAGAGAGCGCGGCACAATCTGGCCTAGAGATGGCCGAGGCATGTATTGAGGAGGGGTATCTTACTTGGGATGAACCTCTTCGCCCTGGCGGGGATTGTTACGGGTCGGCTTCGGTATGTACAGCAGATGATTGCTATGTCATACGTTCCAGCGATGTGCGTACGACATTCGAAGTCTCGGCGCCAAGCATTGCTGGTGACGTAAGCACGGTTGCGTCAAAAGGAAGTTCGGAAAAGGTGCGACTGAGCTCTGACGCTGTATGGAAGCGGTATAATGCAACGTTGCGTATGCAGGACAGGGTTACGGATGTGAACCCGGGAGCTGAACGGGTATGGGAGCAGGTGTCGATCGGTGTCCAGCACACGTGTGGGGTCGTTGCCGATACTGGTACCACGGCTGATGTTGGTGCGTATTGCTGGGGATATAACCAATACGGAGAGCTTGGTATTTCGGCGGTGGGATACAAAGATACGCCATCGCCAATTAATCGCGGTGCAATTCCTGAGGGTCATAAGATTGTAGAGATAGCAACTGGCAATGACTTTACTTGTGGCATTGCTTCGGACGGTAAGGTGTACTGCTGGGGCTTGAACGGAAGTGGTCAGCTTGGTGATGGGACAACCACGACTCGCACTGCCCCTGTTGCGGTTTCGCAGGGTGCTCTACCTGCAAATGTTGTTTATGAGAAAATATCAGCTGGCAATGCCCATGTGTGTGCCTATGCTTCAAATGCACGAGCGTATTGCTGGGGAGTTAATACTTTCGGTCAGCTTGGCGATGGGACAACCACGACTCGCACTGCCCCTGTTGCGGTTTCGCAGGGTGCTATTCCGGCTGGTCAAAACTTCAGTAGTGTCGACGCCGGAAGCGAACATACTTGTGCTGTAGCTTCAAATGCACGGGCGTATTGCTGGGGTGCTGGCGATAGCGGCCGTCTTGGAACGGGTAGTACGGCAAATTCCTTGAGTCCTGCTGCAGTTGCTCAAGGAGCTATGCCGGCAGGTTTCTTAATAGTTCAAGTCGACGCCGGGTGGGGTTCTAGTTGTGCAGTTGCCTCAGACGATAAGGCGTACTGTTGGGGCTACAATAATACAGGGCAGCTTGGAAATGGGACACTTACTACCACTACCTCGCCGGTTGCAGTGAGCCTTGGGGCAATGCAAGCTTCCGATAAAGTCGCAAGCGTTACTGTAACGGCAAGCGGCTCATCTGCCTGTGCCCTCACTACAAGCGGGCAGCTGTTCTGCTGGGGTGATAATGCATATGGTCAGCTTGGTGATGGGACAGATGTACGACGGACGATGCCAACAAGAGTCCTTGCTGGAGCGATACCCGAAGATGAAACAGTCAGTACGGCTGTAATTAATGCATCGGTGGCGTGTGTGCTAAGCAGTAAGATGAAAGCGTATTGTTGGGGTAATGGCGACGAAGCTCAGATTGGAAACGATACATTTAATGACAGTAGCGTGCCTACTGCGGTGAGTGTTGTGTATGACAAGACGCGGTGGCCGTATTTTAAGCAGATATCTTCTGGTCTCGCCCACACCTGTGCCCTCGCCTCCAACAACCAGGCCTACTGCTGGGGTAGTGGCGCAAACGGCCGATTAGGCAACGGCACAACCACCGACCAAACCACCCCCGTCGCCGTCTCCCAGGGTGCCATCCCGGCCGGCGTCACGCTGCGCCAGATTGCCGCGGGAAGCTACCACACCTGTGCCCTCGCCTCCAACAACCAGGCCTACTGCTGGGGGTATGGCGCATACGGCCAAGTAGGCAACGGCACAACCACCGACCAAACCACCCCCGTCGCCGTCTTACAGGGTGCTATCCCGGCCGGCGCCACGCCGCGCCAGATTGCCGCGGGCGACAGCCACACCTGTGCCCTCGCCTCCAACAACCAGACCTACTGCTGGGGATCTGGCGCAAACGGCCGATTAGGTAACGGCACAACCACTAGCCAAACCACCCCCGTCGCTGTCTCCCAGGGTGCCATCCCGGCCGGCGTCACGCTGCGTCAGATTTCCGCGGGAAGCAGC